>Ga0302244_1000046_pt1 | contig 108657 bp, 92 predicted proteins | sample AAG_UR_Phe_MG_FD_193513 | JGI IMG/M metagenome (GOLD analysis project Ga0302244, IMG submission 193513) | Enriched activated sludge microbial communities from anaerobic digester in WTTP, New Holstein, Wisconsin, United States - AAG_UR_Phe | ecosystem: Engineered > Bioreactor > Anaerobic >... | reverse complement strand
CCGCAAAGAAAACACCTTTTATGCTTCCGAAACCCCCAAGGGCGACGCAGGCGAAAGCAATCATTACAAAAAGGATACCAACCATGGGATATGCGTAATAAAAGTTAACCAGCAATCCGCCCGCTGTGCCTACAGTTGCACCGCCTATTGCCCATGCAATTGCATTCATCCTTTCAGTTTTGATCCCCATATAAGAAGCAGCCTCCTTATTTAGTGCCGTTGCCTGAATCGCCTTTCCAGTCTTTGTTTTATTAATGAAATAATACACAATGGCAAATGCGATGAGACTTAATATGCCGGAAGCCAGTTTTGTCCAGTCGAACACAAACGGGCCGACGGAAAGGCTTTTGCCCACCAAAAGACCCTTGTCTATCATACGGTAGTCGGCGCTGAACAGAAACATAGCGGTATACTGCAAGAACAGCATAAGACCAAAAGTGCCAAACAACTGGGCTATAGCAGGACCTCTAAGCAGATATTTGATGAACCAGTAATAAGATGCGACCCCTAGCAATGCACCAAGAAGCGTTGACGCTGGAAGTGCAAGCAATGGATCTATGCCGAACAGCTTATTGATCCAGTAGATAGTGTACATTCCCAACATAAGAAACTCTCCGTGGGCAAAATTTACAATATCCATAACGCCGAATATAACGGTTAGACCCAGCGCGACAAGTGCAAAAAGAAGCCCCATCAATATACCCTGTAATAATGCATCAATCAGAAACATAATATTTGCCTCAAGTTAAACACAAATTTTTAATCATGATTTATTTACGGGATACGGATTAAAATGGTACAACCCGTATCCCGTAAATTGCATCAATTCCAACCTGGGAATGGATAAATCATATTTGCAGTGGCAAGCTCAAATGGATAAACAATCTCAAGATCTACCTTGCCTTCTTTTGTCTTCTGATACTGACCAATGAGACCCCTGCCGAGAATATTCTGGCCTGTTGCATCAAATTTGACACCTGCCCATGGCATGACAAGGTCATTGGCAGGAATGTTGATTTCGTTACATGCCTTCTGGATTGCCTTTGGGTCGGTTGAGCCTGCTTTGTTCAGCACATATGCCCATGTCTGGATGCCCACAACTGAACGGGCGGTTGCACCAGTTAAGTCATCACCATATTTCTTTTTGTATAGTGCATTTACCTGGCCTGCAACCTTTTTCACCTTTGTTATCTTGGCGATAAAGACGGTCCTTGTCAATACACCATTAATGTCAGCACCAAGCGTTTTGGCAAAATCAGCCATCTCGAACCCTGCGTTTTGTCCCCAGAAGAAGTTTGTTTGTGCCTTCATCCCTTTGAGTGTTCTTATCATTAAGAGGGAGTCAGAAAGATATGATGCAAAAAGCATTGCATTCGGTTTTACCGATACAAGCGTTTTGGCCTCTGAGGTCAAATCAGGCGAGTTTGCATTGTATAGAACCCCCTTTGTTACGTTAAAGCCATACTCCTTTGCGTATGCCTCTAAAGATTTTGCAACGCTTGAGCCCCATTCTGTATTTTCACACGCATAAGCAACATTTTTTAGATTATCCTTTGGAACAGCCTTTACCCCTTTGACCTTTCCTTCTGTAAGTCCTTTCAAAAGTTCAAAAAGGTCTTTGTTGAACATATCATCGTGGGGAGTGGTGCGCCAGAACCATTTAAACCCTCTTTTGGTAAGTTCGGGTGATGTGGATGAATCGTTGATCATCGGGATTCCGTAGCGTTCGGCGACAGCACTTACTGTCTTGGTAACAGAACTATGGTATGCGCCCATTAAACCTACAACCTTGTCATCGAGAATAAGCCTCTTTGCAAGGTCAGCCCCGCGATCTGGCTCGCCACGGTGGTCGGCAAAGATCAACTTAATTTTGGCACCTTTTAAGTTTGGTATACCTCCCCACTGTGCCATAGGTATATCAACGCCCTGTGTTTTGTTGTTGATGATATCTGCTGTCAATTCCGCTGCCCTTTGAAGGTCCCTGCCTATTGTAGCCGCAGCGCCGGATAAGGGATAAAGAACGCCGATCTTTATCTCTTTTTCCTGGGCAAAAAGAGGAGCTGCCATGAAAAGAAGAGATAAAAACATAACGATTGGGATAAAAACAGATTTTTGGTATTTCATTTTGATACCTCCTTCATTGTTTTTGTGTACGCCCAGTAAATTTCATTCTTTCTCTTGCTAAGTCTTTTTGCTTCATTTTTGTTAACCAATCTCAGTTGAACTTCATCGCCAGGTTTTAGGTGGGCGAGAAGGTCACGATCAGCCCTAGTTACTACGCCTACGCGTGCGTATCCGCCTATGGTTCTCTCATTCAGCATGATGATAGGCATGCCATCGCCTGGGATCTGTATGGTGCCAGGCAAAACCCCTTCAGAAATGATGCTCTTTTCAATCCCTTTTTTAAACAACAACGGAATGCCTTCCAACCTTATTCCTGTCCTGTTTGTTTTTGGTGAAACCTTATAACACGATAAGGTATTTTTTTCAAACAAGCTTTTTAATATTTTAGGAACAAAATATGAATATTCAGGACCTTTCACAAAATGAATCATGTGAGGGGATTTCATATTAGGAATTATATCTTCAGGGATCGTTTTTGAAGCCTCTATCCTTGGATTTATTATACCAATAATGTCGCCTTTTTTAAGAGGTCTGCCCTTAAATCCGCCGAAACCGCATTCAAGATTCGTCGAAAAACTGTTAATAGTCTTTTCAATATCCATTATTCCCGAGAAGCCTACATAATAACGGAACCCCTCGATGATATTCTTTATTTTAAGGGTATCTCCCCTTCTTACCTCGAATGATGTCCAAGTATTAAATGATTCGCCATTGTGTACTGTTTCCACCTTAGCTCCTGTTATGGCGCATGTCATATGTGCATGAAATAACAGAGAAAAACCGCTGCCAATAACCTCTATGGCTGGGGCAAATGTTGGGTTTTTCAGTATTGTGTTTAGTATTTTCAAGGCAGACAAATCTATTGCAGATGATGAGGGAACACCGTAATCGGCATATCCGTTTCTTCCGCCGTCAACTACAATCGATAGTATGCCAGGATGAATGACCTCAATCATATACTTATAAACCTTACCTTGTCTCCCATCATCATAAGACAGTACGGCTCTTTTGTGTGGTCGAACAATGTTGATGTTGTTTTCCCGATGATCTGCCAACCACCGGGCGACTCATATGTGTAGATACCTGTCTGTAGCTGTGCAAGACCCACAGAGCCTTTTGGAACTTTTGTGCGTGGTGTTTCAAGACGGGGTACGTACAATCTCTGATCGAGTGTCCCAAGGTAAGGAAACCCGGGCATAAACCCAATCGTATATACGGTATATAAGTTTGAGGTGTGAATCGCAATAATTTCCTTTTCCGAAAGGTTCGTGTAAGAGACAACAAAGCCCATATCAGGGCCTGTTTCCCCTCCGTATTCAACAGGTATCTCATGGATTATAGGTTCAGGCACATCAAAGATATTTATATGTGTTTCTTCGTTTTTCAAACGGGATACCAGATTTCTAAATGTGATTGCATCAGGGTCAAAACGTATCAAGCATGAGCAATAAGATGGTATTATATCAACTATTTCTTCAATGCGGAGAGATTTAAGGTATAGATAATATCTCCTCACTGCTTTATTTACCGATAACTCTATCGTATTTCCAAGAACTATCCGTATTCCGTCTTCGCTGTATCTCAGATATTCCATAATGCCTTTGTTTGAAAACTAAAAATCCTAATTCCGAGTCATTCAACGAATATCTAATGCGTGTTGACCGTCCTTATGTTTATGTTATGGACGTTGTAACTCTGCTCAGTGTTTAGTCAACGAATTTACACTGATATCGGTTATATCAAATTTAGAAAGCCTTCCGAGTGGCTTTATTTCAACGCCTTCGCGTATTAGATATGTTTTTATCTTTCTTGCAGCTTCTATACTTTCTTTGTTATCGCCATGAATACAAAGGGTGTCAATATCCATTTCAATCCATTTTCCATTTATACTCTCTATGCCTCTTTCTTTCGCCATTTGCACTGCCCGCTCTGCGATCAGTTCATCATCATGCAGTACCGCCTCTTTAAACTTTCTCGGAAGCAATTCGCCATCATCCGTATACATCCTGTCGGGAAACGCCTCCAATGCAATCTTGATACCTTGTTTTAAGCAGGATGTTTTCAAAGCAGATGTCCTTTTTGTGCCGAGTGTGAGAAATATGACATTGCCAAAGGCCTTGATGCATGTATCAATGATATTTGTAAAGATATGTTCCTGGTTTACCATGTAATTATAAAGTGCACCATGCAGTTTTATGTGTTGAAGGGGTACCTCGTCTAAGGATAAAAAACCTTTTAATGCGCCTACTTGATATATGACATAATTTATAAGCTCAGGCTCACTAACATCCATAAATCTTCTGCCAAATCCCATCAAATCTGGATAACCAGGATGAGCACCTATCATGACACCATGCGTTTTGCATAGTCTTACAGTTTTTTCCATTATGTTGGGGTCAGAGGCATGGAAACCGCATGCAATGTTTGCTGATGTTATATGCTCAATTACATCAGCATCGTTTCCTATTTTATAATCCCCAAAGGACTCGCCCATGTCGCAGTTAATGTCGATTTTATATTGTGGCATGGTTTTATATTAGCAAAAAAATAAGCAATGTTGAATAAAAAAATGTAATAATAACACTAAACAAAGGGGATGCTATGCGCATCCCCTTTGTTCGGACTAAATATTCTGACTAAACAATCAAACAATCGGCAACTTTTTTTAGTGTGATTTCAGATAATCAAGACAGAACTTGATTGCCTCGTCACCTGGTAAACCTTTTGCCTTTGTGTTTTTGGCATATTCGTCAAGCAGAGGTTTTACCTTTGCTGCCCACTTGGCATCTTCCTCTTTGGAGAGAGATATAACCTGGTTGCCCCTGGCCTTTGTAAAATCAAATCCATCCTTATCTATCCTATCCCATAGCTGACCCTGTTTTGCAATGAACTCTTTACTTACTTCTTCGAAAACTTTCTGTACATCTGGTGGAAGTGAATTCCATTTAGCCTTGTTCATTATGATAAACATCGCAGTTGTATATGCAGAGCCAAAGTTCTGGGTGGTTGACTTCACCACTTCGCCCCATTTCCAGCCCTGTAATGATTCGATTGGTGCCATAGCGCCTTCAGCAACACCGGTGCGAAGTGCATCATATGTCTCAGGCATTGTGGTTCCAACTGGAGCTGCGCCGAATGCAGAAACAACCTTTGCTGAAAGCCCTGTTGCTCTTACTTTCATACCTTTAAGATCATCGAGCGTCTTAACAGGTTTCTTTGAATGCAAAATGCCAGGTCCATGTGCATGAACGAACAGCACCTTCACATCAGCAAGTTCTTTTGGATTAAACTTAGCGTAGAATGCATTTGCAAGGTTTGTTGCCTGTGTACCGTTTTTGTATCCAAGTGGCAGATCGAGACATTCCATCATAGGGAATTTTCCTCTTGTATAGGCAAAACAGCTTTCCCCGATGTCGGCAATACCTTTTACAACGTTGTCATATGTCTGAGCAGCCGGGGTAAGGGTACCGCCAGGGAAATATGCAATCTTAACCTTGCCATTCGTTCTTTTTTCAATCTCTTTGCAAAATGCTTCCATTATCTTGCTGTTCTCATGGGGTGCCGGGAAGAAGTTCGAAAAGTTGAGCTTTATTTCCTTCTGCTGTGCCGATGCAATGTTGGGAAGTGTAACCAGACAGAAAGACATGAGTAAGACAAAAAGAAACGACTTTAAAACAAAATGCTTTTTCATGGGGACCCTCCTAATAATGTTTTTCATTCTTATATGAAATTGAAAAAGCTTTGTCAACTCTTTTTATACCCCATAAAAGCAAGTTACAGTTGAAAATTCACTATGATGAACAATTATGATATCACTAACATATCAAAATAATATGGAGTATAACTTATCGGTTTATTATGATAAATAATTATACCTAAAAAAATAACTTGACATTTTGGCAAATATTGTAAATAATTTCAACTCATATAGTATTGTTACATCGTCATTTTTATGTATTACTGTTTTTACATAATACATGAATGCGAAAAGTTACATTTATCATTTTATTTTATATCTGAGGAGTGTGTCAAATGGCAAAAGAAAAGATGGTATGCCCCATTTCAAAAGGGATGTGTGTTGATTGTGCAATATACAGGGGCAGGCACTACTATCTCTGCTTTTCAAGGGGTTATCATGGTTGTTTATTGGAATCAGAAGAGATTGAGCAATTAAAGAACGAACCAGAAAACATTAAAGATGCCAGTATAGGTTTTTCGGATGAAATGTTCAAGTCTTTAAAATGTTTAGAGAACGTTGAGGATGTCGTAATTGCGACGGATATGCATATGCCAAGCGTATAAATGTAGTAATGAGTAAGAATTAATAGAAAGGAGAGGATTATGATACACGATTTTAACTACTTAAAACCTGGTTCACTGAAAGAAGCTCTCTCCATGCTCGCAGAGCATAAGGACGAGTGTAAGGTGATCTGCGGCGGTCAATCGCTGCTCATTGTGATGAGACAGGGAATGGTGACGCCCGAGTATCTTCTCGACATCAAGCATCTGGAGGAATTGAATTATATTTCTTTCGATGCCAAGGATGGTCTGAAACTCGGCGCTACGACAACACATCGCGAGATTGAAAAATCCGATGTAATCGCTAAAAATTATCCCGTACTTGTTGCTATGGAAAACAAACTCGCATCTATTCAGACCCGCAACTGGGGCACAATAGGCGGCAACCTTGCCCATGCAGACCCTGCAGGCGATCCCGGCCCTGTATTGATAGCCCTCAAGGGTAGTGTCAAGGTTGGAAGCGCAAGCGAAGAAAGGGTGTTCCCGTTAGATGAATTTTTTGTTGACTACTTTGCCACACAGAAGAATGATGATGAACTAATTCTTGAAATCCAAGTACCAGTACCTGAACCTAAAACGGGCACGGCTTATCAGAAATTCAACCTTTTGGACAGCGATATGGGCATTGTTGCTTCCGCAGTTTCTGTTACATTGAACAATGACGGGACATGCAAGGATGCAAGGATAGTCCTTGGCAATGCAGGTCCTGTTCCAATTAGGGTAAAAAGGGCAGAGGAACTGCTTGTAGGTAAAAAATATGATGAAGCGCTTTTTGCTGAAGCTGGAAAGATAGCATCAGAGGATTGTGAACCGGTAGCTGATATTCATGCGTCGGAAGCTCAGAGAAGACACGTAGCAGGCGTTTACACAAAAAGGATGTTGAAAAAAGCCTGGGAACAGGCCATGGCCTAATAGCGAAGGAGGTTGATAACAATGGAAAAGAGATTATTAAAATTATCAGTAAACGGTGAAAAATATGAAGTATATATAAACCCCAAGACGCTTCTGGTTGAAGTCATTAGAGATCATCTCGGTTTTACCGGAACGAAGAGGGGTTGTGAAACCGTATCTTGCGGAGCCTGTACAGTTAATATTGGAGATATGTCAGTAAAGTCCTGTTCTGTGCTCGCAGTTCAGGTTGAAGGTTTAAATGTAACTACCGCCGAGGGTCTTGAGAAAGACGGTAAATTAAGTGATGTTCAGGTTGCTTTCCTTGATCAGGGCGCATACCAGTGTGGTTTCTGTACTTCAGGCATGCTTATGTCGGCAACTGCACTCCTCAAGGAAAACGAGGGCAAAACTTTAACTGAACACCAGATACGTGAAGGCATTGAAGGAAACATCTGTCGTTGTACAGGCTACAACAGCATTGTAAGGGCAATCGATGCCGTTGCACAAGGCAAATACAAGGAGGCGTAAGATGAGTAGTGAGCTTAGATATTCTACCTTCAAAACGAATGTTAAATATTCTGTTATAAATACAAATGTTCACAATGTTGATGGCATAGCCAAGGTTACAGGTCGTGCACAGTACACATTTGACGTAACATTGCCGGGCATGCTCTATGGAAAGATCCTTCGGAGTCCACATCCGCATGCAAAAATAATCAATATCGATTACTCCAAGGCATTGGAGTTGTCTGGCGTTGTAGCGGTTGTCACTGGCAAGGATACTCTCGGCATCAAACAGGGAATCTGGAGACGTTATTCAGAACTCTGCGACGAGCAGATTTTGCCACTTGAAAAGGTGCGATACATAGGAGAACCTGTAGCAGCGGTTGCGGCAGTCACAGAAGAAATCGCAGAGGCAGCCCTTGACTTAATCGATGTTGAGTACGAAGTGCTACCCGCAGTCTATGAACCACTCGATGCAATCAAGAAAGAGGCGCCTACGATCCATGAAGGCGTTGAAAGGAATGTCAATGTTACAAGACATATTGAGTGGGGTGATGTCGACGATGCCTTCGCAGAAGCGGAAAAGGACGGCTACATCAGAGAGGACTGGTTCCGTTGTTCTGGCCAGCATCATATGTGTATGGAAACTCGCGCAGCAGTTTCAAATTATACGCCCGATGGAAAACTTACAGTATGGACATCAACCCAGTCTGCATATTATCATCAGGCCCTTCTTGCGGGTGTTCTTGGCATGAGGGAAGGAGATGTTAGGGTAATTGCAACATACGTTGGCGGTGGTTTTGGGGGCAAGTTTGAGCTAGATGCAGCACAATTTTGCAGTGCCGTACTTTCAAAAAAGCTGTGTAGACCAGTAAAAATTGTTTTTACACGTGAAGAGGATTTTATCGCTTCGAAAAGAAGAACCCCTATGTTTTACTATGTTAGAACAGCAATGAAAAAAGACGGAACATTCCTCGCAAGGGAATCACGTATGTTTTCAAACGGTGGCGCTTACACAGGTATGGGCGCAACAGCCCTTTACCTCTCGGGTTTTTTCCACTCATTCCCATACAAATGGAGAGGCTACAGATACGACGGATACAGGGTATATACAAATACAATGCCTTCAACATCAATGCGTGGATTCGGCGCACCACAGGCAATGTTCTGCTCAGAACAGCAGATTGAATGGATGTGTAAAGACCTCGGTCTCGATCCGTTTGAAGTTAGAAGAAAAAATGCCCACACGGAATGTTATGAAGTGCCCGGGCAGGCATACATTCAGAGTTGCGGTATGTCAGAATGCATCGATGAAATTGAAAAATGGGCAAAATCCAAAGGGGATTTAGGACCGAACAGGGCAATAGGTGTTTCCTCATGCGGATTTATGTCTGGCGGTATCTTTAACTGGTTTGATTCGCCTTACTCATTCTCCTCCGCAGTAATAACGATAAACAATGACGGTACTGCAGAACTTCACGTTGGTTGCCAGGATATTGGTCAAGGTTCCAACACAACTATGGCAATCATTGCGGCTGAAACGCTTGGTGTTAAGGTTGAAGATATAAAGGTGCATTCAGGCGATACTGACCACTGTCCGGCAGACTTGGGTGCGTGGGGTTCGCGTCAGACACTTATGGCGGGTAATGCCGTAAAGATGGCATGTGAAGATGCCAAAAAACAGCTTCTTGAATTTGCTTATGCAGAGATGGGGCTCAACATAGTATACGACCTTGATATAAAGGATAGATGGGTACATGTTATTGCACGTCCAGAAAGAGGTATGAAATATGAGGACCTTGTTAAAAAGGCTATCCGTGCAAAAGACGGTCAGCGTATAATTGGTCGTGGTTACTATACACCACACAGGAAAGGTATGATTTCCCCAGCATACAGCTATATGATGCAGGCTGTTGATGCTGAGATCGACCCGGAAACAGGCAAGATAAAAATTCATGATGTCATGACAGCACATGATTGTGGTCAACCCATCAACCCTCTGGGACTCATAGGACAACTCGAAGGCGCAGCTTCAATGGCTCTTGGTTATGCTTACCTTGAAGATATGCCTATGGATGAAGGCAAACTTTTGAATCCAAACCTTGTAGATTACAAAGTCATCAAAGCGCCCGAAATGCCTCCAACTGGAATAATTGATATCCACACCTACGAAGCTGAAGGACCATATGGCGCAAAGGAGGCAGGCGAAGGCCTAACTAACCCGACAGCAGCAGCATTGGGGAATGCAGTGTTTAACGCAATGGGTATTCAGATGAAAGAACTCCCGATAACACCGGAAAGGGTTCTGAAGGCGCTAAGGGAAAAGAAAGAACAAGAGACAAAATAATATAAAAAGTCAAAGTTAAAGGAGGTACTCCGTGAATATTAAGTGTCCTGCATGTAAAAAAGAATGGCCTAACAGCTTACAAGTGGCTCGACATATGTTTGGAACCGGCGACAAAAACCACAGGGCGTGGATTGAGTCACAGGGATATTCTTATATTGACCTGCTGCTCTCACAGATTTCAGAACCAGGTAACAAAAGTTATGAGATTCTCTCAGGTCTGATTGAGAAGGCACAGGATAAACTATAGAGCAGTGAATAGCATTTAGCATAAAGCAAGAAAATGCTTTATAGCTGTTGCAAATAAATTTGTATGGGAGGAAGTTATGTTAATAGAGGGTAGTTTTACAGTTGCTGCGCCTATCGATAAGTTGTTTGAATTTATGCTAAAGCCCGAGAGTATCATGTCCTGCGTACCTGGCACTGAGTCTGTAAGGGTCATAGACGACACAACTTACGAGTGTATCGTTAAGCAGAAGGTCGGAATCATAACGGCAAAGCTGAAGTTCGTTAATAAAATGACCAAGATTGAAAAACCCACTTATATAGAGATTGAAGGCGAAGGCGAAGACATGACAAAACTTGGTCACTTTAAAAACAACACATCTGTGAGCCTGAAAGAAGTATCACCTGGCACGGTAGAGGTAAATTACAAATCAGATGTAAGTATCGTTGGAAAACTCGCCATGTTTGGAGACAGGATCATGAGGGCAAAAGCAAAGGATACAGAGAAGGAATTTACCAAAAACCTTCAGGCAAAGCTAAAGACTATCGCATAAAACCATTGTTGTATAAAACGCTTAGGAGGCCCCCTGCAAAAGAAAGGGGGCCTTTTTTGTAGGCGATTTTGCTCATATAAAAAGGGGTTTCTTTTTTTAAGAAACCCCTTTCTTTGTTTTATCTTAAGACTTAAAGCTCAAATTAACCGTATCATTATCCAGGCATTAAAACGCTTGGCAACCAGGTAGCTAATGAGGGGAAAATAAAAACGAGTATGCCACCTACGACCAGGCTTATCAGAAATGGATATACACCTTGATAAATCACACTCAAAGGTGTCTTGGTGATCTGTTTGACTACAAAAACGCAAATTGCCATAGGTGGGACAACAACGCCCATCATAACTGTTATGCCAATCATTATACCGAACCACAATGGATTATAGCCGAGCTGAATAATTGCAGGATAGAAGATCGGTGTTGCGAGGATCATGAAGGCAAGATCATCTATGAACGAACCCCCAAGGAGATAAATAAGCGAGATAATAATAAGTATAATCCATGATGGCATCTGAAGGCCTACTATCCAGTCCGCAGCAAGCATCGGAATCTTTGTAACAGCAATAAAGTGTCCAAGAACTGTTGAACCTGTAATGAGGAGGAGCACCATACATGCTGCCCTGATAGATTCTGTAGCAGATTTTAAATATCCTTTAATACTCAAATCTCTTTTTCCAAAAGCAAGAATAAGCACAAGAAACGTGCCCACGCTTCCCGCCTCTGTTGGAGTAAAAAAACCACCAAGGATACCGCCTATCACAAGAACGAAGATAATCAAAACCATTATAACGTCCGGTATTGTTTTAAACCGTTGTGGCCAAGTTGCCTTTTCGCTTTTTGGTCCCATGGCAGGGTTAATTTTGCACCAGCCATATATAACGCAGATAAAAAACAATGCAATGATCAACCCAGGGAATATACCTGCAAGAAATAAACGACCTATCGACAGATCTGTGATAATGCCATAAATGATTAGAGTGACACTCGGAGGTAAAAGAATACCAAGGGTGCCGACTGTAGCAACGATACCGGTTGAAAGCCTCTTGTCATAATTAAAGCGTTCCATTTCAGGAACCGCAACGGCTGCGAAGGTCGCGGATGTTGCAGGAGAGGAACCACATATTGCCTTAAATACAGTAGCGCCACCAACAGTTGCCATTGCAAGGCCGCCGGGAACATGTCCAATAAATTTATTTGCAGCATCGAAAAGTCTCTTAGCGATGCCTGAGTTAAAAGCCACTTGCCCCATCAAGACAAACAGGGGAATAACAGTAAAGCTATAAGAGTTTAAAACATCATAAAAATCTTTTGCCAGAAGGTTAAATGCGGCACCCCAAGATGTCAGGTAGCCGAAACCAAGAAAACCAATTATAATCATTGCAAAGGCTAGCTCTATACCTGTTAAAAACATCAAAAGCACAATAACCAAACCAAGAATACCGACCATAATCTCATTCATATTTACCTCCAATTATCTTAAAAATGTCGCAGATAAGCACAAGGCACTGTATAAAGCAACATATACCCATTCCAAATGCTACAGGGTAGAATGGGATCTGCCTCGTCAACGAAACCTCACCTGATCTGTAAAGGTCAGTCGCATAGAGTAGCAAATTGTAACCAATTACAATAAAAAGTATTATTCCGAGCAATCTTGTAATTATGTTTATTGAGTTCTTAATGGCATCAGGACACATGTTAACCAGAAAATCAACGAAAATATGTGCCCTTAACCATGACGTAAGGGGGATGCCGAAACCCATTGCCACTGCGCCACCCAAACCAACCAGTTCAAACGTTCCAATAATTGGATGACCGAAGAATCTCAGAATAACATCTGCGACCGTGAGAAGCATAATAAATGTCAATGCTAAATAAGCGACGACATTCATCCACTTGCTAAGTTTTTCAGTAAACCAAAGTATAGCTGTCATACCTCCTCCTAAATTTAAAGTTAATTTTAATTATGCTTTGGCGTGTTCATAGTTGTTCAGCACTGTGTATTTATATTTATGCAAGTATAGTAAACGACATATTTTTTGTCAATGATTATTATTATTGAATTATTAATGAATGGAACAACTGTTCAGTATGATGAACATAATCTGTTGACAGATATGTCCCTTTACTAATGGTGCAAAAAATGATAAATTCCCGATGATGAATGTCACTTGTGCAATACTTGCCGGCGGATTTAGCACAAGGATAGGGCAGGATAAGGCAACCCTGATTATAAATGGCAAACCCCTGATGAATCATGTTTATGAAAGGGTTCAAACGATTTTTAACGACATTGTAATTGTTTCGAGTAACCACAACGGTTTTAAAGACATAGATGCACCTGTGATAAAAGATATTCTACCAATAAAAAGTCCTATGGTTGGAATCGTGTCGGCACTGGTTTATTCTCATAATCCATACGTATATGTATGTGCATGTGACATGCCGTACCTAAACGAAGATGCCATTAGATACATCATTGAAAGCATTGATGGTAAGGATATTATAATCCCTAAAACAAATAAAGGGTTTGAGCCGCTCAGCGCAATATACAATAGAGCGTGCATATCCTGTATGTTCACACTCCTTGAACATAACAAATTGAAAATATCAAAGGTCTTTCCGGGGCTTACCATGAATATTCTTGGCGATAATCCAATTTTTTATAATAAAGGACGCTCCGTATTCACCAATATAAACACACTTGAGGACTTAGAAACAGTAAAAAATGATATCATCCATCAGAAGGAAAATCTTAGGGCATGATCCGTGAAATGATGGAAAACGACCTTGACAAGGTGCTTGAAACGGAAAGGCTTTCGTTTATTTCACCATGGACTAAGAATATGTTCAGAGAAACATATTTGTCACCAATAACAGCAAATTTTGTGATAAACATAAATGAAAGTATTGTCGGTTACATCATGCTTTACTCTGTAGAAGACGAGGCTCACATAATGAATCTTGCAATTCATCCTGATTACAGGAGAAAAGGATATGGTTCAAACTTAGTTGCACATATAATTGAGTATTCCACAGCAAGAGACATTTACAACTTTTTCCTCGAGGTACGAGAAGGCAATGTCGATGCACAGCGCTTATATAAAAGGTTTGGATTCGAAGTTATAGGCAAAAGAAAGGGGTATTATATGGAAACAAAAGAAGATGCACTCGTAATGCACCTTTCAAAGGGTAAATAAAAAACCATGACCAAATGCAATAGCCAAAAAGATAAGTTTGTAAGTTTGGAATTTTTACAATTAAATATTGATATGGAAATGTTTAATGTATGATATAGAGGCAACCGTCGTTCAGAACAAAAACATTGTTTCAGGCTATTATCTGCTAAAAATGCATCTTTTAAAACCCATGGGAAAAATACAGCCTGGCCAGTTTGTTATGATCAGGATTCCAGGCAACGAGGTTTTTTTGCGGCGACCCTTCAGTATCTATGAGGGCAATAAGGATACGATCAGTATCATGTATAGGGTTGTAGGAAAAGGAACAGAAATTCTAAGCAAAGTTAAAAAAAACATTCAAACAAGCATATTGGGCCCCCTTGGTAATGGTTTTCATCTGAATGACACTGATAATTATCATGTGGTTGCAGGTGGTATCGGCATTGCAGGCGTTAATATGTTGATAAAAAGGCTCGGCAAAAGGGCGTCTGTTTTTTTTGGATGTAATAGCAAAGATGAGTTACAGTTGATAAAGGATATAAAAGGCTCGGACGTTAAAATTGCAACACTCGATGGTTCCGAGGGGTATAAAGGAAACGTAGTTGATCTATTGGAAAATTATCTCATATCAACAAAAACGGAAATGGTTGAAACACTTGTGTGTGGACCTAAAGGTATGTATGAAGGACTGAGAGGGTTGTTTGAAAAAACAGGAACTCCATGCCAGGTCCTTGTTGAGGAGAGGATGGCATGTGGTTTTGGACTATGTTTTGGCTGTGTAATAAGAACAACCGATGACAAAGAACCTTATAAAAGGATATGCAAGGAAGGGCCTGTGTTCGATTTATGGAAAATCTCACTATAAAACTATTCGGAAAGACATTGAAGAACCCAGTGATGAACGCATCAGGGACCCTGGGCTATGGTAAAGAAATCGAATCCCTTTGGGGTATAGAAACGCTCGGTGCTTATGTTACAAAGGGCTTATCAGCAAAGCCTCATCATGGAAATCCTGTTCCCCGTGTATGGGAAGAAAGAAACGGTATGATCAACAGTATTGGTTTGCAGAATATAGGTGTGGAGAGATTTTTTAATGAATATTTCCCATATTTTAAACAAAGACAGACGCCGGTCATAGTAAATTTCTTTGGGTTTACAGAGGAAGAATATATCGCATGCGCTGAAAAGATAAAGACAGATCCTTTGATTGTAGCCCTTGAGATGAACCTTTCATGTCCAAATATAAAAATGGGCGGCATTAGTTTTGGGAAAGAACCGAATATGGTCTTTGAAATCGTAAAGCACGTGAAGTCCACCACAGACATACCGCTTATAATAAAGCTCACACCAGAGGTTAAAAACATTGTGGAGATTGCTCGGGTAGCATATGAAGGCGGCGCTGATGGTCTTACGCTGATAAATACAATACCAGCAGCAGTCGTTGACATAAGGTCGAGGTGCATACCCTTAAAGGGCGGATTATCAGGCCCAACCATTAAACCTGTTGCATTGAGGGCTGTTTACGAGTGCTCGAAAGCGGTTTCCATTCCAATTATTGGTGCAGGCGGTATAATGAATACCGAAGACGCCCTGTCTTTTTTTATGGCAGGCGCAACAGCAATTCAGATAGGTACCGCGACTTTTGTGGACCCATATACAATACCTAAGATTATCAGTGGAATAAGTAATTATATCGACGAACAAGGATTATCACTGATTGATGATATTGTGGGGATTGCGCATGACCAATAACATTCAGCGTTCAGTGTTATACATCCAGGAGAAAGACAGAAGGGAAGAAATAGAAATCATACGTTCTATCAGGGATGGTCTTGGTATTCCAGATCTTTTTGCTAGGATTCTTGTTTCACGTGGTATAGCAAGTCCGGAAGAGGCAGAATCTTTTCTTTATCCAGTGCTTGATGACCTCTCAGATCCGTTTCTGATGCCTGATATTCAAAAGGGTGCAGAAAGATTAATCACGGCTATTATAAAAAGAGAAGGTATCTGCCTTTATGGTGATTATGATGCTGACGGCATAACGTCAACAGCACTGATTGTAAATTATCTTAAATATTTCGAGTCAAGGCCTGAAATCGTTATCCCTAAAAGGGAAGACGGTTATGGACTCAATATAGATGCCGTTAAAAAGATAAGCGCAAAAGGCATAAAATTGCTTATTTGTGTTGATTGCGGCTCATCAGATGTAGATGAAATCGATTTAGCCAATAGCCTTGGTTTGGATGTTGTTGTGATTGACCACCATGAACTGCCCCAGAAGTTACCGAAGGCATACGCACTTATCAATCCCAAGAGGAAAGATTCTCGTTTTCCAGAGAAAGAGTTGGCTGCCTGCGGTGTGACATTCTTTTTTCTGTGGGCATTGAGAAGGATTATGCACAACAATGGTTTGCTAAAAGTAAAAATAAACCTGAAGAGAGAACTCGATATTGTCGCACTTGGCACTATGGCAGATATGGTGCCTCTCACGGGAGACAACAGGATTCTTGTAAAATTCGGTATGGATGTGATGCGCAAGAGTCCCAGGTTATGGCTGAAGTCGTTAATTGCAAATAAAGTCATCCCAAGAAGGGGTATTGATGAAAATACATTGAATTTTGTAATCATACCGAGAATTAATGCTACAGGTAGGGTATCAGATCCTAAGATTTCCCTGGATTATTTGACCTGTAAAGACGAAGCAAAAACAGACCACCTACTGAAAGAATTGAACGATGCAAACACAAAGCGCCGAAGATTCGGTGAAGAAACGCTAAAAGAGATTGTTGACTCCATAAATAAAAACGGTTTTTCTGAAAAAAAATCCCTTGTGTTCTACAATGACAATTGGCACATCGGTGTAATAGGGATAGTTGCTCAAAAACTGTTGGAGATATTTGGAAAACCCGCATTTGTGATTACCAATGCGAATGGCGTATATAGAGGTTCGGGCAGGGGCGGCGATGGTCTGGATTTGCATGATACACTGTCATCTCTTTCACCTTTGCTTTTGAGATATGGTGGACATAAATATGCCTGTGGGATTTCGCTGTCGAGAGAAAACCTTGATGCATTCAAAGAGGCGTTTGAAAAAAACATCAATTATATAGAAGGTACAAGGCAAAAAACGTTTCATGCAGATGCAAGGGCGAATTTTAACGAGCTTACCATCGATTTTATGGAGTTTGTTGAGTTGTTGTCTCCGTTTGGTGCTGGCAATACGCAGCCTTTTTTACTGCTTAAACCGTCAAGCATTGAGACAGTTAAAAACGGCCGCATCAAGATAATTGATGACAATAAAAGAACGTGGTATGGATATAATCAGTCTCGAGTAACTGTTCCAAAGTCTGAAAAGGTTTCTGTTATTGTATCTCCTGTTTTGAGAGAGGAAATGGGAGAAAGGTTTGTACACTTTAACTTAAAAGGGTTTGTGGAAGAATAAAAAGACGCCTTGCTTTTTCTCAGAAAAGATAATAATCTGAATAAGGACAAACCTTAAGAAGGCGTATGGTTCATATCTCCTAGCGTACATATCTGTAAGTTTTATGTTGTAAAGGCTTGTAAGGCACGTAGGTTTGTTATGAGCCGTGAGCCAATAAAGAGGAGGTAAGATTATGAATACAGGAATCGTAAGGGATAAAATATATTTAGAACATATTACAGATGATTATCATCCCGAAAACATATTTCGTTTGAAATCTATATATACAATGCTTGACAGTATTGACAGTAAGGGGATTGAGTATGTCCCGGCCAGAATGGCAACGCATGAGGAGATTGCGATGATCCATTCACCGTCCTATATTGAGTCTATCGCAGCTACAAAAGGGAAGATACAGACGAGGCTTGATCCTGATACGGTTGCATCACCAAAATCTTATGAAGCTGCATGCATGGCAGTGGGGGGTGTACTGAACCTTGCGGATAAACTGATGGAGAACGGAGTTGAGAATGGGTTTGCGCTTGTCAGGCCACCGGGACATCACGCAGAGCACAGCAGGGCGATGGGATTCTGCATATTTAATAATATTGCGGTTGCTGCACGTTATCTTACAAAGAAACATGGGCTTAAAAAAATAATCATTGTGGATTTCGATCTACATCACGGCAACGGAACACAGCATAGCTTTTATACAGATTACGATGTCATGTATTTTTCCACCCACCAGTACCCATATTACCCTGGAACAGGACATTTTGATGAGGTCGGGGAAGGTGAAGGCAAAGGGTATACGGTTAATGTTCCGCTTTCTTACGGGATGGATGATGCTGACTATATGTATGTGTTTAAAGATTTGCTTATGCCTATCGCAGACCTTTTTAAGCCAGAGGCAATACTCGTGTCTGCCGGTTTTGATACACATCATAATGACCCACTAGGCGGTATGGGCGTAACAGAGGCTGGTTATGCGTCAATGACACGCATTTTGATGGATATCGCCAAAAAGCATTCACAGGGCAGATTGCTTTTTTGCCTTGAAGGAGGCTATGATATAAATGGATTGACCAACTCTGTAAAGGCGGTTATTCAAGAGATGAAGGGGACTCCCATATATGGCACAAAAGACCTTGGCAGCCCTTGTGATGGTGTTATTGAAACGGTAAAAAGGGTTAAAAAGGCGCTTTTGCCTTATTGGGGAGAATTTTAAACAAAAAGGCAAGGGTCAAAAACCCTTGCCTTTTTGTTTGTGTATGCTAAACTATTCTTTCCAGATCATTTCCTTCAGTTCTTTACCTACCTTAAAGTAAGGAAGCCTTTTGGACTGAACATCCACAAGCTCGCCTGTTTTCGGGTTTCTGCCCTGATATGCCCTGTAATTTCTCAGTGTAAAACTGCCGAATCCCCTTATCTCAACGCGTTCGTTATTCACGATCGCATTTTTAATAGTATCCACAATTGTATCTACGGCAATTTTAGCAACCTTTTGATTCAAGTTCATGTCTTCCGCAATCTTATTGATAATATCGATTTTGTTCATAAAACTACCTCCTAATTGTTTTCTATCTATTAATGTCAGTTTTGTTATGTTGCATAACTATGTAACCCAGAAAGTATAAAATTTACACCAAAATAAGTAAAAATTACACTTAAAAATCCAATAATCGATAATATTGCTATCCTTTTTCCCTTCCAACCTCGTGTAAGTCTTGCATGAAGGAAGACGGCGTATATAATCCAAGTAATCAATGACCAAGTCTCCTTTGGATCCCAACTCCAATAAGAACCCCATGCATAGTGTGCCCACACTGCACCTGTCAGAATACCGGCGCTAAGCATTGGAAAACCTATAACAACGCTTTTATAATTAATATATTCGAGAATTTCTTTTGGAGGCACTATATTTCGCCAAGTTACGAAATAGAAAAGTCCGCATATGAATGATATAACAAAAGCGGCATAGGCTAAAAAACATGTAATGACATGAATATGAAGCCAGTTGCTTTGAAGAGCTGGGATGAGAGGTTGTATCTTTCTCTCGACAGACGGGGAGATAGATGCATAGCCGATAAGAAATAGGGCTGCAAGCGATGCAACCATCGTTATGATTGGAAAGGTAAGTTTTTTTCGGAAAATGACAAGCATTAAACCTATGCACCATGCATAAAAGATAAGTGATTCATAATAGTTGGATAAAGGGGCGTGACCAAAGCCGATTCTGTATGATTCAACCCATCTTGTCACAAGACCTGCGGTATGAAGCGCAAGCGTCATATAAAGCACGATCCACAAGAAAGAGATGATCCTCTCCTTTTTTACCGCAAAGAACAGTATATGCAGAAAGAAGATGAATATGTAAAGTATTGTAACGATGCCGAGTATCTTATGATCCATTTTCTGAAGCCCTGATTTTAAATTTTTCGAACTCCTTTTTAAATGCCTCTTTGTTTTTAAATGCTATACCTGCCACAATAAGGCCATAAGAGGTATAACGAATATATATCTTTCTGAAATATACAAAAAAGTTTGCATAAAGACCAAAAAGGATCAGCGCAAACCCCACCCAGACCACCCATATCCCCGGATCCTTTGTTATTTCGAGACCCGTGAAAAGGTTTTCCTGTATATCTTCAAGTTTAATGTTCAAGCCCTGAATTTTTTGCGCTCTCAATCGTTGAACGTCACGTAAAAACCATGTTGACCTCGGTTCACCCTGTTCTGTATACGCGACAAGTACGCCAGGTCCAAAACTGTGGATGGATTTTGCAAAACGCATCACCATCATTAAAAAACCGCCTTTTTCATATGCTTCCTTCTCGCCTAACGTTACTTGTTCACCGTCGATATTGAATAAAAATGAAAGGGAAGAACCATAGCTTGATTGATATATATTAACGCCTCTGTAGAAAAGTGGTTTATTCACCCTTATCTCATTATCCATGATTGCCTTACCGTTTTCCAATATCTCAACCTTGCTCACATAATCCCTTGGCGTGCCATTGGGATAAAAACTTACCTGAAAATCCTTACATTTCAATGAAAACCCAAGGGGTATCTGTTTTGTGGATGCGTGTCTTGATATCGCATAATCCTTTATTTCACCTTTTTGTAAAACCACGTGACCTTTAAACCCAAAAAGTAATCCTATGAGGCTGCCAGACAGGATAATAAGGATGCTGCCGTGGATAATATAAACACCATATCTCGATATCATTCCCTTTTGGAGTACAAGCCCGTCTTTTCCTTCGTAGACTGTTTTGTATATTTTTTTAACTGCTTGGATGGTGTTCTCAGCGTATTTATCCTCAACGCGAAAGCTTATGGGCATGCTGGTAAGTGCGTTTTCGTCTGGCAAGTCTGTTTTTTTCGACGTTTTTATGAAAATCAAAAACCTCCCATAAGAACATAGCGTCAAGTTTATTGCAAAAAGTACTATTGCAGAAGCAAACCAATAAGAATGGAATACATCATCGAGACCGAGGTTTTTGATAACCTTGTAAGTTGTTTCAGAATAAATTGAAAGATATACCTCTTCATCAGCCTTTTGTTTTATAATGGTGCCTAAGATTGAACCAAAGGCTATAAAAGACAAGAGAAATATTGCAAGACTAAGTGAAGATAAAAGCCTGAAGATGTTATTTTTTGTGACACTCATTGCATTTTACTGGTGCTGTCCTGCCTTTTGCAACGCTTTCCTTATGACATGTCTGGCAGTTTTTATGAAATGCTTCTTTAGCAAGGGCAGCATTATCTTTTACCTCTTTTAACATATGGCATGCTACACAGGGTTGTGGTTCTTTTGTATCTTTATCCTTGTGGTGGCAGACGACACATGCTATCTTTTCCTTTTCGGCATGTGATGTATGTGAAAAAGGCACAGGAGCAAGTTTTGCCCCTTCGAGCTTTAACATAATAGGTTCGGCAGGCTTTTTCTGTGCAGATGCAAGGTTAAACAGAAGAAGAGAACCTAAAAAAACGATAAAACATGCCGATATCAAAAAATGTTTATTTTTCATGCATAGCCTCCAAGAAAATATTTGACATATTATCCCAAGCAAATAAAGTAAGTCAAGGAAATATATCTGCTTTTGCATGGCATGCCTTGTTTGAGTTCATAAAAGAAAATGTTTATCACTGAACGTAATCAAAGGTTAAAAATGTAGTGTATTTGGGTTGTAAAATGATATTTTCTGATCTATTCAGTAATTGAATACTGTGATTTTGTACAGAAGCAATCAATATTTTTGCATAATATGATATTAGTGCATATACTAAAAAATATACACATAATTGACAAAAGGAAGGATTGATTGAAAGAATATATAAATCTTGGGGCGTGGTCGGAAAATGACATTGACTGTATTTTGGGTGACTCCATCCACTTTAAAGCCCCGGGTGAGCGAATAGCCCTCATTTCAGAAAAATTCCTGTCTACTCCGTACAAAAAAACAACATTAGTGGGCGGTGTTGACGAAAGTGAGGTATTTGTTATTAACCTTGACGAGTTAGATTGTTTTACCTTTATTGACTATGTTGAAGCCATGCGCTTATCAGGTTCGTTTGACGAATTTAAAGAAAACCTGAAGAGAATCCGTTATCAATCCGGTGAAGTTGACTATAGAAAGCGGAACCATTTTTTTACGGATTGGGCGGAGTTCAACAGGAGGTATGTCCTTGATGTGACAGGTGTGATTGGTGGTGACAAGACAAAAAAGATTATAAAAATCCTAAACGAAAATCAGGACAGAACATGTCTTTTACAGGGTGTTAGACCAAGAAAAAGAGAGATTGCATATATCCCCGCTTGTGAAATGGATGCGTCTGTTATCAATAAAATGATGACAGGGGATTATGTGGGGGTATATTCTGAACTGCCAGGTCTGGATGTATCCCACGTGGGCATTATTGTAAAAAAGGGTAAAACCTTTTTAAGGCATGCGTCTTCCCGTGAACAATGCGAAAAGGTTATCGACCAACCCCTGGATGAGTATATTGAAGGAAAGGCAGGAATCATTATTTTGCGACCCCTTATGCCCTTATCTTCATAAACGGCTACATTACAAACTCCTTGAGGTTTTTGATGCTCTCCATTGCATGGGCTTCACTGTGGAATTCTGATGTATATACAATACCTGATAGTTGTTTGATAAAACCCCTCAATTCTCTGAACGGAAATGTGCCCATACCTATCGGGAGATGTTCATCGGATTTTCCGTGATTATCGTGGAGATGCATCTCCCGGATTCGGGTTTTTAGAGGGATAAGCCAAGCATCAATGGGGACTTTGGAGAATAGGTTAAAATGACCCGAATCGAAACAAAAAAATAAATCCTTGCCCTTAAAATAATTATACAGTGCAATTAGGGTAGATGGTGTTTCTTCAAATATATTTTCGAGTAGTACAAAGGGGCCACCCTTTGCCTCTGCAAGGATCTCAGACCATGTCCCAACACTGTTGTCGAGCCACAATTGCTCATTTCCGTCATAAAACCATTTGTTGTAACCGGGATGGCATACAATGTTTATTGCATTAAGTCTATGTGCCATTTCAACGGCCTTTTTGATCTTGTCTTTTGAAAGCTCCCTGATCCTGCGGTCGTATCCTCCCGGATTCAAGTCCATGAAGGGAGCGTGGGCGGTGCACAAGATGCCGTAATCACGAAGTTTTTTACCCAACTCCTTGACATTGCCCATATCCAGCTCATCGAGAAAATTGTTTTCCGCATAAATCTCAACGCCTACACCAAGACCTGCAACCCTATCGATGTTTGACTCGACAAGCCTGTATGGAATGTTGATAAATATAGGGAGTTTTCGATTATTCATCTCAGGCGTAAATGTATCTTTTATTTATCCAAAGTTCAAGGTTCAATTTGGTACGGTATATACGCAAAAACCAGAAAACAAACTACAGTTTATAACGGAATTTGCGGAGGAGTTCCTTCCTCTGGTTTTTGTCTTCAGCGGTTTCAATGCCTTTTGGTCTGGAGCCGTCGATAATACCCATTATACCACGGCCCTGTTCATTCTCGGCAACGATTACCTGCAACGGGTTTGCTGTTGCGCATATAACGTGACAGACTTCCTGGCAGATTTTTATAGCGTTAAGGACGTTTATAGGAAATCCATCCTTCATAAAAACAACAAAAGTATGGCCACAGGATAACGAAAAGGATGTCTCCGATGCAAGCCTCATAAGGTCTTCATCATTGCCTTCGTATCTCACAAGACATGGTCCGCTTGCCTCGGAGAAGGCGATACCGAATTTCAGAGAGGGCGATGAGCCCACGAGTATCTCATACATGTCTTCAACTGTTTTTACAAAATGCGATTGACCGATGATGATGTTTAGCCCTTCTGGTATATCGATGGTTACTGTTTTAAGTTCCATAAACTCCTCCTCTCATGTAGTTATAAAAATTTCTATTTTTAACCTATACCTTACCCTATAAGGCTTGGGGTCCAGTTAAACCTTTTTTATTGTTTCTTGCCGTTCATTATCTTCAAGCCATACGTTCATACTAAAAAGGCTTTTTCTTTCTAAAATCAGGCAAAAATAGGGCTGCACTTTCCAATTCCTGAATAAAGACATTTTCAAAACCATTCTTCGAAAGAAACATTACAAGTTCATTGTATTCGTCATACCTGATTTTCCTATTTAACATAGGATGTTTATGTGCTTGATATACTGGATAATATTGGGACATAAGACTTATGTATGTATCCTTTCCGAGCGTATCTCTTATCCATTTTAGGATATTCAAAGAACCTGCAAGATTGGCAGGGAGTACAAGGTGCCTTATAAGTATACCCCTTTTTGCGACACCGTTCTCTATTACAAGATTACCTGTTTGTCTTTTCATCTCTATTATCGCATTTTTTGCATACTCCGAATACCCCTTGCCTTTTGGTGTTTCTGAAAATCGCTCAGCAATATTGGAATTCCAGTATTTGAAATCGGGTAGATATATATCGATAAGTCCGTCAAGTAGTCGCAATGCGTGGACTTGTTCGTAAGCATTGGTATTGTAGACAAATGGGATTCCTATCCCTTTCGATATTGCCCGTTTGGTTGCAACGGCGATGAACGGTATATAAGGTACCGGACTTACAAGGTTTATATTGTGGCATCCCATCTGTTTCAGCTCAAAAAAGATATCGACAAGCCCATCAACGGTGATCCTTTCCCCTGTCGTTGTTTGGCTTATCTGGTAATTTTGACAGTATATACAATGTAGGTTGCAGGAGCTGAAAAAAATCGTTCCAGACCCCCGTAAACCGGAGATGGGTGTTTCCTCACCAAAGTGTGCGCCATAATGTGCAACGACAATATCATTGCCTATGCCACAAAAACCTATTTCTCCGCAAAGTCTGTTTACACAGCATTCCCGAGGGCATAGAGTACATTTTTCAAGGAGGCTTAACGGATTGTCCATACCATATTATAATAACCAAGAACCAAATTACAATAAACAAATAAATTACAATTTTCAATGGGCAAAAGCGATTTACAAAAAAGATGTTCAGTATAGTCCTTGAAAAAGGTTCGAAATTTAAATATTTGAGTTTGGCGTTTGATCGCTATTTTGTTGTTAGTATTAGGATTTGTATTTATTACGGTTCAAGGAAGAGAAAGGTCATTTTTTATACGTTTATATATGTCCTCTGTAAACTGAAGAAGGAGTGGAGCCTTTGCAGGGTCAAGCCATCCAATCAAAAATGCAAGGTCGTCTTCTGACATTGCGGTGCAGCCCGAGGTAGGCTTATCAGGCGAATCCCATACGTGTAAAAATATGCATGATCCACACCCCTTCTCAACCGACCCCGTATTGTGTTCTACAAGTACACCTGCCCTATAGACATCTATCGTTGACATCTTTTCAGAGCTTTTCCAGTCGTGAACCTCTACCTTCGAGTTGTCGATGATACGATTGTAGTACACTGATGCCACATCGTCCACACATTCTATATGATCTGTCAGTTTTATGTATGGCAATTTCACATAATGAGGTTTCTCAGGGAAACCAAACGCCAGATTTATTCCAAATATGCCTGATGGTGCCCTGCCGTCGCCCTCTTTTTTCACAGGGGCATTACTGTCAACCGTATTGTAGTCGATATCAAAGCCTCTGCCCCACCCAAGACCGTTTCTGCCAAGAACAACAGGTATTCCTTGTTTTATTGTTTGCCATACTCCGTTTTTCTTTTCATAGATAGACATAGACGCCTCAAAGGCATCCCATGTCTTGGACCTGACAACAACGATCTGCCTTGTATTTCTAAGTGGGCAGGGGGCATCATCGCATTTTCCCCTATCATGGAATATAGAAGCAAACAATGTGGCCAAAAGCAATATGGCGAAATATTTCATGGTATATGTTACCATCATAACCTAAGTGCATCAGTATTTCAATGAACTGTAAACCAGGTTTGCCTGTATATTGTCAAAACAATGAAGCAAAACGGACATACCTTTATCGTATATGTATATTTTTTACCCCGGAAGGTCTCCATGCAGGGGAAATAACTGCTGGTGGCTCTAAAGTTTGCAGGTATGATGCCCACACGAGGCTGAATTCACCGTATCTATCATTGATGGAATCCACAGCGTTAAGCAGATGTTTTCTTCTCTCTGTTTCGCCAAAGAGGGACATCTGATCCGGCTCGTGCGTTATATTGGAGAGGCGTACACCCAAGAGCCTTACCTTGTCTTTTAACCGCAATGTGTCGAGGATCGAAAGAACACCCCTGTATATGGTATGGGTGTCGTTGGTGGGCGTTGAAAGAGTGGACTGCCTTGTAAGCGTTTCAAAGTCAGGGTACCTTACAGTAAGGGAGAGGGTTTTGCCTGCGTAACCGTGTTTTCTTGCCCTTCTGCCTACCATTTCGCTGAGCTGTAAGATGTAGGATGCGATCTCATTCCTGTCATAGATATCTCTGGGCAGGGTCATGCCATGTCCTATGGATTTTGCCTTCCCCTCGCCGACTACAATGGGGCGCATGCATATACCCATTCCCATGGCCTTAAGGAGTTCTCCAATAATGCCAAACCTTTTTCTCAGGATGCCAACGGGTGCCCTGCCGAGTTCACCGCACGTTCTTATGCCCATTGCCTCAAGCCTTTTCTCGGTCTGCCGTCCAATCCCCCAGAGTTCCTTTACTGGTAGATCTTCAAGTAGAGATGGTATGTCCTCAGGCCTTATCTGTTTGAGTCCATCTGGTTTGGCAAGATCGCTTGCAAGCTTTGCAATGAGGATGTTTGGGGCGATACCTATGGTACAGTTTATACCGAACCGTTTCTTTACAAGGTCCTTTATGATAGTGCCGACTGCTTCAGGGCCGCCGAAAAGATGGCTGGTCCCTGTTATATCGAGAAATGCCTCATCGATTGAATATACTTCCACATCAGGTGTAAACCTGCGATATATCTTTTCCAGTTCGCCGCATGTGTATGTGTATTTTTCGTTGTCGCCCACTACAAAAATAATATGGGGACAGTGCTTGCGCGCCTCATATATGTTCATCCCTGTCTTTACGCCGTATGCCCTTGCCTCGTAAGAGGAGGTTGTGACAACAGTCCTGCCCCCAGAACCTATTACGGCAATAGGTTTCCCCTGTAACCTCGGATTTGTCTTTTGTTCAACGGATGCAAAAAACGCATCCATATCAACACAGATAATGGTTTTTGACATGGCATGTCCAATAATTACGGGTTATCGTCAAGGTTTTAGACTATCTATCAATCATATCTTAGCCAATAGATAAAGGTAGCAATTTTTTTAATTCATTGTATCTTTCAAAATTATAATTACCTTTGTTATCAAATGCCGTTTTGTTGTATACCCGTTTTAGCTTTTTGTCACTGTTGATTTTTTGCCCGATTAATTGACTGTTTTCGACAAGTTCTTTTTCGGAATATAGATGCCAGCAATTCAATGCTTCTAAATATTCTGGCCTCAATCTGTTGTCATTATCATTCAAATGCTGGAATTTATGTAAAAATCCTGTTGTAGAAATCGTATTAATTATTTCTAGAATCTGTTCCATCGTGTTGGGTTGATCGGAAAGAAAATCCCATAACTCGTTTGCTATCAAAATTTCATCATAATCAAAATATTTATTCATATTCACGATTGAGCCCAAAAATCTCTTTTTGTCAAAGCTTGATATAGATTCGATCGCAGGGTCGACTGTTGGATCAAAAGGAAACCCAATGTAAAACTGAATTTGTCTGTTAGAGAATTTTCGATAAAGCGCAGCCTTTCCCTCTAAAATCTTCTGTTTTTCACCTCTTACTTCACCTGAGTTGGGTCTCACGGTTTTTAATTCTATAGCAATAATAGAGGCATCATCTTCAATGAATACATCAGCCGAAAAATCAAGGGCGTTCACTAATGGCGTATCATAGTTTTTATAAATTAATGCATTTTCACGGCAAAGATCTGGTTTATCAATAGAATTGTTCAAACTAGTGATAATTTTTGAAATATTGTCCTTTTGAGTTTGGGTAATTTGCAGGTTTCCAGATTTTTTTGAAGTATATTCCCTTTTTTCTCCTTCGCATAAATGATGTGCAACATTCTCGAAAAAAGACTGCCCAAGAGTTGTGTTTAAGCCATGAAGCCAACTGCTTAGACTGATTAAAAAAGGAGTATCAGTTACTTTTCCTTCTATTTTATCTGAGAATGCCTTTAAGAAAGATTCGTGAAACGGAGCGTTTCTGTTTTTTGATGCATCTTCTGGAAAGGTTTCAAAACGAGCCATCAATGTTTTGATAACTTCAATCGAAATTTTTTCCTTTACCTTATTTGATAACGCCATTTTAAGAGAGTTCCTTTAATGTTTTTAAATGCTCAACAGACAACTCTAATTTTTCAAAAAAAATGTCTCATATCTTTTTCAAGTGAAAAATCGTTTCTGAATATGCGCCTTTGTCTTTTTCGGTACGGTTTATCACCGGTCTTTTGTATTGGTTTACTATACGCATGTTAGCCTTTTCTGCAATAATCGGGTATACATTGCGCTTGTCATTGGCAACAAGAAAAACATCATAGTCGTCAGCCAAAAACCTTTTGCAATTATTGAGAACATCTGCTATTCCTTGAATGTAACTTTGCCTTGCCTCTCTCCCTTGCCCCCTGTAAAGAGGTCCTATCTCCAGGTCATCTTTACGTTCAAAACCAAAAAGGTCATATGCGTAAGCATGCTGTTCATGGTAATCGATTAACCCGATATACGGGGGACTTGAAAACATTCCTTTAATTTTTTGCCTTCTTGCCAGTTCTGCAAATTTTAAGTTTATTCTATCAAGTTCGTTGAAGATATTAATAGTGCGACTGTCTCCATTTATACAAACTTGAAAGGTTGGTGTGCGTAGTTTGTCAAATTGCAAAAGGCGTTTCGTTGTGTCTTTTGCATAGGCTTCCCACCATTTCAGGATTGAAAAAAGTGGTTTGCAAATTTTTCCATGCTTTGAGCAATAGTAAGTTGTTGTGACAGGCTCAATCAGCGTAGCCAGATCAGCATGTGTAGTCGCCCTGCAAGAGCGAATGGTTCTACTCAAAATTACGCTGATAATGTTTCTTGTATCTGCATTTTTAATCTTTTTTATCTCATCGAAAACACATTGAATTTCATCTCTTAGGTGTTGAGAATACCATCTGTCAAGGAAAGAATCGGCTGTATCCTGCTTGAGTTTGATGTTGTATTGGCGTACAAGTTCGTTAAAAATTGGCAAAAATTCTTTTTCTTTCTCTGCGCCATATTCTTCTTCGTTAATCATATTCCGTTTTACCTTAAATTTGTACTCTGGCACAGGGAAATGCATATTGTTAAATCCATAAAGTGCCTGCAAAAGTCTTTCCTCAAATTCTGGTACATGAGAGTCTGATATAAATTCTTTCAGCCTTTTTGTAATCCGGTAAATCTCTGCTTGAACATCAATTAAATCATATTTTGCGATCTTACAGTTTCCTATAAGGGTATTGAAAGCAGAAACATCGATACCAACAGCATGCATTCCGAGTTCACAGGTCTGAACCATAGTGGTGCCGCTGCCGGAAAACGGATCAAGTATAATGTCGCCTTTTTTGAAATATATTGACTTTTTGAAATTATCTGTATGACTGTCGAGAAAATATTCTACAAGCTGTGGAATGAATTTGCCCTTGTAGGGATGCAGGCGATGCACGTGTTTCGTAGTCTCGGCCTCTTTATACTGATCAAAGGACAATGCCCAGTTTAAATCCTCGCCAAGTCGATTTTTCCATGAAATTTCCCTGTATCCATTGTAAGATTTGTAGTATTCGATAAGGTCCTTTTTGGAAATTTTTGTCGTTCCGTTTCCATTGAACCTTTTTATCCTTCCATACTGGATAAGGTAGGAAATATTTGAGGTCGTAACGTTTTTGCCTAAATAACCTGTTGCCCACTCGCTGGCTTCTTTTATGGTCAGCAACTCATCCCTGTTAAACATCTATGTTCACCCTCCATGCGAGATCTGAAATACGGTTTCGGGATTTCTTGTAAGCCCACCTTTAAGTAATGTCGATATTGCCTTATTATTGTAACATCTGGTCATTTCAAATTCTATCCAAAAAGCTTTATCCATGGTGTGCGTCTTTTGGTTTTCACCCCTCTATGTTTATGCCTCAAGGTGTTCTATCCTCCACAAAAGAGAGCCTGTATTGTAGCTTAATTCATAGAGTGCATTTCCATCGGTAACGGAGAAATGATAGATATCGTTCTTTCCCTCCCTTGCCCTCCACATATATGTAATCTCTTCGACCTTGATGAATCTTCCTGACCACCTGAACCGTAAAGGCCGTATCTTATAGGAGGGGTCAAACACGGCAAGCACTGCCACCGACTGTCCGATGTTCATAACGCTACACCTTGTTTCGTATGAGGCCGATGACCTTTCCTGCAATGGTCACGTCATCGACACTATATTCCCTTGGCTCCATCGAGTTGTTTTCAGGTTTCAGGATAACCTTGCCCTGCCTGAAAAGCACCCTTTTTACCGTTGCCTCATTCCCTATAAGGATTATCCCGATATCGCCGTGTTTAACTGTGGACTGTTGCTTCACAATCACATAGTCTCCGTCGAGGATACCGGCATCTTTCATGCTGTCACCAACAACCCTCAAAGAGAATGTATCCTTTGCGGGGAAAAGTGCAGGATCGACGACGATATGTGTCTCGATCTCCTCTATGGCTAGTATAGGATCTCCTGCCCGTATTCTCCCGGCTACAGGCACTGTATGCTCTCCAGCGGTCTTGAAACCTTTTATCTCGATACCCCTTGATATTGCAGGGTTTATATTGATAACGCCCTTCTTTTCGAGTGACTTGAGGTGATTTCGTGCAGCAGGCCACAGGATATGGAAGTGCGCCCCTATCTCCCTTACAGTGGGCGGATAACCCTGTTTTTTGACATAATCCTTTAAAAATTCAAAGATCCTTTTTTGTGTTTCGGTCAGTCCTAACATATATACAAATGTATACTATATAGAGAATACTGTCAAGGGTAAAATGTATTTTTTGGTGTTTGGTATTATCGAGATATTCTTCGAAATGTAGTCTGCTTTACAGAAGTGAACCATTCAATAAATTAAAAGGTCTGCAACAACAAAAAAAGGAGGTAAGCCATGAGTAGGAAAAACCGTATGATATTTATTTTTGCCTTTATTATTTTTCTGTGTTCAGGTACCCTTGTCCTATACGCCTTTAATCAAGCAGATCTGCAGAAGCTTAACAGTACAAACAAATGTCCTAAATGTGATCTTTCCAATGCAAATCTTTCCAAAATTGATATGTATGGCGCAGACCTCTTAGGTGCGAACCTTGCGGGGGCAAACTTAAGCGAATCAGCCTTTGAAGATGCGGATTTGAGAGGCGCAAACCTTACGGGTGCCAACATCAAGGGGACGAGCTTTTCAGGTGCAAAACTATCCGATACCATCTGGGCGGATGGTAGAAAATGTAAGTCAGGCTCTATAGGTAAATGCAAATAGCCCTTTAAACGTTGTTGAAATTATTGTTTTGCAATTTGGGCCTCCAAGAGTATAATAGATAGATTTTTGCATACTATGGGGGCAGGATATGTTTAAAAGGGTTTGTTGTTATGGTCTGGTTGTTATATTTTTTGCTTTTTTGATGTTTGCCTGTTCGGAAAAAAAACAAGACAGTCCCAGCGCTAAGGATTATTTTAACAGGGCTTATGGTTTCGTGGATGCGGGCTATCCCCAGGATGCGATCCAGCTTTATACGCTTGCTATCGAAAAGGACCCAGCATATATCGATGCATACTACAACAGGGGGGTTATGCATTTTGTGCTCAGGGAATACAAAAAGGCCCTTATTGATTTAGACAAGGTGATAGAGGCAAGACCGAATTATGCAATGGCTTACGCAAGTAGGGGTTCTGTTTATGATAAGTTGATGGACAGCAAGAGGGCGATGGAGGATTATATTAAGGCTGCACGGTTGGGAGATAAGGATACCCAGGACTATTTACGTTTAAAAGGCATTAAATGGTAGTTTAATCAGTTTTAACCGTATAACGCGGTCCTTCTATGGTAATGTTATTGTAATGTTTTTTGTGATGCAAAAAGTGAATGGCATCCAAATCGATAAAATCAAAGCCACCAGTTCCAAGGGCTAAATATATACCCGCTGATAGACCTGTAAACGTTTCTGTCATACATCCAATCATTAGCTTCATACCATGTTTCTTTGCCATAGAGTATATCTTGATTGATTCGTCTATGCCGTTTTTGGCTATCTTTATGTTTACCCCGTGACACATGTCTTTATCTATTGCCCGCATGAGGTCCTGAGTCGAGAGTATGGTTTCGTCAAGTATAATGGGGATGGAAGAGTGTTTCTTTATCTCTGTAAAGCCTCTATACGATTTTTTTGGAAGGGGCTGCTCGAATAGTTCGATGTTATATCCTTTGTGCTCAATAAAGTCTATTAGTTGGAAAAAAGACCTTTCTGTAAACCCCTGATTGCCATCGAGTCTTACAGCAAAAGCATCAGAAAGGCGTTCAAATTTATCAAAAAAACAGGATATATATGTTTTATCCGCCTCGATATTACCGCTGACCTTGAGTTTAAATGTCGAAAACCCCTCATGTTTTGCATATCTTATCCATCTGTCGAGTATTGCTGGATCGGTTATAAAAGGTATTGTTATATCGGTTTCTATGTCGTTTAATATGCTTCCCCAGTAACCATGCTCTGATTTATTTTTGAACGCGAGCCATGCACGGAAAAGGGCAACCTCAAGTCCAGAAATTGTCATAGGATATTTTTTATATTTACTTCGCAGTATCTTGAGCTGTTTTTTATATTCATCTATGGGTTTGTTGGTCAGTATATTTGATGCCTCTGCCAACAAACCCTTTATGAGTGTTGTATTTTCATCTTTCAGCGCAAGGCTTGTGGGACATTCACCAATGCCCGAATGTCCGCTATCCAGCATTATCTTAACGATAACACTTTTTATGATATCCTTTTTTCCAAGCGATGTTGCGAAGGTAATCTTAAGTGGTCGAATGACTTCGTGAAAACTGATACTATGGATGTTGCTCATTTTTCTGACAAAAACCTGCCAAAATACATATGTTTTCCATTGATAACAGGGTTTTGGTAGACATCGCCTGTCATATCGATGCCGAACCGGTTTCTAAAATCATCCATCTTAACGCTGCTGCCAGTTTCCAGGGCCTCTATGAAAAGATTTTTACCTAAGTAGATCATTACATGCACGATCCTATCCTTTCTGTCTTCAGCGGATAAAAATATCAGATCACCTGTTTTAAGGTTTTTGTGAGCGATGTTTTCAGCCATAATCCACTGGTCTTGGGCATCTCTTGGTATATCGATGTTGTTTATCCGAAAAACAAGGTTTGTCAAACCGGAACAGTCAACGCCGAAGCATACAACATCGAACCCTTTGGCTTTCGCCGAAACCATACTTCTTCCCCCCCATAGATAAGGGACGCCGAGAAAAATTATTGCTGTGGAAGCAATATTTTCCCTTAGCGTTGAAAGGGAAGGTAATGTATTCTTTTTATTAACAGCGCTTTGCTTAATCCAGCCTGTTTTACCATCATTTAAAAAGACCCTGTAATATCCTTTAGGCGATGATTCTTTAACCGCAAGTCTTGTTCCGATAGGGATATAGGAAAGGTTGTTGCTTGAATCAGAAGGTTCTTCTAATAAAAACGTGTCATGATTTTTTACTGTAATATCGTAAGGGACAGGCTTGTCGAGGAAAACCACCGAGGTGTTTTTTATCCAGCCCGAATATCCAGCCCACGAATTATCATGTGTAAATTTCTTCTGTTCGATGGCCTCAACATAATACCAATCTTTGTCACAATGCCTGTATAGAAGCAACTCATTGTACAAGACTTGAGTCTCCTGGAGGTCGTCATGCATATATCCCCCCAGGGACTCAACGGGCTTACGCCTTATGTCTGCTACAGGGCTTGTAACAGCAAGGTATTTTTCATTCATTTAAACTCTAAATCACCAAATTGCATACATCTCTTAAAGGCGCTGTACCTTTCTTTTATTTCCATGTAGTCGAGAGATTTTATCCTGTTGATGCTAAAGTCTTCAACATTAAAGGATGCCATCACCGACCCCAGTATAATAGCCTGTTTCAATGTTTTTAAAGACGTATCACCAATATTTGAAATATACCCCATGAAACCGCCTGCAAAGGTGTCACCGGCACCAGTTGGATCAAAAACATCCTCGAGAGGGTAGGCAGGGGCAAGAAAGATTTCCTCCCTGCTCATCATAAAGACGCCATATTCTCCCCTTTTAACAACAATACAGGTTGGCCCCAGTGACATAATCTTTTTTGCACCTTTAACGAGACTGTGTTCTTTTGATATCTCCCTTAGTTCAGCCTCATTTATGATAAGGATGTCAATCCTTCTTATCACATCGAGCAGTTCGTTGTACCTGTTTTGTATCCAGAAGTTCATGGTATCGAGGGCAACAGCCTTAGGAAACTTTACCTGATCGATCACATGAGACTGCAATACTGGGTCTATATTTGCAAGGAAAACAAAATCAACATCCCTGTATTCCTCCGGTACTTTTGGTTTAAAAGACTCAATAACGTTTAGTTCAGTCTTTAGGGTCACTGCCTGATTAAGGTCGTAGCCGTATTTGCCTTCCCAGCGGAAGGTTTTTCCTTCGTCAACCTCAATCCCAGACAAATCAACGCTTCTGTCCTTTAGAAATCCGATTTCGTCCATTTTAAAGTCTTCGCCGACCGTTGCAACCATACCGACATCGGTGAAGAAACTTGCAGAATTTGTAAAATGTAGGGCCGAACCCCCTAAGACATTTTTTACCTTGCCGAAAGGTGTTTCAATCGAGTCATATGCAATGGTACCGGATACGAGCAGTTTTATCATGTCCCCATCTCCCATGATGCGAGATAGATCTTCTGTTCCTCAGTTAGTTCGTCAATTATAATGCCGGCAGATTTAAGTTTTAAGTATGCCACGTTTTTGTCTATCTCGTCGGGAACGCTGTAGACCTTTTTTTCGAGGTTTTTACCGTTTTTCCACATATATTCAGCGCAGAGGGCCTGATTTGCAAAACTCATATCCATGACCTCTGAAGGATGACCTTCAGCACATGCAAGATTTACAAGCCTTCCCTCTCCGAGTAAATATATACGTTTATTGTTTTGCAGGGTATACTCATCCATTGTGCCTCTTATATTTCTCTTTTTTGTCTTCATTGCCTCAAGGGCATTTATATCGATCTCAACATTAAAATGTCCAGAGTTTCCTATTATAGCGCCGTCCTTCATAAGTTCGAAGTGTTCTTTTCTCAATACATGGATATCACCTGTTGTGGTTATGAAGATGTCGCCGAGAGGCGCAGCATCTTCCATCTTCATTACATCATAGCCATCCATAAGGGCTTCCAGCGCACGCAAAGGATTGACCTCTGCTACTATCACTCGGGCACCAAGACCACTTGCCCTCATGGCAACTCCTTTGCCGCACCAACCATAACCGGCAAGGACAAATTGTGCGCCTGCAAACAATATGTTTGTTGCCCTAAGAATGCCATCTATTGTACTCTGACCCGTGCCGTATCTGTTGTCGAACATATGTTTTGTGAAGGCATCGTTGACTGCAACGATTGGAAAGTAGAGCACACCTTCTTTTTCCATGCTCTTTAGTCTTATTACACCTGTTGTTGTCTCTTCAGAGCCACCCACGATGTTGTCGATGAGTTCTTTTTTTTGCTGTGCTGTAAGCCTTTCAACCCAGTCTCTTATCGTCCCATGAAGTGCATCATAGCGTCCGAGCGCTATCATATGCAACGCGCCAACCAAATCGGCGCCGTCATCCATAGTTACATTAGGTCTGAATGCAAGGGCCTCCTTTATATGGGCATAATATATATCGTCACTCTCGCCCTTTATGGAAAACGTGGGTATCTCAAAATGTTTAACAATAGAGGCGGCAACATCGTCTTGGGTACTCAAGGGGTTTGATGCGCACAACGCAACTTCAGCGCCGCCTTCCTTTAATGTTCTAACAAGATTTGCTGTCTCTGTGGTTACATGCAAGCAACACGATATTCTTACGCCCTTTAGAGGTTTTTCCTTTGAAAACCTCTCTTTGATTATTCTTAGAACTGGCATTCTTTTTTCTGCCCATTCAATTTTATCATAACCCTGGTCTGCAAGTGCCAGATCCTTTACATCATAGTCCATCTCTTCCCTCCAAAATAATTAAGCTGATAGAGTTTCACAAAACTTTTCCGCCATTCACTATCCACTATTAATCTTTGACTGCCTTTATACGCCTGCTGCCTTTCTTATTTCTTCGACCATATCGAGTTTTTCCCATGTAAAATCCGGGTCATTTCTGCCAAAGTGACCACCACATGCCGTCTTATTGTAAATAGGCCTTAATAAATCAAGTCTTTCAATGATCCGCCTTGGCCTCATATCAAAGAGTTCCATCACAATCGATGCTATCTTATCGGGGCTGATCTTGGCGGTTCCCTGTGTGTCGATCATAACGGAAACAGGCTGGGCAATGCCTATTGTGTAAGCAATCTGAATTTCAAGCCTGTCGGCCAAACCAGCAGCAACAAGATTTTTTGCAATATAACGAGCCATGTAAGAGGCGCTTCTGTCAACCTTTGATGGGTCTTTACCGGAAAATGCACCACCTCCATGACTTCCAACGCCGCCGTATGTATCCACGATGATTTTACGACCTGTCATACCGCAGTCTCCCTTTGGTCCGCCAACGACAAATCTACCCGTTGAGTTGATAAATATCTTTGTGTTGTCATCCATTAATTCTGGAGGTATAACCCTTTTAATAACCTCCTCTGTGATGCCTTCTCTAATGGTTGTAATGGATACATCGGGGTTATGCTGTGCGGCGATTACGATTGCATCGACCCTTACTGGTGTCTTGTCTATGTACTCTATGGTGACCTGGCTTTTTCCATCAGGTCTTAAGAAGTTAAGCGTATTGTTTTTCCTGACCTCGGCAAGTCTTCTCACAAGCCTGTGTGCATATACAATGGGCATAGGCATAAATTCTGCCGTTTCATTGCAGGCATACCCGAACATCAACCCCTGATCGCCTGCACCCTGTTCATGATCCCCTGTTTCGTTGACGCCCATTGCAATATCTGGTGATTGCTCATCGATTGTTGTAAGTACCGCACATGTCTCCCAGTCAAAACCCATGGATGAATCGTTGTAACCGATCTCCTTTATGGTGTGTCTTACAATGTCTGGTATATTGGCATAGCCGCTTGTTGTAATCTCGCCGCCCACGAGCGCAAGCCCAGTTGTAACATAGGTTTCACAAGCCACCCTTGAACTCGGATCCTGCGTAATCAGTGCATCAAGCACCGCATCAGAAATCTGGTCTGCCACCTTGTCCGGATGCCCTTCAGCCACAGATTCAGAAGAGAATAGATATCTGCTCATTGCCATATTCGCTACCTCCTAAAATAGATTTATATTTTGAGTGTTTTGTTATAACAGGTCAAACATAACACTTAAAAACTTAACACTGTTTTTTTTATTCCTCGTAGCACTTTATAAAGTCATTCGGGAACATCTTTGCCATTTCCTTCCTTAATAAAAGATTATTCTCTTTTCCCGAGTCATTTTTCATTATTTCTTGCAGAAGTTCTTTGCAGTAACTATGGTCAAGCCCCCTGATGATCTTTTTAACCCTGGGTATTGCATACGCATTCATGCTTATTTCATCAAGACCTAATGCTACGAGAATCGGGGTGTAGAGTGCTTCGCCTGCAATCTCTCCGCATAATGCAACCTCAGTATTGCTTGCATGGGCATTTTCAACCGTTTGTTTTATCATTTTCAATATTGCAGGGTGCATGGGTTCGTAAAGATAGGACACGTATTCGTTGCCTCTGTCGATTGCAAGGGTGTACTGGATCAAATCGTTTGTGCCAATACTGAAAAAATCTACTTCTGAGGAGAGCTTATCACTTATCATACAGGTTGACGGTACCTCTATCATAATGCCAAACTTGATCTGTCTGTTAAATGGGATCCTTTTAAGGGACAGTTCTTCCATACATTCTTTGATTATTTCCTTTGCTCTACGGACCTCATCGATCCCTGATATCATCGGAATCAATATCTTGAGGGGACCAAAAGCGCTTGCCCTCAATATGCTTTTAAGCTGTGTCTTAAAAAGCCCCACCTCTTTGATGCAAAGACGTATTGCCCGTAGCCCCATAGCCGGATTGATCTCTACCGGCATTTTAACGCTTGATACAAACTTGTCACCGCCTATATCAAGGGTTCTTATGGTGATATATTCCATTGCCTTGTTTTCAGCAAGATTTTTATATATGTGATAATGGTCTTCTTCGGTCGGCAATTGCTTTTTCGACAGATATATATATTCGGTACGGTACAGTCCGACCCCCTGGGCTCCATACCGCTCCATTATGTCCATCTCAGCCAGAAGTTCGATGTTTGCCCCAACCCTCATTTTGAAGCCATCTCTCGTTTCTGATTTCAGTCTTGCAAGTTTAAGGAATTCCCTCCGCTGTGCCTTAAGATGTGATTGTTTTGCAATATATTCCTTTTTAATATCTTTTGTTGGATTAATAATTGCAATGCCTTCGTCACCATCAACGATTATGGTATCGTTGTTCTTCACAAGGCTGGAAATATTTCCAGCACCGACAACAGCAGGTATTTCGAGTGCCCTTGCTACGATAGATGTGTGGGAAGTTCTTCCGCCAACATCTGTTGTGAAACCGTATATATTATTAAGATTAAGCTGGATTGTGTCGGCCGGCGAGAGATCGTGGGCAACGATAATGACCTTGCCTGATAAGTTAAAATTATTTATATCTGAGGACTTTCCTTTCACCAAGATCCTCACAAGCCTGTCATATATGTATTTGATGTCCTGACCGCGCTCCTTTAAATAAGGGTCATCAACGTTTTCAAAGCTCGACAGAAACCTCGATACGACTATGTCGAGGGCCCACTCAGCATTTATATTATCAGCCTTTATTGTGTTTATGACTGAGTTTATGAAAAAATCGTCCTGAAGAATAAGTATATGGGCATCAATGATGAAGGAATGTTTTCTCATTTCGTCGTCTGGCAGGGTTTGCTTTATTGCATTGAGCTCATCAACGGCATGCTTTATTGCGTTCTTGAGCTTAAGGATTTCTTTATCACACTGCTCTTTCTTGATAGAGCGTTTATTTATTGGGATTTTTCCTCTTTCGAGCAGGCGCACCTTCCCATATGCTATACCTGACGATACGCCAATACCCTTTAGTATCTTATTGGTAAATATGTCATTGCTCATGTTTCTTGAAAACCTTCGTCAATAAGCTGGCCAAGCTCTTCAAATGCCATCTGCTCGTCCACACCGTCAACCTTCAACATTATTTTGCTTCCAAGTGGACATGCGAGCATCAAGAGCCCCATTATACTTTTTCCGTTAACCTCTGTCCCGTCTTTTTCGACCCATATGTTTGACTTATATTTATTCGCCTTTTTTACAAATGTTGCAGCCGGTCTTGCATGGAGACCAAGTCTGTTTTTTATTATAAATATCCCTTCCAGCATTACCTCCTATTCCTTTTTATGTGGTTTTAAAACATCCGTTGCAAGGTAGATGTTGTTCCGGCCATATTGTGTTATAAATCGTGCGAGTTCACCTAGCTTTTTTCCTTCTCTGTATGTGTTAAGCTTGATGAGCATAGGTAGGTTTACGCCTGTTACCACCTCAACCTTTCCCTCCTCGAGAAACGAGAGGCTGATATTTGAAGGTGTACCGCCGAACATATCCGTAAGGATCATCACGCCGTCCCCGCAATCGGCCTTATTCAACGCCTCATTGATTTTATCTTTTATTTTATCAATATCTTCATCGGGGGAAATACCAATAGATTCGAACTGCTCTTGTTTGCCCACTATCAACTCTGTTGCTGCGACCATCTCTTTCGCCAGATTGAAATGAGCTATAACAACCAATCCTACCATTGATGTCCTCCATTTAAATCAAATTATGTAAAAAAATCAACATGATATTTAGCTAACCCTCGAACTATCTCTTCTTTTTTGCAATCAATAGCCTCTTAGCTTCATGTCATTTCTCAATATCTCTGTGAATCGTGTTCACATTATACCCCATCATTGAAAATTGTTCTGCCAGTCTTGAGACAACAAAGACGGACCTGTGCTTGCCTCCCGTACAGCCGAAGCATATGGTAAGGTAACTTTTCCCCTCCTTTTCGTACAGCGGAATAAGATATAACAAAAAATCCAAAAGCAAAAGAAAATATTTATTGAAAACATCGTCTGATGTGATGTATTCAGCCACTTCCTTTGAAAGACCTGTCTTATATTTAAGGCCTTCATGAAAATAAGGATTTGGTAAAAACCTAACATCCAGCGCAATATCCGCCTCAAGAGGTATGCCGTATGAATAACCAAAAGAGATCAGATTGATCTTCATTTTTTGTTCGTCATGAGAGTATGTGTTTAACACGAAACGCCTCAGCTCATGAATTGTAAAATTTGTTGTGTCGATTATTCTATCTGAAATCTCCTTTATCCACCCAACAAGTTCCCTCTCTTTGATGATCGCATCTTTGACGTTCGGTTCATCAAAAAGCGGATGAAGCCTCCTTGTTTCTTTGAACCTCCTTATAAGTGCCTCATCTGAACTCTCAAGAAAAATAAGCTCCGCACCGAACCTCTCTTTAATCCTTTTTAAGATGTTTTTGCCGATATCAAAAAACTCCTTCTCCCTGATATCCACCACGAGGGCACATTTATCTATTTTATTACCCACAAGCCTTGACAGCTCGCCAAACCTTTGAAGCAAAACGAGAGGAAAATGGTCAACACAAAAATATCCTGCGTCTTCAAGCGCCCTTATGAATGTTGTCTTTCCTGAGCCCGAAATGCCGCTAATTATTAGCAATTTCATTGTTTGTCTCCAGCTTTCATAGATCTTAGTAGCTTTTCTTCAAGCTCAACAGCAGTATTTGTGCCATATTTTTTAAGTATGTGATTCCTGCATGCAAGCTCGATTATTGTTGATGCGTTTCTGCCTGGACTAATGGGTATCCTGACAATTGGCAAATCGATGCCAAGTAGTCTGAATTTATCTTCATCCAACCCAAGCCTTTCATATTCAAGGTTATGATCCCAATCGATCAATTCTACAACAAGGTCTATCATCATCTTTTCCCTCAGGGCAGCGACCCCGAAGAGTCGACCTATGTTAACGATACCAACGCCCCTGATTTCTATGAGGTCTTTAATCATATCGGGTGATTCGCCATAAATGTCTATTGCGCCCATTTTTTTTACGAACACAACGTCATCAACTACCAGTCTGTGCCCTCGCATAATGAGTTCAAGTGCGTTTTCGCTTTTACCTATGCCAGGTCTTCCGATAATCAGTGTTCCGATGCCGAGTATGTCCATCAACACCCCGTGAACAGTTGTGGATGGGGCGAGTTTTTCTTCAAGGTATCTTGTAACCCTTTCAATAAAAACAGATGTTATCAGTTTCGTCCTGAGTAAGGGTATGTTCTTTCTTTCGGTTTCTTCAAGCAAGCGTTCCGGTGCTTTCAGATTACGCGTTATAACGAAACAGACCACATCGTTCTTGCAAAGTTCGCCTATTATTGTTGTGATCTTGGCTTCATCCAAGGATTTTAGATAAGATATCTCGGTATTGCCAAGAATTTGCATTCGATGAGGGTGAAGATAGACCATGTGGCCTGTGACAACCAGACCGAGCTTTTGAATCCTTGGATTATAAATCTTTCTTAATAGACCTTTTTGCCCAGAAACTATACATAGCTCCAAATTATGAGTTCTATCATCTATTAGTTCCTGAACAGTTACGCCCTTCATTACAGACCTAATCTATATGTCGACAAACATTCATATATTTCTGATGTCATTTTGCTATTCTCAAAATAGCGCATCAAATCTTTGTATCCTCATCAATAATAAGCTTATAAATCTCTTTACTGTCTGTAAGTTCTAAAATTCTTTTTCGAAAAGAGGGATCCCTCAGGATTTTAGAAATTCTTGATAACACCTTGAGGTGTAAACTTACAGAATCATACGGGGCAAGCAACAAAAAAAAGATGTGGACAGGTTTACGGTCAACCGCATCAAAATCAACACCCTCCGCTGATCTTCCAAATGCACATAGAAAGCTGTTTATATCTTTTAATTTGCCATGGGGTATAGCGACTCCATCACCAATGCCTGTGCTGCCGAGCTTTTCCCTTTCAAGCACTGTATCAACAATCTTATCAATATCACCTATGAGTCCTGCCTTTTTGAGGTCTTCTGCGAGTTCATACAGAACATCTCTTTTTGTTTTACCTTTCAAATTATTATTGATACATGATTCCTTCAGTACATCGCTGATTCTCATAGTGTTTTTCCTGTGGTTTCGATAAGATTGAAACCCCCGTCCTTCCTTTTATAAACAACACAGACGTTGTCGCTCTCCCTGTCCCTGAATATCATGAAGCTATCTCCCGATGCCTCAAGCTGCATCACAGCCTCCTCAGGATCAATGGGCTTTGCATCTATCGTTCTAGAAACAATAATCTTGGATATCTTTTGTTCTTCAGCGATATTTGTTCGTTTTGGTTTTATTTCTCTGTATTTTTTAAGTTTATCCCTGTATTTCGTTAATCTTCTCTCAAGTTTATCAAGTATTTTGTCAATGGCGGCATACATGTCATCCATCACCTCATGGGCATTTATGACCACGCCGTTTATAGTAAACATTACATCAACTCTCTGTCTGTATTTCCTTTCAAGAGATAAAACAACATGTACGTCCAGAGGAACTTCAATGTATTTCTGGAGTTTTGAGATCTTTTCTTCGGCATATCTTTTTAAATTGTCATTTGGTTCGATATGTCTAAAGCTTATTGTGATATTCATAACGCCTCCAATGTAAAAATTAATACAGCCAGGCAAACCAGTCCAAACTTCAAGGTTAACAAATAAACCAATGTCTGTCAATTCAATTTAAGAGGTGTCCGCTCTCTCCCTTGAAGACTTTATATTTAATATATCCCTATACTTAGCCACCGTTCTCCTCGCAATCTTTATGTTGTGCTGCCCTTTCAATATGTTTACAATCTCGTCATCTGTCAGGGGTGAGCTCTTATCTTCTTTTTCAACAATCTCTGCTATTAGGTTGCGAACAACATTTGTGGACATTTGACCACCTTCAACATTATCGATTCCTGCTGGAAAAAAAAACTTCAACTCAAATATGCCATGCTGTGTGGACATATATTTGTTTGTAGTAATCCTGCTTACTGTTGATTCATGAACTTCTATGTCATTTGCAACATCCCTTAGTACGAGAGGCTTAAGGAACTTTATTCCATGTTCAAAAAAATCCTCCTGAAATTTGACAATACTTTTTGAAACAAGATAAAGGGTTTTTTGCCTTTGCTGAATGCTTTTTATGAACCACCCTGCCTGTTTGATCTTGTTTTTTATATAGCCCTTGGTTTCTTTGTCAATGTTCTTACCTAAATAAAGCTCCATATAATATCTGTTCATTTTGAGTTCAGGGATGTCATCATTGTTGAGATGTACTTCAAAACCATCCTCACCTTTAACTACATATACATCTGGAACCACATATGATGTGAAGTCTTCGCTGAAATTTCTGCCTGGTTTTGGATCGTATGTCTTTATCTTATCGATCGCTTCTTTGATTTTTTCTAAAGGATGGCCTGATTTTTTCGAAATCTCCTTTAAGTGCATGCCATCAAGCATATTGAAATATTTATCGAGGACCTCTTCGAGTATCGTATCCTTTTCTCCATTTGCTTCGTATTGTAGGTAAATACATTCTTTAAGGCTCCTTGCACCTACACCTGTAGGATCGAATCTTTGAACCTTTGAAAGTGCATTCTCCAATAGTTCTATTGAAAATCCCGATGTTTTTGCGATCTCAGGTATGGGGTACGCAAGGTATCCGTTGTCGTCGATATTTTCAATTATCCATTCTGCAGCGACACGTTCTCCGGGATCGAATATTGTGAGTCCCGCTTGCCATCTTAAATAGTCTCTTAAATTGGAGGATTTTTTTACGATATTCTCATAATCTGGATACTCACGGTCATCTTTTCCCACGAACTCTTCGGATGATGTATATCTATTAAGAAATTCCTCTATATCTATTTCTTCATGGGCATCACCCTGGGTATCTTCCTGGCTTTCACCTTTTTCTTGTTTCTCGTCGTTTTCTGTTATTTCGAGGATAGGGTTTTCTTTAAGCTCCTGCTCTATGGCCTCAGTTAATTCGAGTTGAGACATCTGCAAGAGTTTTATGGCCTGCTGAAGTTGCTGGGTCAAGACAGGCAGAAGCTTTTGTGTTTGCTTAAGCTCCAACATCAATATAAAATTCCTCTCCCAGGTAAATCTCTCTCACCATCTTGTCCTCTGCAACCTCTTCAGGGGTTCCTTCAAGAAGTACCTGACCGTTGTTGACTACATATGCCCGATCACAAATAGGCAAAGAGTCTCTCACGTTATGATCGGAAAGGAGGATACCTATGCCTGCCTTTTTCAATCTGTATACAATCTTTTTCAGGTCTGAAACCGATATAGGATCTATACCTGAAAAGGGTTCGTCGAGAAGCATAAATTTTGGAGAAATCATGAGCGCCCTTGCAATCTCCAGCCTTCTCCTCTCGCCTCCAGAGAGGGAGTCAGCATTGTTTTTTGCAAGGTGATCAAGTTTAAATGATTCGAGAAGTTCAAGCGTTTTATGCTCTACAAGCTCTTTTTCAACATTATTAAACTCAAGGATGGATTTAAGATTATCCTCAACAGTCATCTTCTTGAATATCGATGGCTCCTGCGGCAGATAGGTAATACCTTTTCTTGCCCTCATAAACATGGGTAAACCAGTAATATCTTCATCGTTTAGTAAAATCTTTCCGGAATCAGGTCTTATGAAGCCGATGATCATAAAAAATGTTGTTGTCTTGCCTGCGCCATTTGGACCGAACAATCCGATGATTTCACCTGTTTTCATATGTATCGAGATATCATTAACTACACTTCTCGCATTGTATGATTTTGTCAAGTGCCCTGCAAAAAGCGTTAATGTTCCAGGCATTATTTTTCAATCCTCGTTTTTGGTTTATTGATGAAGAATTTTCCGTTCGAAATGTTGTACATTATTGATTCTCCTTCCATCTCTACATTATTTTTCAATATTTTAGGTCCTTCTGTAAGTACAATCCTGTCATCTTTAAAATGATATACCGCCTTTTCGCTTTTAGCAATAGTGCCTTTTGAAATAAGCCTGACCTTGCCTGTTGCATCGACTTTATCAACCTCATTATTGCTTGAAAAGATAACCAGTTTGTCACAAAGCAGATTCATTTCTTCGCCCTTCATAACAACCCTTCCAGCAAGCACATAGGTGTTGTCTTTTAGAAGATAGAGAAAACTATCAGATTGAAAGCGATACCTGCCTTTTTCTGTTATAATATAACCCGTTATATCCTTTTCTATTCTTACTGTCTCTTTGTTTGTGTCAGCCGTCATACCGATGCCCATCAAGGTGAGTTTTACGCCTTTAATATCTACAGGCGCAGTTGTTGAGGTGATGCCATTCCTAAAATCAAAGACCATGAACCTGGTTTTAAGGGTATAGCTGTTTTTATAAACAATATCGACATATTCGACAGAACCTTTTTCTGCCTCAGTATCCATCGAACCGACAGTACCTTTGAATAAGACCGCAATATCAGGTTTGGGTTTATATATTCCCTCTATATCCTCCATCTCCACGATAGGTTTATCAATAAATTTGCGTGCAACCCTCGATTTAATCTCCCAATCAACAATCCCCTTTTTTTCTCCAGAATATCTTACATCTTTAAAGACGATAGCCTGACGTTGATCATCTATATAAGGGGCATTTAATTTGAAAGGTTTTTTAAAAAAGAAAAAATATAGGGCAAACAAAAGGCATAGAGCGACAAAACCAAGTGCTGCATATACTATAATGTTTCGATCTTTCATCTATCTCCATAATTATACCCGAAATTGCAAGGTTAAAAAATGAACCTTCCAAAAATATTTTTTCATACTATCTTTGCTCTCAGAAGGTCATGGATGTGGATAACGCCTATCGGTTGTTTATCTCCTTCTTTTTCCATTACGAAAAGTGAGGTTATTGAATGATCTTCCATTTTCTTTAATGCAAATACTGCAAGGGCACGTTTTTGAATGGTTTTAGGGTTGCGCGTCATCACATCTGAAGCAGATTTTTCAAGTATATTATCATATCTCTCGATAGCCCTTCTTAAATCTCCGTCTGTTATTATACCCTCCAATTCACCTTTGTCGTTAAGAACAGATGTTACACCAAGTCTTTTGGATGTTATCTCGTATATGACATGTTTCATTGATATGTCCTTGCTTACATTTGGGATAGCTTCTCCAGTGTGCATCAAGTCTTCCACCCTTAGCAAAAGTTTCCTGCCTATTGCCCCCCCAGGGTGCAGTGAGGCAAAATCCTCAATTTTGAAATTTCTCTTTTCAACAAGGGCAATAGCTATAGCGTCTCCCAATGCTAGTGTCGCAGTGGTGCTTGAAGTAGGCACCATATTGAAAGGACATGCCTCATCGACGCTCACGCTTAGAACGATGTCACCATACTTTGCTATAGTTGAGTTTATATTGCCGGTAAAAACGACCGTGTTAATATCCATCCGTTTTATCCATGGCAATATCTTGATTAACTCTTCGGTCTCACCACTATTGCTGACAATAATAAGCACATCTCCTTTTTGAAGCATTCCGAGGTCGCCGTGAAGAGAATCTGCTGGATGAAGAAACAGCGCCGGAGTGCCAACGCTTGAAAGCGTAGAGGCGATCTTTTTGCACACGAGACCAGACTTACCGATACCGGTCAGCACTATTCTTCCAGTGCAACAATATATTGCGTCAACAGCCTTTTCAAATGCATCATCAAGGTCGTCCATGACCTTTAATATGGCATTGGCTTCCTTTTTTAAAACCTCTTTGCCGATATCAATCATAGAAGGCTTAAGCATTGTCGTACCGTTTGCCCCTGATTTATTCATATCGACTCCTCTATCCTCTTCAAGACTTCAAGATAGCTATACAGATGATCAATGGTTACGGAGTTTTCTCCATCACAAAGGGCTTTGGCAGGGTCAACGTGTACTTCCATGAAAACTCCATCTACCCCAATTGCAACAGCAGCCCTTGACAATGGGAATATAAAATCAGGTTCGCCGGCTGACCTTCCGACTGCGCCCCCGGGTTTTTGAACGCTGTGTGTTGCATCGAATATTACCGGGTAACCAAAACCCTTCATGATAGGGATTGCCCTGAAATCGTTTATAAGTGTATTATATCCGAACGAAGTACCCCTCTCCGTTACCATGATAGAAAGGTTGCCTGTGGATTCAATCTTTTCGATGGCAAATTGTATATCATGGGGTGACATGAATTGTCCTTTTTTGATATTCACGGGTTTTCCTGTTTTTCCGCATGCAACAAGGAGGTCTGTCTGCCTTGAAAGAAGGGCAGGTACTTGCAGCACATCCACAACACGGGCGGCCAACTCAGCCTCATGTGCTGTGTGGACGTCAGTTAAGACCGGTATGCCTATCCTGTCCTTTACCTTTGAAAGTATATCGAGTCCTTCCTCGATTCCTAAACCGCGGAAACTCCTTAATGATGTCCTGTTTGCCTTATCGTATGAACTTTTGAAAATTAGGGGTATGTTAAGCCTTGAAGTGATGTTTTTCAGATTTTCCGCGATCTGTAAGGTTATGTCCTCTCCCTCTATAACGCACGGACCACCGATGAAGACAAAGGGTTTATTTCCAATCTTAATGTTTCCAATATTTACTTCTTTTTGCATTTTTGCTTTTCTTGCCTCTGTCTTAATGCTGCCTTGATAAAATCCCTGAAAAGGGGATGAGGTGCAAATGGTTTTGATTTGAATTCCGGATGAAACTGACAACCCATAAACCACGGGTGGTCTTTAATCTCAACTATTTCTACGAGCTTCCCGTCCGGGGATATACCTGTAATAAGCATACCGCATTCTTCAAGTCTCTCTCGAAAGTCCATATTGAACTCGTATCTATGCCTATGTCTTTCGTAAACAATGTCAACTCCATAGGATTTATACGCTAAGCTGCCCTGCGTAAGCTGGCATGGATATGCGCCGAGACGCATGGTTCCCCCTTTATCTGAAAATCTATTTCTTTTTTGCTTGGCGTTATCACGATCCACCCATTCTTCAATGAGATATATGACTGGATAAGGTGTATTTTCATCGATTTCGCACGTATGCGCACCTACACACCCGGCGAGGTTTCTTGTAACCTCAACGACAGCAAGTTGCATTCCTAAGCAGAGCCCAAAATAGGGGATTTTATTTTCCCTTGCATAACGTATTACATTGATCTTTCCCTCGATGCCCCTATTGCCGAATCCTCCAGGAACGAGTATCCCATCGACTTCAAATACTTCAGACGTCAATCCTTTCTCAATGTCCTCAGAGTCTATATAGTGCAGATTTACCTTGCAGCTATTAGCGATTCCACCGTGTACCAGTGCCTCATTCAGGCTTTTGTATGAATCCTTAAGTTTAACGTATTTTCCTACAATCGCTATATCGACCTGTTTTTTTGGGTTTTTTATGACATTTACAATCTTTTCCCACTGGGATAGGTCAGGCTTTTTAGCCCAAATGTTCAGCAGTTTTGTAATTTTGTCATCAAGTCCCTCATTATAGTAGATGATGGGTACTTCGTATATGATGTCGACATCTTTTGCAGCAATGACAGCATCCTTATCAACATTGCAAAAGAGAGATATTTTATCCTTTAACCCCTGAGAAAGTGTTTTTTCTGTTCTGCACAGGAGAATATCCGGTTGAATGCCTATCTCTCTTAATTCTTTAACGCTATGCTGCGTTGGTTTCGATTTCATTTCATCCGCTGTTTTGATAAAGGGTACGAGCGTTAGGTGAATAAACAGCGAGTTTTCCTTGCCAAGATCATTTCTTAATTGACGTATTGCCTCTAAAAACGGAAGACTTTCAATATCGCCAACGGTACCGCCTATTTCAACTATTACGACGTCAACGCCGTCATTTACATCGAGGACCCGTCTTTTTATTTCGTCTGTAATGTGGGGGATTACCTGAACGGTTCCACCGAGATACTCACCTCTTCTTTCCTTCGAAAGCACTGTGTCGTATACCTGACCTGTAGTGAAATTGCACTTTTTTGAGATAATGGCATGTGTAAAACGTTCATAATGACCAAGGTCAAGGTCAGTTTCTGCCCCATCTTCAGTGACAAATACCTCGCCATGCTGAAATGGGTTCATCGTTCCAGGGTCTACATTGATGTATGGGTCGAGTTTTTTAAGCATCACATTCAAGCCTCTTGCCTCAAGAAGTGCGGCTATCGATGCAGAGGCAAGACCCTTTCCAAGAGATGAAACAACCCCCCCAGTTACAAAAATAAACTTTTGTCTCATGTTATATGTCCTTTTGTGAAAAAGGTAATAAGTTCTTCGCCTGTGAATAACCTTTCTCCAGCATTTTCATCATAACCTGACACAAGACCCCCATCTTCGCCCTTTCCCTTTGTGAATATAGCAAACGGCACAGGGCATGCATAATGTGTTTTCATGGATATAGGGGTTGCATGGTCTGTAACTATCAAGAATCTGACATTTTGATTTGCTGCTTCGTATAATGTCTTTATTATTCGGCTGTCGATATACTCGATTGCCTGTATCTTTTCCTGGATATTTCCATTATGCGATGCCTCGTCAGGCGCCTCGATGTGAATATAGACAATGTCGTTTTCTTGGAGTAGTTCCAATGCCTTTCTGGCTTTGTTTTCATAATTTGTATCTATATAGCCGGTGGCACCTTCTATAAAAGGCGTACCGAAACCGACCATGCTGCTTATGCCCTTCACCAGGTCAACCGCTGCAACGGTTGCACCTTTTAAATGGTATTTTTCCATAAAAGAAGGAAATTTTGCACGTTTTCCCTGTCCCCACAGCCATATGCTGTTTGCTGGAAGTCTTCCATCGTTCAACCGTTTTTTGTTAAGCGGGTGCTCACCAAGCAGTTTCCAGGAACTCTCGATCAGTTTTACAAGTGTTTTTGAACCATCACCTTCTGGGATATAAGATGAAATGTCTTTCTTTGTTATATCGTGCGGAGGGGTGGTTTTCATCTTCCACAAACCATTCTTCCATATCATTATATGTCTATAACCAACACCCGGATAAAATATGAATTCATCGCTTCCAAGATGCCTTTTTATATCCTCAATAAGTATTTTTGCCTCGGGTGTTGAAATGTGTCCCCCACTGTAATCGCCCATAAGGGTTTCTGCGGGGTTAAATTCAAGATTAACGAGATTGCACCTGAACGCAACATCGTTTTCATCCATCATAATACCCATGCCAAAGGCTTCTATGGGTGCCCTTCCTGTATAATATTTGGCTGGGTCATAGCCGAACAGAGACATGCCTGCTACATCGCTTCCAGGAGGGAAACCTTCGGGAACGGTTGTTACCTTACCACAAAAACCTTCCCTGGCCATCTTGTCCATAAATGGTTTATTGGCTGCCATCAGGGGTGTTTTACCATTCAACTCCTCAAGCGGGAAATCAGCCATCCCATCGCCTATTACAACAATATATTTCAACTGTAAATACCCCCAAAATTGTAAATTAAAAAAATTCAAAAATCCTAAATGCCGAACACCAAAAAATATTTTAAAAATTCAGATTGAAGAGTCTGAAGTTTTGATATTCGAATTTAGAATTTCGAATTCAGAATGTTTTTCCAAGTTATATTAAACCCCAAGCCGGCGCTAAAGGTTGCCTTCCTCAATCCTGATATGTACGCTCTCTCCTTTTATAAAAGGTAAACGGTCAATCTCGACTTTTGCCTTTTTAAGGTTATTTTCTGATGCCTCATGTGTGAGCATTACAATAGGCACATGCCCTTTTTCTTTTCTTCCCTTTTGTATGACCGTTGAGATGCTTATATCGTAGTTTGATAGTATGCCCGATATCTTGGATAAAACACCAGTTCTGTCTTCAGTGGTTATTCTCATATAAAATGGAAACTGGCTGTCTCCACCTTTTCGGATAGTTACCTTGCTGTTTTTAAATCTTGGTATCCTGGCCTTAATGTCTCTCGCATTTATCCTGTATGCCATATCAATGATATCGCTTACCACAGAACTGCCTGTCGGATCGGCGCCAGCGCCCTTTCCATAAAAAAGGTTCGGACCTACTCTGTCACCAACTACATATACAGCGTTATATACACCGTTTACATTACTCATTGGATGGCTAAGGGGGATCATCGCAGGCTCAACCCGCGCATCAACGAAACCATCTTTTTCGCTTGCAAGGCCAATCAGTTTTATTCTATAACCGAACTCCCTTGCAAACTCTATGTCTATGGGTTCAATTTTTGTTATACCGCTTGTTAGAATGTCATTGGTTACAACAGGACAATGGAATGCCAGTCTTATCAATATCGAAAGCTTGTGTGCTGCGTCAATGCCCTCAATATCGAGTGTGGGGTCCTGTTCTGCATATCCTAAATTTTGTGCATCCTTGAGTGCGCTGCCGAAAGACACGCCTTCTTCGGTCATCTTGGTGAGAATATAATTACTCGTACCATTCAAGATGCCGAGTATATAGTTGATGTTATTACCTACGAGGCCGTCACGTATGGCTCGAATAACAGGTATACCACCACAGACGCTCGCCTCAAAGCCTATTTCGCAATTTTCCTTCTCAATGAGTGCGAATATCTCATCGCCTTTCTCTGCAAGTAGTGCCTTATTGGCTGTTACGACCCATTTTTTTCTTTTTATTGCTGAACAGATATAATCGAAAGCGGGTGTTATTCCTCCCACAAGTTCGACAACGATATCTACGTCTTTATCCTCTATTACCTCATACGCATCTTTTGTCAGGATACCCCTTTCGATGTCTATTCCTCTGTCTCTGTCAAGGTCGATGTCTGCAACCTTGACGACCCTTACATCGAGGCCTGTCTTTTCTAAAAGAAGCGCATTGCTATCGTTGAGGATTCTAAAAGTCCCTACACCAACAGTCCCAAGACCTATAATGCCAATACCAATCATTTTTTCGATGATGAATAAAGTAAACCCCTGATACCCTTTACAGCCTGTCTAATTCTATGCTCATTTTCAACAAGTGCAAATCTTATATAACCTTCTCCGTATTCTCCAAAGCCTATCCCTGGAGATGTAGCCACCTTTGCTTCATGCAAAAGCAATTTTGAAAATTCAAGTGAACCCATAGAAGAAAATTGCTCGGGGATCTTTGCCCATACAAACATGGTGGCCTTTGGTTTTTCAATTGTCCAGCCGTATCTTGTAAGTCCTTCGCAAAGGACATCCCTTCTTCTTTTGTATTTATCAACGATGTCAATCACGTCGTTGTCACCCTCATTAAGGGCAATTATTGAAGCGATCTGTATTGGCTGAAAGACGCCGTAATCGAAATAACTTTTTATCCTTCCGAGTGCTGATATCATCTTTTTGTTTCCAACTACAAAGCCAACCCTCCAGCCTGGCATGCTATAGCTTTTGGACATAGAGAAAAATTCCACCCCCACGTCTTTTGCACCTTTTATCTGCAGAAAACTTGGCGCATTATAGCCATCGAAAACAAGATCAGCATACGCCAAATCATGTATGACCATTATATTGTGTTCCTTTGCAAACTCATATATCTTTTCAAAAAAACCTATTTCGACGACCTCTGTTGTTGGATTGTTGGGAAAACTTATAATAAGCATTTTTGGTTGAGGCCACGTTGTTTTTGTGGCGATGCTCAAGCGTCTAAAAAACTCCTCTTTTGGTGCAAGGGGTATTGTCCTTAGATCGCCGCCTGCTATAACTACTGAATACATATGGATTGGATAGCCTGGGTCAGGAACAAATACTACTTCTCCTTGGCTTATAGTTGCAAGGACAAGGTGACCCAACCCCTCTTTAGCGCCCATAGTAACAACTATTTCCGTTTCCGGGTCAACATCAACGTCATATTTTCTTTTGTACCAGCTAGCAATGGCGAGCCTCAGTTTATAAATGCCCCTTGTAACAGAATAACGGTGATTCTTTGGGTTTCTCGCTGCCTCTATGAGCTTTGAAACAATATATTTAGGTGTGGACATGTCAGGATTGCCCATCCCAAGGTCAATAATGTCGTCCCCTTTTCTCCGTGCCTCGAAGAGAAGGTCTCTTACAACACCAAGACCGTAAGGCGGCAAACGCGATATTCTGTAGAACTCATCCATTAGCAAGAAGGCTATCATATTAAAAGTTAACAATCAATAATATTCATAACGATGTGTAACAAACATAGGTAAAAAAATTTGAATCTCTTTGTTCTTATTTATCCCTTGCTTGTTATATGTTTATGGGTTGGAGGACGGACGAGGATTTTCAAATATGTCTGATTAAATTAACGCCTCCATGCAAGGCGTTTTTCAAGCCAGCGGGAAAGGCTCGTAAAGGCATAACAGATTATGAAATAGATTACTGCAATAAAGAAAAATATCTCTGTAGGATAAATTATTGTCCTATTGTTTATCTGGGTTGCGACGTGGGTCAATTCTGATACACCCACGATGAAGGCAAGAGATGTATCCTTAATCATTGAGACAAACTGATTTACAAAAGAGGGTATCATATTGCGCAATCCCTGTGGCAGAACAATATAAACCATCACCTGCCACATGGGCAGTCCAGTTGAAAGGCCTGCCTCTGTCTGTCCCTTTGGTATCCCCTCCACGCCTGCCTTTACAATCTGGGACATGTAGGCTGATGTAAATAGCGTCAAGGCCATTATAACAGTCCAGCTCTCTGAAACAGTTCTTCCCATAAAGGCTGGCAAAAGGAAGTACATCCAGAATATAACCATAAGCAAGGGCATGCCCCTAATAATATTTAAGAGTGCCATAGAACAGTATTTTATAATCCTGTTGTGCGATATACTCATAAGCCCAAGAATAAGGCCACCGAAAAAGGAAAGTATGCACGAGATAACAGCGAGATAAAGTGTTAAGGCAATGCCGCCCAAAGTGCCGTGTGGAAAACGGCCAATAAAAAAATACACTATATTTGTCAAGATAACTGTAAAATCAAATCCAGTATCCATATCAATGTGCCTTCATCGGACTTAATATTTTTTTGCTGTAAAGTGTAACCAAACCAGTAATTATAAGAGAAATGACGACATATATCAGGGTGGCTGCTGTAAATGCCTCAAAGCCTTTGAACGTATAACTTTCGACCTGTCGTGCCTGATAGGTTAGCTCCATAACCCCGATTGTCATAGCAAGTGAAGAGTTTTTTGTAAGATTCAGAAATTGATTTATGAGCGGCGGGATTGTAAGTCTGATCGCCTGCGGCAGTATGATATACTGCATTGAACGTAAATATGAAAATCCAGAGCTGCGTGCCGCCTCCATCTGTTCTTTTGGTATGGAGCGAACACCTGAACGTATATCTTCTGCTATGAACGCAGAGGTGTATATTGTAAGTGCTATTACTGCGGCAGCAAATTCGAAATTTGTATTATTAAGCCAGTCATTAAATGCTTTTGGCAAAATCTTGTAAGAACCGAAATACCAGAAAAATATTTGCACAAGAAGAGGTGTGTTACGAAAAAATTCCAAATACCCATGTGCAAGCCACCTGATTGGTGCTATATGGCTCATACGCATCACGGCGATGAGTAGGCCGAGGAAAAATGATAAAACTATGGATAAAAGAGATAGCTCAAAGGTAACCTTAATACCTGACAACAGCCACTCGGCATATTGTCCCGACGTGACAACCGTCCAATCGAATTGATACTTAAACACTGAAAAACAACCCCTAAAAAAGATTGAGGGACCAAGGGTTCAAAAGGCCGAGTGAATTTTACTCGAACACTCGAACCCTCGAACCCGAATCCGACCTTATTTACCGTCTGTAATCTTAAACGAGCCCCTCTTCAGCGGTGTCGTTGAGCCCGGGCCAAACCACTTGTCGAATATCTTCTTTGCTTCTCCGCTTTTTTCCATTTCAACAAGGGTTTTATTTACAAAATCAAGGAAGTTTTTTTCGCCTTTGCGTATGCCAAGGCCATATGGTTCATCTGAAATCTGAATATCGGGGATCTCGAACTGTTCTTTGTTTGGTGCCTTTCCAAGGATATTTGCCAAAATTGACTCATCTGTTGTCACAGCAAATACCTTGCCCTGTTGTAGTGCAAGAAATGCCTGCGGATAATCATCAAAAGAGAGTATGGTTGCCTTTGGTAATGCCTTTTTTGCATTCTGTTCAGAGGTTGAACCCTTGGCTGTTCCTATCCTTTTACCGTCGAGATCTGCAATGCTTTTTACCGTAGCTTTCTTAACAAGAAACTTCTGTCCAGTGAAAAAGTATGTGTTGCTAAAATCGATCTGTTTAGCCCTTTCAGCGGTTTTTGTCATCGTTGCAGCCGCTATGTCGATATTGCCTTCCATGAGTTGTGGCATACGGCTTGCCGATGTAACCGGCTTGAGTTCGAGTTTGACGCCAAGCTTTTTTGCGATTGCTTTAACGAAATCGACATCGTAACCAACGATCTCACGAGTTTTTTCATCTATGAATCCAAAGCCAGGGGTTGAATCCTTGACCCCAGCAACCATTACACCCTTCTTTTTAATCGTCTCCAGTGCATCTGCCGCAAAGAGCGAACCACACAATCCCATAACAAACAATATTACTAATATAATGACTCCTGACTTTTTCATTTGAAACCCTCCTTGATCAATATTTAGAGTTGGTTTTTCCTGTTTTCAGCATGGCTTCAACAGTTTTTCTTAACAATGTCTAACAGATGTCATTCTGTTAACTTAATGCATAGGTGAAAGTATTTCCTTTAAAAATTGTTTTGCCCTATCATGCTTAGGGTTTTTGAAAAATTCATCAGGTTTTGCCTCTTCGAGTATAATACCGTAGTCCATAAAGGCAACCCTGTGTGAAACCTCACTTGCAAAACCCATTTCATGTGTAACAACTATCATGGTCATGCCAGAACTTGCAAGATTCTGCATGACAAGTAGTACCTCACCTATCATTTCAGGGTCAAGTGCAGAAGTGGGCTCGTCAAAAAGCATGATCTTTGGTTTCATTGCAAGTGCACGTGCAATAGCTACCCTCTGTTGCTGACCTCCTGACAGTTGTGTGGGATAGGAGTGCACTTTATCAGCCAGTCCAACACGCTCAAGCAAAGACATAGCAACATCTTCGGCATCCTTTCTTGAAAGTCCACGTATTTTTATAGGCGCAAGTGTAATGTTTTTAAGAACAGAAAGGTGCGGATATAGATTAAACTGCTGGAACACAAAACCGATCTCGGCGCGTAGTTTATTGATATCCGTCTTAGGGTCAGAGAGATCCATCCCATCAATTATCAGTGTGCCCTTATCGATCGGTTCAAGCTTGTTTATGGTACGTATGAGTGTTGATTTGCCTGAGCCTGAGGGGCCGCAGATCACGAGTACCTCTCCGGGAGAAACATGGAGGTTGACGTCGTTTAAAACGTGGAGTTTTTTAAACCATTTATGAACACCTTGAAATTTTATCACGCGTTTCTTTTTTATCTCTTATAAATATTGTTAATATGTATAACAAAAATCGATACAACTATCTTATATACCAACTAATAATAAATAATCAATAATTATGAACGGGAAGGTTATGAAAGTTTTTTGTATAGCAGGCGGACTATACCATCAGATATTTCTTTTTTACTTCTTCGTTTGCTTCAAGTTCAGCGACCGTTCCCTCAAAGCGGATTCTGCCATTATCTATAACATATGCCCTGCTTATCATCCTAAGGGCAGACCGTACATTTTGTTCCGAAAGCAGAATGCTTATACCGATATCCTTCAGTTTTAGGATTTGATCTTCCAAATCACGTACGATAAGGGGTGCAAGTCCTTCCGTAGGTTCATCCAAAAGCAGAAGCTCAGGCTCTCCCATTAATGCCCTCGCAATGGTAAGCATCTGTTGTTCCCCGCCACTTAAATTTCCTGCCCTTCTTGAATTTATTTCATATAATGCAGGAAAAAGATCATATACCCTCTCCTTGCTCCATTTTTTTCCACTTCTGAAAACAATCTCGAGATTATCGTCTACGCTTAAATCGGCAAAAACCCTTCTGTCATCAGGTACATAACCGATACCCTTTCTAAAAAGACGAAAGGGTTTCTGTCCAGTTATGTCTTCACCTTTATATGTTATACGCCCTTTCTTGGGAGGGGTAAGACCCATAATGCTTCTCATCGTAGTGCTTTTACCAGCACCGTTCCTCCCCAGAAGACCAACAATTTCGCCTTTACTCACTGTGAGAGACACATCGAACAGGATATGGCTCAACCCATAATATGTATCTACTCCTTTCACATCAAGCATACGTCGCTTCCCCCCAGATAGGCGTTTTGCACAGCCTCATTGCAGCGCACCTCATTACATGAACCCTGAATAACGGTGCTACCCCTTACCATAACCATGATGCGATTTGCAATCCTGAATACAATCTCCATATCGTGTTCACAGAAGAGAATAGTCAAGCCCATGGTTTTCGAAAGTGTTTTGATGAGTTCGATACAGTGTGAGGTTTCTTCGGGAGCCATGCCTGCAGTAGGTTCGTCAAGTATAAGAAACTCTGGACTACCCCCAAGTGCCATTGCAATCTCCAGTACTTTACGGTCACCATGGGATAAAAAGGCCGTAATTCGCTCTTTTTTATTTATAAGTCCAACGTTTTCCAGTATAGTCTCCGTCTCTTTTACAACAAAACTTTTGGAAGGGCTGAAAAGATTCCATGTCTTTTTCTCTCTTGACAATATTGAAATCTGTACATTCTCAAAAACAGTAAGTCTTTGAAATACATTCACTATCTGAAAAGAGCGGGAGATATGTTTTCTGCAAATCTTATATGGAGGAAGCCCTGTTATATCTTCATTATTAAAAAGCACTCTGCCGGAATCAGGCTTGATTATACCAGTGATCAAGTTAAAAAGTGTTGTTTTGCCAGCGCCATTTGGACCTATAACCGCCACAATTTCGCCCTTTTCAACAGAAAGGTGTGCGTTATTAACCGCCTTGAAACCGTCGAATGATTTTGATATACCAACTACTTCTAACAATCATTACTCCTTTATTTCAGACCCCATAAAGACCTTTTTAAACCTTTCTTCAAAATAGCCGAGTATGCCGTTCGGTAGGAAAAAGATCACAAATATCATCAAAACACCAAGCACTAAAGCCCAGTAAACCGTGTAGGTGCTTACGAATGTTCTAAGCGCAACTATAACGCCAGCGCCGAGCATTGGCCCCATGAAGGAAAACCAACCGCCAAGCAGGCACATAATCAATATCTCGAGGGAAAGCGTCCAGAAAAGCATATCTGGAAATACTGTGTTATCAACCACAACAAAAAGCGAACCAGCAACACCAGCAAAAAAACCAGCTATAGTAAGGGCAAGAATCTGGTGCCTCTTTACATTTATCCCTATCATTTCGCTTCTTACGGGGTTGTCCCGTATACCCTGCAAGGCACTACCGAATGGGGAGTTTATGATTTTGAAGATTAAAAAGATGCACACTGCAGTGATGATCAATGTATAATAGTATGCGCCTATATATGATGAGAGCATCTCAGGAATGGGTATTCCGTGGATGCCATCATCGCCACCCGTAAAAGAATACCAGCGGTATACTATAGCCCAGACAAGAGAACCAAGGGATATCTGTAGCATCCCAAAATAAAGCTTTGAAAGCCTGATGCATATAATGCCCAATATAAATCCAAGGGCAGAAGCCACAAGAGGTCCAACTATAAAAGCCAATATGGCAGGCATAGCTGTCTTTGTAAGCATAAGCGCTGTACCGTATGCGCCAACCCCATAAAAAACTGCATGGTGAAACTGAAAGATACCGCCATAACCGAGAACGATATTCAGACTCGTGGCAAGAAGACCATAAAGTAGAATTATTGACAAGAGGTAAACATAAAAACGCGGTAAAAAAACGGGAAACAGAAGAAGCAGGATGATACCTGCAATCAGAAAAAGAAGGGTATTCTTTCTCATTTATGCTCCATTACCATGTCGATTTGAGAAGCCCTGTTGGCCTGAACAACAACACAACAACAACTGCAAGATATGGAAAGACAATTCCGAATTGAGGCCACACAAGGATTCCGAGTGATTGGGTTATGCCAAATATCAAAGCACCGAGCATCGCACCCCATATGTTTCCCAGCCCACCCATTATAACTATTAAAAAGGCCTCTATTATGAGATTATGGTCCATGCCGAGCGTTACGCTTACAGTAGGTGCAACAAGAACGCCCCCAAGCCCAGCAAGAAGGCAACCAATCACAAAGACAATGGCAAACACCCAACTCACATTGATGCCAACAGCTCCAACCATTTCTCTGTCAACAGCCGCAGCACGTGCTATTTTGCCTATTTTTGTTTTATTTGTCAGAAGCCATAACAGGACAGCAACAACAGGGCCGGCAACAAGAAGAAATATGTTGTATATGGGGAACGGAAGACCACCGAATAGGGGAACAAAACCTTGAAAAATGGCTGGTACAGGTACAGATTTGTACTCACCTCCCCAAACGAGCTTAACAAGGTCGCCGAAAACTAAGGAAAACGCAAATGTAAGTAAAAGCAACATAAGGTGCTCACGTTCATAGAGGAATTGAAACATACCCCTTTCCGCGATAAGGCTTATAAGCGCCACGAATAAAGGCGCGATGATTAATGCCATCCAAAAGGCGGCCTGGCCTTCGCCGAAGATCTTTGTCACGGTGAAGGCTGTGAAAGCTCCTATCATGTAGAGCGAACCGTGTGCTACATTTGGGATTCTCAAAACGCCGAGGATGAGGCTAAGGCCTGAGGCAACAATGAAGAGTATCGTTGTTCGACTCAGGCCTACAAAAATCTGTGATAATATACCAGGTGGTATCAAAGAATAGATAATATCCAATGTTATATGCCCCTACTCGTGGGTCGGTTATTTGCGAAGCATCTTAACCTCTTCACAGGTGGGCATGTAATCTTTTGCTCCTATCACCTGTATATCGCTGGCTACAAGAAAATCATATTTCGGGCTCTTTTTTGTCACTCCAAAATACATAGGAAGCTCAAGCTGGTGGTCACAGCCTCTTATTGTCAGCGAACCCACAGGGCTATCGATAGACATATCTTCAAGTGCTTTTATAAGGGCTTCGGTATTGATCTTGCCTGCCTTCTTATATCCTTCGGCTATAAACATGGCTGTCATATAGCCGGAGAGTGCCCCGATCCTTGGCTCCCTGTTGTACGCCTTTTTAAATTCATCGACAAACGCCTTGTTAGCAGGGGTATCAGGGTAATAGAAAAAGTAGTTGGCGGTTCCGTATACACCTTCAGGCGCATTTTGTCCTTGTGGCTTTAAAACGGAAAGCTCTATTGCTGTATGCTGATAAAATGGTATTTTTTGGCTTAAGCCCGTTGCCTTTGCTGCCTTCTGGAAATTGACCATGCCTGAACCGCCAGTGGCAACAATAATGAAATCAGGTTTTGCAGCAAGAATCTGTGTGATGTAAGGAGTAAAATCAGCCTCTCCGACCTTCCACCATGATTCTCCCACTTTCTGTGCCTTGGGGTTTAGTTTTTTGAGGTTATTCCATACGTTGTCTGCAATGGCGTGACCGTATTCGTAATCATCACCAGCAATCCAATATTTTACAAATGGCTTTTTTGCAAGTGCGATAGCTGCAGCCCTTCCGGCCATTGCGGTATTTTCGTTCATGTTGAATATATACTGATGTCCTTTTTCGCCAATAATCTTATCGCTCTTTGCAAACGTTACGAAAAACGGTATCTTTTCTTTTTTCACAAAATCTGATATGGCAAGTGTTGTGGCGCTATTTATCGTACCCATCAAGATATCGGCCTTTTCCTTCAGAACAAGCTCTTTCGCCATGGCAAGACCGATATCCGGTTTAAATTTTTCATCTCTTGTCGCATATTCTATCTTTTTACCAAGAACACCACCCTTGGCATTTATTTTATTTACAGCAAGCTTAAAACCATCGAGCACATCCATAGTAAATGTCGTAGGGGGTCCTGTATAGGTGTCGACAATACCAACCTTTATTGTACTCTGTGCATAGACTGTTGAGCACACTGTAGTCATAGCAAAAAACATCACCAGACTAATTGTGAAAAATAATGATTTTTTCATAATACACCCCTTTTATAATGATTTTTGCACCTTTTTATAATTGAACTTTTAAAACAATAGGCCCCATTTTGTCAATAGATATTTAACCCTGGGTAATATATCAAGGTTTTCAAAGTTTGCGTTGTTTAGCCTTACCGTTTCGCATGCTATCTATTTCAAATCTGTCAGGAAAGGAACTGGGTAAAACCGTAGAAGGTTGGAGGGTTGGAAAAGGCAGAATACAGAATACAGAAGACAGAAGACAGAGGACAGAATACAGAAGGCAGAGGACAGAATACAGAAGGCAGAGGACAGAATACAGAAGGCAGAAGGCAGAATACAGAAGACAGAAGACAGAGAACAGAGGACAGAAGACAGAAGACAGAGGACAGAGAACAGAAGAGAGAAGAGAGAACAACTTGAATCCTCGAATACTTCGCTTTTCTTCTGACTTCTGACTTCTGACTTCTGACTTCTGATTTAGAAGGTTGGCTAAACATCTAAACCTCTAAAAAAAGGATTCGAGGGGAGAAAAAGCAGTTGATGGTTTATAAATGGTTGCATGAGGGGTTTCGAAGCAAATGTCAATCAGCTTGTCTGGAAGGGCATAGGTTTAAATGTTGGGTACCGATTCAGAAATGTCGATGATGAAAGTCTTTCCCGGGCGGACAGGGAGGAACACATTGCAAAGGCAGGCCTGAAATATTTGCACTGGTGAATCGTCTATCCATTGAGTTCATCCGTATTTTTCTGACTTCATAAATAAAAATATGTTAGAATATCTTCACGGTACCTTGAACAAGAGAAAAATCATGAATAAACGTGGTTTTACACTGCTGGAAGCTCTGATGGCAGTTGCGCTTTCGTCGCTTTTAATGCTTGCTGTTTATGTAACGTATTTCAGCGTTAACCGCTCTATTGAGGCAGCTTCAGAGGAGCAGGATGTTTTGGAGACAGGCCGCATTCTGATCGAATTGATAAAGCAGGATTTACGCGGCATTACTCTTTCAGGGGACGCATCGTTTATAGGAAAACTTGTAAAAAAAGAGGGGGATGAGCCGGTAAGCAAACTCGACTTTGTAACTTCTTCTTCAATGGGACAAAACCCTTTCGGTTATAGTGAAGTTGGTTATTATCTGATAAAAGATCTTACAGATAAGTATGTTATGATTCGTCGAGAGGCAAAAGAGGTAAAAGGAGACCCCACTGAAGGCGGTGTTTTTTACGAGTTGACGCAAATGGTAACATCTTTTAAGCTTAGTTATTATGATGGATTTGACTGGCAGGAAGAATGGGATTCAAAGGCTTTAGGCAAATTGCCAAAACAGGTTAGAATTTTCATAAAGGTTAAAGATGAAAAGGGTAATTCAAAAGAGTTCACCACGGATGAAACCATACCTAGCGCAATCTGAGGAAGGATTTGTGCTCGTTGTGGTTTTGATTGTAATTGCGCTGCTTTTTCCTATCATTATTGCATTTAACTCGAAAACACAGATAAATTTACTTGAAGCAGCCAATTACAGGGACAATATCCAGGCTTTGCGCATGGCACGTTCAGGCATTGACGGCGCGATGGGCATACTGAGGGATGATGATGCATCATATGATGCGCTTTCAGATAAGTGGGCGATGAATTTCCCTTCATTGCAGATAGGTGAGGGGACATTATCGGTGAGAATAATCGACGAAGACAGCAAGATTAATATCAACCGTCTTGTTGATGGCAACAATATAAATAAGACGGTTGAGAACCATCTAAGAAAACTGATTGTGCGACTTGGGGGTAAGTCGGAAATTGTTGATGCGCTTATAGATTGGATGGATATTGATGAAGTTGAGTATGGTAATGCTGGTGCTGAATATGAGTATTACAAAGATAGGGGATATTACCCAAAAAACGGTGCCCTAAGTACAATTGATGAACTATTTTTGATTAAAGGATTTGACAAAGACATTCTCATAGATAAAAAGTTGAAGGATTATATAACAGTTGCACCGACCGATGGCAAACTAAACGTAAACACTGCAGACAAGGAAACACTATATGATTTTCATGATGAGATAAGGGAAGGCTTGATAGAAGAGATTGTAGCCTATAGAAATGAAAATGAATATCAGAAAATTACTGATATAAAAAACGCTATCGGTATAACAGATACACTTTATGCCAAAATCACCCCTTTTCTGAAGGTGAACTCGTCAATATTTTCTGTTAATAGCAAGTATACTGTTGGCAAGGTTTCAAAGAGTGTCGATGCAGTGTTGAAAAGAGACGGAAAATCGATTACAGTAGTTTCCTGGAGGGAATTTTGAAGCGGGAAATAACTTCCATTGTAAAATTGCGTGATGAATGGCATGGTGCGAGTTTTTTACTTGATAAAAACTCTGTCAAAAATGTAAAGATCTATAATAATATAAACCCCTACAATTCAACAAACATAAGAAGCAATGTGCCTGTTTATGCCTCTCTTGAAACATCCTCGAGTTATTTTGTCCACCTCAAATTCCCCTTCACTGGAAAAAGGAGGATTGAGCTTGTTTTAAATGGTGAATTATCCAATATACTTCCTGTTGAAATAAATAACGTAGTTGTAGATTTTAAAGAGATAGGCAAGGGAAATGTACTTGCTGTTGCCTTGCCGAAAGAAGATACGGTTGGTTTAAAAACAGTTAAAAACATAAAAGGAATTACTGTAAACGCCATTGCTACCTTGCATGCGCTGAAATGGCTTAATTCGATTCCCCAGAATGATTTTGTTTTTATTTACATAGACGGAAACAATGCAACGGTCATTGCTCAACGCAAGGGCAATTTGCATTACCTCAGGCAGTTTTATTATTCTAAAGAAAATACAGCAAATCTTTATGCTGCAATCAGTGAAATAAAAGAAGAAAATGAATTTATAAGTGTGCCTTATTATATCGTTAGCATCTTTGAAGATGGAGATGTTAAGACCCTAAAGGAAGACATTGAAAAGAAGTACAGCATTAAAATTAACACCCCGTCCTTACAACAGCACATTACAACAGACGGTTATCCTAATTGGCTCTGGGCTGCAATAGGCGCATCGCTAATTACTGTTGATAGCAATGAGATCAATCTTCTACACCAAAAAGAAAAGGGTATGGGGCTTTCGCATGAAATACTTTTTAAATGGTTAGGGGGTTTGGCAGCATTAAGTACACTTATTTTTATAATGTTTTTTCTGAACCTGCATTTTAAAGAAAAAACTTACAGATTTTTTGCAACAGAACAACAGAACATATATAAAACAGTTTTTCCAAAGTCTCCCCCGATTAAAGACGTTGTTTCAGTCTTCAGGGATAAGATAAGTATAATTGATAGGGAACTAGTGGGTGCTGGCACTATCAATACTGCTCCGGCCTTAAAAATACTTGCTGAAATAAGCGCTAAGATTGATAAGCAAATCGATGTCAAACTAAATGAGTTTGTTTGTGATGAAAATGAGTTGAGCATCTCAGGCACAACAGTATCGTTTATGGCGGTTGAAAAGATCAAAGCAGCCATGGAAGAGATAAGAGATATTAAAAACATCGAGATACAGAATTTAGATATGACTCAGGGTAAACAGATAAAGTTCAAGATAAAAGGAAAGTTTTAATGAAAAAATTGGTTAATATCCTCAAATTGGTGCCAACACGACTCTATTTGCTGGGTTTTATAATTATTATAATACTCACATTGACCTATTCATACATATTCTATAAGGATGCGTTAGCTTTTGACCAGCGGATAGCAGTTAAACAAAAGGAACTTCTAAATGTCCTTGAACTTAAAGATACTTATATTGCAAAAAGGCATTACGTAGAAAGAGGCCGTCAGGAAAAGGCGGAACAGGTTAATATATCGCTTGGATTTATTGAAGAAATGGTGACCAAGATATTTATCAGCGGAAAAATGAATATGTTGAAACCATCAGTCTTAAAGCAGGAAAAAGGCAAGATAAAGCAAAATGTATACGAACTGAAAGTGGGCGGGGCTGCCTTGAAAGAGGTTATTGCATTTATGGATGAAGCAGAGGCAAAAGGTCTTTTTGTGAAAAAATTTCAACTCAACATACAGGCATCAAACCCTTCTCTGCTTGATATGTATGTTGTTATCGTTGCGGGGTAGAGACAATATGATAAAGCACAGAGGTCGTTTGATTTACATTGGTATTGCTGTTGCGTGGTTTTTTTTCACGGTTACAATTGTTCTCTACGCTTTTTTTCCTTATCAGAAAATGATGAGGGTTGTCTTTCAAAATTTTCTTGGTGGAAATAGAATTATAGTTGCTATTGAAGGGGCAAGGGCAGGTGTTTTTGGTGCAAGGGCAGCGAAAATTACGTTTGGGCACGAAATATTACAGGGCAAGCCCTTGTTTGAGATTGAGGGTGCTCGTGTAAACTGGCATTTTATGCCATTGTTTAAAGGCGTTATCAGTATTAATTCAACCGCTTCAATCTATGATGGTAAGATGAAATTGGATATAACAAATATACCTTTTTTTGTTAATTCAATACCCTTTCTCACTGTAACAATGAAAGGCGTATCGCTTTCGAAATATCCAGAAGGCAGACTCCCTTGGTTTAAAGGATTGAGCGGCACGATGAATGGATGGATAAAAAAGGAAATGCCACTTTATGCAACTGAAAAACAAAAGGGCTCTCTATCTTTTTCTTTGGACAATGGTGAGATAAAAGAATTGGCACCGAAAAATTTTCCTAAATTAACATTGCCGTATAAAAAGATTACTGTTGATGGAAAGATAAATGGGTATAGGATAAATTTTGATAATTTATTTCTCGAAGGCACAAACGGAGAAATAATAAAGGGAAAAGGATACCTTGACACTAATGAGTTTGAACCTAAGATAGACCTTGCTCTTGTTTATGAATCAAAAAAAGAGGGAAGCCCTCTTCAGGGAAAAGGTAAAATTAATGTAAACGGCAATAAATGGATGTTTGACGTCACAGTAACGCCTGATAGTCAGAATGCTGCCAGCGAGGCAGACGAGGCAAAACAGAGCGAATCTGCTAAGCAAAAACAAGCTGAAATTGCTAAAACTCCTACAAAAAAATAGACAAATATATACTATTCAGGGGCACCAACTTTGATTAAATCAAAGAAATGATTAAAACGCGTAATGCGCTGCCCCTCCAATTGAGAATCTGCTTTTATATTGACCTTCAACATCAAAACTAACCTTTTCCGTTATTGGTATCCTGAAACCTAAAAAACCGCCTACGTTATTTTTTTCCTCATATGTAGTTGAGTTGTTTGCTGTCGTTGAGCCAGCCAGAGCCGGCGATGTAGAGTTTTCGACCTTTGTCTTGAACCAATAGACGAAGGGTCCACCATAAAGGGTTACCTTTTGTAGCTTTGTTTGAAAGATTAAACCCAAGTTGATATCCCACGGATTTTTGAATTTTACTTCTGTGGCATAAGAAATGCCGGCTTTTACAAATTCAATGTTATCTTTATAGCTTGAATAATAGCTCCCCTGTGCGAATGGTGCAATACCAAATGAAGGGGTGTTATATAGAAAGTATTTTACGCCCAACGTTCCAAAAGCCTTTGGATTATCACCGAAATTTACAGTTGTAGTGCCAAGGTTAAATGCATCAGGAGCCTTAAAATCAGCCGCACCACCCCTCAAGTATACCTCGAAAAGTTTATTGGGTGCATAAGAAAGCTGTATGTATGCATTGTTTTGTTCTATTTTTTGATTATCCCATGCTGAACCGCTAGGTTCCATATCAGCGGTTTGATAAAAATATCCAGCACTTACGGCAAATTTGTTTTTTGCTATGCCTGGTAAAGGCTCAGCCGGACCGAACTGCGCTCCATATACCGGACTCAATATAGTTAAAAAAAGAGCGATGCAGAAAAATACAAAGATTTTTTTCATTTATGCCCCCTCAGTTATTTATAATTTGGTTCATATTAATTTATCTTACAATATTGTGTACATGTCAACGGAAAAACATATGACATCTGCAAAAAATGAAAATGTATAGCACTAATCTTTGTGTCTATTATTCTATTTAAATTGCGAGAAGCCTCTTTTGTGCTTGAAATGGCTTGACAAAATTTGAAGTATTCTCATAGAATTATTTGGTTACTACAATTGAGTTATGCAGTTGGAATGCTTTTCACATATTCTATAGAAAGTATGGATTGCTGTTTTGCATATTACAATATTGAAGGATATGGAGGTGACATGTCATGCTAAAAAGATGCTCGATATTTATTGTTATCTTTTTCCTTATCTGTGTTTTTCCTTCCATGTCGTTCTGCGAGACCCCTTTTGAAAAGGGAATGGCACAGTTCAACGAGGAAAATTACGAAGAAGCGCTTGAACTTTTCGCTGAGGCAATAAAGCTCGAGCCTGCATCGTCCAGCGTTGCATTTTATTATGGCCTTACATACAAATTGATGGAAAAGTATAAAGAAGCGATACCATATTTGAGGGATGCGGTTACATTGACCCCTCATATCAGGGAAGCACTTCCTGAACTTATTGATTCTCTGTATCAAGAAAATGACCTGAAAGAGGCAATTAAATGGGTTGAGGTTGGAGAAAAGGAAAATATCGCGTCTGCGAGAATACAATATTTCAAGGGGCTTATACTGACAAAGGAAAACAAGAATCAAGAAGCAGTTGAGGCATTTAAAAAAGCCAAGGAACTCGACGCAACCCTTGCACAAGCAGTGGAGTTCCAGATTGCAAGTATCTATTTAAAAGAAGGCAGACTCAGGGATTCTCAGGAAAGGTTCAAAGCAGCCATTTCTCTGGATCCAAGGTCAGACATAGGGGCATATGCAAGGGACTATGAAAACCTCGTTTCGGATAAGATGGAAAGGGAAAAAACATTCAGGTTCAATGTTAGTTTATCTTATAAACATGATACAAATGTTAACGCAGCACCTACATCAGGTCCTTTTGTGGATATACCTGCCCTCTCATCTCAGATTTCAGGACAGCGTGATTTTGCCCTCAATTCCACAATACGAATACAATATATGGCTCCTTTTTCTTTTAAAACACCTTATAGCCTTTCAATGCAATATGCACTTTACGCTGAACGATACTTCAGAAGGGACGATTACAACACGATGCAGCAGTCCTTTTTATTAAATCCTGGGTATAATTTTCAAAGGGTTTCTTTGACGCTTCCAATGATGTTTGCTTATACTTGGTTGCAGGGCGATAACCGTGATGGATTTGGCTCTGGCTCGGATTTTTTAAATAGTCGTCATTGGTATAAAGATGCCCAATACATGAAAATGCTATCAGCTAACCCGACTGCACGTTTCTTGGTTGCTCCGAACCATATAGCTGAACTAACCTTTGGCATATCAAGAAAGCGATACGACATTATAAGTTCCGACGCCCCTCCGGCATCTTCGGATGAAAACAGGGATGCATTGAATACAAGTGGCACAATAGGTTGGATGTATTTGTTCAAGGAGGGAGAAGGACTGCTGAGCTTCAGATATACCTATGCAAATGAAGATGCAGAAGGATGGAACTGGTCATACAATGAAAATCGCTTTAGCCTGAGTCTTATTTACCCGATATTAAAATCACTGAAGTTCCAAATTACTTCGGACGCATCATTTACAAATTACAGACACGAAAACTCGATTTATGGAATGCAAAGAAAAGATGACACATACATTAACTCTGCATTGCTTACTTATGAATTTAGGCCAAAGACCTATCTTACAGGTCAATACACATATACAAGAGACAAATCGAATATTGGAAGTTATGATTACAAACGAGAAATATTTTCTTTAGGCATCGAATACAGGTTTTAATATAAAGTGTGATATTGGTCATTTACAAATTATGAAATAAGTGCCACAATTAAGCACCAGTCATATTAACGACGGGTAACTATTTGGGAGGTGTCCCATGAGAAAAATGTTTTTTTCTCTATGTTTTTCCCTCATTATTTTATGTTTTTCCCTATCATCTTATGCAGCCCATGTTGGAAAGATTACATTTATTGAAGGAAGGATAGATGTATTAAAACAGGGAAAGAATATTGCCACCCCAGTTTCACTTGGAGACCCCGTTGAGGTGGGTGATATTTACCGTGCAAAAAGTAAGAGCAAAGCAGAAATCACATTTGTTAATAATAATCTCCTGCGCCTTGCCCAGAGCACAAGGGTAGAGATTACCGAATACATGGTTCAGGGGGAACAATGCAAGGGTGTTGCAAAGCTTCACAGAGGACGTGTTCAGGCAGTTGCTGCTGAAGATTTTATAAAGAAAACAGCCGCATTTGCCGAAGGCAACAAGTTTGAGGTTCATACCCCTAATGCTGTTGCAGGTATAAGGGGCACAAACATGATTGTCTTCCATGAGAAAGGACTAACGGGTGTCCTCTTTATATCCGGAAAGGGGTATACATACAACCCCCAGATACCAGACAAAATAATTCCAGTAACAGCCGGGAACATATCTTTTGTGACGTCGACCAACTCTACGCCTACGCCTCCGATAAAGGCAACGGAGGCAGAAATTGTTAAACAGGTCACAGCCGTAACGCCAACAGAACCTAAAAAGTTAGAGGCAAAGGCACCGGAAACGACAGGAGGCTCAACCACACCTGCAGGTGGAACCACACCCGCAGGAACAACAACTACCACCACGACGGATACTACCACCACTGTTGCTTCTGTTACGCCCCCTTCGCCTCCTCCTGCCACCACAACTTCAACTCCACCACCACCGCCGCCTCCACCACCACCGCCTCCACCTCCGCCGCCGCCTCCACCACCACCGTCTAATCCTCCGACAAGCTATACAGGCACATTTGCTGGCGGTGGTTTCACGACAAGTTACCCATTCAATACAACAGGCAGTTCGCTTACCGGAACACTCAGCGCATCTATCGATTATGAAAAAACATCAGGGACAGCCAGTCTTTCAGGAACTTATAGCAACCCTGCAGGATATAAAGCATGGCTATCTGGGTTCGAGGGCACTACCAACAAGAGTGGGGCATTCCTTGGATACGCCGGAGGATCATGGACATCCTGGGATGGAAACGCGATAGCATTGTATGTTGAGAACGGTCAGGTGGGCTTTCTTACAACAAGCCCTTTTGGGACATCATCAAGTTCAACGTTCACTGGGAATGGAGCGATTGTAAAAAGGATGTTATACAACACGACGTTGACCGGTTCATCGGATTCCCTGCTTGCAGCACTTAAATCAGCTTCAAACGTTGTAACGCAGTCATATACCTTTCTTGATTCTTCTGCTTGGTCGATCGGCAATATAACCTTTAGTCCATCGAGCCATAAAGTAGACAACATGGTGCTCAAACCTTCGCTTGCTGACAATAAAACAATTGGGGTCATCAGGGAATTGCTAAGCGGTAGCAACTACAGCAATCCTAGTGGAGAATTGGTCCAGAGCGGAAATTATGCAGTTACAATAGATTATGGCTATTATATGACAAGCAATGCTTCTTTGGCTGATAATTTGACCGATAAGCGTCTTACTATGCAGATAGACAACAGGTATATAAATACAGGTTCTCTCGGAACACAAAGTGTCTATTATGAAGGTAATTATGATGGCACAAATAGCAATTATAGGATGGTAGGGGTTGGCACGATTCAGGGTGCCCCACTTTTATTTAGAGGTTTTCTGGACGGTGGCTACGACTATTTTGTAACCTCTAAAGGACTTTTCGAAAAGATTCAGTACGACGAATCTGGTTGGAGTGAAGGCCTGACTGGAGGGACAACTACATTGTGGTCAGGATCCCCATCTGTTACAGGCATGGGAAGGTTTTACAATCCAAATAACCGCCAAATATCATGGGGAGACATAACCGGCACAACATCTGATAACGGTTCATATTATCTTGCACAGGATGGCATTACATATGTAACCACCGGTGGTGCTTTTAAATACAAGGGCATTGGAATGGGGCTTTACATAAGAGGAGAAGGGCCAACCTATGAAGCAGGTTTGATAACTTCTGGCACAGAAGTGTTTAACATGTACAACAATTTTGATATGTGGGAAACAGATGGTACCATGACAGCCTCTGCAAAGGGTACAACCACTTATTCTCCTACCGATGTTGTTACAGGGAATGCATTTGAATACAATTATTACGATGAGATAGCAGGTAAGTACAAGGAAGGTATCTCAGGCAAGGTTGGACTGATTGGGGGTTCGACCTCACCAGGAGCGGCAGAAGGACATACCATCCACATAAAGGATCAGGATTGGGGTATATTCTGGGGAAGATTTGGAGGGACATATGTTAATGCCCCTTCTTCAGCATGGCAAACAAAATATGGTTTTTTGGTTTACGGTTATAAAACCGCGCCCGATCCTGGACAATTCGTTGATGGCTATGGATTGGCGGAAATAAACAGCCCTTCTGGATGGTCTACTGAAGGTTATTTTTCAGCCCCTATCTCAGGCGCTACGATGACGAGGCGTCATTATGCTACAATGACGGGCAATATCCTCGGGGTTTATGGCTCTTCAAATTATAGTGGTATTTTTATAGGTTCTTATCAGGAAAAAAACCTCCAATATGTCAGCATGGTTGCATCGCCTATGCAGTATTTTAATCCACCGACAGGTGGTATTGGAGCTTTAGCGGGTTTAGTAATCGATGACGGCCTAATTAACGATGGAAGCTTTGATGGTCTTTTCGGTCATACATCCTCGTTCTGGAACGCGAATAAAGATAATCCTGAATATGTAACATTTGTGGGAAGATTTCTATCAGGCGTTGCAAACAATCACGTGTTTCTGACAGAAACTGCTAGCCATGACTTTGACAAGGCTACCCACACAACTTATGATGGTGGTGCATATAAGGGTTATTTTCTTGGAACGGAAACCGCCCAGATTTTTAATTCTAAGTTTTTAGGTTTATATGTAGATGTAAACAAAAATGCGGGCTATCTCATCGCAAATTTAACAGGAAAGGGATGTCCAACCGTTGAGACTATGAGAATGGACGGGAATATATACCCAGTGCAGTTTGCATCTGCGACCGGGCTTGATCCTGCGAATCTTTTATCTTCCATTCAATATAAAGTCCATTCAGGCTATGCACATGGGCAATTTGGAGTTGAGACGAGCATTAACTTTCCAAATGTTTTTGGCATAAGCTCGATGAACATTAACAACCAACAGGATTGGGGGATTTGGGCAGGCAAAACAGGGGGTACATACACGGGCACGACCTCAGATACATGGATGGCCTCAGTTGATATGGGGGCGTCCAAGCAGATTTATCAGATGGAGATTATGGGTAATAAGTGGTCGAACAACGCAATTTCAGGCAAAATTGGTGGTTATGGCGCATCGCTTGAGTCGGGTAAATCTTGGATAAGTCTTGGGGAAACATTGGGTACCTTTGATCCATCGAGCCTTGTATTTCAGGCAGTCAATATTGGCCCATGGATTGAAACAAACAAACTAATTGAACTTGCAGCAACGGATGCAGGCAGGGAGCAGCTAAAGCAGTTGGACATCCCATGTATACAGGTAGGTATGGTTGATTTGAAAGGTTCTTGGGGTAGCGGGACTAATAGCATAGATATGACTGGTGTCAACGGCATGAACAATGTGAAGTTTTTTTCCACATCTGTTGGAGGAAAGCCGCAAATATGGGCAACGGGCAATGTGCTTGGGGGCTATACGGGAAATCCTATTGGTGCAAGCGTTCCGCTTTCAGGCGGTGGGCTTGAGGCAAAATTTAATATAACAGGGTGGGACAAAACGACAAACAACAAATGGATGGCGACAGTAACAAACGGCACGGGAACTTTAAACGGCGGTTCTTATACAGGCTCAGTTGCTTTTAACGGTGCTGCAGCAGGCTCTATAGGTACGACAACATTTTCAGGTACTGCAGCAGGTACTGCAAAATAGGTTGTACATATGAAGATTTGCACCTATTGTATATAGGGAGTTAATTATGAATATGAAAAAACAATTTATAAGGAATTATTTAATACTGCTCTCAATAATTGTCCCGGTTTTTGTTTTTATGCCTTTCTTTGATATAGCGCACGGTAATGGTATTGGGCAATATGACGATGGAATAGCTAAGATTATAATATCTCCATACGGCGAGATGCCGAAATTTGAATATCCCGAGGGGTATGAACATCTATATACGGGGGCGATATATGAAGGCTGGTCCATAAGTTACACAATAGGTTCGACGGACAAACATGCCTATACAATATATGAAAGTTATTCTAACAGACCTGTTCCTGTTTCATATACGGAAAACAAGAATACATCATCCGAACTCGATGTGTCGGTTGTTACAAAGACGACCGATAATATACTGCAGATTACCCATAGGTTTGTCATGGATAAAACCACTCCAAAGGTAAATATCTATATGACAGTCAAAAACATATCAGAAGAAAATGTAAAAAATATCAGGATAAAGAGGGTCAACGACATTGACCTTGATACGGCTGGTACAAAAGGTTGGGCTGATTATGACAACTGGTTCGACCTTACACCCAACGGCATTACAACATATACTGTAAATCCGCCTGAGGGACGTGAAGCACACAGGATTTACTTTTATGGGTTGCCCACACCGACGGAGTTTCTTGTTGATGACTGGAACGACTGGAAGCAAAGGGAAAATATCATAGATTTTACCGAATATCCTGTTTACGGTGATTATACGACCACGCTTTCTTGGGATTTAGGTAATCTTTTGCCGGAGCAGGAGGCGCTTCCGGTCAGGGCGGTATATTCTATGGAGGCATCCTCTGCATGGGGCAACGCAACTGATAATGGAAACCAGGGAAAACGGGCTTTTAAAACAACAGAGGTTGTATATGCTATAGGAAGGACTTTCAGTGCTAATTCAACTATGGATGTTTATATCGTTCCGGATAAAAATTGGCTGCCTGGAGATGCTATAGGAACTTATGTTGCGGGCGGAAAAACGACTGTAACTACCGATTCGAATGGTGATTTTCTGGCAACCCCTGTATGGAGTGCGCCGGTTATTGGTAATTATGATATGGTTTTTGACGGAAATAAAAACGGTATCTATGATGAAGGCATTGATTATGTTTTGGGCTTAAACTCCATCGGTTTTTATGTTGCAAAGGATATAGTAAAAAAACCTACTGTTGTTGTTTCGCCGTCCGAAAGTTATGATTACGGCACATTAAATTACGGTCAGTCTGCAACTAAGGTTTTTACAGTTACCAATAGCGGAGATACAGACCTTTATGTAGGGCAGATATCTATATCAGGAACAAATGCAACAGAATTCGTAAAGGGTGTGAGTGACAATGTTTCTTTGAGTATTATTCAACCAAAGGAAAGTGCTACGTTCGATGTTACATTTAAGCCCACATCTGCCGGTGTAAAAACGGCAAAGATAACGATACCTTCGAATGACCCTGATAATCCGAATACAGAGATTGTGCTGAATGGCAAGTACGCTGAAAAGCTGTACGAAATTACGCTGAATTTTGCTAAGGGCTGGAATTTTGTTTCCCTTCCTTTGCAACCAGCAAATACTTCAATCGAAACAATTTTTGGCAGCATTTCATCTAAAATAAATATAGTGTGGGGATTCGACAATGAAAGCAAGTCTTGGAAAAAGTATAAACCTGGTGCTGATAACAACACCCTTGATAAAATGGTGGCTGGAAGCGGCTACTGGATAAATCTGACCAAGGAAGCGAGTCTTGTCATACCGAGCAGTGACGAATCAGTTGATGTTCATCTGGTGTCAGGCTGGAACCTTGTTGGATGCAGCCCGGTTGAGCCTGCCGGTATCAGAACTGCGGCAACGATACTCCCATCAGTAGAAACAACAACCGTAAAAAAAGGAAGAGTTCCGAGACGCTATGTAGGTTCCATCAAATGTATCAATTCTGAGGGAGAAGGGATTTCTGCGACAATGTTCGGTACAAAAATATCTGTGGGTTGGGATGCTATATGGGGTTGGAGGGCAAACAATTGGGAGGCGAGCTATTCTGATGCTACAATAAACCAGCCCAGCATGAAACTAAATGGTATCGAACAGGGAAGGGCATACTGGATAAAGATAAAATAACACCCATAAAACATTCATTTTTTTAACATATATGTACTTATCTTTGTCGATCGGATCTTCTTGTCCCAGAATACCTCGACTTCGACAAGAAAGACGTCATTGATTGGGGTTTCACTTATGGTCTGCCGGTATTCATACCCCTGAAGGTCCTCATCATTTACGAGTCCCTCGGTTGTGCCAGGTTCAGGTATACCGATGCGTTCGATATCCTTTAGCATGTTATCAGCTATGGTTGAGGCATCGGTTAATCTTCTTGCGTATTCTTCCATCTCCATTGAACTTGTAACGAGAGAAATAAGAGATATAAGGGCAATGGAGGTAATTGCAAGCGCAACCATTACCTCAAGTAACGTTACTCCCTTCGTCGAACGTAGTTTCTTCGATATATCCATGTTCCTCAGTAATACGTGCTGTTAGTGGATTTACAATGATTGTATAGAAACCTTCCTTTTCCCCTTCAAGATGTATTATTGTCCTGTCAACAAGGCCGTTAGGGTAGAAAGACATTAAGGCCTGCCCTATTGCATATTTTTCCCCATTTATTACGACATCCTTTAAGATATACTTATCAGGTATGACAAAGTTCCTATCGACAGAAAAACCCTTTATTTGATCCATTATGCCGATTTCAATAGTGTTTTTTGTAATATCAAATCGTAATATCTTTTTTTCGAAATCCGATATAGCGCTTTCCCTTAGAAGCGATGCCTCTATAGAAAGCTTTTCTAAAAAACTTTCCTTCCCGTTCCTTGAAAGTATATCCCACCTTGCAGAAGCAAAGGTGATCAAGATTGACAGCAATAATAAAACAAGGAGAAGCTCAAGAAGTGTAAATCCGTTAATCTTTTTCAATGTCTTTACTTGATATATCTGCATTTTTACCTGTACCGCCCTGCTCGCCGTCAGAACCGTAACTTATTATTTCAAAATCTTTTCCCTCAGACGTTGGAGAGGTATAATAGTATGGGTTACCCCAAGGATCTTTGGGCACGGCATTTCCCTCGATATAACCACCTTCTTTCCATTTTCGTGGCAGGGGGGATGTTTCTGGTTTTTTTATTAATGCATCGAGACCCTGCTCTGTTGTGGGGTAGTTTCCGTTATCAATCTTATAAAGTTTAAGTGCGCTTTCAATTGTTTTGATGTCGGTCTTTGCCTTGATGCGACGCGCCTCTTCAGGCCTGTCCATAATTCTGGGAACGAGTAGTGTCGCCAGGATACCGATGATGACAATAACAATCATCAACTCAATCAAGGTAAAACCCCTTATGCAATTTCGAATTTCGAATTTCGAAAACAGAAAACTCTTTCTATTGTTGGGTATTTGTAATTTATCCATGAATACCTCCTTCATTTTTTCATTATAATCTTGTTTATTTCAAACAGCGGAAGCAGGATAGAGACAAGGACAAAGGCTACAATTACGCCTATTATCAGAATTATTAAAGGCTCAACCATCGCGGTAAAAGACGTGATTTTTGTGTTGATATTGTTTTCATAATAATCTGCGACAGTTGTAAGCATACCCTCTATATTGCCGCTACTTTCACCCACGGCAATCATATCTGCAACATATGTCGGAAAAACGCCTGTTTCCCTTATTGATGCAGATAGGTCAGAGCCTTCTTCAACCATAGAAGCAATTTTAACTATGGCCTCAGAGATTATGGTATTTTTTACCGTCCTGCTAACTGCGAGCAAAGCCTGCAGCATTGGTATCCCGCTCTTCAAAAGCGTTCCCATAATGGTTGAAAACCTACTTACAGCAACCATCATATAGAAGTCGCCGAATATTGGCGCTCTCAGAAGAAATCTATACCATATCCTCTGGACCTCATTGCTCTTTTTCATCCATACCCATGCCCCATACAAAATTGCTGCAATTATAAAAAATAGATAATAGTGATTATTTATAATGTTTGTAACGCCAATTAATATTTTCGTTGATGTAGGTAAGCCTTGGTTCATTCTCTCGAATATTTTTATTACCATAGGGACAACATAGCCGATGAGAAACAAAAGAACCCCGGTTCCAACTATGGCCATAATAGCAGGGTACACCATAGCAGCTTTTATTTTGCCCCTGATGATTGAACGCTTTTCCAACAGGTTTGCCTGGTAGTTCAATATGGTTTCAAGCGCTCCACTTCTTTCACCTGCCTGCACCGAATATATAAACAATTCATCAAAGATGTGCGGGTACGTTTTAAGGGCGTCGGAAAGGAAGGCCCCACCTTTTACCTCGTCCTTCAGGTATGTTACAATCTCTTTCTCTTCATCGCTATCGAGTTGATTAGATATTATAGTAAGCGCCTGAAAGAGCGGAACACCGCCCCTAAGCAAAGAAGCTAATTGGCGTGCCAGTTGAATAGGTAGTTTTTGTCGGATACCAGAGGAAAAGACAAAATGTTTCTTATCAGTCTTTTCCACTTCTTCTTTTATAGAAATTAGATAAAGTCCTTTATTTTTGACCCTGTCTTTGGCTGTAAATTCTCCATCCGCGTCTACAAAACCATTTTCTGTCTTGCCCGAGTTGTTTAGTGCGGTATACCTGAATCTCATCTTTTAATCATCAACCTTTTCTTTGCAAAGGCGTCAGGGTTTTTTGCCTCTTGTTTGTATTTAGCAAAGACAGTCTGCTTTTTTCTATTTTGTCTTTTGCTATTCTATTGTTACTCGTATCACTTCAGACAGAGTGGTAACACCTTCTATTGCCTTATTTAAACCGTCTTCTCTTAAGGTTTTCATTCCTTCCTTTTGAGCCTGAGCCTTGATCTCTTCGGAAGACCTCTTTTCCTGCACCATTTGTCTGATCTTGTTACTCACGATAAGGAGTTCAAATATGCCAACCCTTCCCATAAAACCTGTGTTTATGCATGCATCGCAGCCTTTGCCTTTGTAGAATTTTTTTCCCTGGCCGATCTTGTAGTCACTTAGTATTTCCTGCTCGAAATCTGATAAATTATAGACCTCTCTGCAATAAGGACAGGTTTTGCGTATCAAACGCTGTGCAAGGATTGCTGTTATCGAGGAGGTAAGCAGATAAGGTTCTATTCCCATGTCGATAAGCCTTGTCAATGCGCTTGAAGAGTCATTTGTATGTAATGTGGAGAACACAAGGTGTCCGGTAAGGGCTGCCTGTATCGCTATTCTTGCAGTTTCTTCATCCCTTATCTCTCCCACCATTATTACATCAGGGTCCTGTCTTAAGAAAGACCTGAGCGCCCTTGCAAAATTGAGTTCAATTTTTGGATTAACCTGCATCTGGCTGATACCGGGCAACAGATATTCAACAGGATCCTCAACGGTGAGGATATTCTTTTCTGGGGTATTTATCAGTTGCAGACTTGCGTAAAGCGTTGTTGTCTTTCCACTGCCGGTAGGACCTGTAACGAGAAACACGCCCTGAGGTCTGGTGATTAGCGAAACCATCTGTTTTTCAAGCTCATGCTCCATGCCTATATAATCAAGTGTCATTATCGAAGACGTCTTGTCGAGCAATCTCATTACCACCTGTTCGCCGAATGAGGAAGGAATGATAGAAACTCTTACGTCTATATCCTTTTCATTCACCTTTATCTTTATTCTGCCGTCCTGTGGAAGTCTCTTCTCTGCAACATCGAGGCCGGCCATAACCTTTATCCTTGATATGATTGCATCCTGCGCCCTCTTAGGGGGCTTATAAGTGTCGTAGAGTAACCCATCAATCCTGAACCTTATCCTTAGCTCTTTTTCGTATGGTTGAATATGGATATCACTTGCCCTGTCTTTGGCAGCGATCGAGAAAAGCAGATTAACAAGTTTAATGATCGGAGGCTCGCTTGCGGCATAATCGAGGAGGTCGTGTCCATTGGGCAACTCCTGTGCAATTTCTGAAAGAGCGCTTTCACCAAGACCCTCAACAACGCTTATTACCACCTCCCTTCCCTGTTCTTCCTTAAAAGTGTTCAGATAGTTAAGAAACTCTTCTTTAGAAACAAAGATTGTTTCAACGGGCATCCTTGCATGGATGCTGAGGATGTCTGATGTTTCGATGCTTTGTCCATTTGGCGCAGCAACAATAAGGGTTTCAGGGTTATTTCTACATCCAATGGGAACAATGTTGTTTTTTTGGAAATATGTATAGTGGATGCGACTAATCCTGTTAGGGACAGACTGAAGCTCTTCTAATTTTGCAATCGCTGTATTCATATTCCATAACTCTTATTTTGTGGAGGGTTCATAATGTATTTGCTGCTCAGTTGTGTTTTCTTTGTTCTCTGCTTCCTTTTTATTTTTGAGCACCTTCTCTGTTCCCAAAAGTTTTTCTTGCTCTTCTCTTTTCTGTCTCGTTAGTTCAGTTAATTCTTCAGATGTATAGATGATCCTCGGAGTCAGAAATACAAGCAGATTTGTCTTTTCGTATTGCTGAGATTTATAACCAAAAAGATAACCAATTATCGGAATAGAGCTTAGAAATGGTATCCCCTGGGAAACACCAGCAGAATCATCTTTTATAAGACCGCTTATAACGACTGTTTGTCCGTCTTTGACGCCGACAGTAGTTTTTGTGGATCTTTTCAGTGTTGTTGGTGTTAGGATATCCGTTGCCCCTGCTCCGCTTGTTATTACTTTAGTTACCTCCTGATAAAGGTTGAGGTGAACAAAACCATCTTTATTTATGTATGGCTTGATCTTAAGCTTTATACCTACATCCCTGTAATCGTAAGAATAAATAGGATTTCCTGCAGAATCCATCCTTGTGCTTGTTTGGTATGGCCTGTTTTCACCGACATGAACCTCAGCTTCTTCATTGTTCATTGTGAGTAGTTGAGGGGTGGAAAGTATGTTGACATTGTCCATGGAGCTTAATGCCCTTATAAATGCACCTAAAGAAGGGTATCTTTTGCCTCCCCATGTGATATTACTGCCGAATACTCCGACATTAAACCCAGTCTTGAGGCTTTTGCTTACATTTGAATAGTCTCCACTGATAATGGCGTTTTCAACGCTCAGCAGACTCCCACCGCTTTGAACAAACCCGCCAATGACTCCATTGTCGTTTGCGCCGGTCATCCACTCTATACCTATCTCCTGCCCTTTTGTTGTGCTGATTTCTACGATTGCCGCCTCTACAAGCACCTGTGGTCTAAGTGTATCGATTTGGGCAATGATCCTTTCAATTTCCTGCATATCCTCTGGTGGTGCGCTTATAAGTAATGAATTTGTTGCGTTGTAAGCAGTAATGAATATTTTTTCCTTTGGTGTCTGAGCCTTTTTCCCTTCTGCCATGAGTTGCTGCAAGGTCTTTGCCAGGTCTGTAGCCATTGTGTGTTGAACATTATAAACCTTTATGGCACCGAGTTGCTTAGACACCGGTATATCTGTTTCCTTAAGTATTGTCTGTAACCTCTGGATATTTGCCGCGGTATCAATAAGAATGAGAGTATTTGTTGCCGCTATGCTGACAATATACGCTTCCTTTGACATCATTGGACGCAGTACACCAACCATGATGTTTGAATCGAGATACTCGAGACGATGAATATATGTGGCAATCATATTTTCAGGAGGCATTTTTTCCAGTTGCTTTGGATCAAGCAATTGAACTGCCATACCTTTTGCGTCGGCCCCTTTTACAACCTTTATTGCCTCCGGCGTAGATACGACAGAAAAGCCATAGTATGAAATAACTGTCTCAAATACCCGGTATACCTCATCTTTGCTTAGGCTCTTGGGTGCAAGTATTGTAACCTTGCCCTTGACAATATTTTCGTCGAAAACAAAATTTTTACCCATAACATTGCTGACAAACCTGATTAAATCACGTAATTCAATGTTGTCGAAATTCATCTGGACCAGGTTCCCGCCCTGAGAACCGGCAACGCCTGGAATGCCGGCAAGAACCAGCCAGAAGATTAAAAAATACACGCAAACCCTTACTGTCAATTTCCTGTTATTCATTTTATTTTCAACGTATTTCATAATAAAGCGTTTTCGTCTGACCCCCTCTCAATATCTTTACCTCAAACTTGCCGGAATTTTTAAATGTCTGTTGAGCCTTCTTCAAATCATCGGAAGAGCGTAAAGCGAAGCCGTTAACCTCATGTACGATGTCGTTTGTCCTTATTCCAATCTTCTCGGCAACGCTACCCCTGTCAACCGATACAATTTTAAAACCGTTTGATTTGCCTTTACTGTCAAGAGATCCCTTTATGGCAACCTGTGACATTATGACGCTGTTATCCGCCCTTATCTGGTCTGCAAGCGCCTTAGAGATGATTACTTTGTTGCCATCTGTTTTGATTTCTTTTGTCAAGTCTGGTTTTAGAGGCTCAGTTTTTTCCTTTTTCGGCGCAGGCGAAGCATCGGTTGCTGTTTTAGATTTTGCAGCAGCAGTCATGACCTTTGGTTTGCTTATCCATTCGAAGCCTTTCGCAAAAAGCTTTACTAATATCGCATATTCATCCTTTTTCAGGATAGCCGCATTGGATTTGATTTCCGATACGGACAATCCTTTCTCTATAATTTCTCCAATCTCATAAGTCCAGACGCCTTTTTGTTTTCCTCTGTCTATGACCGCATAAGAATCTCCTTTTTTCTGTCCAAGCCATACACCCTTCAAAGTCAAATCACTAACGATGGATGTAAGCATTTCTTCTTCTATTTCTTCTTCGGTTTTTGGTTTAGGCAACTCTATCTCAAGTTTTGCTCTGAACAGGTTTCTTTCCGCAATGGCAGCGACAGTTGCTACGATATTTTCAGAAGCATCTTTGACAGATGTTGTTTTTGCATATGCATTTTTGTCAAAAAAACGAACAGGTATTTTCATGATCGATGCATTTACTGCAATCAACATGACGATAGAAAATAAAACTGCCAAGACAGTGATAATTGCGAAATATATATAGTATTTCTTGTTTTGAACAAATAGTGACAAAATTTTATCTTTGTGTGGTATCTTGTTGAAAGTAACTAATTTTATGCTCATTTTGTCGATATTTACATCCCTATATTTTTTATATTATAACAGAATATTTCTAAAATACATCAAAATATAAACAGTGAACAATATCATAAAAACATATCCATAACACTATAAATCATTTCAAACGAGTTTGTATGTTATTTTATGGAATGTCATCACTGGAATGCAAAATTTATTTAAAAAATGTGATATACGTCATATACAAATCAGAGCGTTTAGTATATAAGTGTTATGCTGGATTTAAATTATTGAGAGGCAGATATTGTATTTGACAAAAGTGATTTCCGATACTAAAATTAGATACATTATGAGTGATTCATGCTAAAAAAAGAGATACTTATCATCGCAATCGTTTTTTTCTTTATTATATCACTTAATTCAGCAAGCAGCTCTACTTTAAAAATCAATTTCAATAAAAATATGATGGATGTCTATGCGGACGATGCAGCGCTTTCGTCCATAGCATCAGAAGTCAGCAGGGCATTGGATATTAAGATATTTATTGACAGGACTCAGGAAAACAGGAAAATTAGTGTGGACTTTAAGGGTGTTCCTCTTGAAAAGGGTATAAAGATGATCGCCTATCCGCTCAACTATGTTATCTTCAGGGATGCAAAGGGTAATGCGACAGAACTTCTGATATTCAAAACGCCAGGTTTAAATCAGGGGCAGTACAGCGTATTTGCGGGAAAGGGAGGACGAACTGTCGGTGCAGTAGAAAAAAAGACTGTTGGTTTAGATAAAGACGATGGTAAAACTGTTGTTTCAGGGATGAACCAGGGTAGATCGAGCATGGGTAAGACAGATAAGGACGATGGAGACACAAAGGATTCACATTCAGTGTCTGAAGCCAGAATTAATGCCTCCCTTCAAGGGAACGAAAGAAACACAGATAACCCTGATACGGTTGTTCTGAAAGGTGATAGAGGATTTGAGGTCGGCATGTGGGTTGCAAAGAGGATGCAGGAGGCGGAAAATTTGAGGACACAGAAACAGGTTGAGGCAAACAGCAGAGAATACGCAAAAAGAGAGATGGAGCCATTAACAGACGCCGTTAATCTTGCCGCAATCCAGCAGAATAAGAATATGGCCTTGTCAATGGCAGGTGTTTCACAAGGAGGCGCCAATGAGTCAAACACATCTGCGGGTGCCCCAGAAGCGCAAACAATAACCTCATATCAGTCGCCGTCAAGTTACAATAATTGGTCGGCAAATATGCAATCTCGCTATTACCAGTTCACATCACAATCGAGAAGCTACAACTATTACAGTTATTATAACAAGATGTCTTCAACTATAAACTATATGAGAAGTTTTGGTAAATAACCAGGGAGGAAAAAAATGAAAAAGAAACACCATTTTTTAATCTGGTCATTCATTGTATGCCTTGTATTTTTTTCAGGCATGGTTGTAAAGGTTCAGGGTGCTGACACAATATCCCTGACCGGTTTTGTCAGGAAAATGTCGCCGCCGCCGACTACTCCTCCAGAGGGAGGAGGGACGCCAGGGCCACAGATGCTCGGAGGTGCAAACGTAAGTCTGATAAGCAACCCCGGCATCTCAACAACCAGTTCGTCCGCTGTAGCTACACTTGGTAAATTCACCCTGACAGGTATTCCTGCAAACCAGCTTCATTGGTTTAAAGTAACGGCAACCGGCTGTTTAAATACCAATATAGGGGTGCAGGTGGGTTCAACAAACATAGACACCTCTGTTCCCTCTGGCTGCGGCATGCCCCCATATCCGCCTTGCAACCTGTATCAATTGATGGCGATATCAGATACGATGAAAACGGATATTGAAAGCAGGAGCATGATCAGCTTTAACTCAAACGAAGGTCATGTAATTGTGGAACTGACAAGTAGCGACAATTCAGACCTCGGCATATTTAACTATGCGACACAAACATATAACAAGCAGGTACGTTTTTATGTAGATGGCAATGGACCGATACCTCCTGGCCAGTACTATGAGATCAGCCCAGGCCGTGCCTATCTGATTCCCAATATTACTCCAGGGACCAGAACAATAACGGTAGAGGTAGATGGGCTTGTTGTTCCGACTATGACATACCCCATATTTGCAGGTGAAGTGAGTTTTGGACATATCATTATTACCCCCGATGCAACAAGCCTTGGAACAATAAAGGGAAAGGTTACAAAAGAAAATGGTACAGCAATTCCAGGAGCCACTGTCACAGCAATGCCAGAATTCGGAGTTCCGGTAAGCGCCATCACGGGAACTGACGGTTTATATGAAATAAAGGGTTTACCTGTAGGCAGATACAAGGTTCAGGCATCGGCAGCAAGCTATGCTCAGCAGTTTTATTATTCGATTGACAGATGGGACCTTGCGTCGCCCATTTATGTTGGTGCAAATCAGACCACAGAAGACATCGATTTCATTCTCAGCCCCGCCCATTCGATAAGCGGGAAAGTATATGCGGGCGGCAGCCCGGTCGCAAATGCATGGGTCAATGCGTCTTCACAGGGCTTGCAAAACAGTGCAGGCGCATCAACAGACGCTGACGGTAACTATTCAATCTCTGTAAGACCAGCATCGGATTATAGGGTAGATGTTTCTGTCTCTGGTTATGCCCAGCAGTTCTACAATAGCAAGAAAGGCTGGATGGAAGCTGATTTGGTTGATGTAACAAATGGAAACGCAACGGGTATCGATTTTTATCTCCTTTCATGCAAAAGCATATCGGGTAAGATAACGGAATCTGACGGCACAACACCTGTGCCCTATATTTGGGTTAATGCACATTCTAACAGTACAGGTTCGGATAGTGGTTCTAACACCAAAGAGGATGGAACTTATACTATAACTGTTTCGCCTGCGCCTGACTACATAGTAATGGCGAACAAGCCTGGTTCTCCACAGGTATTTTTTGGAGGGCATGGCGGCCAGCCTTCGACGAGTTCTTATGACAAGGCGGCTCTTGTAGATGTTACTGCCAATAATGCAACGGGCGTTGATATACGGATGATTTCAGGCAATACAATAAAGGGTAGCGTAAAAAAGGATGATGGTACTGGGATCGCAAATATAACAGTTAATGCCTTTGGACCGACAGGATGGGGTAATGCTGTGACAGATACAAGCGGTAATTTCACAATCAATGTCCCCACTGGTACAGGCTATAGGGTAGAGGCATTTTCCGACTCATACCCGAGGGTGATGTGGAAATGCAACACGATTTCAAATACCGAAAATAACATCTATGAGGCCGGCGAGACATGCTTGGCCTCTGCAAGTACAACCTTATGGAATGAGGCAACTGAGATTAGCACGGAGAAAGGCAGTGTTACCGGTGTAAATATAATCATGAAAACCGGTGTTACTGTGTCCGGAAGCGTAAAAAAGGATGATAATACACCGCTTGCAGGCGTATGGGTAAATGCAAACTCTGATACTGCTATGACTTGGGGTGGAGGACAGACAAACAGCAAGGGAGAATTTAGTTTCAACGTGCCCCCGGCTACTGGCTACAGGATAAATATGAATCATCCAGAATATCCTAATCTGTTTTATGTAACTACCAATGTGAACACCTGCTCGACCGATTGTGCAGATGCTGACCCCACAGGGGATTTCAGTCATGCAACGGTATTTGATTTTTCCTCAAGCGGCGCAAAGGGTGTTGACTTTGTAGTTAAAACGACTGTGATGGGCACTATCTCGGGTACTGTTATGGCGGGCAAAGTTCCTGTGTCAGGTGCTTGGATAAACGCATGGTCAGAAAACTGCATGTACGGAGTCGGAGAGCCGTCAAAAGCGGATGGCAAATATACACTCAAGGTACTGCCAAACAATTGCAAATATAAAGTAGAGGCATTTGCGGACAGACTCATAAGAAAGTTTTACAACGATAAATATGATTGGATGGATGCTGACGAAGTGCTTGTAAGTGATGCGAGTCCAAACAGGACAAATATCAACTTCAACCTTTCCTCCGGCAATCAAATATCAGGTACTGTAACCTATAACGGCAATGCTGTATCAGGAATCTGGGTAAATGCCCATTCTGAAACGAATATGTCCGGCGGCGGTGCTGAAACCGATTCGGCCGGTAAATATTCTATAAATGTAAAACCAGCTTCAGATTACAGGGTCGGCGTATGGCATCCTAACTATGTTCCTCAGATGTGGAATAATAAGGCAGACTGGATGCAGGCTGACCTTGTTGATACATCAAGCGGTTCAAGAGACAACATTAACTTTGCGCTCAGCCAGGGAATATCAATAAAAGGAACCGTGAAAAAAGACGGCAGCGCTATCACGGACAACAAAGGCTGGGTCAATGCCTTCTCTGAAAAGACCGGAAGCGGTGCTGGTGGACCAATTCAGACAGACGGCACATATTCTATAAAGGTCAGCCCGGCAACTGATTACAGGGTTGAGGTTTTCCATCCTGATTACGGTAGACAGTTTTACAATAATACACAAAGATGGGATATGGCAACGCTTGTAAATGCTTCCACTAGTGATGTTACAAGCATTGACTTCAATCTCTCATCGGGAAGATCTATAAGCGGTAAGATCACAGATGAGAATGGAAATGGCAAGATTGGTGCTTGGGTTAATGCATGGTCTGAAGATTTAATGGCAGGAAGCGGTGAGATGACAAAGCAAGATGGTACATATGCTATCAAAGGCCTTGCAGTCGGAACGGGTTACAGGGTTCAGGTATTTTCAAACGACCCAACAGCTAACTATGCAAACGCATTTTACAAGGAAGGTTCGTCAACAGGGACGACTAATTTTACCGATGCAACCCTTATTGATTTAACAAGCGGCGATAAGACCGGAGCGAATATAAAACTGTCAACTGGCGGGAGCATTAAAGGCACAGTAAAGGCAACAGGGGGTCTCTCCGGCAATATTTTTGTGGATGTTTTCTCCCAGTCATTGATGATTGGCCGGGGCGAACCATTGAAATACAACGCTGGAGATATTGAAAAACAATTTACATTAAAGGGCCTGCCTCCTGCAACAGACTACAAGGTTCATGTAATGGCGGATAACTTCGGGAACAGGTTCTATAAGAACGGTTCTGACGGAACAAACGATTGGGGTCAGGCAACCGAAGTTACTGTTAACGGAAACGACGTGACTCTCGCAAATGCGATATCGCTGACTTCGGGCGGCTCAATAAGCGGAACAATATATCATACAAACAAAGATGCCGCTAATGTGATCAGAAATGGATGGGTACAGGCGATGAATCCTGACAAAGGGGAGTTTCAGGGGTCTCCGATTAAACCTGACGGTACTTACAATATTAATGGGCTTACGGTAGATACGAAATATACCGTGCAGGCGACGCCTTTTGATTATACGCCGACATTCTATGACCCTAATTCAACAAATTCCAGCACTACAAACTGGGTAGCACCGAATGTCACTGCAAGCACATCAGGCACAACAGGAATAGATATTGTGGTGTCAAAGGGCTATACAATAAGTGGCAGGGTCCTCGATGATGATGGAACAACACCCGTTCAATACGCATTTATAGGTGTATTTGGCATAAACGATGATGGAACAGGAAAAGAAAAGACGCCGAACGACATGGACGACAACACATTCTACTGGTCGCCGATTACGGATGGCGCAGGCTATTATAGAACACCGCCTTTATTCCCTGGTAAATATCTTGTGGCAGCAAACAAGGAAGGCAAAGGAAAAACTCTATACAGAAAAGATAAAAACAAGGCAATAGAATCTGGCAACATCGAGATTGAGATTTCAAATGCTGATTTAACGAATATCGACATAAGCTTCAAGATGCCTGATGCAAACAAGCCTGGCTCGATTGCCGGAACCATTACGAATAGTTCAGGAGTGACAAGAGACGAAATTCAGGTAATTCTTTATGTATGCTCGGACGATGCCTGCTCGTCTTCTAAGGTCGAGGCAAGCACAAGCAAGAAGAATATAGCGAACGGAGGAACTGCTTCATACAGTTTCAGCAAGGTGAAGCCCGGCAAATACAAAGTTAAAGCGCTCGGGTTGTCGAGTTCAGGTAATCCGCCGCCTGTGCCGAGCTACAAATGGTACAACAATAAGGCTGATAAAAATTCTGCTGATGTTATCAATGTGTCGGCAGGTACGCCTGTTACAGGCATCGATATAACGTTGCTTGCTCCATAAGCCATAAAGATAATCCCTCCTCCTGCTTCATGGGAGGAGGGATGCTTAAAGGGGGTTTGGTTGTTTCTTAGGTTTTTGGTCTTTTTAGTTTTTCTTATTTTCTTAGGTTTAATGTCAGGATGGTCGAACCTTGCCTTTGCTGATAACAAGGATATTATAAATGCAACAAAGGACGGCAGGATTACTGCAAACATTGAAAACAAACCGCTGAACGGAGTTTTAAAAGATATCTCAGAAAAATTCAAGTTGGAATTGAAAGGTTCGATGGTAGGCAGTGAATCGGTAACGCTGAATGCATCGAATCTTACGCTCGAAGAGATGTTGAAAAAAATTATGAGGGGTTACAATTATGTGCTGATAAAACCTGATAAATCTGATAAAACAGTGTTAATGGTATTGAGTAAGGCAGAAAGGACAAAATATACTGAGCCAAGTGTAGCAGGGATAGTTGTTGCAGCGCCGAGTACACCCCCTGCAACCGTCAAAATGCCAACTGCCCCACCCACGATTTCTTCATCTGTACCTATAGCCCCCCCACCCGAAGCCGCCAAAATTGGCGAAAAAAAGGATGCTGAGCCGGTAGTCCCGCTTTATTCTGGAGGTGCTGCTCCATCAACTACTCGTGCAGCGGGTAGCGGCGACACCGTCAAGATTATTACTTCAACCGGCGCGGTGAAAGAGATTTCTGCTTCTCTTTTGCCACCAATGCCGCCATCCCTATCTGGCGGCGATACACCTCCATCGATTCCAGTGATTACCGCTGGGGCACAGACAGATGCACCCACTTCTACGCCCCAGCCGCCGACGGTGGGGACAACGGGCTCCACAGTTCCAGGTGGTCAGCAACAGCAAGCTGGTCAACAATCGACGACATCTACGGACATGAAGGATTTGAGACCGCCACAGATACCATTTTAAGGTTCAAAATTTTAAGGAGGAAAGGCATGATAACTGCCACAAAACCATATATGAAAATGAGCCATGGAGGAATAAAATGCTAAAAAGATTATTTTTTTCATTAATTATTTCAATGATTGTGGCAGGAATAAGTTATGCAGGTCCTCTTGGAACGGACGGAAACAAATCTCTTGCCAGCACAAGCCATCAAATAAATACATGGAGCAACAACAACAAGATAACGGTGACATGGACAAAGCCTGGAGATGATACAACTTTTGGCAGCGTTGTGGGTTATTCAACGGTATGGGATACAAAATCAAACACAATGCCCGAGGCTACAATAACACTCGAGTCTAATGCAACGACAACTACAAGCAATGCGCTTAGTGACAGCCAGTCTATATATTTCCATATAAGGGTGATATATAGTGATGGTTCGCCTATTGTCGCCGACCATCTTGGTCCTTTCTACATCGATGCAACTGCCCCATCTGCCCCAGGAAGCTTTACCATTACGAAAGGAGATGGAAAGCTTACATTGAATTGGACGAACCCAGGTGATTTAGATTTTGCAGGTGTTGTTATAAGAAGAGATACAAGCGGATATCCTACAAGCGCAACAACAGGTACTGCTGTAGCTACAGTTACCAGCACACAATATGCAGCCGGCGCATTGGCTTCATATACGGACACAGGTTTGACTAACGGTACAGCTTATTATTATTCGCTTTTTGCATATGATCAAAGAGGCGCAGAATCGACAAGGAATTATTCATCGGTGGCACAGGCAAATTCAAAACCTGAATCATCAGGAGGAAGTTCTGCCCCGCCCACGGTCAGTTCAACCAATCCTGCGAAAGACGCAACAGGGGTACCAATAAATGCAAACATAAATGTGGTGTTCGACAAGGATATGAACAGCGCTTCCTTTACAACAACAACCTTTTCGGTTAAAGATGCCTCTGGAAATGCTATCAACGGTTCGGTATCATATACCTCGGCAACCAAAACCGCCAAGTTTACACCATCTTCAAACCTTACTGCCGGCAAAACATACACGGCAACGATCCTTTCCGGAGCAAGCGGTGTAAAGGACTCGCAGGGCAATGGTCTTGACGGAAACGGAAATGGCAAGGCAGAAGATGCTCCAACAGACAACTATGCATTCAATTTTACTACAACAGCGCCCCCTAAGGTTACCTCGACCACGCCAGCAGATGGCGCTTCTGTTTCGATTTCATCATCTAATACAAGCATTGTTATTGCCTTTAGCAAAGCTATGAATACATCAACAATTTCAACAACAAATATCATTGTAAAGGATGCGAGCGGCAGTGTAATAGCCGGAAGCGTATCGTACAATACAACCGATAATACAGCAACCTTTACTACAACAAGCCCTATATCGAAGCCTACAACCGTTACGGTCACCATAAAAGGCGGTACCAGTGGTATAACCGATGCGGATGGTGTTCAGCTTGACAGCAACGGCGATGGAAAACTCGACGGAAGCGACGGTGACAAAACATTCTCATTTATGGTACAAAGCACGTTCAATTTCGATTTGTCCTTTTCTTCCGGATGGAACCTCATATCTTTTCCTCTTGAATTGACAAACAGTGCTATCGGAACAGCGCTTAATGGTATAGCAGGAAAATACCTAATTGTTTGGGAATTTACACCGCCATCAACTTGGAAGAGCTATGATCCCTCTGACCCTGAATACAGTGATCTTCAAAACTTCACTGCTGGAAAAGGTTATTGGATAAAGATGAAAGAAAACAAGAATATTTCAGTAACAGGTAAGGCAATATCGCAAAATATAAACCTTGGTTCTGGATGGAATCTTATAGGATATATAAAAACACATTCCATGACAGTAGGAACAGCGCTTAATGGTATAGCAGGAAAATACCAAATTGTTTGGGAATTTACACCGCCATCAACTTGGAAGAGCTATGATCCCTCTGACCCTGAATACAGTGATCTTCAAAACTTCACTGCTGGAAAAGGTTATTGGATAAAGATGAAAGAGGCTGCATCTCTCACATTACCTTAGGCCAAGACTATTTTAATGTATGATTTGCGCGTAATGAAAGTTATGAAATACAACAATGCAGAATGGATTATGTTTATAAGAATTTTTAATTTATATTTATGAGGGAGGCAATATGAAAAAGTATTTAGTTTTCCTGGGCATAGTTGCATTATTTTTTGCCTGGACTACTTCCGGATTTGGAATTCCAAACCTGGGAATTACTGTAAATGCAAAATTGAAACTTGACGGGGCTGAACTGACTTCTGCAGATCCGACGATTTCAATCAAATTCAAACATGCGAACGATACCCTCGTAGAGCCAGAGGATGCAGTATGTACGACTTTTGGCTGTAAAGGGGGAAGCCTTTCGACCATATTCAGTTACGGTCTTGCAACCAAAGGGACTGAAGGTGAGAACCCCAATGGTGTAACCGCAGGTGAAACTGTGAAGGTCGAGATTTATAAGGATGGTAAAAAGCTGAATATTGCATATCCGGTAAACGGGCAGATCATAATGCCCAATTATGGTGAGAAGTTGGGTTTTGGCGGACCAAAAGGCACCCCAGATGATGCCTCCCATACATTTGCAACGCCCTTTATAGTAACGACTCCTCAGGTCACAACAATAGTGATAGATGCTTCAGGGAGTGTAACGACAGTTGCCTCCGGCAGTAAATTACAATTCAAGGCGACTGGCACTTATGATGATGGCACTACCGGTGATATAACAAATTCAGTAACATGGAATTCGTCAAGCGCTATCACAGCTACAATTGATGCCTCAGGGAATCTTACGGGTATCAAGGTTGGGTCTACGAATGTGACAGCAAGCGCAGTGACAACATCCGGAACAGTAAACAGTAATGTCGTGAACATAACCGTAACTCCAGGTCCGGCGGCAAACTTAGCTAAGGGTACCGGAGATGGTCAGACCGGTAAGGTCGGGGCAGCGCTTGCCAATCCTTTCGTTGCTTGGATATTAGATGCAAACGGAAATGGGGTGCCCGGCGTGAATGTTACATTTACCGTTACTGATGGAAGCGGTAATTTCTCGGGAGAAACAGCCAAAACAGTAGCAACCGATGCAAGCGGAAATGCCTCTGCAACCCTTACGCTCGGAGAAAAGGTTGGGACAAACAATAATAAAGCAAAAGTTGGTTCAGGTGCATTGACTGAGGTCAATTTTACTGCATCAGCGGTAGCCGGTGACGCAAAGGAGATGACAAAAGGGACAGGCGATGGACAGAGTGCAACAGTAGGTACCGCACTCGGAGCCCCTTTTGTGGTTAACGTTGTTGATCAATATAAAAACCCGGTTGCCGGCGTGGATGTTACGTTTACTGTCAAGGACGGCAGCGGGAACTTCGGTGGTCAATCATCAGTAAAGGTAACGACAGACGCAAGCGGAAATGCAACTTCATCGACAGTTCTTACACTCAGTACAAAGGCTGGGGCAAATACAGTGCAGGCAACGTCAACCGGACTTGCTGGATCGCCAGTGACATTTACAGCAACCGGAACCGCAGGTGCTCCTAAAAAGATTGAGGTTGTTTCGGATAAGACCCAGATTAGCTGTTCGACAGTCTCAACGGCAAACCTGACCGCAAGCATTCTCGATCAGTACGGCAACCTTGTTGTAAGTGCGACTAACGCAATCACTTATACACTTGATGCGACAACATACGGCACATTAACAACGACAACGCCGATAACTCCGACGGACGGTAAGGCAACGAACATATTAACCTCAAAAGTTGATGCTACAGGAGGTGACATTGTTATCACTGCAAGTGCTACAGGCTTGACTGCTGGAACCACTACCGTAAAGACAGTGCCTTTCTCTCTCAATAAGAATACAGTTACATTAATCGAAGGCCAGACATTTAACTTCAACGTGACAGGTGGTTCGGCGGCTACTGCATGGACACAGACCACGCCTGCAACGGGCACCTTGAGTGCAACGTCCGGTACAACCTCGATTTATACTGCCAGAAAGGCTGGTACCGATAAGATAACGGTAAACGACACAGTAGGCGGAAGCCCGGTAACTGATAGCGCTAATATTACAGTATATAGCCCCGTTACAACAGCCATAACTTCTCCTACAGGCCTTGAAAAAGGGAAGGTATTGGCTATAGGCGCTGCAGGTGGAAACGGTGTGTATACCTATACGTCAAACAATATCGGTGTTCTCACCGTTGATGCTTCTGGTAATGTCACGCCGGTAGCCAACGGAACTACCACAGTAAAAGTGAAAGATGGTGCTGCTTACGATGGCGCTTCAGCAACAAACGAGGCAACAACGGCAAACATTCAGGTTGTTGACAATATTACGGCGGGTACAAAGTATATGGATTATGGGACAGGAGCTGAACATCTTACCGCAAACAGTAACCCCACAGGTGGTACAGGAAAATATACCTACACCTCAAGCAATACGTCAATTGCAACCGTTAATCCGACAACCGGCGTTATTACAGCAGTTGGAACAGGTACAGTGACAATCACTATCACAGATGCAAGCTACAACAATATAACGACCACACAGACAGCAAAAGTATATGTACCTCTTGCAATTCAAAACAGTTCAGGCTCAACCATAACAAATGCAACTGCAACGGCTGGGGTTGCAACAACATTCAAGGCACCGGCTACAGCCGGAAGTGGTACATTTAATTGGGGTGTAACAGGACCTGCGGCAGCAACGCTTACTCCAAGCACTGACACCAAGTCAGTTACTTTTACTGCACCTACGACGGGTACCTTTGCCGGGGAGTATACATTGACTCTAACAGATACACTTTCCGGTTTTACGACAACGATAAAGGTCAATGTACCTATGTTGCTTACGCCGAATACGAGCACATTCCGCAGCGATGCAGGAGTTCAGAATTTCACCGTCAGCGGTGCGGCTGGTGGTTCTTCGTATACATGGACTATGGTTGTGTCAACGTGTGACCCGGCAAATCCGGCAACCTGCACGGCAATACCTGCGGCTGATATTCCAAAATACGGAACACCAGGGGGTTCAACGACTGCAACGGAGACATTTACCCCTGCGGCAGTTACCCAGACTATGAGCTTCAAATGGAAAATAGTTACGAACGATCCGGCGTTGAACGCGGCAGGTCTTCAGACCTTTTATAGCGATATTATGCGCATAGTACCTGTCGCCGAGTTTGTAGTGACTTTGACAAGTGGAGGAGTTCCAATCAATGGAACAACACATACAATCAATGTGGCTGTATTAACGGATCCTTCAGCTAACGCCAATATTGATGCCAATGGGCAGGTTAAATTTAACAGACCGGATACCAGTGGTACAAACCTCTATCAGGTAGTTGATAAGTCAACCCCACCTACATTCATAAATAAGAATGTATACTCTTCATCAAAGACGCTGACTATTCCTTTGGATACCCAGGCAGGTACAATTAGTGGTAAGGTGACCGACAAAACAACAGGCACTGCAATTGGTGGCGCTGATATGACGGCTACACACACAAGCCTGCCGGTTACCAGCCAGTATGAGGCAACCTCCGCAACAGGCACAGGCAATTACACGATATATCTTCCTACTGGGGTTCCTACCACCGGTTGGACGGTATCTGCAAGTAAGGATAACTATGAAAACGGATTCCTTCAGAATGTTGCACTAAACGCAACAAATCAGGATATTGCGCTCCAGCCTCAGACAACAGTCAGTGTAGGTGTGACCACAACGGCTACAACAACGACCATAACCATCGAGGCAAGCCCTGCATTCAATAATACAGGTGTAGAGATCGCTGTAACTAAACTTTCCGGAAGCGGATCCATTGGTGCTGCAACATGGAATGGCAGCGGTAAATATACGGTAGCATATGATGCCGCAGGCGATTTTTCTGTCAGGATAAAGGCAGATACTGTAAAAACACCGCGTGATGTAACGAGCGGTTATTTTGCAGATACGGTCTATAGTTATCAATCGGGCTCCACAGGTGCTGCAACAACGAATGTAGACGTAGGAGGCGCCTCAGTGGGGTTGACTGCTTCAGGACAGACGAGTAGCGTTGAAGTACCTACAGGTGGCGTTACAACAAACGCTGTTGTAATGATCTCACAGATACAAAAAGGCTCCACAACAGCAACTACAACCACAGGTTCTCCGACTTACGTCTATGATGTATCGATTGTTGACCCTACAACGGGTAATCCAGTATCTGCGGCAAATATAAAAAGGGTTATTATCAAAATACCGTTTGATTTGAGTGTCGTAAACCCCGGCGACTTTGAGGCAGGAAAGTTTGTAATTTACCATGCCGCAGACCGAGCCGCCCTTGAGGCAGGCAATGCAACAGCAGTACCTGTTTCTGATATCATAAGTACCGATTATGTTGGCGACGGTAAAGTAGGCTCGGTCACATTCTCCGTATCATCGCTTTCAGTATTTGGAATTGGAGGTAGCAGCGGCGGCGGTATTACATCTGTAACAGGCGGTGGTGGTGGGTGCTTCATTGCAACAGCCGCGTACGGATCATATTTTGCGCCTTATGTAAAGATTCTGAGGAACTTCAGGGATATGGTGCTTCTCACAAATTCAGCGGGGCAGGCTTTTGTTGACTGGTATTACAGGACATCCCCACCGATTGCGGATTTTATTGCAAAGAGCGAAATCCTTAAAGGATCCGTGCGTATTATGCTTCTACCGCTTGTGGGATTCAGTGCGCTTTCATTGCAGATAGGACTATTCTGGAGTTTGATGCTTGTGCTGCTGGTGTTAGCAGTGACGGCGGTACTTTTGAAAAAGGCTTATAAAAATGTTTCAGTGCAAAATTGATATTTATATTATCCTTACAGGTTTTAAGTTCCTGTAGCTAAAAAAAAGGGGAACAGGCAGAAGAAGCTTGTTCCCTTTTTTTGAAATTGTGTTTGGAGGTTAAATTATGAGATCGCGAGCAATTAAAACCTTATTGTTTACATTTTTTACAGTATTTCTGATTGTCTCTGCATCATCAGTTGCTGCGGCAGATAATCCTTTTGTCGGGAAATGGGGATATACATTGATCTCAAAAGGCATTTCGACCTGGTATGGCTGGAAAACAGAGGCTGGAACGATTGAATTTGGTGCCATAGGGCCATCGGGCACCGGTACAGCGACGTCTACGTTTAAGGAAAGTGCAGACGTTTGTCCTGATGCAAATTATTGCAAGGCATCTGCTACCCAGAATCACACCTATGTATTAAATACAGACGGTACGGCAACCCTTGACGGAAAAATGGTGCTTGTATTGTCTCCGGACGGAAAGGTGGCCATCGGTGATGGTACATTTAGCGCCTACGAAATTCTGTTTTTCACAGCGGTAAAAATGGATGACAACAAAACTTATTCTAATGCCGATGTGATAGGTCAGTATTATGGTGTTTCGTATGAGCGTGATATGCAAGGCCAGGATAGAGGATACTACAGGGCTGAAACCAATGTTTCTACAATGAGTGATGGCGGCACGCATGTCAATGTAGTAAGAAACGGAAGTCTAAACGGAGATGGTACAATATATACAATCAATAACGAACCTATGATTTTCAATGTTGCAACCGATGGAACGTTCAATGCCAATGGCATGGTGACAGGCTATGCCGGATATGGCAAGGTAACGGTTTTTTCAAATGCACACGGGGGAGTTGCAGATGATTTTATGAGTGTTATTGCCCTGAAAAAGCATGACAGGGACTACACACAGGCAGACCTCCAGGGTACATGGACAATAAGTGCCTTCGGAGATAAAGCAACGGATGTACGTGCTGAATTCGGAACTATTACTTGCGACGCTGCAGGTATCTGTACGTCGGAATTTAAGCAAAGAAAATCTGACGGCACTCTTGCTTCAAAAACTCGAACGCCTCAGACATTATCAGTGGCAGCAGATGGAAGCATTAACAGCTTTTTATTAACAAATAGCGCACCCCATTTTTCCGGGGCCATTGGCAACGATGGAAAGGTTATGCTTCTCGTGATGAACCCGGATTCTTTAAATGACAGGGTCCTTGCCGTAGCGGTTAAAAAACCCGCAACGCAGACCATCTCCCTTTCCGGCAAGGTTCAGGACCCCAGCGGGAACTATGTAGGCGGTATCAAGGTAGAGGTTGCAGGCAATGCCTCCATACCTGCTGTCTATACCAATTCTAACGGGCAGTACACGGTGACAGGTATCCCGTCAGGTCAGGACTTTACTCTGAGATTTACTATGAATGGGGCACTTCCTACATATACACCCATCTTTAATCTTACTGAAAACACAACATTGCCCACGTATTTCCGTCTCTACCCTGCCAATTGGACTACCAATCCGGCTAATCCGGCGAATATGGGCATCATCAATGGCAGAATCCGTGAAAGCGGCGCTAACTGGGAGACAAGCACGATAAGCGGCGCCACTGTTTCTCCATCAACAGGGACTGCCGAATATTCTATTAATGGCTATACAATAGGCGGTGAATCCACCTTCGCCAATGGTCAGTGGTTTGTCAGGAATGTAACTCCGGACACCGTGGTAATAGTCGCAGGTACAAAAGACGGCACCACGATACCGTCAAGAAGATACATGGCTTTTGCCGATGGAGTAACATCAGGCGCATTATTTGCAACAGCCGATACCGGGACGATATGGGTGAGCGGAAAGATTATGAACGGCAATACACCCGTTGGTGGAGCGGCAGTTGCAAAAGTTACCGATAATACGAGCGGACAAACCGGTACGCCAGGCACCACAACAAAAAGTGACGGCAGCTTCACGCTCACTGGTCTTCCATCCGGCAGCCTTTTCTATCTCAAGGTAACAAAAGATACTTTTGTGCCTTCTTATGTTACCTATAATTCTACCTCAAACTATACAGACTATTCGAGGCCCTATCCACTTTTTACACAAGCACAGTTGAACAATATGGGTATACAAAGTGGAAGAGGTATGATTCTCGGTAAAGTAAGAGACAATCATGACCCTGACCTTGGACCGGTGGAAGGTGTGACGATCTCTTATACGAGTAGTCAGGGAAAAACCTATCGTGTAATGTATAATGATGGAACAAATTATGTCGCTGGCAGTGCTACATACGGTAATGGCTCTTTTGCTATTTTTGATGTGGCTGAAGGCGATACTGTGACAGTCAAGGCGACAAAGGCATGCTGGAATTTTTCAGACCGGGTGTATATAACCCACGCAAACAGTACTGTATTGTCGTCAATGAAGGGCGTACATGCTGAGAGTTGTGGTGAAGAGACTGCAATACAGAATGTTTTTCAAACTGCTGTTGGATTGTATAATCAAAAAAATGAAGCCTTTTTCACCAACTATGTATCACAGAATTATTTCAACAATGGTCAAAGCTATAATGCTTTCCTTTCAGATGCGCAGAACGAGTGGGCTAACCCCAATTTCCAGCAAATGACATACACGGTTAATGGTGTGACCATCACCGGTTCTGACACGGCCACAATAAACGTCACATGGGGCACTGGGGAGAACGAGAATATTTACATGAAGAACGAGGGCGGAACTTGGAAACTCTACGGCAACCAGGAGAAATACCGTATCGACGCATACTCTTTCAGGCAGCAATATAATATTGATAATACATATCACACAACCTCTAATAAATATTATGCCGGTTTCTCAATTGATGATCCAAACGGTTCTATCACTACAGCGACAGTATCAGGAACAGGAATAGGCGGCTCGCTTAATTTTAGCAAAGTAAGGGGCAATCTTTGGTTTCCGCAACCGGTGGAATTTGGTGCAAACCCGCCTTCTAATGCCACATACACGATTACTATAACTGATGCGAGCGGTCAGCATACTTATAACAGGACAGTAAATGGCGGGGTTGCGGCATATGCAACGAATCTCAAACCAGCAGGAGATGTCTCAGGAAATATCACATTTACGTTTAATGGTATTTCTGGTGGTCAGAGGTATCATATCGAGTTGTTCGATGCAAACTGGAACTGGAAATGGAACACTGAAAACGATAATGCCTCTACATCAATTGTATATACCGGCCCTCCTCTACAAACCGGGACATACAGATTTATCGTTTCAAGCTTTATCGGAGACAACCAATCACAGACATGGGAGCAATTTAATTATACCGCATCATCGACACCCACCATCTCTTTCACCGGCAAGATTACAGATGTTGTTGGAAATGCAATTCAGGGAGCGGAAGTAACAAAAGAAGGAGATTCAAATATTAAGACGCTGACCGATGGAAACGGGGATTTCACGTTGACCGGTCTTCCCTCTGGCACACCGTTTTCAATAAGGCTCTACAAAGATGGGTTTGTTCCAGTATTTTCTGCGATAGTTAATTCAACATCCAATCTGACTTCGCCTAGGCCATTTAAACTGTTTACGCCATCGCAGATCGTTTCTTGGGGTATTCAAGGAACAAAGGGTGTTATCAACGGTGCTGTGGCGGATATCAACAATTCATCAACAGGATTAAGCGGTGCAACGCTTACTGCAACAGGTAGTGGAGGAAAGAGTTATACGGTCACATATGAAGATGCCCCACATCATTTTGGTGGAACCGCAACATCAGCCAATGGCCATTACTATGTTCTGAATGTGGACGATATGGATACTGTGACAGTTTCTGTCACGCTGCCAGGGTATTCGTTTATGCAAACCCAGAGGACATTTGTTGTTCATGCTGGCGCGATGAACGAAGGAGGTTTTTTTGGTGAATCTACAGGCGCATCTGAGACTATTTCCCTCACCCCCGGCTGGAACTTTATCTCCTTCCCGAGCCTCCCCACAGATGAATCTATAGATAATGTGCTCAAAGATATATCTTCCAATGTACGGATTATATGGGGATATGACAACGCAAGCAAGGCATGGAAAAGGTATAAACCGGGTGTTTCCGACAATACACTCACAACTATTGAGGGTGGTAAAGGCTACTGGGTCTATATGAATGCATCAGGAAATATAGATATGACAGGATGGACTGACCAGTCAAAAACAGTGCCTCTTGCCGAGGGATGGAACCTTGTTGGATATAACGGAGCAGATAATACAGATGTTGCAACTGCATTGAACGGTATATCCGGCAAATGGTCAATAGTGTGGTACTGGAAAGATAACCAGTGGTATGCAAAACATGAATCATCGAACTTGTCTGTCCCAGAACTGGATAAATTCAAAAAAGGTGGAGCTTACTGGATAAAGACAGGCCAGGCAACGAACTGGACACAGCCGTAGAAGGTTAGAAGGTTGGAAGGTTAGAAGATTGGAGGTGTAGCAAAAAACCTGAGAGGCGAGGAAAAAACTCTACAAACCAGAGAAACCCAAAGAAGGGCAGAGGGAGAAGGCAGAGGTCAGAGGTCAGAGGTCAGAGGTCAGAGGTCAGAGGACAGAGGACAGAGGGCAGAGGTCAGAGGACAGGAGACAGGAGACAGGAGACAGAAGGGAGAACAACTTGAATCCTCGAATACTTCGCTTTTCTTCTGACTTCTGAATTCTGACTCCTGAATTCTGACTTCTGACTTCTGACTTCTGTCTTAGGGGGTTGGCTAAACATCTACACATCCAAACTTCCAGACATCTAAAGCGATGAGTGCTCATTTTCCCGTAATCTGTTTTATCTGTTCGAGCCCTCTTTTTGCGTTCTGATTGCCGGGGTCGAACCTTAATGCAGAGGCGAACGATTCCCTTGCCTTGTCAAAATTGCCCGATATGCCGTAGATATCGCCAAGCAGGTTATATGGATGAACATTGTTCGGCATTCTTTCAGATATTTCTTTGGCTTCTTTCAGTGCGTTATTGAAATCCTTTTTATTCAAATAATGTATTGCAATGTTGTGCTTTGCGTTTAACCAGTCTTCATCATAAATACCTTTTGCTTCAGAAATTTTGATGCAGTTTCTGAACGCCTCGATAGCCTTTGACACATTGCCGGTATTGCGGTGCATATTCCCTTCCAAAATGTAATATTTTAACTCTTCGGGGTGCAATGTCCTTGCTTTTTCGAGCAGTTTCAAAACGTCTTCATACTTTTTTTCCTCAAGCCTTAATTTTATTGCGGACTCATATACGGAAGGGTTATTTTTATCCATATCTAACATCGATGAAACGAGTTTTTCAACCGAACTAGATGGTTTTTGAATCAAACCTTTTTTTAGTGCTACAGTCTCAAGATCGACACGATGTATCATCACATAGATATCATAAGGATTATGTCTGTGTGCATTCTCAAGTAGTCTCAGGGCTTCCTCGTATGATGCCTTTTCGCCGGTTTCGTTATATCTTTTCAGGTAAAGTATGCCAGCCATATCTTCATGGTAAAAATCTCCCGGTACAGCGGCAAGCCCTTCCTTAATATTATATTCCATTTGCTTCCAGTCTTTTGCAGGAGACATATGTTCGGCCTGCCAGAAAAGTCTATTCGCATATATCCTGTTTATTGCGTCAAAAACAAGATACATCAAGGCGATCGAGACCAATGTCAGAAAAATATACATACCGATATTTTTCCATCGGCGCATTTCATTATAACCATTATCAGCAATACCAAAGGCAACGCCCGCACCGATTAGTATCCAGAAAAAGGGTGTTAGCGCAATCTCCATCCACCCTGTTAAGTCCTGGAAAAGATAACCTATAGTCATGCCAATAAAACCGCTCATTATTAAGCGTGTGACATATTCTGATGTGCGCCGAATTTTTTTTAAGAATACTATGAATACAGTACTCAAGAAAGAAAGATACAGCATCAGCGCTGGGATGCCGTTAGTCAGTGCCAATTGAAGATATCCGTTGTGTACCATCGTGGGAATTACATCTCTGGATTGGCCCTCTTGAACAGGACGATACCTGGGATAGACTATCCTGAAACTTTCTAAACCAGCGCCCATCAAAGGGTATTCCTTAATACCTTCCAATGCAGCCTTGTAGTAAACAAGTCTTACCTGGATGTTGCGGTCTGACTTGAGATTTGATATGTCTTTTAATCTTTGACCTATTTTTTCAAGACTTGCGGGACTCGATAAAATAAAGAGTGTAAATATAACAAAGACAGGTATTGCAAATAGTACAATTTTTTTAAGATCCTTGACAGCCTCTTTTTTGTTTATAAAAAATATGATTGCGCTTGATATTATAATTGATAAGGCCGGTCCTCTACTTATGGTTGTGAACATGGCAATAAGCAAAAGCAGTATAGCGGCGCCCCAGAATGTCTTAGCTAAATTCGAACGGTATCTGAGAAAAAAGACAAGGGCAAAAGGAAATCCGAGAGATAATAATGCCCCTAATATTACGGGGTTGCCAATAGTAGATGCTGAGCGTCCGGATGGCCATGGGAAAAAATCGAGATTTAAGTATTGCAGGATTGCATAAAATGAAACCGGTACAAGCGCAAAAACAAAAACAATGGTAATGCGAGAAATCCGTTTGATGTCCATTGGCAGTGTTGCAACAAGAAAAAAGAGTACAATGTAAATTTCGTTGTTGATAAGCGCATTGTATCGACCGTAGACCCCGTGAAGCGCAGTTGGAAGATGTAAAGCGAAAAATGTAGATAAAATTAACCACAATCCGAATGCTGCACCAGCATATAACACAAAGGAGGGTAAGATTTGCATTTTACCCCTTCTTAAACGAACAATCCACAATACGACAAGGCACAGAGAACAAATTCGTAAAGCAAGAAGTTTTGGAAGCGTAAAATGTACATGTATGGATGTAGAAAAAAGGAGTGCAACAGAAAAAAACAATATACCAAGTACCGCATCCTCAATAAGCTCAAATCTATCGATGCTGCGTATCCGTTGCTTTAACATGAGTTCAGGTTTCCGATTTCTCATATCTTCTTGAATTTTTAGTTTTTTCTTCTTTGCCGCCTTTCCCATTTATATATCCCCTTTTGGTATTTCCCGTTTTTCTTGCTTGTTTGTTTTTCTTGTCACTTTACAAACTCAACACTTCCTTTCCTGTCTTTAGTGTGAGTCATCATGTGTGGACTGAGGTTTTCAGTCTGATTTATGTGACACCGATCATTTACAAATTGCTGATTATAGTGCATAATTACTTATAAATACATGAAAACGACCAGATTAGCCACTATTTTATGTGTTTTGATTATAATGTTTTTTGGAATACCGTTTTTGTCTTTTGCCTCCGAGTTACCAAAAAATTATAAAAAAGGTGAGGCGCTTGTTAAGTTTAGGCGTTCAGCAACGAGAGCAAGCATGAGGGCTATAGCTGAGAGGCACTATATGCAAACCATCCGTGTGTTTGAAAGGCTTGGCATTGAGCACGTCAAGATTCCGGAAGGTATCAATCTGCACGATTTTATCAACACATTGAAAAATGAAGACGATGTGGAGTATGCGGAGCCGAATTACATAAGGATGCCCCTCGAAGTTACGCCTAATGACCCTGAATGGCTTGAACAATGGGGGCTAGTCAAGACATCGATGCCTGATGTCTGGAATGTTACACGGGGTTCAGATGGTGTGATAGCTGCAGTAATAGATACTGGTGTAGATTTTAACCATCCGGATATTGCTGAAAATATATGGAAAAATATTGGCGAATTAAACAATAACGGTTATGATGACGATGGCAACGGTAAAATTGATGATGTTTATGGCTGGGATTTTTATAATAACAATAATTATCCGATGGATTTTCGTGGACACGGAACACATGTAGCCGGAATTATAGGCGCTGTTGGGAATAATGCGAAAGGTATTACAGGGGTAAACTGGAATGTTCGAATCATGCCTTTAAAATTTATGGAAGAAACCGGGAATGTTGCATCTGAAATCAAGGCAATCGATTATGCTGTCAAAATGGGTGCAAAAATTATAAATGCCAGTTATGGAGAAAGTAGCTTTTCTGTTTCAGAATATAATGCGATAAAGGACGCTGGTGAACAAGGCGTGATATTTATAGTTGCCGCTGGAAACAAAAGCAGCGACAACGATGGGGCGACAAAAAGTTATCCTGCATCTTACAAACTTCCCAATATTATATCTGTGGCTGCAACAGATTCAAACGATAACCTTGCGTCATTTTCAAATTATGGTGCGACAAGTGTCCATTTGGCTGCCCCCGGATCAAACATAAAGTCATTGATACCTCAGGGCAGTTCTTTAACCCCCGGCGCATCTGTAAGACATGGTTCTACAAAATTCTTAGCCCATGGGATGGAGTTCGCAGGACAGACAACAGGCATTACAAAGGCGCTTTATAACTGTGGTTTTGGTGCAAGCATAGATGATTTTCCCCCTGATGTGAATGGCAATATTGCCCTTATTCAACGGGGAAGTGAGGATGGATCTCAGCTTACATTTAGACAAAAGGTCATCAATGCACAGAATGCAGGCGCTGTGGCAGCAATCATTTATAATAACAATGCAACCGAACCTGGAAGCGTGTACAGTGGAACCCTTGGAGAGGCGGGCGAATGGATTCCGGTTGTTTCAATTTCTTTGAATGATGGTAATACGTTACGCACGTATGGCAAACCGACTGTAACAGTTATCAACTACCCTTATACAAGCTTAAGCGGTACATCTATGGCAACACCTTTTGTAAGCGGGGTTGCAGCGCTTTTATTATCTAAAAAACCCAATGCCACGGTCGAGCAGCTAAAAAATGCCATAGTCAATTCTGTTGATAAGATTCCATCGCTTGAAGGAAAGGTTATATCAGGAGGACGGCTAAATGCCTATGGAGCCCTTAAAAGCTTGATTCCTGATATATCAGACAAGATCGAAATGTATCAGGGCTGGAACCTTATATCGTTTCCCAAGCTTCCGATTGACAATACTGCGGTGACCAATGTATTTGCGGATGTGTCTTCCAATGTACGGATTATCTGGGGTTACGATAATCAGAACAAGAAGTGGCAGGTGTATAAACCCAAGGTTCAAGGTTCGACGTTCGACGTTATAGAAAATATTGAATCCGGCAAAGGCTACTGGGTCTATATGGATGCTTCAGGCAATATAGATATGACGGGATGGACAGCATCAACCGCACCAATCCCACTTTATCCAGGATGGAATCTGATAGGGTATAACGGCACAGATAATCTGAGAACGGCTGAAGCGCTGGCAAATGTTGGTGAAGGCTGGCAAATCATATGGGGGTGGGAGAATGGGCTATGGTATGCCAAACATTCCACGCTCAACGACTTTAGTGCTCTACCACTTAACAGCCTATCCAAGGGAAAGGCCTACTGGATGAAAGTACATGAAAAAAATCCCCTGAGTTGGCAGCAATAGAAATAAAGGACATTATGGTGTCTATAGCTTATGAATAAGATAAAAATCATACTTCTAATATCGATATTTATCTTTGGTGTATCGGGTTTTGCCTGCGGCGAAACCGAGTATGATGTTATTGCGAGAAATTTTCTTATGTTTGCGGGAAGTGAAAAGACCGTCGCTTCAATCGAAGCCATAGAAAGAAATATACTTGATTCAATGCAGGATAAGGTTACAGTTGCATATCTTGTGCATCTCAATGGCGGCGGATATATCCTCATATCTGCTTCGCACAATTTAACACCGATAAAGGCATATTCACTGGAACGTCCCTTTGAAGCGCTACCTGAGGCATACAGGAATTTTCTTTTCCTTGAGGCAGAATACAACATCAGATATTTGACTACGTTAAGGACTGCACAATCAACATCTGGAAATCAAAAGAGGTGGGAGTTTCTTTTGACTTTAGATAGAAACAGAAGTCCCCTTGCTTATACTCCCGACACGTATCTCCTTAAAACAAGTTGGAATCAGGGGTTTCCGTATAACAAGTTTCTCCCTGAAATCGAAGGTAAGAATACGCTCGCCGGCTGTGTAAGTGTTGCCATTGCACAGCTTATGAAATATTATAATTCCCCGTTATCGGGCAGCGGGGTGCACTCATATACATGGAATGGTCAGCAACTAAAGACAGTACTTTTTAGGAATTTTAACTGGGATAATATGCCTGATGTGCTTGATATATCGACTCCTGAATATAAAATTGACGAGGTTGCGCTGCTTATCAGGGATATTGGTATTGTGAACAACACTTTGTTTGGGATTGATTACTCCGAGGCATCTATAAATGTTTTTGGCATGATGGAGTATTTTGGTCTATCAAACACGAGTAAAAGCATGGACAACAGCACGGATATTAATCTGTTTTTTAATACCTTGCGATCCGAAATAGATGCCATGAGGCCTGTGCTGCTGCATTTTCCGGGACATTTGACTGTGGCTGACGGATATGGTTCTGACCCGTCTGGAAGGAAAATACACGTCAACATGGGTTGGGGAGGCTATGCCAATGATTATTATTATCTTGATGATAATGTAAATGCTGGGGGCGTTACGTTCGCCCCTAACTTACGTATTGATTATAACATCAAACCTTGCAGCATCGGAGACTGCTATACGAATCTTGAGGCGGGTGATGTGGTATCGGGTACAACTATTTCGGGAAAATTTGATATGGAGAGGGATATCGATAAATACACCCTATTTTTAAAAGGCAATACGTATATAAGCGCCGGAAGAGGTCTTCAAAATATAGCCTTCTTTGTGTCCATATACGACGACGCAACAGGTGATCTGGTCTATAAGATGGATGATAAAGCTAATGCGGGAACTTTGTTTTCAGTAGGCAATTTATCCGCCGGAAGATATACGGTCAGGGTTTCCCTCTGTAACGATACAAGTTCGTCATCATATAATCTCGATGCAAATGACACATATTCGGTATCAATTGTCACTGATACGGTTTCTGAAAGCGAAAAAACTGAAATTACAAAAAACCTCGACTTCACGCCTGTTATAGGAAATGACTTTAAGGATATCATTTTGAATGTTACAAGCACGGAACCTTTCAAAATCCTCATTGATGCGCGTGACGAAAATGGAGACCCCGTCACCATAAGAGTTCTCAATTCAAACAGCAATGCTGTTCAGACTGTGCTGACAAAGAATATCCTTTCTATTATCCCCAATGCCTCTGCCGCGAAATCATCCACCAAAATTACCGTTCAGGCATCTACAAATGGCAAGACAACTGAAAAATCTTTTATTGTGATGCTGTTAAACGAAGATGTGTCATTCGGGAAATACTTCACGATAAAAGGGATTTTCGAGAGTCAGAATGACTTTAATTCACATAAGCTTGTTCTCGACAAACAGTGCAAGATTACAGGATACAACGGATATGCCAACCAGGCATTTTTCAGCTCCATTAGGGATATTGACGGAAATGCCATAATATCCCCATCCAGCAACTCAATAGATTATATTTTTACGAAAAACATCTATTTTTTGGATGCCTCTCTGCAAAACGGTAGCTTTTATTACCCTTATACGACAGGCCATGAATCATATATATTCACGGTAAGATGTCCGAAGATGGACGATTCGACCTCAACCATTGCAGAATTGTTTGGTATTGATTTGAGCGGATCTTTGGAAAAACCTGCAACAAATCTGCTTCTTTCAGCCGGCTGGAACTTTATCTCCTTCCCGAGCCTCCCCTCAGACAAATCCGTTACAAAGGTATTTGCGGATGTGTCTTCCAATGTACGGATTATCTGGGGATATGACAACCAGAACAAGAAGTGGCAGGTGTATAAACCCAAGGTTCAAGGTTCGACGTTCGACGTTATAGGAAATATTGAATCCGGTAAGGGCTACTGGGTCTATATGGATGCTTCAGGCAATATAGATATGACAGGATGGACAGCATCAACCGCACCAATCCCTCTTTATCCCGGATGGAATCTCATAGGTTATAACGGAAACGACGGTACCATCAACCCTCCTTCCGGATGGGTCATTATCTGGAACTGGGAAAACAATACATGGAAGGCAAAGAAGGCGCCTGAAATTACCGGAACGCTCAACGTACCCGAACTTACAACCCTTGAAAAGGGAAAGGCCTACTGGATAAAGATGACGGAAGCGGCAACGGACTGGACACAACAG
>Ga0302244_1000044_pt1 | contig 110120 bp, 121 predicted proteins | sample AAG_UR_Phe_MG_FD_193513 | JGI IMG/M metagenome (GOLD analysis project Ga0302244, IMG submission 193513) | Enriched activated sludge microbial communities from anaerobic digester in WTTP, New Holstein, Wisconsin, United States - AAG_UR_Phe | ecosystem: Engineered > Bioreactor > Anaerobic >... | reverse complement strand
CTTTTATTACCCTCTTTTTTGCTATGCAACTAATAACATTCAGAACCTATATTATTTAACATTATTTGTCAATAAATATAGTTATTATCAGTATAAAAAACATGGCTATTTTTAACGGACGTTATTAGATTACGTTATTAGATTACTATTAATACATATATTAATTGACATATTATGTTACTTATTTTACAATATAGAATATATCAGTTGCTTATGCCGATTTCGGGCATAAAAACGGATATAATACTCAGGGGAGGCAAAAATACGGGGGCCTCGTTACGGATCAAGCCCTTGGGATAAAGTGCTGAAAAAAGAAAAACAATATTTGGCAATAATAGTAATATCAGTTAGAAATATTCTAACTGAATAATTCTAAGGGAGAATGAGTAACATCAATCCATTCAACCTCGGAAGCGTTAAGAAAAATGGGGGTCGGGCCATGGTCAAGACACAACAAAAGGTATTTGCCTACCTCAGGGTATCAACCGACAAGCAGGACATCGACAACCAGCGCCTTGAAATCCTCACATACGCAAACAAGCATAACATGAAGGTGGACGAGTTCATCGAGGTCGAGATGTCCTCAAGGAAGGACCTGCTCAAGCGGCGCATCAGCGAGCTGCTCGACAAAGTAGGCGACGGGGATGTTGTTATTATAGCGGAGCTGTCAAGAATCGGCAGAAGCATCGTCGAGGTGATAAATATCGTAAACGAACTCGTAAAGAAAAAGGTGAGGCTGATTGCGATCAAGCAGAACCTTGACATACGGGACAACGGCGACATGCAGACGAAGATAATGATAACGATGTTTTCCCTGTTTGCCGAGATAGAGCGCGACCTCATATCGCAGAGAACGAAGTCTGCTTTGGCTGCGCTCAAGGCAGGGGGAAAGAAGCTCGGCAAGCCGAAAGGCTCCATCGGGAAAAGCAAGCTCGACCCTTACCGCGAGTTCATAGAGAATGAGAGAAAGTTCGCCGCGCCTGTGACCCTGATAGCAAGAAAGCTCAAATCAATGATCGGGAACTGCACAAGGCAAAACCTCGTAAAATTCATGAAAAGCAGGGGCATAAGGTAACGTGCCCATGGCTTTAACCATTGGAAGAGTTCAGGATTAGGAAAAAGCAAAATATCCAACGACAGGAGAATGCCAATGCAAAAAACACTATACAGAATTAAGATTGACTGCGATATCATGGCAACGACACCGGAGACCGCATTAGTAAAGTTGGGAGAAATCCTGAAAGAGGGCAGCCTCCGTAAAGACGCAAAACGCATACACGAACAAACAATCATCCCTTACGATATGATAAATTGCTACATCTGCGGAAAGTCAAGGCCGAAACACGAATTGACGATTGTAGGGAACGACACGGGAAGATGCCCAACGCACACACAGGCGACGATCATCAAGAAGATGAAGGAGCTTAAAAAGCTGGAAAAGCAGAAGAAAAAAGAGAGATTATTGTAATAACAACAAAGAAAGCGAGGCATGCATGCCCGATGGTAAAAAATATTTACTGCTTAAGGGAAAATTTATGAAAGCACAAATAAAAAAAGAGGATTTTATTGATGAGTTAGCATCTGTGATGCCTCCCGAAAGGGTAGAAAGGGCCAAAAGGGAAGCGGAAAAGGAAATATTCCGGATTCGGCTCTCAGAATTACGAAAAAAATGGGCATTCGCCAGGAAGACATAAAGACGTTTACCCAGTCAGGCATTTCAAAATTGGAGTCATGGAAGGACATGAAGGTGTCAACCCTTATAGAGTACCTCAACAGCGTAGGCATGGGGGTAGAAATAAAGGCCTATCCGAAAAGCGTTATTATAAAAGTTGAATAGAACCTCCATATTGACTATGTAACAAATACTGACCGCTTCGGTGCTAAACGGGTTCTTGACATATGGACTATATTGTATTAATATATACAATATGATGAACATATTAATACAAGGTATTGTATGATATACAGGATAAGCAGAGACAGTTTGCTTGATAGATTTGTAATCTGGAATAGCTATCTTAAGAAAAAGGTACACCTTATAGCCTGCGGTGGCACTGCGATGACCCTTCTCGGTATCAAGGACAGCACGAAAGACATAGATTTAATTGTGCCGGATGCTAAAGAATATGAATACCTGACCAAAAGTCTGAAGGCTATCGGGTACGTACAGACCGGAGCGCACAGGTGGAAATCAGAAGACATATTTGTTTTTGATATTTTTAAGGGCAATTTTGTGCACACTACCGAACTTATCGAGCCTCCGCTAAAGGAAGGAAACCATATTCTTTTCAAGGAAATGAGCTTCATTTGCCTTGGAGTGCTCAATGATTATGATCTGATCATCAGCAAATTGTTTAGGGGAACACAAGTGGACATTGATGACTGCCTCGCGCTTGTGAAGTACAGAGGAGCTGCCATAGACCTGAAAAATCTGGAAGGCAGGTACAGGGAAACAGCGTCCTATTCGATCTCAGAGAACAAGATTAACAGGAACCTGGACCTTTTTCTGGAGAGGATTAAAGAGGGTATCCAATGACCGAAAAAAACCTGCATGAACGACTGGAGATGCTTGGTTTTCCGGTATTTGAAAAAAACGACATGCAAACTGCAAATTCGACTCTGGCCGAGGTTGTGCAGAGCAAAGACATCCGTCTCCGGGAAGGATTTCCTGTGATGCTGGCCACCAGTATAGAAAAACATTGGTTCAATTACACAGAGGTGCTGCGGCACGTCGGGCCGCAGGGGACAGCCGGGCTCGACTCTTTTATTGTTATGTCTCTGGCGGTATATGAGGTCATGCACCTGACATCACCCGAAATAATCTTACTCCGGAAACAATTCAAGTCGGAGGATGATCGAGGTTTTCTGTATTTCCGCGATAAACTAAAAAACGATGAAGATTTCACCCTCCTTGGCATGACAATGTCCGGTGAGCGCATAAAAACTACATTTAACAGCTACCGCAGGGAGATACAGGCCGGGATCACTGAACTGCTCTCCATGAAAGATGGGCACGACCTCCAATTTGCCCTATCACAGATATTCTCGCCTAAGCAAAAAGAACTGGTGCTGAAAAGGCTGAGGGGAGAAAAACTGGTCAAGACAGAGCGGGAGTACTACTCGCGGACGGTAAGGAAAAAGATTTTAGCACTGGCGAATCCGGAACTGCATAAGCTCTCGCAGAAACTGTTGTAAATATTTATTGAAAGCGGCGGCTGGAGTATTATTATGCTTCCAACGTTGAGAGCCAGCGGCTTGCAGAAATAACTGCAACGCCTTTGGCGTTTTCTTCCTGCCTTATGTTCTGAACGAGTTGAATTGCAGAAACAACGGGCATTCTACCTGCAAAATAAATTAAATGCGGCGAAGGGCTGTTTTCTGTCAGTTTTACCTCTATGAGCGTGACAATACGCCCCTCCGCACAAATGGCAAAATCAACCTCCCTGCCGTCCCTTGTCCTCACATAATGAAGCTCAACGTCCTGGCCAGATGTATCCTGAAGATATTGTACGTGTTTCAGCAGGCAAACGGCACAAGTATTTTCCAGATGCAGACCTTCATTCCCTTTCACATAACCACTATCAAAGAAATAAGCCTTGGGTTCCTTCAAGACCGCTCGGGCAATATTTGTGTGGTATGGCCTCACAAGAAAGATGACGTGCAAGCTTTCTAAAATATCTATATATTTCCGTACCGTATTAGGCGCTATTTGCAGGTCTTCTGCAATGGCCGTATAAGAGAGAGGTGAACCTGTCCGTTCACGCAACATTTCAACAAGTAACCTGATAGCTTTAATTTCATGGATCCTGCTGAATTCAAGAATGTCCTCCCTCACAATGTCTGTATAATACTGATTGCGCCAGCGTGCAGCCTCTGTCTCGGAATTTGACAGGAATGGTTCGGGAAAACCGCCAAGGCGGTTCAGTTGTTTTAGCGCCTCTTGAGGATGAAAGTCGCCATTTAGCTCTTTCACGGATATGGGGTGCAGGCGGTATCTGAAATAACGTCCAGCGAGGGATTCACCGCTCTGGCGAAACGTATCAAGCCTTGCGCTTCCCGTGACAAGAATTGACTGGCCGGCGGGCCTGGTATCATATACTCCCTTTATAAATCTTTTCCAATCTTTCATTTTGTGGATTTCATCAAACACAAGCAAATCCGAATCAATCGTCCATGTCTGATTGTGGATTATGCGGGCATCATCAAAGCTGTCGTAATTAAGGTATTGCGCATTTTTGAATTCTTTCATCAATTCCTTTGCTAACCACGTTTTTCCAACCTGCCTCGGTCCTGTCAAAATAACCATCTTTTTTAAAAGATCCTTTTTGATCTGGCCGTAAAGATAGCGATCCATGTTGTTTATTTAGCAGCACTTTGCATATAAGTCAAGACAAACATGCAATATGCTGCTATTCTGCCATATTATAGTTTCAAACATTACGAGGCTGTTTTTGCCAATACCTTCTGTGCCAATCTCTGAGAAGTGCGGGTTTTTAACGTAAGATGATATCAATCATCCTTCTCGATTCTAATTTTAACAGCGCCTTTTGCCTTTCTTAAAAGTGCCGCATCATCCGTGATTCTCCCCACAAGATTTACCTCGCTTGCCGGAACAGGATCAGTGCCTGAACTCAAAGGCGTTGGGCCAAAAAAGATGGCAAGGGCATTTCCTGGAGGCCAGTAGCCAATGTCGCCAACTTTTACTTTTTTTGTTGCTGTTTCATCAAGGGGCATCTCGACAGGGATTGTAAAATAAAATTCATCACCCCACTCGTTCGGTCTTGCTTCTACAGGCAGAACATTGGCTATGGCTTTTGCGCACGGGGTGTCTAACAGCTCTGCGTGAATGGTTATTCCCTTTAATGTTATTATTATCTCTGTCGGCATTTACTTACCTCCGGATTGTATTTCTGCATAGCCTTTTGATACATTATAATCGGCATAGACGCTTAGAAGTTTAATTATGGCCATCTTTCGCAGCCCCTTTGAATAGCAGTAATTTCAATTGCTTCAGAAACATTTTTAAATAGCACCTCGTGCCAGCTGCTTGGTGATTTCATCCCCGTGATCTTACAAGCCTCAGTATCAAACCTGATCTTATATCGTTCCCTGAGAATTTCCCAGTAATATATCAGGCAATCTTTGCGATCGGATAATAGATTATGAGAAGGGAGTTTGTCTCTTTTCTGGTTGTTCACTTTTGGCAGTACAGGCACCAGGTTCCATAGATCGTTATTGTGCCAGAGTGAAAAGGGAATGATGTGGTCAACGTCGAAAACATATTTAATGCTTCCTTTAGTCCAAGTACATTCCTTAAATGGTAATGACGAATAGACCGCACGTGCATCCGCTACATCTCTTTCCCCGATGGGTGCGGTTAAAAGCAGATCGATGACATCGCTCGGCATAATCTCTTTTTTTGCTATATCGGCCGTTAACTCTGCCCATCTTAAAAGGACTGCATCTTTTATCCAGTACCCCATTAGAGAGAGTTCGATCCACAGTTCAGAACTGATAAGAATCTCTCTGGTCATGCTGTTGAATTTGAAGAGCTTTCCGCTCTCCAGAGATCCTCCTGCATAGGTGACAGGACCGCTTACGATGGTGCTGCTGATCTTCTGAAGGACCAATTGTGCAAGTTTCATGTTATCTTTGCTCAGCGTGTTTGACCGGAAGTCGAGAACAAACTGCGTTAATCCGCCCCTCTTTTTATATTGCTCTATCAATGCTGTAAAAGAAGCTCTAAACGCTACCGGCTTATTGCACTCAACGCCTTCTCCCCTGATTTGCGGGATAAATATGTTTGATTCAAAAATAGGCCAGTAATAATAGAGCCATTTTTCTGCAACTGCGGAAAGGGGGATGCCAACCATTCTGTCAGAGAGCCATCGCGCCGATTTATATTCAGTAATTGCAATCTCGCTGAGGGCACGAATAAGAGCAAGTTTGTATGTGGCTGTTTTTCTGTCTCGGGTGAGAACACTCTCTACCTGATCGATCGGCCGCAGAACCCCAGAGTATTTTAGAGTAAAAGCAATGGTAAACCACGAATAGCCAGGCCGGAACGTATCGTCAGTTTTCCATCTCCCGATAACAGAAAAGCCAAGACGTTCAAAAAGCAGCTGGAGATATTCCGGCCTGACGGAATTGAATAGCCTTCCTTTGTCGTCGCGGCAATTCTCATCGATATCTGGCCGATCTTCAGGTATAGAGACAAGAAGCCTGCCGTTTTCTTTCAGTAATTTTCTGATAGCAAATACTGAGTCAAACAGCTCTTCCTTTGGCAGGTGCATCAGGACTGCGCAGCAGAGGACACCGTCGAATGTGCCACCAAATGGCATTTCAAGGTTCGGGAGCACGCCTTTTTCAATTCTTCCTTTCAGCTCCGGATATTGTTCCTGGGCGTATTGAACCATTTCGGAAGAAGCGTCAACGCCATAGGCGTCAAAACCGTTTTTAACGAGCTCGGCCATATCACGGCCGGAGCCACAGCCGATATCGAGGATTTTCGTTCCTTCAACAAAGGCCGCTTTAAAAAACTGATGAATCCCGCTTGGGACGCTGTTGTATTTGTCAGATATGTTTTTTGCTTCGGTTGAGTAATAGGTGATTGTCGGGTTGTCCATACAAGGCCTTTATGGTTGTTTGGCAGCGCTCAGAAGCCTTTTTACCAGCCAGCTCTCCTCAATATACGGAACATACAACTGATACCTCGCCCTCGTTATGGCAACATAGGCAAGGCTTTTCAGCTGCTCTTCGGACCAGTGCTCCCCGGGTTCAAGCAGGTCGAGGCCGATTAAAAACACGCAGGCATAGTCAAAGCCTTTAACACTGTGAATTGTCGATATGGTCACGTTGTTTGTCGTTACATCGTACGACCTTTTCGATCTGTAATCTTCTGATACCCAAGTGCTCATGATCCCTTTCGATTGCAATTCCTTTTCGAGTTCATGCGGAAAGTGAAGTCCTTCCGAGTCCTTCCTGGATTTTACCGTATAGATGATGGCAATCTCGGAGAGCGCATACCCCTCGATGTCAATCAACGTCTGAATGGTGCTTCCGATGAAGGAGATCATCTTTTGCGCTGTTGTACATTGCCTGAAAACGGGGGCCGGCCCATGAAAATCGAAAAAGCCCGGGAATAGCTCCCGATGCGCCCCGCCGCTGTCTGTCGGGGAAATTGGTTTTTCTATAAAACTTTGCGCACATCCCTGTATCTCTTTTGTGTTCCGGTAAACCCGGGAGATTTTGTGCACCCTTCCCTGCGCCTTTATGCCCAGCTCTTTCCATGACTGCTTATTGCGGTAGATGTTCTGATTCTCATCAAGGGCAATGGTAAAGCTGTTTGTCTTCCTGTTAAGGAGCGCCACGAGAACCCGGTACATGTCGTCGGAAAAGTCCTGCCCTTCATCAACGAGGATGGCGTCATACCTCAGGGGGCATTCGTTCGCCTTTGCGAGCGCCATCTCAACCACAATCTCGTAATATGTCGCATCTTCTTTCTCGTAGTGAACGTTCTCGCCTGTAATTCTGGAGCAAAGCTCAAAGAAGTGCATAACATCAACACCTTTTTCGCCAAGGGGGATCTTCTTGTTGCCGAGAAGCCTTTTTACATAGTTGACGAGGGTGATGTTGTAACAGACAAAGAGGATACTTTTTACGTATGGGTTGTACTGTTTTAAAAAGCCTGCCTTGTGGACGAGAACGAGGGTCTTTCCGCTTCCGGAAGGCCCGGTGATGATCCTGTGGCCGCTGTCGAATTTTCTCGCTATGGCTTCCTGGTGATGGTCAAGCATCTGCACATGCTTCTGGTGGACGGCGTAGCCGCCCTCCTTTTTCCGCTCTGGTAGCTCAATGCGCACCGAAGGGAAGATAAGCTGCCTAAGATTGGACAGCTCGGAGCCGGCTAATGCAAAGGGGAATTGCGGTGGAAATTTGTCTTTTAGTGCCTCAAGGAAACGTCTCCCTGTAGAGTCCTTGCATATGTCCGATTCAGGATGGAGGTCGTCCCAGAAGAATATTTTATCAATGCCGATTACCTTATAAAAACCTCTCTCCGTATACTCGTATTTGTTGATATTGGGGAACACCACACCATAATGAATGGGAATTTTGGGGTTACCATAATGTATGGGGTCTTTAGAAACCAGGTAGCTGTCTTGTTTTATCTTGCCGATTGTCTGCTCATAATACTCCCTGGACTGCTGATAGGGGTTTTTCTTTGCTTCTGTCTTCGAGCCGGACATTAAAACAAAAGCGTGCGGGTTTGCTTCAATAACCTGATCCAGCGACCAGTCTTTTACCTCAAAGATGACAAGGCCGACCTCTTTGGCATAGAGGAGAAAATCAGGTTCCCTGCCGTTTATATCAGGGGTGTACCAGGCAAGATATTGTTCATCTGGTTTTGCGACCTGTTCGAGGAAATGGTAAAACCTCCCCTCCCCTTCGGTTTTGAATTCTGCAATGTCGGCAGGGATCATGGTTGCCATGGAGTTAGCCCTTCTTTGGTTTTTGTGCTTTCCACTGCCAAGGTTCTCCGGGAATGAGGGGAGCCAATTCATTCATAAAAAAATCTGCTGCCTTGTGCAAATTGTGGCCGGCATCGGCAACGAGCAATGGCTTTATATCTTCAACAAAATTTGGGTCTTTCAGCTTCTCGATAAGGTTTTCCTCAAACTCTGCACGGGATACCTTATTGCCTTCATGCTCCATGTATTTGAGGAAGCATTTTATTGCTTGATCCGGTTGAGCATTTGTAGTTGTAAATGCCGTCCACAGGTCAAAGAGGTCACGGCCTTTTTTACGCTGATACAGCGCCCTTAATTTTGTACCCAGCAGCTCTTCAAGGTGATAGGTTAATATGGATGTCCTGCCGGAAAACCAGCGCGATTTTACTTCATAACTTTGTTTGTGAAATCCAAGAACAGAAAAATGCTCCCTGGAATTAATCTCAACTTTGAGCCTTAAAGGCAATCCATCTTCAGATTCCATACGGTATGTCAGCGTCACACGACCTTCGGACTGTTTCCTTTTTGGAGTGCCAAGCCAGGAATTGAGCTTCTCCTGCACAGCGTCCATGACAGGGCCTATGGGTCCGGGATGTATCTGGACAAGATCGATATCCTCAGAGTATCGAACCGGAGGTACATACAGCTTGAAAAGGGCTGTCCCTCCGCGGAATGCCATGCTCTCTGACAGAGAAGGGTGGCTGAACATCTCCACCAGCGCCCTGCTGATGATCAGGTCCTGCTCGACCTGGTAGCTCTGGGGCCAGGGCGCCCGTTGTCTCCACTCCCGTATGTAGGCGAGAGGGATCAAGCCTCCGCCTCCACATGGGTATTGACAAATACACGCCAGCGGCTGTCTGTTTTTGAGCCTTTTATGCTGAGGGTTGGCATTAAGGGCGTACGAGGCGGATTTTTATCTCTGATATATTCTACAAGCCCTTCGGACTTCGCCTGTCCGCCTGCCACATCAAGCAGGTAGCCGAGCCTTTGAGACCATGCTATGGGTGAAAATTCAGCGGTTTTAATCAAACGACCGGCATCGAGCTTTTCCAGCAGTTCCGACAAAATGGTTGCAACATTGTCCATGCCGCCGCAATGTCTGGAATATCCGATCAAATCGAATGCCGTTGCCTCGGGGGTTGCTATTTTTATCACGCCCGCAGGGGTATTTCTCTGCTGAGTGGGAATCTTATCGGCATTCTTTCGGAAAACAAACTCTACCCGCACTTTGCCGCATGCGACCGGCCTTCGGCTTTTTGAGACCATAACCTGAAAAATCTGAGGTCTGTGATGTGCGGCTCCGTGATACTCGGCAGCACTCAGAAGTCCTGCATAGTACACCTCTCCAAGATGATTCATCAGGTCAGGCACAAGCTGCTCCGCAGGCAGACAGGCCAATGCCCGGTATTCCGGAGGGACAACAATATAGAAACCCCGGTACGGCATAGTTATCTCGCCTTTTCTTTGCAGGCGGCGGAGCGCAGCTTTTATAGCCACAGGGGATGAATCTTTCAGCTTCTCAATATCCGCAACGCTGAAGCTGGTAAGGCCCTTTGCGGTAAATTCATGAATAAGGTCGGCAAGCACAGTCTCTCCTGTTGTATGTATTGTTTACAATAAATAACACTTTTAGTTATATTTTGCAAATAATCACTACAACAATAATCTGATATTTTTTCGTCAACATCCGTGAGAAACAAGACAATATGCTGTTCACAGGGTGTCACAAAAGAATTGAGGAAATGATAAAACCTCCCCTCCCCATCGGTTTTGAATTCTGCAATGTCGGCAGGAATCATGGTTGCCATTCATTCACCCAAGTTTGTCTGCAAAAAAGCATTTTATCCTTTCTCCGCATAATCTCTCACCCAGCAAAGCGTATTGACAAGCGCCATCTGGTCAACCGTATTGCACCTGATCGACATGAGCGCAGGGCTGGCAACAAGTATTGCAAGGCATTTTGCGCGGGATAACGCTACATTTAATCTGTTTTTGCTGTATAGAAATTCTATGTGCCGGGGCATATAGTCGCCGCTTGAGGTCGCCATGGAGACTATCACCACTTCGGCCTCCTGCCCCTGAAATTTATCAACCGTTCCCACCCTGGCCTTCTTCGGCAGCGTTCTTTTAAGCAGGTTGACCTGCATGTTGTACGGAGCAACAACAAGGATATTGTCTTCGGTCAAGGGATGCTTATTCCCGTTTTTGTCAAAATAATGTTGTTTCAGAAGGCTTTTGTACATCTCTTCTACAATCTGCGCCTCTTCATCGCTTCTCTGGGAGCATGCTTCGTGCTGGGCGGGCACATATGCAACGCCCGATCGTTTCAAAAGAGGGTGAGCGCCCTTTCCCAGTACCAGCCGGCGATTTATGTTCGATGGCTCCGGCTTTAATCTTCCATCGTATACCGCTTCAGAGATAAAACTGCAGACATCCGGGTGCATTCTCCATGTTGTGTCAAGGAATATGCCCCGTTCCGGTGGTATTGTTGCCATGCCGTTTAACAGGTAGTCAAGCGAGGATTCACCGGAGCGCCCGGGATGGATGCCTTGAATGGGCTGCCCAAGCTGCATCTGATCGCCGAGAAGCACTATGTTTCTTGCGCTTGTACCCATAGCAATCAGGTTTGCCAGCGCAACCTGACCGGCTTCGTCAACAAAAAGAAAATCAAGCAACCGGTCCGTCCTCGGGTCAGAAAACAGCCAGGCAGTACCTGCAACGAGCTGCCAGTCCATGCTCAGCGCATTTTCATTGGAAAAGACATCCTGAATAAATCTGCCGTTGAACATGCTTTCATCCTTTGTCGATTTTTTGACCCCTTGAAAGCTGAACCCCTGCTCTTCTGCAACCTGCTCGACATGGGACAGCAGATTATTAATTGCCTTGTGGCTGTTGGATGACACTCCGACTCTGTTGCCTTGTCTTAACAGTTCCACTATGATATGCGAACCCGTGTAGGTTTTGCCTGCGCCTGGAGGACCCTGAATGAATATGTAGCTGTCATCAAGATTTGTTACCGCCTGAATTATGCCGGATGTGGATCCGCCGGCTTCATCAATGATTGCACTGCCTTTTTTGTGCCCTTTAATGCGCGGCATATCCTGGTACAAAATGGCCGCAAGGGCCGGGTATTTTTTGTCGCCTTTAATGATGCTGTCGGCAAACCGGTAGACCGCAGAGGTCAGGGAATCGGAGTTTATCGGCCCGCCGAGGCCTATGCTCAGCTTGTCATCAAGCATACCGTTTCTTGCAGGGCAGGAAAATGTAACCGTAGAGGCCTCTTCGTCGACTACCAGCTTGCTGATTGGCTGGAGCGTGTCTGTAATGACGCAGTTATCATTATTCTTTATCTTTGTCTCCTGCTCAGGGTACAGGTAGGTGTAGACATAGGATTTCTTTTCAGCATAGGGAGGATTCGCCGGGTCCTGGTGCATGCCGCCTATCGCCTCGACATTGTCAACTAATTCTTCAGGGGCCATCTCCCCTCTGGAGAAGACCGCCCACCATACAGGCTTGGCCGCCCTTCTCTGAAAGTCAAGGAGCTGATAAGTGAGCTCTTTTACCTGGTCATGCGGCGCCCATTTGCTTCTGTCATCAGGGAGTTTGGATGCGAGCATCTCGTAGTATAAGGCGAGCGTTTTCTCCTTATCGTTGCGCAAGCTGATGTCGTGAGCTTGGCCGTTGTCTGCTTCTGCATAAGAATTTGCCCAAGGCAGCCCTCCTGGTCTTATTTTCAGGAGCCATTGTCTCAGCTCGTATGTAGAGATGACATCGTCCCTGTTATAGTCTTCGATGTTCTGGAGGAACGTTTTGTCGCCTGTTTCCTTCCAGCGGTCATAATATACAACGCTCGCTCCGGCGTTTTTGACCTCGCCTGTCCGTTCGCCAAGGTAGAAGTGCTCTACGTTTTTTAGGGAATATGCCGGCTCGGAGATCATCATCCCTTCCCGGACGACCCTGTATAGGTCTACGAGCTTGCCGAAGCGGAGAAGGTTGTCCACCTCCGCTTCATGCGTTCCGTGCAACGACATTAGCTTTTTAAGGGCGGCCTCTTCGTATTGCCCGTAATGATAAATATGTGCATCAGGGTGCTTGAGCAGTCGTCTGGCTGCAAAGTCCATGAATTTTATGAAGGCCTTCTTCTCCTCGTTGCGGTTGTGCGCCCATATCGGCATAAAGACAGGTTTTCCTTTTTCAAAACAGTAAACCCCGAACAGGTACTCCAGCCCGTCGATATCCATGGAGTCGCTCTCCATGTCAAAGAAGATATCCCCTTTATCCGGTTTGGGCAGCCTTGCGAATCCCCTTTTTCTTTCAAGATCAAGAGGCAGAAGCTCAAAATGATTTTGGCCGGTCTGCTTTTTTTTGAGCTGGAGAGATGCCTGCCGGCGAAGCTTGTTCAGGGTTTCTGGTATCATCTTGGGCATGTTGGCATTGTTTTCGATGCTTGCGAGGGATTTAAGCGTTGAGGCACCGCCTGCCTCAAGTTTTTTGATCTGAACGCGCGATATGTTTGCCACCTGGTTGAGGTGGTCGTCTTTTATCCACTGATCCTCACAGATGTTTATCCAGCGGCATATGCCGCAATGGTCATGCTTCTCCGGATAGGTGTCTTTATGTCCGGACTGCACCCTGGCCGTAAAACGCTCTTTCAGCGTTGCATAATATTTGGAATAACCGGCATACCTGAAGCTCTCTTCCCTGCCGTCGCCCAAGACTATATGCATCATTACGGGGTCGCATTCCTGAAGATGCCCGAGCAGTTCAGAGTAAAAGCAGAGCTGGATTATGAACTTGGCTTTGGTGTTTCTGGCGAGCTTTGTGTCTATGACCTCATAGCTATAGTCGCCAAGGGATGAAGGACGGGGGACTTTTTTTAAGAAATCTGCATGTCCGAGAAAGGATTGCTCGATGAAAGCGGCCTGGTAGATGATATCCGCGCCTGATCGCATTGCTTCAATCGTCATGGCGGCGGCATCTGTGTCGTTTTTGGCGGGAGAAATATCCACAAAGACGGGAACCCTGCTTTTCAACTGTTCTACATAGGAGCCTTCGTGCTCGAACCCTTTTTTCTGATAGAGCATCGCCTCTTCGTCGTCTTCAGCTTTGGGCAGGGGGGTTTCGAGGTCAATGAGGTCGAGCGTTGTTTTGTGCTCGCAGTCGAGGAAACTGACGATATCTGAAGCTGAATAGAGGATGGCTTTGTCTTTCTTCTGCAAAATTTTAAGCCTCGTTTAAAAAATCATTTATAATCTTTGCGATATCATCTATGTGTCTCTTTACGGGCATAGCTCCGGTCATAGGTTTCAAGGGAAGAGCCCCGACGCCTTCATAACGCCTTTTTGCATTGTGAGCAGGATACATAACCGCTTCTTCTCCTGGATAAAGTATAAATGCTCCTGCTACGTTCCGTATTGCCTCCCTGTATGTGTGCATCTTATCAATGTCTTCGTCCTTCCATTTGGATATGCCGCCGGATTCATCTTCACCGTAAAATGTGCCTGTTCCTCGCTTGCCCTTATACTTTGCGTCTAAAATGAGCAGGTTTTTGCCCTTTGAAACGACAATATCCGGTATAAGGTTGTGGGAATAGCTTTCCCCAATATTTTCATACAGTGAAAAATCTTCTCCGGGTTTACTACCTGAAGATCCCATGCAATTTTTATTGAACCATAAATTGACTTCACCTTCGTACTTAATGTTAATCCCCTGGTAAACCTTCTGCTCTTTCTGATCTTCCGATACAATGGTTTTGGATGACACATTTTTCAGCATTCCGTCGAGTATGTCTTTGATAAGAAAGAATGACCAGTATTCAAAAAGCGTGGGCGTGTCCTTTGTTTCCAGAAGATTCCTGAAGTCTTCGGTGCTAAAGTCGCAACGTGTGGAAAGATGGAGGAGAGAATAGAGGCTGAAGAGTTGTCGATAACCTTCGCGACGCTGTAAAATCTGTGAATTTTCCGGAATAAAAGACATATTTCCCACAGTCTGCCAAAAAGGGTCATTGAGGAACATATCATTCTTCCTACTTATAATGTCTATATTTAGTTCAATTTCAGGGTTAAGGAAACCTCCAGAAACTCCTTTGAGTGTTCCTGCAAGAACATTAATGCGCCGTTGAATATGTTTTAAAAAGTGTTTAACAAATCGGTTTTCGCCGGTATCCACTGAATGGTATCTGCGCTCTTCAAACATTTGTGACGTAAATATATTTCTTCCTGTTTTATAGCTGAGTGCCCTGCCAAGACCCGTTGCAAGCAGCGGGTGACCTGATCTCAAAATGACGTATTCATCGTTTTTTGTGAGAGTCATAAACATATCACTCGGTTTGACAAAGAACACATTCTCGATGGAAGATGTTATATGTTCGGATTGCAATTTCATATGAGGATTTGCAAAAATCATAGCTGCTATTCCATCAAGATCTGGCGAACTGTCGAGAAGATACCTTTTTAAGAACAGATATTCTATATAGGCAATATCATTGCCCAGTTTACTTTTACTGTAACTTTGCCCCAGCGGAACATTAAAACTGAAGACAAGATTTGCATATTTATCCGTAATATAATCAAGCATGGAATGGTATATGTGTTCCGGTATTTTTGCGTTTTTTACCCGCACCATAAGAGGCCCTAAACGGGTCATCCCTACAGAGTTCCGGAAGCTTATTTCAAATAAATTCTCCGGATATTTTTCCTGAATAAAAGTGGAATTGTTGTAACCGGAGGCATTACAGGAGAAAAAATCAGGAATATGATCGTCATAGAATTTAACGAAATAAGTTTTCAGTTCTTCAAGTTCCAGAACACTATCCTGATGTTCGGCACAAGATAAGACATTATCCTCTTTTGTAAGAGCCAGAGGATTTTCAGCAATGGCTATTCGCAGATTTTCAGAATAAAACGGGAATTTCATGCTATTCTATGAAACTTGTATAGCCTTGAGCCTTCAGGTTTCTGAGCATGCGTGAAAGCTTCCTGGCGGAACAGGGGAAACGGATATCACCGTTTTGGATTGCCTTATCGATATCAGCTTCATTAAATGATTCGCCGGCGGCAGCAGGGTTGCGATAGCAGAACATGAGAAGGTTTTTAAGCGGGTCTTCAAGTTTTGCTTGAGAACCGTGTAATTTCGGGAGTATTTTCTGGAGTATCTGTATATCCAACGTATCATCAAGGTTAAAATCCTTTACAGTCTCTTTTGTATTAACAATAAAGCGGGAAATTTCATTTATTACCCGATAGCCAAAGTGAAGATTATGGGGATGAAGAATGTTGAGTATCTCCTGAATAATTGTCTCATTATCGCCCATGATCATTTTCGCGTCTTCATAATCCTTCCTTGAACAAAACGGATCGATGTCAATGTCAATGAACTTTTCCCTTATATCCGGGTATTGTAAAACGAGCCGCTCGGACGCCTCAAATCCTTTTGAATAACTTTCCAGGTTTACGTCATTGAATTCGATTACATTGGCACGATCAAGCACCTTTGGGCTGAACATATATGTGGATTCGTCAACATTGACTGTGCCTGTAAAATAAACGTTTGAGGGTATATGCAGTTTTGACGGTATTGGAATGCCATCATGTGTTTCTGTATTTCTTGCTGAATGGAGTTCCATGGGTTCACCATGGGGTTTATTCGATGTGCGGCTCTCCATGATGCTAAGAAAATCCGAGAAATACTGCTCGACTTTTGCCAGATTCATTTCGTCAAGGATAACAAAATAGAGTTTACCGGGGTTTTGTCGGGCTTGCAGTAGTAGCTTTAGAACAGGGGTGGCATGATATTTTTCATCAAGAAGATTGTAGTAACCGAGAAGACCCTTGTTATCCATCCAGTCCGGCCTTACCGAAACAAATGCAATGCGCTTTTCACGTTCTTCCGGTGTGTCGTCCTGACACATATAGTCTGCGAATAATTGGGCTATCTTGGTCTTGCCGGTGCCTGAAATGCCTGTCAGGATTATAAAAGGCTTTGTTTTCAGAGATAAGAAATACCGGATGATGATTTCTTTTGGAAAGAAAAAATCTCTGCTTTCGAAATAATCATAGATATTCCGGTCATTCCATTCAAGATCTATCATTTCTGACTCCTTGTTATAGTTTGTTGTCATTTTCAATCCTTTCGCTGCCGCCAGACCTCGATGTTCTTTTTTGTTTCTGAACGCCAACTTTGCAATAATTTATAACCTGCCGCCACAAGGTCATTTTGCATGATGTCCAATAATTTATTGGTTGATACTCTTTTTTCGCCTTTTCTCAAAAGTTTCCGACGGGTATTTTCGTAGTCTTCCCATTTTGGAAGGTAATAACCGAGGTGTTGTGAATTGTCACCGATTTGCCTGCTGAGTTGCGATGCAGGTTCGCCAGCAAGTGCGTTTTCAAGATACATTGCGTCGAAAATCTTTCTTAAATGATTAATAAATATCATCGGATTGTTAATATATCCGCGACACAACTCAATATCTGAATGAAAATCATTAATCAGGGATTTGGGTACGGAAATACTTTTTGAGAGCACTTCATAACGTTCCGGTCTCGCGAACATCCTGTTTTCTCTGGGTCTGTATTCCATTAGTGCCAGTGTGCTATTTCGATCTCTTATCATTAGCCCCGACTGATTAGGCTTATCCTTTTTTAGGTAAACGAAATCAGAATATTCATTGGCCAACTCAATAAGGCCGGAAACAACCTCTTTAACTGTCCGATCGCTGTAATCGTCTGGGTTCCACGTTGGTGCCATATTATTATACTATCCTTTTTGGCTATTTTGCTCTATGAAATCACTTTATCATTATCACTTTTATATATTATTCAATACTTTTTTGACCATTTTTTAATTTTTTCCAAAGTTACTGAACGCCAGTTTTCTGATAATTTGCATCCTGTTGCTTCAAGGTCATTCTGCATGATGTCCAATAATTTATTGGTTGATACACTCTTTTTACCTTCTCTCAAAAGTTTCCGACGGGTATTTTCAAAATCGTCCAGTATGGGGATATAGGAGTTGTCTTTATTTTTACTATTTGTGCCGTTATCGTCTGTTTTATCTATTTTGCTGCCCTTATCTGATATCTCGACCTCGGCAAGCTGTATGAAGTTCTTCCCACCTTTCTTTTGTATAAAAAACCTTAAATAGGCTCTGTCTTCATAGGAATGTTTCTTTCTCCATTCAGCTATTTTATCATCGATATCCGCATCTAGTTCTAAGTCTGTTATCTTACTGAATAATTCACGCATTGATGCACCGGCATCTGGAATGGGTAATTCGGGGGTAAGATTCTTAGTCTTATTAATATTACTATCCGAAAATCTGCTGTCTCTGCATACAAAACCCCTAAAAAAAGCTTTTTCAGTGTCTGAAAAGTTTATGCTGGTCTTTTTTTTCTCCTCTCGCCACGCTGCTACATCAATTTTTTTATCCAAATCTGCATCTGATAATATTTTAATCAAGTCACGGATTGTCATTTATGCCTCCCTTTAACTCGTTAAAACTTAGTCAGAGAAATCGAGGTTCCTTACTGGTCTTTTTGTCATTTGTCTGCTCCTTTCTATTTGTCATTATGAAGCAGTAAAACCACTTATGTTACTGTATGAAAATGTTGTACCATTTCTCTTAAAATGCCCTGATTTCTAACCAAAGTTAAGAGTTTCTCCCCTCCTACCATTAATTTCTATGTCAGCATAATGATCTTCTTTTTGGTAGCAAGTCGCCAATCGGAACTTAATTTTTTCCCCGATTTTTCCACATTGTTTTCGATTTGATTTAATATATCTTCTATTGGAATGTTTTCAAGTTTTGCGCTCTCCTTCTCCTTTATTGATTCAATTGCTCGAATGCAGTCATCTTTTGTCGGAATATAAAGGACATTATTATGCCATTTATTGTCGCCAATATTCCTTACATCGCTATCGGTTTTTTTATTTTGATCGTTCCCTCCCTTTATCACAGTGCTGGCAACGAGTATGTAATTTTTTCCATTTTTTCGTTGTATGAACAGTCTAAAGAATGCCTTTTCTGAAGCTGGCAATCCCTTCGACTGTCTCCATGCAACTATGTCAATCTCCTTGTCTAATTCAGTTGATATTAATTTGTCCATTAGCTCACGAATCGAAGCACCCGTATCCGGAATTTGTATAACAGGTGTGAGACTATTAAAAGCCTGATTATCTTTTCCGCATATGTATCCCCTTAAATAGGCTTTTTCTTCATTTGATAATCTTTTGTCTCTTCGCCATGCAGATACATCAATCTTAGCATCTAAAACTGCCGTATCCATTTTATTTATCAATTCACGAATTGTCATGTTGTTCCTCTCCTTTATATTTAAGTTAAATAACCAAAAGATTACCCATTAATTATTAAACCGTTTAACATTTTATGCGGCGCAATTTTGCGACGTTTGATTCATTTTCAAGCCATGCTTTCATATCTAATTCATTTTCAACGCCTTCGCTAATGAAATGTGTTGTCAACCTCATGATACGATCAAGTTTATCAGAATCTTTCCAATTCAGAAGTTCATTGATGCCGGGCTTTTCGATAAGACCACAAAAGGCTGCCGTAGTATTGGCCTCTGGGTAATTGTTCCGAAGTTTTTTAAGCCGTGGCTCTGCTACTGAGCTCCATTTTAGTCCTGCATGTAGAATTGCATCAGTAATCGTGGCCCCCAGTTGGTTGTATGGGACGTCGGGCATAGTGATCTCAAAATCATCAAGGGAATCGACAAAATTTTTGAACATCGCTACTGCCTGGTCTGTGGTTTTATCTGGATTATAGTTTGGCACCAAACAGCCTCGATTGCGACATCAGGAGCTTTTCCCCGACACGACAAACTCATCCACAATTGTAAATGCCGAAGTCTCTTTTTGATAATCACTCCACCTATCTTCATAATGGAGGCGATCGAGCAAGGTCACGTCGGTTGTTTCGCCTTCAAGTCCAGTGTCTATCCCGACATCATATTGCAAACCGCCTTTTTCCGTCAAAACATATCTGGGATGAATTTTTTCCGACGTCATTGATTTTCTTGTAAACTTAATCACCGTCATGGAATGTCCTGAAGGAATCATTTCAGGTAGTCTCATTTGGCAATCTCTATGCCACCGCTCTAATGATTCTTTTTTGTTCTTCTCAGAGTCATTTTCGTGCTTCACATGAAGTTCTATCCTCTTGGGTACCTTGCCTTGAATTGCAAAAGCAATAAGTCTTTCGAGGGTTTTTGTAAACCTGAATATGGGTTTGCCATTTTTTTTTCCAATGAACTCGAAATGCGGATCAACAAAAAGCACCTCTTCGCTGATAGCAAGGAGCATTGACGCGCATCGGGAAAGATCGGCCTCGGTTCTTGGCACCTTTTGTCCCCTTTTAACTGACCATAAAGGGGTGCTTTCATCTATGTCTCCGGCAATCAATACTTCCGAGTGATTTCGAGGGTTATCTGATGATACAATCGCCCGAAAAGGTCTGTTCAAATGCTGCTCCTCGGCATTCTTAAGCCAGGTATTTTTGGGATTATCATTATAAGGTCTTTCAAAACTAAAAAGCTTGTTCCCTTTCATAGACTTAAGTTTTTCTTCAATCCTTTTCTTTTCCATGTCGCTACATTCATTGCAGGCTTCGTAAACCATTTTCAGCCATTTTCGGGGGAAACAAGAAATTAACCGACCATGTTCAATTCCAAAATTGTCATAAAAATAGCGAAAATCCTTCCAGTTACTTATTGCTGTTGGTTCTAATGCAAATTCATGGATCATGATCAAAATAACTCCTTTGCTCTCTCTGCAAAGAAGCCATCCGGCCATTTATCTATAAAATCACCTTCATCAGAAACGCGAAGTTCTATAAGCTTTGTTCCTTCAGAGGTAGGTTTTGCGTAAATCACAGCAATATCTTCCGGTCTTAGGACATAAGCCTCATCCTCTAATTCTCCGCTTGCTGTTTCTCTGATGCGTCGAAGAAATCTGAGAATAAGATGCTCACTGTGGGTTTCAATCAGGAATGTGTTCTTGTTTTCCCCGAGGGCGGATTCAATGAAAATATCTCCAAGCTCTGCCTGCTGTGCAGGATGCAAATGAAGTTCCGGCTGTTCAATAAGGATAGTTTTATCTTTTGAAACAACACTTTGTGTTACAATGGGCAATACTTGGCTTACGCCAAAACCAACGTCTGCAAGTCCGGTAATAACACCTGAAGATTTTTTACACAGTCTTAGCGTCAACGAACCATTGAGTCCCTCGTCTTTGCTTGAAATTTCAGATATAATAAGCTCATAGTCAAGACCTAAACTTGACAGATTTTTATTTACTTCTTTTCTGAAATTGTTTTCAGGAACAAGGATGTCTAAAACATATTTTCCTGCTGAACCAACAAATCCAGTTGTGCTACCGCTAAACATATAATATCTATCAGGGAAAGGACGAAAAGGGCCTATATATTGCAAATTTTGAAGAAATATTTTTATCTTTTCCGCAGCAGAAAAAGCAAAAATCGAAACATTTTTTCCATGAGGATCAAGCAGGTGCATGATATCTTGGGGTTTACCCATAATGCCTGATTCAGGTAAAAAATGATTAAGGTGAACGAGTTCCTCATCCAGATGGTTAAATAAATCTGTCGCATTTATAGAAAGTAAGGTGTGTAAAACCAATACATTGAATTGTTTTATATGTGCCTTCTGTTCTTTTGTAAGTTTTTCAAAAGGCATCACTCTGTATTCACTGGTGATTTTCTGCAGTCGATCAAAACCAGGATATGGGCTTTTCCAAGCAGATGAAAATTTTTCTCTTTTTTCCAAGAGAAAATTGTACAGATAGGGTATTTCTAACAATTTGTTAAGGAATTTAATATGCGAATCGGAGGAAACTTTTAAAAGTCTGTCGTATTGCTTATCTTGAAAATGTTTCCACAAATCAAGGGATTTAGTTACAGGATTATTCTCGAAATCCATCAGAATTTCTGGAAATGCATCCCCGGATTTATCATTCAGAGCATTTAATAGGTATAAAGTGTAATGACTATCTTCAGAATAAAATTCTGAACAATATTTTTTCCAATAATTATGTTCTGGGTTCGTATGAACTAACCTTAGATTGTCCACAATTCCGAATTTAAATTCCCTCTCTTGATCTAATCTTTTTTCCCACATTTTTTGGGATGTCTTCCTTGCATATTCAACTTTTTCGGCAAAGGTACGATCTGGGTTTTCATTGGCGAAACTCATTACAGGGGCCAAATCGTTACCGAGAAAAAGATCAATTTTATCTACAATAATACCTGCTTTTTCTCTCAGTGAGAAAATCATCTTTAACCCCATAGTATCAAAATCTACACTTCTAACAAGTCTTTCGCTAAAATCATTATAATCCCTCAGAACAAATTCGTTCGACGCAAACAACTCTTCGATTTTTTTTGGGACTCGCAAATTGATTTTAAATGAAAAAGATCTTTGTGCATCATGATTATAAATGAACTCTCGATAACTTCCAAGATCAACCAAATTACCTTTTGTAAGTAATGTAGATTCCAGACCAATGTCTTCCTCGATTGTTTGCTTCAACATCAACAGCGATTGAAATATCGAGCTTTTGCCCGATGAATTCGGCCCGAATATGAGGGTAATAGGTTTAATTGGAACGGTTGTCGGACCGGCGAAGGCTTTGAAATTTTCGATGGTGTATTCTTTTATCATCTGATGCTCCTGTTGTGAGTCATGCTAATATTTAAAGCAACAACCGTGCCAGAGGAGAAAGTCTGTCGTAATTGGTAATTGGTAATTCGTGATTGGTGATTAATGTCCCCCTTCAATCTGCTCAATATTGCTGCTTTTACGCTATGCGTTCTGAGTTATGCGTTGTTTCATTCCGCATTTTACCTTCCGCAATCCGCATTCCGAAATCCGAAATTAACGAACCCCCTTCACTATTTTCTTAAACCACGGTTTAATCAATTTCAACTCAGGTTGAAATATTTATTTTTTAAGTATTTCCTCAATTTCATTATCAGAAAATCCAAACTGACGAAATATCCTAAGAACATATGGGGGAGAAAGCTCTGTGAGACCAATGTCTATCGGAACAATCCTCTTTTTATTCTCCAGATGGCGAATGTATAATCGGTGATCCCCTTTACCTTCTCTGTGAAATGTACAACCACCTTTTTCTAAAACCTTGATCAACTCCCTCGGTTTCAAGGAAGGTATGTTTTTAGGCATATACCGCTCTTAATTCGTATGTCTCAAAAGATGGTTTTTGCTCCTCTACCATTAAGAATTCATGCAGTTCTTTTATTGATATAGGAGAATTATAGACGTCAGGTTCCATTGCGCATGTTTCCTGAAAGGATTCAATCGCTTCTTTAAGTTTATCAACGGCTTTTTCCTTCGAGTTGCTTTGACCAACCAAGCCATTTTCGAGACAGAGGGCTACCCAGCTTTTACCGCTTTTTCTCAATATTGTCGTGTAAAAATCCATCTTTAACCCCCTTGTTGTTTTAAAAAAGTATAGCAAAATAAACGGAATTTTACCATTATCTTGATTGTTTTTTCATAAACTTATGAACTGCCTGGGGAGAAATGCCGAGGAGACGTGCTGCTTCGCTAAAGTTGCCTCCGGCCGCCTCGATAGCCTTTTCTATCAAGCCCTTTCGGATATTTGAAAGATGTTCTTCAATGGAAAAACCGTGATAGAGATCGGGTGAAGCGACCGATGGATCAGGAACGCCCGCCGGTTCGTTCATGATCATATCTTCAGCCTCCAATACGTTTTTCCGAGATAGTCTTGCAGAACGCTCGATGACGTTTTCAAGGTCGCGGGCGTTTCCGTGCCAGCTATAGCTTTGTAATTTTACCAGAGCCCCTGTCGATAATCTTTTCGGTATTTTCAATGATTTGTTAATCCTATCAAGTATATAAAGGGCTATTTTTGGTATATCGCTTTTTCGTCTGCGCAATGGCGGCAGGCGGATTTCTCCAACATTAAGCCTGTAATACAAATCCTGACGGAATTTACCTGATTTTATAGCCCCATGGATATCCTGATTGGTTGCAGCGATGATGCGTACATCCACCTTATGTGGTTTTGTATAACCCAGAGGCTCTATCATGCCGTCTTCTAAAACGCGCAGTAATTTTGATTGGGTTGAAATCGGAAGTTCAGCCAATTCATCAAGGAACAGTGTTCCTGTATGGGCTGCATCGAATTTGCCTGTCTGGTCGGTTATCGCCCCTGTGAAAGAACCTCTCTTATGTCCGAAGAGTATGCTTTCTGCAAGGTCCTTCGGGATAGCGGAACAGTTGATGGCGACAAACGGATGTTTCGAGCGGTCACTTAATCTATGGATCAACTTTGCAAATAGTTCCTTGCCTGTCCCTGTTTCGCCAAGTATCAGCATGGGGACACCTGAAGGGCCAAGAACCGCTGCCATCTCGACAGCATTTTTCATTGACGGGTGGTCACCTACAATGCCTATATCGCGAAGTACATCACTGATATCGGGGCGGATGCCTTCCCGGTCATAATCAGATGCAAACATGTTTGGTTTGATGGTCGGAAAGTCCGGTGATTTCAGGTCGATCTCAGAGATAAGAGGCCGTTCCTTTGTCACAAAATGTGGAGGCCGTATATGGAGGATGCGGGCGGGTATTTCACCGCTTGCCGTGAGTAGGAGCCAGCAGGCATGCATCTGGGGCGTTCCTGAGGCTACTGAAATAGAGTATTCAGCATCAGGGTTGTTATCGGAAATACCCCTAAATCTGCTGCGGAGTTCTCTTAAAATCTGCAAATAGTCGGTGGGGTCGGATAACGGCAGATTGTACACTTCGACGGATGTGCCCGATTGTAAAGACTCCAGCGCCTGCCTTGTGTCGTCAGTATGTTTTTCTGTGCGGGGAGTGGCAAAGAGTATTATTTTATCGAAATGAACCTGTTTGGCGAGTGAAACGATCGGTCCCGGCAGTTCCTCTTCGCCGATAAGGCCTACCGTATACGGATCGTGGAATCCGGTGAATGTAAGCAATATTTTTATTGCATCAGACATGTGATCTCTTCAATTCCAAACCCTAAATCCGCCTTTCACAATCCTAACACTTCCCCCTTCGAATACAGCTCGTAGTTCATAGCTCATGGCCATGACAATTAGCAAACCTTTGACGCTGAATGCTATCCTTTTCAGTCAGTACGAATCATATCGTAATATTTGATCAAAATTAAAATGTCGATAATAATTTAACTATTTATAACCGAACATTCTAAATCCTACTTTCTCAATTCTAATTTGATCTTACTGCTAATTCCCCGTTATCCCGTATACAAAAACTCTAACTCCATGAAACAAAATGTTCAAGGAAAATAACCATCACCTAGTGTCCGCAATGACCCTTGACCGTTGGCCATAGATAACAATTACCTTATCGCCGATATTCAGACATGGGTCAGTCCCCTGGACAACAGTAATGAGGGATCCGTTCTCTGTCTCTACGACATATTCCATTCCCTGCTGTTGAGTTGCCCCTTCTTCTGCCATGCTCCCTATAATGCCGCCAACGACAGCGCCGCCGATTGCCCCTATTATGTTTTCCCTTGCTGCTCCTCCGATGGCCGAGCCTGCAACGCCTCCGGCTGCAGCACCTGCAGTTGTTCCCGCCCCCGATTGCGATCCAAGTATGTTTACTATGCGCGCACTGATAACCTTTCCGCGCACTGCCCTGTTGACCTGACCCACAGAACCAACCGCATAGCTGTCAGGCGAGATATTGCGCATACAGCCGTAAAGTGTGCACAAAGGCAATACAATGATCGCTATTAATGTAAATTTAATAATCGTTTTCATCTATCTGCCGGGAACATGGGTTTAGTCATATCTACTGACTCAAGCGCTTGAAGGAATTGCAGAATATTGTTCTGAACGGCACGGTTGACTGATTCCCTTGCACGTACCAAACCGAGAAAGGCATAATTACCGGGGCATATCCCTTCAGAGTTTATCGTTGTCGTAAAAACTATATCCCCGTTGGTTCTGTTAACTATGTCATATTTTGCGGACGCCTCCGTGGTCATGCTTGCACCGAATGCCGGCGCATCAAGCTTAAGCACCTTGACAGACAAAGAAGCCCTGTTCGCGGAGTCATCATCGAAAATGAGCATGGCATCGAGCGCTTCCTGCAGCGACGTTTTCCACATATTCATGACCTGGTCTTCTGCGCCTGCAACGTCGATATCGCCTGTTGCCTCGTCCGGCCTTGCAAGGCTGACGGTTAAAGACTTGAGCTCGGCGTCAATCTTCTGAGAAGATTTGCCGACATTAGGAACGCTGAAGCTCAGCGGCGGGATGGTTGCGCATGAACAAAGAGACAGAAGACAAAACAAAAGAAAATATTTTTTCAGAAAATGATACCTTGCCATAATAACCCCTCCATTTTTTATATTCCTTTCTTTTTCATAAGAGGATTATATCAGGGGGAACTGCCAGCATTATGTCAGTGTGAAAAAAATATTATTTTATTTTTCCATGTAGGCTAGTTCGGCAAGGATGTCTGCTTTGAATGCTTCTTTGAGCTCTTCCGGAGACATCACTTTAACATGTGGTATCCACTGGCAGAGCCAGCTCTCTATGCCGATGAGTCCGTTGACGGTGAGCGTCATTTCTATCTCGCCGCTTTCAAGCTCTTTTACCTGTTGGCTTTTATGCCATTTCTTCCTCAAGATGAAGGGTCTGCACTCCGGGGCAAATCTGAGAACTATATTGACAGGCTCGCCGTCAATGAAAGCTCCGAAGGCTGAGGACAGCTCATCTTCAGGGGATATGTGCCTCGGAACATAATGCTCGTCGAGGACGGAAAGAGATATTATGCGGTCTAAGGCAAAGGTTCTGGGGGCCTTGTCTCTGTAGTAATATCCTCTTAAATACCAGATGCCTTCCCTAAAGAAAAGGTAATAGGGGTCAACCTTGCTTTCGGAAGGCTTTTTGGCCATGAGCGATTTGTATGTGATCTTTATCTTGCGATAGTTGACTATGGCGCCGTGGATGTCTCTTAAGTACCGGTCGGGATGGGAAGGCATGTATTCCCCGGAGAATACTATGTGCTTCATGTCCCCGGATGTACGGGAGGACAGCTTTTTCTCTATACCCGACAAGCCTTTTTCCATGCCGGGGCCGAAGTTCGCAAGCAGCTTGCCCGCCATGGCAAGCGCAAGGGTTTCCTCAACTGACAGGTGAGGCTTTTTAAGCGAGTATCCTTCCTCAAAGACGTAGCTGTTTTTATTCCTGTCAAACACGATGGGAAAGCCGGCGGTTAAAAGGGTGCTCATATAGCGGTGAATCGTCCTTTCGCTTACCTCAAGCTCTTCGCTTAAGCTTGAGACCGTTATATCCTCGTTGCCGTCGAGCTTGTTGAGGATGATCATCAATGAATCGAATTTGTAGGACATGTGACACCCCCTTGATTTTTATCAATATAATATTATACATGAATGACAGCATTGTGTCAGCTTATAGGAAGGTTGATTATTTTCCTAAATAAAAATGTTTTCTTAACGCTATGCAGAGATAAATCTGATTCGTTCGATATATTCCTTTACGTTGAATTTTGTCTTGCACCCATAGTAAGCTCATGTAAAGGACATTACCAAACAACCTTCCCTCATTACTATCCCTTAAGTAACATTACAAACTCCATTGGCTTATCCGCTTTATGAAAGTCTTTTAGGTTAAATCCTATATAGAGTTCGGATAATTTTATCTAAGCGAACAACGAATGCCTTTGTATAATGAACTGGGTTACCGTATCTAGCGATAGCCACATAGTAATTGCCACTGATATCTTGTGGTACACCAGCCATCTTATGGTCATTTTTGTTGTTTATCATCATATTTTTGTCCGGCCAATATTCCATCAGTTATTTATTGCTTGCCCTGTCTTTTATCATTAGACCTGTATTGCCTTCATCAAGGTAAACACTTGGAGAATACTTATTAACAAGTTGTTTGAGCTCATAAATCAATTCCTTTACTATGGGGTATTCGTAACGTTCCGGATTCTACGATGGTCACATTTCTTCTATCCATCCTCTTGTTGTTGGCTTAGTTAGAGATGAAAGTGCAAACCCCCGTAGCATATATTTGATCAAAATGATCTGGTCAAGTAAAAACGGACACCAAGTTAAGCTGCTTTTGCCAACATAAAACTCTTTTCAAAATCATTCGGGTTTTTATATTCCAAATACGAATGAAGACGATGGCTGTTGTAAAACATTTCAATGTAACGAATCACATCACTTCTCGCATCGTTTCTATTACGATAAAGCATATCGGCAGTCCACTCTGTTTTTAAACTGTGAAAAAAGCTCTCTACAACAGCATTATCCCAACAATTGCCCTTTCGACTCATACTGCAGATCATTCCATAGACACCCAGTAGATTTTGATACTCACAACCGGCATATTGACTGCCTCGATCAGAGTGATGGATCAATCCCTGTCCTGGCTTCCGTCGCCAATAAGCCATCGAAAGGGCTTCGGTAACGAGCGATGTTTTCATTTTGCCGCTCATTGCCCAGCCAACAACTTTTCTCGAAAACAGGTCAATAACCACCGCCAGATACAGCCACCCCTCCATGGTCCACAGATATGTTATGTCACTGCACCATACGGCATCAGGTCGAGCCGGCTGAAAATTGCGATCCAGAAGGTTGGACGCTACGGGCAGGTTGTGCCTGCTGTCCGTTGTTATCCTGAACTTCCTGCGGTGTTTTACGGATATACCGGCTTTTTTCATCAGACTGCGTGCTCTACACCGACCCACATTATGTCCCTGAGAACAGAGTCTCTTGGATATTCTGCGGGAACCATAAGCGCCTCTGGTTTCTCCGTGGATTTGTCGAACTTCCGATAATAACTTAAAATCCTTATCTATCTTCATAGTATGATCTGTTCCCAAATATTGATAGTATCCGCTCCGGCTGACTTCCATAACCTTGCACAAAACAGTTACGGGGTAGGCCTTCCGTTGCTGCCGGATAAAGTCATATTTTACATCGACTCTTTGGCAAAGAAGGCCGCGGCTTTTTTTAAGATTTCACGCTCCATGCGAAGCCGCTTATTTTCTTCTCGTAGTCGGTGTAGTTCCTCATTCTCCGGTGCCATATGCCCTTTGCCGGGAAATGCTTTTTCGCTATCGCAATTTAACTGGTTTCTCCACTTCCGCAAAATATTCGGATGAACATCGAGATTCCTGGCGGCTTCTGTTATTTTGTAACCTTGCCCTGTCAAAAGTTTTACAGCATCAATTTTAAATTGCTTCGAATAACTCTTTCTCTTTGTTTTCATGTTCCACCTCAAAAAAGTTTAGTTTATATACCACGCTTTTCGAGATGTCCGCCATTACTATACCACTTCAAAAAGTAACTCCATCAGATATATTCAGCAGGCCTTCGCATTATAAGAAATAAATCGAGAGGTTCAACATTAAAGTCTGGATAAGCCTCTTTTACCTTGTGGACTACGTTTTGGTATAGTATGTGATTTTGGGTCCACAAAGGATGACATGCAATAAGAGCACGAGCCCTTCTCGTTGAGATAAAGGTTGGAATATCAACGGAGTCCAATGGCATATACCCAAATTGTTTGAGAGTTCTCGGAACTGGTGCATTGTTACCTTCTACCAGAGGTTGCCAGGTGTTACTACATGAAGCACTAAGAGGACTACCGAGATCGCATTGGGCTAAAGGGTTTTGTGCTATACGTGCCATATCAAGAGCAAGTCGCCAGTCAAGAATGCCATGATACTGCATGTTGTAAAAATCACGAAGGCAGTGATTACAGGAAGTATCACAGTGGCTGAGATGTCCTGAAGAAACCCATTTTGCAGCAACCTGTCCACTCTCGAAATTGCAAGCAATTGAAATGAGCTGTTGAAAATTTTCCTTATCGACTAACCAACGGCAATAACCAGCACCGTTCTCTAAATTGTCGCTAAGAAAGGCCTGTCCTCTCGGAACATCCCCAGATTCAAGAGTACGAATACCAGCTTGTAGCTCTTGAGTATCAATATCCAAGAGCGATGAGGCGGCAATTCGTAGGAGAAATGCAAAAGAATACCAAGCCGCCCGGCCAGTCACAGTTCTTGGATCAGCATAAAGACCGTCCGGCCACTTCTCCATATCAACAATCATCACATCGGTATGACGACGTGATAAAAGGGCGATGCGATAAGAAGACGTATTCATTTTACTCCAAAAGTATGGATCTACAGCGTACGCACCATACCCTTGTGCTCTCGGCAAGTTAACTGACTGAAAATCAAACCCTCCCTGGCCTCCGTTGTCATTTATAGATATTACTTCCGTTGGCGAAGAGTGGATTGCGAGGTTGGTCTGATCAACTGGCGTGAGCTCAGCAGCATTAACGCAGATCATCGGACGAGTGGCACGAGGTACCCATTCGAATGTACCTTCAAAATCTTCTTTAAAACAACAGAAAAAACCTTTTGGCTCACGCGCATCGAGCGCAAGCATTGCAGTATTGCCACAAATGGGGCAGAGCATAGGCTTTGGTTCTACGCCGCCTGGCGGGGGTTCTGGCATTCTATCAAGATATATTACAGCTTGGCATGAACGACAAATCCCAATTTGGATGTTCCCAATGGGTATGTTATTCTGGTCCCTGAGTGGTGGACTAAATCCTGGTCGAACTCCAACTTGATCACCCAATGGGAATAAGTCTACAACTCCTGCAGCCCGATACACTTGCTTATCTTTGACAGTCTCGGAACCAGGTGCAAATTGGCTAATAGCAATATCAAGCTCACGAGCCACCGTCCCTCTTTCAGGAGGCCACGGCACACCTCGAAATGGAACCTGGGTGAACAGTGTGCGAACTCGAGTGGGAAATCCGAACATTGGCAAGATTCCAGCGCTCGCTAATCGCTCGCTCAGAGCCACCTGAGTAAACCGATCATCGTTGGCCACATCATCAATAGCCATTAAAAGGTCATGTTCAACATAATCACGCATTTGATCGAGGAGTTCTCGGCTGCCTCCTTCATCGGAGGCCCAATGGGTTCCAATCGATAAACATTCAACTGTTTTATCAACAATCTTTTTACCAGCCATACTAAGTATATACTCTTCAACAACGGGTCGAACTATGTTCCATGCCATGGCAGAACCAAACTCACCGTGGACACTTTCAACAGATTCAAATTCATGGTCAGATTTCTTGCATAAAGGTGTTCGGCCTGATAGAAATGCCATGCGGAGGATTTCCTTAGCAAGAACTCGTCGCATAATTTCCGGTTGACGTGAATCTATATAAGGAGGTGTCGGTGGGTCACCAGCAATAGCCTCCGGACGATGATAATAGAATTCATCGTGACTTCTTCCGCGACAAAATGTGACAGCGAGAGAGAGCCCTGTTCCTCTTCGTCCAGCCCTCCCAACGCGTTGTTGGTAGTTAAACCTGCGAGGTGGCATATTAGCCATCATTGTTGCCAATAATGTACCTATGTCAACCCCGGCCTCCATAGTAGTAGTAACACTTAGTAAATCAATACCATGTACAGCTGGAATTTCACGCTTGTCAGGCAGGAAGACTTCCTGAAACCAACGTTGTCTGCATGACTTTTCGGCTGCGTCAGTTTGCCCAGTTAATTCTTCGCTATGGAAACGAAAACCACCGGAGACTTTTTCCGCAAGGTAACGGTAATAATCTAATGAGGCAGACGATGAACCAGGACGTAATTCTTTGTTGCAGTCAATACACCTACCTCCGCTCGGATGCAAGAAAAATGACCCACAGACTGGACAACTCCACCCCTGAATGACACCGGTTTCAGACGAAACAGGGGAAGGTATTTCGAGCCACAAATTATCCGAGTCAATACCGGGCCCCGTATCACCTTTAAGTAAAACACCGCCATAGCGTAGCGTTTCTGCTATTTCAAGCGGTTCCAACCCTACATCGCCTAAGTATTTGAGTGTTGCTCGCTGTAAAGGTTTATTTTGTCCATTGGGATCAGGGAAAAAGTCTGGCCAGTAACGAAAACGCTTTCTCTCGCACAAATTACGAATAATCGATTGGCAAGCCTCTATCAGGACAGGTCTTGCTTTTCCAGGATATCTAAATGTAACAAAACCAAGCCCCAAACTCTCAAAGGTTCTCGTTACATGGGGAAACAGGCATAAGACCAGCTCCCTCATTAGAGAATTTTTCATGTTGATAAGGTGTTGAGTTTCTGCTGCGGACGGTCCGGCTTTAGGACGTTCAATGGATGTAGTCCATTCGAAGCATTCCCACCATTGTTTACGTTGATTGCTATCATCAAAGTAAAGCGAATCAGCTCTTGTTCCGCCTGGACAGATACCCATTGATAGTAATCGATCCCAGACAATATCCCTAATTTGGCGAAGCGGCACACGCCACGGATAGCCCCATATCAGGTCTGACATTTCATTGTTGAAAGACTCTTCATCGCCATCAGCAATATCACGCATGTTGTTTACAAGACTTGGATAGGCAATTCGGAACTGCTTGAACAAAGCTTCGAAAGCGCTGAACGGGGGTTTTTCCATGTCGTCGGCCAACCTAGGATTAATGCTCCTTATCAGACGCAAAGGGATGTCATCACTACAGTATCTATAAATTGCGGAAAATAGCATCCTTATGAATTGACTATGTGCCCCCATGAGGCAAATACGAACCATATCTCTGAAATGATCAAGTTCCATACCAGCAGCCAGCTTTGCAGCGTCCTGCCGACTGTCAGAAAAGATGACAAGCTTACGGCTTGGCCTGTTTGCTATTGACTCTGGCATTTCCCTCACAAGGGCACTTGCCAAGACTTGACTTGATCGTTGAAAACCAGTTCGGTGTTGCCGCAAAGGTGAAATAGCAGAGCCTCTCCGAAAATCGGTATCACAACGGGGACACACTGGTGGCATAGCCTCAGCTTCTCCATTAGTAACCGTATAAAGCCAACCCTGTACAGTGTTGTTATCACTTTCTATGGCTGCACACCACACAACCCCGGTATATACATCGAGCATGGCATGAGCCCAATGGTGGTTATCATGGTTGTGTTGATATGATTCGTTTACAGGATTATCTCTCGACGGCCAAAACAAGCCGTATTCTTTATGTTTTCGTTGGTGACTGGAAAAATCCGGCAAACGCTCCAGATCAGGTTGGTCTGGCGTGAGTACTTTTGCAGACTGTTGACCAAGTTGTATATCTTTTGTAAAACCTCCAAGAAATATTTCGCCACAAGCACTACATATTATGAGGTCAAGAATCCGCGCACCACATGAGCAAGTTAAACGGTGTTTAGCGTGAAGCATACCACATTTTGGGCTCGGAGTAGTCTTTGCACGTTCTTCCTTGCTGTACTGGGAATCAGTGCATTGCGGGTTCGAACATACCCAAAGATTCTCTAAATTATGGAAAAATAAATGTCCCCGTATTGGTTGCGGCGTCACTCCAGTATTCTTTTTTGCTATCGAGATGGCAAGAAGTAGTCCTCGGAGAGCATTCGAAACACCAAGATTGCTTGAATCGTCACGGGAACCAAATATCAGTCGGTCTAAATCAGATGCTCTTGTAGCTCGCACTGTACCATTGGCTTCGCAACAGGCATCTCTAATTGCATCGTTGGCAAATATTTTTTCAAGTGAGCTATCGAGAGCTTCCTCTATTGTTTCAAAAGATTCGGGATTGCAACCGATACTTTTGATAAATTCAGAAATAGCGGTCTGGTTCTTCTCGCTTCCAATCTCAGGTGGCAGCATAGTCTCCAGTGGGTCAGTCTGGATTGCTGTCGCCAGATTCCCGAAGTTGCTCGAATAGGAGTAGAGATGTACCCGAGAATCACGTTTTGGCGAAACTTGTTTGCCGCTTATAAGATCGAAACGATCACTACGACCAAAAAAGTCACGCAAGAATTTCACAGATTTATTATTTTCCTCAACACTCGCTGATGTTCCCAATATGCGCAACTGATCAGAATCTGGTGATAAGCCTATCCTGTCAAGAAATAAGCGAAGAATATAAGCGACTTCAGTGCCAGGCGTACCTCGATAGGAATGTAGTTCATCAACGATCAAAAAGAAAAGGTTTGACTGATCCGACTGGAGCCATCTCTTGGTTTTTGTGAAGATGTCATCCTCAATCCTGCGCATGAGCATAATATTTAACATTGAGTAATTGGTGATTAAGATATCCGGTGGTGTCTCTTGCATATCCCACCGCGACCACATCTCACCACCATCAATTTGTGGGAAATGATAACGGATATCAGGGTCAGAACCTTCCTGTTCCAGCACCGACTCAATTCGACGCCACTCAGCATCAGTTTGTTGCAATGAATTGCGCAAACGCTTTAAGGACGATTTACTGGTGCTAACACCTGGTACGGGTGTAAGTCCTGTATAACGCCCAAACAAAATACGGTTACGAGCACGGTGTTTGTCAAGCCATTTATGGACATCGGGGCTGTCAAGCGTTGTCCTCAAACGTCTCAATTGGTCTTCAACGAGTGCGTTCAGCGGATAAAGAATGAGGGCACGTATCGCATGTGGCCGCGCCGAATGACTCCACTGCGATATACGCGGATATTTATCCCTCCACCAGAATCTTTCGATGTTTCCCCCGCAAGGCTCCCACTTTGTCGATTCCAAAGCCAATTCTGCCAACAAGGGGAGAAGGAAACACTCAGTTTTACCAGAGCCAGTTCCAGTGGTAACCACAATGTCTTTTTTTTTCTTCACTACGGCATTCAACGCATCCCACTGGTGCTGATAAAGGCGGGCTGCTGGTGGCAGGAGGCCAGCGCTTAAGGCTGTCAAACCGGTATACTCTTTTCCAAGACGTTGTTCGGCTGTAGTAATGGTATAATCGGATAGCGGGTAAAGGGGGATAGGCTCGATCAAGGGCTCTTGGGCAAGGATCCCGGATTGGCCAAGAATCGCGTGTCTTTCCCGATCTAAAGCTGGATAACGAAAAGGGAAAGCGCTCTCCACGTACAACCTATATATTTCACTCAAACGGGCATGTGCTCCAATTACATCATACATAGTTCCCCCACTATCTCCAGACCCAGCAGATCGCTAAAACGTTCCCTCAAACTTTCTGTGATACCCGTGTAAGATATTACTGTCACTCCTGATTCTGTGCGCAATCTCCGAGGCAGACAGCCACTGGCAAGCACCAAAGCTCGTTCGTAAGGCATGGGCCAACGATCTGCAATCGGCATTAGAAGCTCCTTGGTACTGTTTACATAAAAAGCCCGAGAGACCCCGACACCCTGTCGAGTCAAAAAGCGTAAACCATAAAAATCTCCACACAAAAATTTATTCTTCTGTTCGTCAAAAAAAGCTACAGTAACAATTTGCTGCCGATTCGACGGTTCAGAAATGAATTGATAGAGACCTTCTTTAAACTGGGTAGGGTGAGATAGATTTAAAAATTTATTGCTCTCTGGCTCATACCTTTTAATTTGGTATCGTGAAAAGTCTTGCTCGTCCCATACGGGTATCATGCTTGCCCAGTCGCCGAGTCTTGGTAGCAGGTCACTTAGCCGCGCGGAAACACATCCGACGCATGCAACTTGGCGCCCTGAACGTACTGTAATGTTGCTATCCCCCTCTATCCCGTGAACTCTTATTATTGGCGGACCATCCTGTTGAATTTCTTCGGTTATGTCAACCTGGCCCTTGATCGCCTGGATCAACCCTGGTGTCCGCTGACCAGCAAGGAAACAAGGCTCACCTTCTTCGGCAGGCATTACAAACACAGGGGGAATGACACCCCAACGAACAGCGTTTCGCATATCAAATTCGACATGTCCCAACAGCACGAGACGACGAAGGACCGACCAGGCTCCACCCCAATCGGTACTGACTCCGAGAGTGACACAGGTAGTCTGCATTCGTTGAAGATTGCCCGTTCCTGTCGCACTGCACCATTGAAGTAATCGTTCATAACTCTCTGAGTCGGTAAGACTGACATCGAGAGGGTACAATTCAGTAATATCTGACATTGAGAATAACTGATCTGTAGCAGGCGCTTCGTAATCGTCATCTTGCTCATACGCAATAGGGATTGTAAAACTTTCGCACTCAATGTTGCCCCGAAATAAACCTCCAACCTCTTCTGGCTTGATCAACCAACCGTATTGAGGACTCGTGGCTCTGGTGATGCCAGCACCACGGAGAACTGCGCGAGCAAAGTCTTCTGCAGAACAACCGTCTATTTTTGTGTTTACATCCACCGCAATACCGAGATAGTATTCAAATCCACGACTTACTTCATATTTGACCAATGGAAGGGTAGATGCTAAGCCTTGTCTCTCGATATGCTCCTTGATTACAGCGCATATTTGGCGTCGTTGCTGAGCGCCACCCGAATGTCTCACAACCAGAAACTTCCATTTAGGCATGTGTTACACCTCCCCACATTCGGTTACTTCTTCAATGATAATTGCACCCCGCAAGGTTAGTCCGCCAGTTGAAGCAGGATACCTATTAACTAACTTCTCGGGACTTGGGTGCTCTTGAATTTTGTCCCAAGAGATAATTCTAAACATCCTGACCGCTGCCCGTTTTCCATTCCATTTTACTTCAACTTGATATGCGTCCGGTTCAAGATAGTTTGGCAATTGAATTTCTTGTTGGCGCTGAGCATCTTCATGAAAGATCCTTTGTCCATCACTTGCGGTCAAGGTAACCTCGAAGTTATTGTCAAACCCATAAATCTTTAATAATGGCGGAAATCCTTCCAACCAAGCATTTTGGTTGGGATCTCGTAGGCCACCAGATAAAGCAACAGAAGCTACAGTGTGAGGAGTAAGGGCATCGGTAAGAGCTCGGCATTCCGGGGTAGTAATGAACGAACCCCAATCGTAAGATAGTACCATGCAACCATGAAATTCAATCCAACCATCATGCTCAACATAATTGAACCAGTCAATGAGCTTTGCTTCTCTGAAACGCAACATCTCCGCTACGAATGGTCCTGTTCGGCACAGGACAGACAGTTTTTCACCAAGTTCGAGATAAGGCTTCCAAGTAGCTAATGTTCCTTGAGGATTCTCGGGATCTGTTGTGAGAATCCAGAAATCGCGTTTAGGAAAAATAAGCTTTTTTATATGCGGATCTCCGCTTATATCATATTCTATCGCCTCACTCACAAATGGCTCTTGCTGCCATAAAGGTCTAAAAAAACCGGCTCGCAGAGGACGGAGTTCGACTTGTCTGCTATCAGACAATAAAATAAACAGTTGTCCTTGTCGCAACCGGCCTGGCAACTTAGGGAAGAGAAGGTACTGAGCATCGCCCAGCAGACTCTCTGTTCGATAAATACCACATTCAATGTTTTGGAACCTTAAGCGTAAGGAAGAAGTTGGAGCATTACCATGGTCTCCCCAGCTACCAGCCTCGTATTCTCTGTGCGCAGCTCGATAAAACTCCCATGCCCGGGCAGGATCAGGATGATGAATTCCTTCACTCAAATGTTTACGTGTAATGTGTTGCCTGGTAAGCCAAAACCCCAGCTGATCGCAATCAAATGTAGGTGGAAGATTTGCAGCCTGATACTTCTGTTTAAGAAACTGCTTATCAGCATTGCGGAGGATAGCTTGGGAGAAAACGTATCTAAGATATTTCTGGGGGCCAGAGCCCTGTTCGGCTGTAGTCTGAAAACCAGATTTGACAAGGAACCTGTTCCAGGCTATCCACAAAAACTCCTCAGACCCTGGAGGCATTCCCTCGGGCCTGCCTTGTCTGACCGGTAGCCGCATTGTCTCTCTCAGCCTGAGAAAATAATTAGACTCGTCAATACCTTCATCTTCCTGCATCCGATGTGCTGCAAGTACCATAATACCTAAAAAACCTACTCCTCCAGGATAAGCACCAAACCTATCTCTGATGTTTTGGAGAGCGATTTCTTCTCGGCATGGGCTTATGCAATGTTTACGAACTGCAGTAATAAAATCTTCAATTGGTTCTGTATCGAACCCTTCATCTATAAATCTCGATGCAATGTCTTCAATAGCATCATCATCAAGACTCAAAAAAACATGTCCACCCTTTGGAATACCTGCAGTGAAATAACTTGCAATTGCAGAATTCCATGCTTCATAAGTCGCCATAGTAACCCCCGTTTAAAGTTTAATCCATTACAAACAATCACCACATTGACTGGCAACAATCGAGAGGGTTCGTGCTATCATAAATGAACCATCCCGCACGTTGAGCAATAAAGTATCAATTGCTCTGGTGCAATGGATCGTGGGCCATCGAGCAAAAAATGTTTGGCGAGAATACAGTCCATCCTTTCAATCCTCTCTATGTGATGTTTTTATGAAAAATAAGCGAGAGCACTGCACGAGCCCGGCTCATGGCTACGTAGTGCATTGTCAGTGAACCCTTTCCCTTGATAGGTGGTTCAAGATCGACAACAATTACAGCCTCATTCTCCAACCCCTTAAAGTTCGATATTTGTGCAAAGTTAATTTTGTTAAGAGGAATGTTTCTGAGAGAAAACTCATCCAGAATCGCGATTTCACGCTTCAGAGATTCCTTGAGCAGCGAAGCACAAGACTCATCAAACGGAAATGGTGAGAGAATACTAAGGTTTCCAGGGGCAACACCACCTTCATCAACGATTTCCCTTATTTCTCGAGACAACCTTTCGGCCGAGGCTTCTCTGGTTGTCACGATATGTTCGCGTATTTTAGGCCCTTCGCCGGCACCGCGTACACCCATGTCAGCGCCGAGGGCAATTTGCACCTTTTCCAGAATAATTCGCGTATTCCGGCAATTTGTACGAAGTGGAACCCGAACAGGATGAATACTCAGCAGGTAATCGAATGCTTCCTCATCATGCTTCCCAAACAGTCCCGCTTGGTTGTTAGCGTCATAGAAGAAGCACCAACGGCCATCGCTCAAACCATTACTCAGAGAAGAATCAAGACTATCCAAACTCTCCATGTCGAAAAGATCTTGCCCTTCATCAACAATGAGGGCATCAAAATGATCCAAACCCACTCGTCGACAAGCAATTTTAATAGATTCTGCCAACGTCACTGTCAGCCCAGGAATGGAAAACTGGGCTTCGAGGTAATGTCTTAGCCATGGGGAACGACAGGTAAGAGCGACTTTCATCCCCTCGGCAGTCCAACGGCGAGCAACTTCCATGGCTAAAAAGGTCTTTCCGGTACCCGCTCCACCTGAGCACAACACTCTGGGGTTAGCGGTTACTACATCGACCATAGCCATCTGGTCCTCAGTAAGTGCAATAACACGCTCTTCAACTTGGCCAGACTGTACGTATAAAGGGACAACTGCCTCAAATTCGGGTCTGAGATACCTACGCAGAGCCTTCAACGCATCTGAGTCGGGTTGCCGGTTATGTCCGTCTTTATTGCGCCAGTAATGAAAGAGATTGCGCAACCACCGCTCGAAGTCACGAAAACCGCGTGCATCGGCGAGAATGTGGGAGTCCCATTCGGACCCTACTACTCCCCACTCACAGTCAGGAAAAACTATTCCGTAGCCGATCGTAAATTGGGAGAACAAGCGTTCGGTCAGATTAGCTCTGAGGTTTGCCATTAAGCCGTGCAGAGCGGATTCAGCCTGTTTGAACGGCCCTTCGACAGACTCAGAGACTTCTCCGTACCTGTTAGTAAACTGCCAAATCCCCTCCCTACAGGCAATTCGTCCACCTTTGATCTCAAGCACAAAGATTCCAGGAACACCGGAGATCAGAAAGTCAATTTCGCCAAAACGTTTATAAGCGTGGCGTGTCAGATTTAGTGAGTGATAGGCAACCAGTGAATCATTCCACTCATTAACGAACGCTGCATATAACCGGTCGAATACTCGTTTTTCGGCTTTACTGTGTGTTCCGTGAGGTGTTGCCGGGATCATCTTCATGGCTGTACCTCATGTCTTAAACATGTCTCGAATCCTTTTTTCGAGCTTGGCTGGTATTTCGGAATAACTAAACTGCGTGAAAAATTTTGACGGTTCGACTTCTGTCACTACAGCCTTCACATCGCCAGGAAGAATTATTTGCACACCACTACCATCTATGATCATGCGGTACTCTCCCTTGCCCAAATTGATTCGCGTGTGGATGCATTCGATCCACTTCAACTCTCGCGATAGAAGCAAAGCGGCATCCCGTTGTTTCGATGACCAGCCTTTGATGCCTGGCGTGAATAATTCCCGTAAAGGCATAGGCCGGACCGGGGGTTCACCCAAATCCATCCCGGAACCTGCCATGCGATGGGCCAATGCTCCCATACGATGAGCTACAGCATCCTGAAGCCCAACAACATCCCGCAAGACCAGCGGCAAACCCAGCCAGCCGTCCCTTGCTGCGAAAAGGATAGCAGCAACCACATAGTCCACCTCGTTCATGAGGGGGTGTCGGAACTCAACCAGGTCAGCACATTTTTCACGCAGAAAGAAGAGTATCAGCGCCCTCGAAAATGGCTTTGTATTTTTCTCAAAAAGTTCTGTAATTGTACTGTCTCCGAAGCCAGCTAACTTGCGTAGATCATTTGTTAATTTTAAAAGAACTTGCTTTGTCTTTTCGTCCAATCCCGCTGCTGCTGCGTCCAGATACCCAAGAACCGCATCTATTGGACTTATGGTGTCAACAGAAGATCGACACACCGTTACGCTATCGACCACCCCCCAGAATAACTTGGGCAATATATCGACGTTAGTGAGAGCTTGCTCTGTCTGCAGCCATGAGCCAAGTTCACGGAGCATCGGATCAGCGATAGTTGATAAATCGGTTCTACCGGGGTCGAACCCGAGTCGACATGACTGGACACCAACATCACCGAGGTTTCCCATGTGTAGCAACATCGCCATTATTCCGCCAGCCGAGAAGGCTTTATTAAGGACACTATCACGATCTGGCAGAGTTACTCTTGATGGCGGCCATGGAGCATCGTTTGTTTTTGAAAAGAGACGGCTGTCTATCTCGCGTTTGAAATCCAACAGGGGAACATTTCCGAAATCACGGGCATCAACTTCACAGGCTAACTTATCTTCTTTGGAAGGAAAGGTGATTGATTCTAACCAGGTAACCGGCAAAGGAGCGGGCACAAACAATGCTACCTCGCTGCCGTTGAGTTCATCAGGAAACTGGATTTCACGAGCATACCCATCAATATCCATGGCAACAAGGCCGCCATGCAGGTTTTTCAGATCAATAGTGGCTATGCAGGGCATGAGATGGCGCCGTTCACTGACCGATAAATCAATGGCCGTCTGCGGTACATTATCGGCAAATAACGGAATCCAACCCGGGAAACTGGACAGGGTATCCTGATAATATTTTCCCCCGAAACCCTTAGGCGACATGACCATGCCCGCCGCCAACATGTAGAAAAGGTTGCGTTGGTTTGTTACCAAACGCCATTTTAGCGCCTTTTGATTTTTGGGAGGGGCTTCGTTGATTGGGAATAACGGTAGCTTATTGTCCATTTTTTATCTCCTGATTTCTATAATATCTGGGCTATTCGGAAGAATAGCATCGACGGGGCAATGATTATTATCAGCGTTCTTTAACATAATCACATTTTCTCGGGCACGAGCAACCATAACATAAAAGAGACGTTTTTTCTGATCTTTAACCGTTGGTGTGGAGTTGCAATAATGTTGGTCGATATCGGCAAGAAATACGATTTCGAATTCGAGACCTTTGCATGATTGTGCATTGATCACCATGATTCCGCCTTCGTCGAAAGCAAGCTGAGCATAGGCAACACTCTCATACGTTTGGATTCGTGGCATTCCATTATCCAGTTTTACCTCGGTCGATGAAAGGGATTGGACGTATCGTTGACGGACATTATTGTTAGGTGCAATAATCCCAAGAAGCTTATTAGGGTTTCTGTCAGCCATCTTAAGAATATCAATAATGATTGAATCGAACGATTTATTACAACCTGCTCCATATTCAATAAGTGTTGGTTTTTTAGCGGTTCGCTGAATTGGTGGCAAATCCGGTGGAGGAGTAGCCGGATTACCAGTGTAGAACTCCCTGGCAAGCCTTGCAGTAGGGTAGGAATTACGGTAATTATAGGTCAATTCGACAACATCGTTTGTGGAGATAGCAAGAGCATTCTCGATATCCTGTCGAGAACTGTTCTTTCCAGAGATAATTTGCTGGTTTTGATCTGCAACCACATAGAAGTTCTCAAAACCAAGGCTTACAAGCGCCTGATAAAACTCAGGGGGCATGTCCTGGCCTTCGTCAATGATCAGAAAAGTCAAGTCCGTGGATGGTCCGGTAGCATCCAAACTTCCAATAATATGAAAAATTTGATCCCAGTTGATATCTTGCCAATTATTTCCCGATGGTGCTGGTAAGAGTGGAACAGATTGTCCGGTTTTTTTAAAAAACATGTCCGTGAACCAGCTATTCCAGGTCTTACTTATCAACCTGGGACCGAAAAGATGGCGGCTTGCCTGATGAAGAAGACGGTTATAAACAAGAAAAATATAGTCATCATTGTTGTCGTGATGACGCCGCGACCTCAAGAGAGCAAGTACTGACTTCCCAGTGCCTGGACCACCGATAATAAGATGCTGGCCTTTCTTGGGGAGAGCCCGGGCATCTTCCTGCTCCTTGCTGAGATCCTGTATTCCGGGCAGGGTAAATTTTCGTTTGGCCATCGTTCAAATTACTCCTGTTTATATATTATTAAGGAGTGCTGAGATGCCTGTTGTGGCATCACCTTTAATAAAGACTCTATCCAACAAGACATTACCATAGGCACAACAAGGCTCCGGTATCAATGTGCAGGCGTGGCAAGCAGCACGATTGAGAAGACTCGGGCCTTGGCCCTCATGTTCGCTGCACACCGGGTCGAGAGAACACCATTCGGCATGGTCAAAGACACTTGCGAGCAGAAGAAGAAAGCGTCGAGGCTCGGCTAATTCCGCTAATCCCCCCAATGAGCCTACAACGTCCGGAACGGCCACATAGACGAGGATGCCCGCCATGGGAGTAACTCCTGACGTGCAATAGATACGTTCCTTCAGTGAAGCAGCTGGGTAACCGGCCTCTGTTTCCAATTGCCGGATCAGGAGGTGTGCAAAGGTATGCAGCAACATGAAGCGGGGAGATACCTGAAGCCCAGGGTTAATGTGCAATGAGGTATTTACATATCTTCGGTGGAACTTGTCTGCTCTTGACTGCAAGGCGGGGAGTTTTTCCCACGTCGCTATAATTTTTTCTTCCAGAGTAAAGAAAATTCCTTCCCCATAAAGTTCAATCGCGGGCAACCATTTGCTCTGTCCGATGATGTCGGGCGGTATTAATTTGCCGCCGAGACGCTGAAAACTTGTCAGAACTTGGATTTCCTTAAGTCGGTCCACAGAAATTAACCGGCTAACAATATCAATTATCTTTCGTAATCTTTCCTCCCTGGCAGGCAATTCCGCAAACATCGCTTTCCATGACGAGGTTAGATGCCTGGGTACAAAATCTTCGTCCTCAGACATATCTGGGATCTCGTCTAACAGAGCCTTGTACTCATCCTCAAGAAGCAAACCTGGAGTATAATTCTCGTATATGTGCGGATACCCATTCTGAATTTCTTTCCAAGCATCTTCAACCTCATCGATTGTGCATCTAAATTCTGCCGCAAGCGTTTTCAACGCCCCTTTCCGAGCAAGGGGTGTCTTTGCCCGTTCGAGCTGTTGAAGCTTCTGTGAACGCTGGTAGAGACGGTCCACAACGGCTCCTTTTCTGATTCTGGATTCCGGAGGAATAACCAAGGCATTGCTCGTAATAGCGGAATGTACACGAGCATCATTGATTTCCAGTACAAAAGCAGGTTCGACCTTATCTCCGGGCAATCCCAATGTTACATCAGGAGGCTCCTTGATCCATGGTTGGCGGTGGTAATTCCCGTAAGGAATTCGGATCGAGCTATCAAAATTGCTGGTTGCATTGCATCGATCGCAACGCAGTTTTCGGTGCAACAGTCCTTCGTCGATCAAATGCAAATAGGATTCTTTCCGGTCTTCCCTGCACTGCAGTTGGTCGCGCTTTTTTGCTTCGGCGTGGGCAAGGTAGTGCCACGGTACATCGTTCATGTGCCCATCAGGGTGGACTAATATCCATGGAACCTGCTCCAACACAGAATGTTTTTCACAATGCTCACAGCGAAGCGGCTTTTGCTTCTGATAACGCCATGGTTGGTAGTATAGCAAGCCGCAAATGGGATTAGTACAGCGCATCCAGGAAGGGAAGCGCATCGCCGGAATGCACACACCATCGACAAGCCCTTTTTCGAGTTCCGCGGCTATAGGCGGTTCACGTAATTCCTGACTTATTTCGAGCACGTCACATACCCTCTTAACATAGGTTATTAGACGCCCGGCATCAACTCCTTTTTTGTCAGTCCACTCTCGGATATCCTTGACCGTCATCAGATATTCCGGCCCCCGCACAATAGCACCCACGGTGCAATGGCGTAGCAGGTGCGAAAGCCTAACGGGAATGAGTTCTGTATTTTTGCTCATAACGGTTTCAGCAAGGCGGTATTCTCAACATTGCGCATAGACTGTAGGGTTGCCCACCTTCCCTTAATTTTGTCATCGTGGTTATGGATAAGTCGCTCAGTAACCTTGTCCTTATCCGGCGCCTGATAGTTCAATTGACGTTTCGATGCTTTGCACATATCTGCCTCGGTCTTCCATTCGTACACCAGTTTATTGATGTGTTTTGCTGTCTCCAAAGCGCGGGCTTCGTCTGCCTGGAGGCAACGGAATTTGAGAATGTCAATGACTTTGGCTATACGTGCATCTGCCGGGTCGAAGCTGCCAGCCTCTTTATTAGCCAGCAGATGCCCGCAAGAATGACGAACCGTAATCACCAGAGCGGCGTGCAACGCACGAAGGCGTGCTTGGTAGGTATAGGGTGTCACGCTGGTCGGTTCGACAAAACGGTAGAATGACTCATGGTAAGGACGGAAATTTTCATAGTGTGACAGACTTCGTGCTTGGTCACGGTAGTAATTGGTAAAAACCACTCCCGGGGTATCGCCACGACCGACCCGACTACTTGCCTGTATATATTCAGCAGTTGTAAGCGGTTGACCATTTATGATCATTAAGGCAAGTCTGGCAACATCGAGACCAACGGAGATCATGTTGGTAGCCAACACTGCATCCAAGCATTCAGGATCTTCGCGTGATCGCTCAAGACAAGCAAAGGTTCGAGCGTTTTCCTCAGCGCTGGAAAGACTCGTCAACTGTGCAATTCGGGCTGCCCGACGCCCGACAACAGTTTTTTCCTCTTTGTCTCTCCTGTAAGTCTCGTTTACTTCATCCAAATATCGCTGAATATATTCGCGAACGTCATTACTGAAAGCGTTGTGGCTGCTTCCTACCCCCTTAATGCTGCTGTGATAGACTACTTGTGTCCACCAAGCATCAAGTAAAGAGTCCCGATCTTCCTGGTCAGCAAAAACAACTTCCGGTGCCAGCAGTATTGCAGCTGCTAATGGAACGATATTTGATGGTATTTTTCCAACCGGTTTACGGCCCAACATCGGGGCAAGGTATCCAACGTAAAGACGCCCCGGTTTTTCGCTCAATGGCACCGTGCGTGCAAAATACGAGTCATCGCAAGAAAGGCCGGGGGGTGGGAAAACAGCCACGTCCTTTCCATACATCCGTCTCACCTGCTGATCAGCCATCCGGATGGTGGCTGTAGAAGCAATGTATTTTGGATGAATGCCTCTTTGAACTAACACCGAATCAAGAGCAGCCTCGTAAAGACCAGCTACAGAACCGAGCGCACCGGCAATAAGATGTAACTCATCCTGAACCACAAGCTCCGGAGGACGGTTACCGTTTATGCCAAAAAATGCATTCGTCCGTTCCTCCCATGCCAGGCGGGCGAACTTGTCTATCGTAGCGATAAGCAGAGTCGGCGGATTAGCATAAAGTTCTTCATCAACCACATTGCAGGGAATGATCCCCCCGGCAGACAGCCCAAAATCGCAATCCGGATTGGTGCAACGGAAATGAAATTGCATGGGCGAAACAACATAATTTTTAGGGGCATTGAAGGATTCTCCACACCAGGGACAATTGCATATCACCAACTCCATAGGTGCTGTTCCGTTTCCACCGGCGGCTTTATTGACGGCCTGCTGCGCAGTTATAAGGGTATTCGGGCTTGTTGCTGCTCCCACCCACATACCGATGGTTATCGGTTCTTTTCCCAATTCAGGCCTCTTGCGCCGTATCAATTCCAAAGCACAAATCATCCGAGTTGCACGCAAGTATTGCTGAGCTGTTAAAAGGCGAAGTGTATAGCGCATGATCACGGTCGTGCCGCCGCCTGACTCCGGATTTGCAAGCCTGCGCCAGACAATAAGGAACGCTATCAGCCCCAGGTAGGCTTCTGTCTTGCCGCCGCCTGTCGGGAACCAAATCAGATCTACAGTATCGCGAAAGTCGCTCTCTTCATTGACAACCGACTCAATGTCACTCAGCAGAAATGCCAACTGAAAAGGACGCCACCGATATTGATCAAGTGCCTTTATTTTTCCCTGGGAGCGGTCGTGCTGCATCATCTGATCGAGCATCGCTTGATTGGCAAGTGCAAATGATTGTTTCGCGCGCTTGTCTTTCCGCAAAAACAAGACACCTTGCTTCATCCTGGAGGCGGCGATATCCATTCGTTCTATGATACGCTTTGCCGCTTCTTGTTCATCCGAAGAAACTGAAGCAGCCAATAGTTTCTGATTTTCGACCCAATCGACATAGCCTGAAACAAAGTGATCCAAATCGTCAAATACCTCACTCTTTGTTGTATCAACTGAAGAAAGATAGGAGATCTGGAGAGTCTTGTTATCACTATCCACCACATCTGCCGTGACTTGTGGCACTTCAACAGACGGAAAAAACTCGGCCCAGATTTCTCCGACCGAGCCACTGTCGTCTTCCTTTTTTTGCCTCCAGTTTACTGCAGCGCCATGGCCAACTGCATAAATATGCCGCTTCTTGTATTGCAGCTCAAGCTCCTGCTCCTCATCGCTGAGCAAGCTCGTATCAACCCGCGGATATACACCGACCTCGCCGGCGTCAAAGATGCATCGCAGCCCGACCTCGAATAAGGAGTTTCCATTTCGGTCCTCGGCCAGGCTATCTGAATTTCCATCGGTCAACAATTCACACATATTGAACAGAGAAACTGTTGTGATCCATCCATCCGCAAAGGGCCGCCAAAAAACGTCAATACTCGCACGACCATTGAATACCAATGAAGACTCCCTGGCCGGCTCACGGCTGGTCATATTTTTCTCACAAGCCAGCGCAGAAAACATTTTTACCTCACCGTTGGAGTCGGTAAGGGGAATTCGCCGCCAATCTTTGGCGAACCGGTGTTCTTCATCATGAACCAAGCCCCCTGCAATCTTCTTTCCGACTTTTTCGTAACGCACTGCCGAGCAAATAACCTGGAATTCAATCTTTTCGCCCCTAATAAAAAAGGAGAACCCAACTGAAGACGGGGGAATGTAGCGGCGGCGTTTAACTGGTGATTCAACAGCTTTGTCCACCAATTCGGCATCTAAAGTAGATGTTTCGTCTTCATCATCCTGGGTTTCCGAAGCTGGATCAATGCCTTCCCCGCCTTTATAAACGGGATATAGAACACCGGTTGGAAACCGTTCAACAGGCGAAATACCCCTCAAAATTTCATACTCATTTTCCGCATCTATGTAACGACCGGGTGGACGGATACCTAATCTTTTTCCTTCCTCTGATAATAATCCAGTCAATTGTGATCGGACCCATTCCACGAGGCGTTGCCGGTGTTTACGATAGTTCATCTGTGCAACCTTTGCCGTCGAGTTATAAAATCTTCAAGGACAAGTGATGTACGGTGGACGGAGGGCAGCAGTTTATGGTTACCAAACGATAGTTTGGAGAGGATTTGAGAGGATGTTGTAATAAATATAACGTTATTTCCCACTGCCTCCTCAACTAAAAAACCTATTTTCGCACATTTGACCATAGTAATATTTTCACTCGAAAAATAAAATAATATCATTGAAAATTATTGCAACGTTTTATAACCCTCCTCCCCCTTATCGCTGTATACAGAATGTAACCCCTTTGATTCTATAATTTCAAACATTTTTTAATTCCCCCATGGCTTTATAGGAATCTGAAAAAGCTGCTGGTCTTCAACATAGATAGCCTCGTCAAGCCTGGCTTCTCCGTTTTCCTCCATGACCTCGTGCATTAAGGAAAAGGTCTTGCCGTCCATAAGCTTCATGATAACCGCAAGGACAACAAATTTATTTCCGTTGTTTTCATTACATCTTGCTATCGCCTCGTTGTATGTATCTCCTTCTGCGCTGAGCAGATGGAAGACCCCTACGATTGTCACGGCCGTGGCGTTTATCATGCACGCCTTGTTTTGGATATCCTTCATCTCTTCTTCCATGCGGTCAGAGTCAATGCGATAAGGGGTAAACTCATAGCCGTTGTAGATAAACGCACGGGCAGGATAGCCTTTGTGTTTGACGAAATGGTTCCTCGCATCCTCCATATGGGCATGAAGAAGCTTTTGCATGTCGTGTTCAAACTCTATGTCCATAAGCGCCTCCTGCTAAAACTTTTAACCGGGGTTTATGAAAGTATAGCTGTTGGACTGGTAGTGAAATATGTGAATGTACGTGATCCGGATCGATCTGCCACAATAACCCCTCTCATTACTGTTATGATCATTATGATTAAATACGGATACTGAGTATAGCATACTTTTCATGATATTTTTCGTGACGCTAAAAAATTAATGAAATCGTTGAACAATTTCTCAATATCTTCTTTTCTCGCTATTGCGCTTATCCACTCTTCCGGGATCGCTTCAATGCCATAAAGAATGCCGGCAAGACCGCCTGTGACGATCCCTGTGGTGTCGGTATCATCGCCGAGGTTAACGGCCTTGAGAACTGATTCGGCAAATGTGTGTGAATTCAGGAGGCACCAGATGCTTGCTTCAAGCGTATGAATCACATATCCGCCTGATTGAACCTTCTCTTCTGGGAGGTCGCCGATACTTCCGGAAAACAGACGGTTAAAGTGTGATTGTTCCTTTGAATATGGTATGTTACAGCAATGCTTTAAAGTGTTTTCTATGGCTTTATTGTAAGATTCTAACGGACTCAACCCCTTCATCAAGGAAGCTGCCATAAGGCAATAAAAACAACATGCCATCTGGCATCGGGGATGGCGGTGGGTAAGCGAAGATGCAAGGGCAGCATATTCAAAGATTTCTGCAACTGATGAGTCGGCACAATATAGCCCCACAGGGAGTATACGCATAAGCGACCCGTTGCCGTTGTCATTTTCATTTAACCCGCCTGCCTCTTCAGGAGGTATTCCTCTCATCATGCGCTTGATGCCTGCTTGAGTTGCTATGCCCACGTCGAAAGTCTTCCCCCATGGCGTCCAGTAGCTGTCGTTGTACCAGCGGATGAAGAGTTGCCCCATGCGGTTGATATCAAAACCGTCGAGGAGGCTTTCTGTTGTGCAAAGCATGAGAGATGAGTCATCGGACCACGACCCCGGTGGGAGGTTGAACGTTCCATGGCCTCTCATGGTGGTGACTGGATTCCTCCTTACCTCTTCCCTTGATTTGAATTCAACGGGCACACCAAGCGCATCACCGATAATCGCGCCCCAAAGACCGCCAAGTATTTTTTCTTTCAAAAAAGTGGTCATTCTGCTACCTCCTTTAATTTTTCTACTATCCTTACCATTGCCAGCGTATCCAGCTTGCAGTATTCGAGGAGCGCTTCACGGATCCGTTCGATCTCTGCCCGGTCGTTAATAGCCTGCATCTCGGTGTAGGACTGCATCGCCATGCTTCCGTTACGAACCTCCATATTGTCATAGGTCAAGCCGGGCACAAGGGCGGGAAGCACGGCCTTCAGCGAATAAGAGCCGTTAAACCGCCAGTGGTAGAGATAGCGCTTCTGGAAAGGAAGGGCAAGGTCTGCCATGTTCTCTGTGATCCTGTCGATCTTTGTTTTAAACTCGGGGAAATATTCGGCAAGGCTCATCAATATGCCCTTTTCAAAGCTTGCAACATAGGCAACAACGCACGCATCTTCAGGTATCTCGCTTAAAAGCTTTGCGGCAAGCTCCTTTCTCGGATCAACGCCCGGCAGGGCAAGGTATTCATGGTGTGTAAGCTTTGAGCCTTCGCTTTCAAGAACATGAAGCGAATACTGGTAGGGTATCTGCTGGTACGGTCTTGTCCCATTTAACAACGGAACGGGTGAGCTGAACGTTTCAAAGTCGAGAAAATAGATGGGGTACCGGAGGGAATTGAGAAAATCCTGTATTGATTCTTTTGAGATAACTATTTTCTTTTCCAGCGTTGCTTCCACCTGGAGCCTCTGGCTTGCCGAAAGCATATGCGCCGGTATATCTTTGAGATGGACAATGCCGCGGTTATAAAGCGTGAACGGAAATGCCCTGCTCCCTTTGATGTTGAAAACTGACTCATCCGGGATGTGCTTCCAGCAGTGCCCTATGAAATCGCATTCGTAGGGGCTGTGGCAGTAAGGGCCGATATCGATCCGGGGAATATGACCGCGGATCATGGTTTTCTGCGTATCAATCTCCCCCTCGATTGCATCCTGCATCTGCTGAACCTCACAGGTTACGTCGTTGACGGCAAAGAGCTTATCAACCTCAATGTCGCCTTCGCGCACGTAACGGTTATTGATGTGGGCCAGAAATACCCTTGATACGGGCAGACCTGAGCCTTTTACCGCGTAGTACTGAACGGCAGCATCGGGGATATATACGTCTTTTATTGACGTCGAACTTTTGACCTCGTAGATATCCCATCCGTCTTTGCCTTTATGGAGGATGTCTGCCTTTACAAAGACACCGCCAAACTGGAAAGATGCTTCGTAGAGGGTGGTTATGCCTTTTTCTATTGCCTCTCTTGTCATCTCAACCTGCCTTTCATAGTTATCGGGGTCATATGGTATATTCAGCCCGCCCGGGAATAGCCCCTGCGCTATGGTGCCGATATCTATACCGCTTGCAAATAGCGCCTGACGCGATGGGGGGACCTCATCTTTCAGCTCAGGGTGGCGCTTATGAAGATAAAGGGACTTGTGGCACTGGAGCCCGCGTATAAAGAGGGATTTGCTGAGATAGGTATCGTCTGTAGCTGACGCCTTCATTTTTTTATCCTCCCCTTCAGATTCCAGTTCTTGTCATATATCTTGTCTCCGTCTATCCTCTTCTCTAAATTCCAGTTTTTATCGTAAACCTTATCGTCTTTAATGCGGTATTTCAGGTTGTAGTCCTTGTCATAAACCTTGTCGTCCTGGATTCTGCCTTTAAGGTTATAGTTCTTGTCGTATATGCGGCCGCTGTCGTCTATTCTTTCTTTCAGGTTCCAGTCTTTATCGTAAACCTTGGTGTCGGCGCATAAAAGGGATGGGATAAAGATGCCAATAACAAATACAAATAAAACAAGGATATGCATGTCAACCTCTAACGGCAGTTTCTTGTTATGACCCGAACAGTATCTCATCGGTAATGGCTGCCATAAAACATTTGTTTTTAAAATCATCTCCTTCTACAATCTCATAGTCGTCGTTTTCATCAATGCCTGCTTCTTTTAGTGCATCATCAAGATCAAAGGCATCTACTGTTTTGTATTCATCGTTAATCTTGAATGTATATTGCGGCATAACGGCCCTCCTTTATAAGTAAGCATACCATATTGCGATGACAGCAGTATGTCACCTATAGAAAAATTATTTTGGGGTGATGTCATTATCGGTAAAATGCATCACATTCAATTCTGCCGGTAAAATGTGTAGCTTTTTGTGATTTTACCCCTATATAGACTACGTCAACAATAACTTGAAATATGGAGAGAACTATAGTTTATACATTGACAAAGAGTGTCCACAGGGATTAGGATTTCATAACAGAATTGACAAAATAGCATAACAAAAAAGGGGAGGATGACAATGGGAGATAAGGGTAAGAAGGACAAAGAAAAAGGCCAGAAGCAAAACACCGACAAACAGAAACAGAGTGCAAAAAAGAAACTGGATAAGCAGCCCAAAAGAACTTCTTAACGGTTTTTGGAGTTATGCATCAACGGATTCATATGGCTCGCGCCGATAAACTTCCCACACGGATGAGAAGTTTCATAGATGATCTATAATCTTTATTAACATATCTCTCGGCCGTATGTATTCGTTATTGAGCTTCATTATATTGCGTGCGATCTGAGTATTTACTTTATCTATGTCGATATTCGCAAACCCTTCCTCCATTTCGCATATAACTCTGAAATGAAAAATGAACTCGTTCATCGATCCGAGGACTCTCCTATCTGAAGTCTTGCACAATATTATCTTTTTATGATCTTCCATAATTCTATCTATTAAGTTATGGCTGATTGATTCTGCCCAGAGACGCGCCGATAAATTTCGCCTGAAAATATCCCCAATTTGTTTAATATCCTTTTTTGTTTGATTGATAACAATAAAAGAAAACAAGGTTCTTGAGTTAACAAATATAAGACATTTCTTTCTTTCGACCAGGAAAAGGTTTGCATACCATGGCCCGAGGACGCTGGTGTCGTTTTCCGGCTCATATTGATTGGGTATGACCCCCAGAAGATCGATAATCTTTTTTGTACAACACAGAAAACCCAATATTTTTCTTTATCCTCCTGTTGATATTTATTGTATCATAAGAGTCGTATCATACATATGAGAAAGAAGCCCATAACAGAAAAAACCATTCGTGAAGCTGAACGTCACTTATCAAAATCTGATCCTGTCATGAAACGGCTTATTGCTGAACATGGTCCATGTCCTATTGCAGATTGGGAATATCATCCGTTTCATACACTGGTAACTTCAATAATCAGCCAACAGCTCTCTGCAAAGGCTGCAGATACCATAGAGGGAAGAGTTTCTGAAATGGTTTCCGTTCCCTTTCAGCCGGAAGAGTTGTTATCAACTCCAGTAGAGTCGTTGCGTACTGCCGGTCTTTCACGACCGAAGGCAAGGTATGTGCATGAACTGGCTCAGCGCGTAGTAGATGGAAGGCTGTCTTTTTCTGATATTGAATCAGCAAATGATGATGAAGTAGTTGCCGCCCTTATAGAATCTCCTGGAATAGGTAAGTGGACCGCAGAAATGTTCCTTATTTTTGGACTCAAACGCTTGGATGTGCTGTCGCTTGGTGATGCCGGATTACAAAGAGCAGCAAGGATTCTTTATGGAAAGAATGGAGATCGGACAGATTTACTTGAGAATGTTGCAGGTGTGTGGAGACCATATAGGTCTGTTGGTTGCTGGTATTTGTGGCAAAGTCTTGGGTAATGGGTTGGATAGGGGCTTATATTTTTGAATATACAAGAACTGTAAGATGATTTTGCCGCTAATCATAATATCACAAAATAACTTTTCTATTGGTGACATACTGTTGTCATTCTAATCTGCTATACTTATTTATATAGGAGGTTATCATGCCACAATATACCTTTAAAATAAATGAACTGGAAAACAGGACTGTTGATGCCTATGACCTTGATGATGCCTTGAGGAAGGCTGGAATAGATGAGAATGACGACTATGAACTGGTAGAAGAGGATGATTTTGAGAACAAGTGTTTTATGGCAGCTATTACTGATGAGATAATGTTCGGGGAATGAAAAGATTTTGTTGGTAAAAGTAGATATGAGGGGAGTTCTTTCCTAAATTATGTGATAAAAAATCTTATCATTGATTATCTCAAAAAGAAAGCTTTACAAATCACTAAATAATATTTGTATCTTTAGCGTTAATAGTTTTAGAATGTTTGTATACAGGATAAAGAGGAAAGAAGTAAAATCAGTAATAATGGCCGGAAGGGTTATCGTCTTCCCCATTGCCGAGAATTGATAATGACTTTAGAACAATACATTGACAACATAAGCAAACGGTACAAACTTGGTAATGCTACCGAGCATACCTTTCGTGGCGATCTGCAACAACTCATTGAAGGTTTAGTCCCTGAAATAAGAGCCACCAACGAGCCCAAAAGACAATCTTGTGGTGCTCCTGACTATATCCTTACCAAAAAAGATATTCCGATTGGATTTATTGAAGCTAAAGACATAGGCAACAAAGACCTTGATGGTGCAAAGAAAACTGGAAACAAAGAACAGTTCGATCGATATAAAGCATCTTTAAGCAATTTAATTTTTACCGACTATATAGACTTCCATTTGTACCATGATGGGCAATTCATTACCAGAATTGCCATAGGTGAATTAACCGAGAAAGGCATAAAGCCGTTACCCGAAAATTTCGCTACCTTTGAAGACCTGATAAAAGACTTTTGTACTCATATTGGGCAAACCATAAAAAGCTCAAAAAAACTGGCTGAAATGATGGCTGGCAAGGCTCGTCTGCTTTCTGATGTGATTGAAAAGGCATTAACCAGCGATGAAACTAATCAGGAAGATAGTACGCTTAAAGACCAGATGAATGCCTTCAGGCAAATACTTATTCATGATATTACACCTAAGGGTTTTGCTGATGTATATGCCCAAACCATTGCTTATGGAATGTTTGCAGCTCGTTTGAACGACCCATCATTAGACGCTTTCAGCCGACAAAAAGCCGCTGAACTCATACCCAAATCAAATCCGTTTTTACGGAAACTTTTTGGCTACATTGCCGGACCCGACATTGACGACCGTATAAAATGGATAGTAGACAGCTTGGCAGAAATATTTTTAGCGTGTAACGTAAAAGAAATTCTAAAGAACTACGGCAAGTCTACCAAAATGGAAGACCCGATTATCCATTTTTACGAAACCTTTTTGAGTGAGTACGACCCTAAATTACGTAAAGCGCGTGGCGTTTGGTACACACCACATCCTATAGTTTATTTTATCGTTCGTGCAATTGACTACATTTTGAAAACTGAATTTAATTTGCAGCAAGGCCTGGCAGATAACAGTAAAATTAAGATCAATGTAAATATCCAAGGCAAGAAGATAGAACAAAAAGTCCATAAAGTTCAATTTCTTGATCCCTCAACCGGCACAGCAACCTTCTTAGCTGAACTGATAAAGCATATATATCAATCATTTGAAGGACAGCAAGGCATATGGAGCAATTATGTAGAAACACATTTACTGCCACGTATCCATGGCTTTGAAATCTTGATGGCTTCTTACGCGATGGCACATTTAAAATTGGATATGCTCTTAAAGGAAACAGGATTTCAGCCTACTGGTAATCAGCGTTTGCGAGTATATCTGACCAACAGCTTGGAAGAAAGCCACCCTGATACCGGAACCTTATTTGCCACTTGGCTGAGCACCGAGGCCAACGAAGCCAACCATGTGAAACGCGATACGCCGGTAATGGTGGTAACGGGAAATCCGCCGTATAGTGTCAGTAGTAGCAATAAGAGTAAATGGATTGAAAGATTAACAGCAGATTATAAAAAAGATTTACACGAAAGAAACATACAGCCACTTTCTGATGATTACATAAAGTTTATCCGCCTGGGTCAACACTTTATAGATAAAAATGGCGAAGGAATATTGGCATACATCTCTAACAACAGTTTTCTTGATGGAATTATTCACCGCCAAATGCGAAAGCATTTGTTGGAAAGCTTTGATAAGATTTATATCCTTGATTTGCACGGTAATGCCAAGAAAAAAGAAGTTTGCCCCGATGGTTCTCCCGACCAGAACGTTTTTGATATTATGCAAGGGGTTAGCATTAATATTTTTCTAAAAACAGGTAAGAAAAAGAAAGGTGAATTAGGCAAAGTATTTCACTATGATTTACAAGGAGAAAGAGAGTTTAAATACGATAAATTAAATAGAGAAACACTGAAAAGCATTGACTGGGATAATTTAGAAATCAAAGCGCCGAGTTATTTTTTTGTTCCTAAGAACTTTATAATTCAAAAAAAATATGATTTAGGATTTGATCTAAATCTTTTATTTCCAATCAGCACAAGTGGCATAAAAACACATAATGACCAGAATTTAGTTTCATTTAATAGATTTACCCAGTTTAATTATAAATATCACTATCGAGTATTTGACGATAGATTTATTTGCTATAATTTAGAGAAAGTGCTTAGGCATAGGTTTTCTGTGATGAAGAACGTTGCAGCTAAAAGCGGAAATATTTCATTAATAACGACAAGGCAAGAAAGTACTTATGATTTTCAACACGTGTTTATAAGTAAGCTGTTAATTGATATTAATTCCATTTCTCTTCAGACTAAGGAAATATCATATTGTTTTCCTCTCTACCTCTACCCTGAAACCAACGAGCAACAAACCATAAATCAAATAGCCGATGCTTCGACAAGCTCAGCACTTGGAAGAACCCCCAACTTAAACCCTGAAATTGTAAAGCAAATTGCCGAGAAATTAGGCTTAACCTTCCTGCCTACGCGGGGCGCAAAGGCAGGAATCAATGAACTCTTCGACTCCGCTCAGGGTGCAACAGATGCTGAGCCGTGTCGAAACATTGCACCCATTGACCTTTTAGATTACATCTATGCCGTTTTGCACAGCCCAACATACAGAGAAAAATACAAGGAATTTTTGAAAATAAATTTTCCACGTGTGCCTTATCCAAAAGACGTGGAAACATTCTGGCAGTTGGTTAAATTAGGCGGAGAAATTCGGCAAATCCATTTGCTGGAAAGCCCGGTTGTAGAAAAGTACATTACGCAATACCCGATAGACGGTGACAATGTTGTGAGCAAGGTACGCGCCGTAGAGACGCAAAATTTTGCGTCTCTACAAATATGGATCAATGAAACACAGTATTTCGCCAATGTACCAGAAGTAGCCTGGAACTTTTATATTGGTGGCTATCAACCTGCTCAAAAGTGGCTGAAAGACCGCAAAGACCGTAAATTAGAATTTGACGACATTCTGCACTATCAAAAAATCATTGTGGCATTGACAGAAACAGACAGATTAACGAAAGAGATTGATAAAATAAACATTGAATAGGATAACCAATGAGTAATCAAATTTTTAGCAAGATAGACGGTGCAATAGCAACGTTAATCGGATACATCGAAACTGGTGATTTAGCTCTGCCTGATTTACAAAGACCTTTTGTGTGGGGAAATAACAGAGTGAGAGATTTGTTTGACAGCATGTATCGTGGGTACCCAATCGGGTATTTTTTGTTGTGGAAAAACAATACAGGCGAAAAATTAACTCCAATTGGTATTGATGATAAAATCCATAAAGTACCATATTTGCTAATAATTGACGGGCAACAGCGATTAACAGCTTTGTATAGCATTATAAAAAAGAAAGAAGTAAAGGATAAGGATTATAGATTAAGAAGAATAAAAATAGCATTTAATCCTGTGCTTGAAGAATTTAGGGTGGCAGATGCTGCAACTGTAAAAAACAAAGAATTTATTAACGACATTTCTGAGCTTTTTGCATCAAGTACGTGGCCATTTATAACCAATTATTTAGCGCAATATCGTGTATACATTGGTGAAATTAAAGATAAGTATAAAGAAATAATCGGAAAAATTCAAGCCGGTATAGACCTTAAAGATGCTGAATATATTTTTTGTATCACCCGGTTAAACCAAATTAAAGATCCTACTGATAACTTTACACAACTAATTGCCAGTTTAAGGGAAAGAAAAGCAATTTCATTACCTGAAAACCAAAAAGAACTATTTGTCAGTTTTTTTGAAAAACCTATTGAAATTAATGAAGATGAGATAAGTACACGAATTAATAAGCTACATTCATTGACTAATTATCCTTACCAGGCATTGGAAGTATCGTCAGATGTAGGCGAAGAAGTTGTTGCTGAAATATTTACACGCATAAACAGCAAAGGCGTTTCGTTAAATCAGGCCGATTTCATATTAACCCTTATTTCGGTATTTTGGGAAGAAGGTAGAATGCAGATTAATGATTTTTGCAAAAGCGCAAAAATAGTACCCAACTCAGCAACAAAGGATTCACCTTTTAACTATATAATGCAGCCTGATGCACAAGACATTGTACGAATAATAATTGGGTTGGGATTTAAACGTTCCCGGATGAAAGATGCTTATGCTATTCTCAAGGGTCGCGATCCTGATACCAATAAATACTCAACTGTTTTGCGTGAAAAGCAATTTGACGTTTTCAAAGCAACTCTTTCAGATGTTATTAATACAAGCAACTGGCATTCACTCATAAAAATCATTCAAAGTATAGGTTATAAATCATCAGGGTTAATTGCATCGGGGAACTCGATAATCAACTCTTATATTTTTTATTTAATCGGGAAACTAAATTATAAGATTGACTACAAAGAACTGGATATGCTTATTGCAAGGTGGTTTTTTATGAGTTCACTGACTTCGAGATATTCTGGTTCGTCAGAATCTATAATGGAATCGGATTTGAATAAAATTAAATCATGTAAAGATGGCGAAGAGTTCAAGTTTGTAATAAATAATATACTTGACAGCACTTTAACTAATGACTTCTGGGATATATCCTTGCCAAACGATATCCTCGTAACTTCAAATACAATAAGTCCTGTTGCAAATGCTTTTTTTGCAAGTTTAATTTACAACGGCAGAAAAGCATTGTTTTCTGACAGAAAAGTAAGTGACCTATATGACCCTTCAATTAAGATTAAAAAGAATTCATTGGATAAGCATCATATTTTCCCAAAAGAGTATTTAAAGAAACAAGGCATTGAGTTGACACAAATTAACCAAATTGCCAATTTAACCTATTTGGAGTACATTGATAATATTAAGATATCTGATTCAGAACCAAAATCATATTACACTGAAATTAAAAGTAAATACTATTCAAACAAAGAGTTGATTTTGGAAAATGCTCTCAAGGAGCATGGTATCCCAGAGGATTTTTATGAAATGGAATATTCGGTATTTTTGACCGAAAGGCGAAAGAAAATCGCAATGTTGATAAAGGAAATGTATAGCAATATTTAAAAGCAAACGCATTGGCAAACCAATCCCTTTATCTAGTAACAAGGTAAGAAATTGCAAATTCTATGAAAATATATATCTCTCTATAATTTCAAAAATATCTTCACGAAACACCAATTGCTTTGGGTCAGTTTTTTTGTTGTAATTGTAAGGGAATTACACTAAAAAAATCATTTTGGTTATAGGCATACCTTTTACAAAATAATCAATCATCTCATTTCGCAAAATCCCATTAATAATGTCTGGGAAACTTGGTAAAATTCTTCTCGTTATAAAGTTTTTCCCATCTACACGAGAATTACACCCCAAAAATCAAGTTTCTGAGTTTCCTCTGCTTTCTTCTTTGTATCTATTTGTTGATAAATCGAAGCTTTTTCTTTTTTGATAAGATCATCTAAAGCATTCAACAATCTTTGTGATTCTGATTCACGGTTTTTAAACCAATCTGTTGACCATATGCGATGAATAATCAAACTTTTCTTTTCAAGAATATCTTGTTTTGGGCGGTCCCTATCTCTTATGGATTTAGCAGAATGATATGAAACACCATCACATTCTATCCCGAGTAAGTACTCTCAGAGACGATGTGGATGTTTTACTCCGATATCAATAAAAAAACTGCTACACCGACTTGAGGAACAGCTTCGTAACCATGGGATATCAATACTTTAGATACGGCTATTTCAAAATCACTATCTGGTTCTTTCGTAATCGTTATTTCTCCATAGTTTGCCAAAATACCTTTTTCTGCATATTCTAAGAATGTTTTAAGAGCATCCACTCCCCTTTTAGAGCCTGGTGTAAGCTTTATGCCCGTCGATTTTATTGAAGTAAAAACTTCAACACGTCTTTTTGCTCTTGTGATGATTAGATTTAATCGTCTCCAACAAGAGAGTGGAAATACCATTATGACCGTAATCCTGATAGTTTTAACAATAGCTGTAGGCTTTATCGGTCTGGGATGGTGGCAGTCACGCCCTCGTAAACAGGATGACACAAAAATACCGCCAGAACAGAAATAACACCAAAAGGAAGAATGAATTCAATACCCATTTTTCTTTTTTGATGGAATAAATAAAAACTCTTTTTTATACAAAGGCGTTTAGCGGCCAGAAATTCATATAGAATCACTGGCCGCTCATTAATCCCGCATTGCAACTCGCAAACAAAAATGATAACGATTCGACTACAGTTTGTCTGGTCAAAAAGGAAGAAGATGCTCATGATTCAACGAACAAATAATATGTTATTCGTGATATTACGAGTAATCATATTCACATATTCAATAAATGGTAATGATTATGGTTGTTTCAATATTGGCACGAATAATGCTTGTATAAAGGTGTGAAGTTAAATAAATAGGAGGAAGCAAGAAATGAAGAAAGCTTTAATGTTTGTATTGGCAATTATCATCAGCGTAGCATTCGTTACAACCGTATTTGCACAGGCACCGGCAGCAGCTCCTGACAAACCGGCAGCAGAGAAAGCAGCCCCTGTAAAGGCCGATAAGCCCGCAAAAGCCAAAACAATGAAGGCGACTGGTGAGGTCGTAAAGATCAGCGAAGAAGAAGGAATCGTTGTTGTTAAAGGCAAAGATGGCGATGTAATCTACGATATCAAAGACGTGAAGTGGAAAGCATATAAAAATGCTAAAGAAGTGAAAGCTGGCGAAATCGTTGTCATCTCTTACATCGATAAAGATGGTAAGAAGGTTGCCAAAGTAATAAGCAAGTCAGTAAAGAAGGATAAGAAGGCAGCAGCCCCTAAGGTTGAGGACAAACCAGCAGCAACTCCAGCTCCTGCGGCAGCACCAGCTCCTGCACCGGCACCAGCACCAGCAAAGAAGTAGTATTGGTGTGACACATTCAAGGGGGCACGTTAAGTGCCTCCTTTTTTTATCCCTTCGAGCTGGTCAGACTCAATTCACATTGAAAACCATATAAAAAAACATTTCTGAAAAACATTCATCTTCTCTGATTTTCACAGTATTAGATTATCTGTAGCTGCAAGATTCAAGGGGGCTGGACGCCCCTTTTGCTGTTAATCTACTTCAGGTGATTTTGGAAATTGTTTGTCTGAAGCTTTTTTCTTTGTTTTCTTGCTTTTTGTCTTCGTAGTCTTTTTTACCTTCTTCTCGGGAGTTGCCTTGTCGGGTGCTCCAACTTTTTCGGGTGCTCCAGCTGATGGCGGAATTGCCGTCGGAAGATTTACTTTGTCCTGTGCAAATCCTGCTGATGCAAATACTACACCGACAAGCAATGCAACGATAATTACAAGTGCCTTCTTCATTCTTGTGTCACCTCCTTTTTATTGATTTTTTTCTGTTTGCTGCAATCTGTTTCTAATGGATGCAACAAGCATTTCAAACTCTTCCTGTTCCAATTTCAGGAGAAAATCAAGCCGGTTATCTGTCTTGAGGAGTTCCCGGGTGATCATTAAAAGCTTTTCTTTTGTCATGGGGATCTTTCTACTACTTGTTATTGATAAAATCGAATGAATTATGGAGAACCTGAAGATTGCAGTTGTCAGCTCTCATTTATGATCGCCGGCCGCTATCTCTTGCAGCTCTGTAACAGAAATCTTCAGATTCATTGTCAGCCACTTTGATACAATGTGCCGGTGGCAGAACTTTTCCGGTTGCTCCCAGCATAAGAGGACTGCGTCATGTCCTAACTCCTGATACACCTTTTCAGGGTCCAGGTTATTCAATATTGTGGAAATGTATTTTTCCTCATATTGAAGTTCTTTAATCTCTCCGTTTTTGCTTGCTGATACTAAAGACCATGGTGGACATAATGGTTTATAGACTCTTATCTTCCCTTTCAGATATTTCGGTATTGATTGAGAGATGCCTATAAGATTCATTGTGGCTGGATTGATAAGTTTTGAGAAATAGTATGATGTGTTCATATGTCTCCTTTCTTGGATAGCGGCAAAATCTTATTTTAGATCATTTGCCGCTATCTTTCATTCATCATTTGATACATCTCTTTTGTAGACATTGATCCATACAATGCCGCAGATGCTGTGGTTTATTAATATCTGAAAGACGTTTATCTTATCCAGTAAATGATGGCACATCGGATTAAAGTTTTCTTCCTTTATTTCTCGTGTTGCCAATACTTTAGTTTTGTGAATTCCATCATGGTAGATCATTTTGCCTCCTCTTCTGTCTCGTCAGCCAATTCTACTATAGCTTCCAATTCGCTGTCCTTGAAATACTCATACGTCTCATCCATAAAAAAGCATAATTCATTTGCAAATGTTGTAAGCTCATAGGCTCCTTTCCTTATTGAACCGTTCTTAAACATCAATTTATATTTTTTACTCTTTGTCATTCCTCTCCCTTTATAACAGGAACAATGATTTGGAATATCCATCATCCACGCCTTATGATATTTTGAATAGGCATCATTACCGTTTGGATATTCATCACATGGCTGAACCATATCTTCTTTCTCCGGCAACTTCTCTCCTTCTGGAACTACAAATACATCTGTTCCTCCCATAAATCCGGATGGACGAAGATATACTGTAGAACCAGCTTTTTCAGTTTCAAGTTTAATTTCTTCCAGAATACAATAATTACATATTGTGAATTCGCTCATCTATTCCTCCTCTTTTATAGTGTTTGTCATTGGCAAGATTCTTTTTCTGAATCTTTTGCCGCTATCAATCCCATATTACAACTCTCAATCCCAAATATCCTTTTGATAATGCTTCAATGATGACATCTCTTGTGATGCCTGGACTGACAGCATTGAGTTCTTCTGCATAGACTTTCTCTATAGCAGCAACCCAATCATCAATGTCAGAATTGTCTTTTACGAGAACATATATCCCCTGTACGAGAAGCAGCAATTCATTGAGGGGATTGGTTGTCTTGTCTGGTAACATGCCATAGTAAAAATCTCCTTTCTTTGTTGTGGTAAGGCATAAACCGGTACTTCTTGCGATGTAAGCGTAGTCTTGACGCATGGTGTTTCCTCCTTTTTGTATAGAATTTGGTGGAGCTATATTGATTAATTTCTGTATGTAGATTGAGATAAAAGGATTGTGAAAGCGGCAAGATTTCTTTCATTAAAATACGTAGAAGTTTCTGTTATGTGCTTTACTTCAAAGAATAATTTCAAAATCTTTTAATTTTGGTTGAATAATGTTTTTCAAAATAGGACAATTTTATAACATATGGAGGGGAATAGAACGCTACTCGAACATCTTTAAACATTGACATCTTATCGTATATTGATAAAATAAGGTCTAACCTTATATGCTGAAAGAAAATAATCATAATAAAATAAAAAACGGAGCAATGGGATGGATTTAACTCAAATCATAAAAGAACTTGAAGGAGATAAGAAAATAATTGATGCTGCCCTTGTTTCCTTGAAACAAATATTTAGATTAGACAAGGACCGCAAAAATAATTTTCAGCAATTGGCCACTAGTCTAAATAAACTCGAAGAGATTAACAAAAAGTCATATGATAATTTTTCTCAAAAAGATGGTTTTTCTGAATGGATGACAAAATACAGACATGACCTATATGAGGTTCAAGAAGAAATCATAAAACATTTTGGACTTGAGCTCAATGATGCATTGAAAAAAGTAAACATTTCTCTTTCAGGGCAATATCCAGATCTAAAAGCGGGGCTTTTCACCATACAAATAAACTTTGAGAGTATGAATGCAACATTATGGTACGGCCCAAAACAAGAATATTTATTAAAATGCCGATTAACCGTTAAAGATGTTGCTGAAAAAATCATTAACATAACAAAGGAATTAGGCTGTAAACTGGATTCAATCGAATTTGCAAAGAAACTGGAAGAAGCTTTTTTAGTACAGTCAGGAAAACTTAAGAGCAAAGCAATACCTATTATCAAAGTATTAGCAGAATTTGCTTTTTTAATGCAAAGCTCACAATTTTATCAAGACCCAAGGCGAGATAATTACAGAGGCTATGGTCGCGCAGATTTTAGTTATGACCTTTTCAAAAGAACAAAACTTGAACCAGAATCCACACTCTCAAAAAAATTGCATCTTTCAATCGCTTCGCTTGCTGACACAAAAAAAAGACAGGATTTCCTTTGGATACCGGATGACATTACAGGTAAAGGAACCACTTATGCCTATTTGCAGTTCAAGGAGGAAAAACATGAGTGAATTATCTCCAAGCATAGCAAGAAATATCATTGAGAGGGTTGGCAGTTCCGGGCAACCACCCGAGTATGGATTCCAATTTTTCAGTTCTGGATTGGACCCATATTTGTCAGCAATTGATACAGAATATTTATCGTCTTTTATAAAAGATGGTGGCTCCGTTTTTAAAATGGTTGTCGGAACATATGGTGGGGGCAAAACACATTTCCTTTACTGTGTGAGAGATATTGCGTGGAAACATAATTTCGTTGTTTCGTATGTGAGTTTAAAACCAGAAGAATGTCCATTTCACAAACTCGAACTTGTCTATAAAGCAATTGTGCTTGGAGTTGTTCCTCCGGTTTCTCCTGAAGAGCTTATGTCAGGATATGAACAAGGTATGGTAAGCTTCCTACGCATTTGGTATGGACAAAAGCTGCAAGAGTTTCGCAGTAAAGGTATATCGCAAGATTCCATCCGTGAACAGTTATATTCTGAAGCAGAAAGCATTAGCGGAATCGAAAGCATAAGTTTCACAAAAGCGATCAAGTCAGCGTTCGTAGCACTAACAGAAAAACGTGAAGAAGATTTTTCAAATATTTGCCAATGGCTATGCGGTGAAGGATACGATCGCCGAACACATTCTCGATATGGCATTCTTCAAAAGATAGACAAAACCACTGCGTTTACCATGCTTAGATCGCTGGGGCAATGGGTTAGGCAAATTGGATATAATGGTATTGTTGTTCTACTTGACGAGGCAGAACGAATACCGAGCCTCAGTACTAAACAGAAAGAGATACATCTTAACAACCTCAGGGAAATTATAAATGAGTCTGGGAGGACAGCTTTTCAAGGAATTATGATTTTCTACGCTGTGCCGGATGAAAATTTTCTTGAAGGACGGGGGCAAGTGTATGAAGCTTTGAAACAGAGGCTTGCAACTGTTTTTGAAGAATTAAATCCTTCCGGGGTAAAGATTGAATTAGAGAGAGTTGTCACAGAACCCATTCCTTTTTTATGCGATATAGGCTCCAAGTTGTCAAAAGTATACGAAGTTGGTTACAACCATATATTTGAGCAAGCTCCTGTTCAACAGATGATAAATTCTATTGCAGGAGATGCATATGAACAACGATTTGGAGATATAGGATATAAGCGACTTTTTGTGCAAAAGCTTGTACAGGGATTTAATTTCTTAAGAATAAAAGGCACAGTTCCATCAATAAAAGACTTGAGATAAAATATGCCTGAAGTTCGCGTCAAACACCTTAAATATGGAAAAGGAACAATTGTAATGACCCGACATAAAGGGTTGGAATTGGCCGTTTCTTTTGATAATGGTTTTTGGCGATGGGTTTCCGTTGATGAATTAGAAGAAACGGACAATCAAACTGTTGAGAAGGAAAAACAGGCTCCGACAAAAACTCCCTGTATTGAGGTTGTGGAAAAACAGAATTTACCACAACCATTAGTTACTGATAGAATTACCGATTTCAAAGCTACGTACACAGCCGACATTTCTACGGCTTATGGTTTTGCTGAGCCTAAATCTTGTAACAATAAAGTCTTTAGATCTAGAAAAATGATTGAAGCATTTAGATTAGGGATTGTGCCTTATGACTACGTAGAAGATTTCATTTTCGGCCGAAAAATAGAAGTTGATTATCTAAGTGAATGGTTACGTAATCCCGAATACAGTACTATGTTGGTGGTTGGTGAATATGGATCGGGTAAAACACATATTTTAGATTATGCATTTGCTAAAGCCTTAAAGGAAGGTTATGCAACAGCTTATTTAGAAACAGATTTCAATGAGGTTCCATTATACAAGCCAAAGCGTGTGTATAGTCAGTTTATTAAAAATTTTCGCTACCGGTCCACAGAAAATGGTTATCTTGGTGGTTTTCGGCATTTTTTGAAGGAAGCCATTTTTAAAGGAGCTTTTGGTAACCATAGATATTTTAAACATCTTGTTGGAAATGATCATGAAGCTTTATGGGATTGGATCGAAGCAAGCGAATCTTCTGGACGTCCACAAAGTTGGTCTAATAAATGGGAAACATATGAACGTAATAAGTATTCCTATTTGCCCTGTCTATATAATTATAATAATGTCGCTAATCTTTATTGCTATCTTCTCAGTAGTTTAGGTTGGGCTGCAAAGAAATATTTAGGCCTTAAAGGGGTACTTCTTCTTTTTGACGAAACTGAGACTTTAGGAATGGCAAATAACAAGCAAATGTTTGATGCTCGTAATTTCCTTGAAGCTCTTCACTCCACAGCAAGAAATGAAGCTCAAATGCTTAAAGCTCCTAAATATACAGATTTCAATTACTATTCGAGTTTGTACGATATACCCTTCCTTTTCGATCAGCCAAGCGGGTTAAAGCTTATATTTGCCGTTACTCCGCTTCGCACTTCAGTGGAAGGCAATACATTTTCTTTGCATGACATTTTGGACTTTTTGATAAAAGATTTTACAGTAAACAGAGTTGAGTTAGGACCTTTAAAAAAAGAAGGTCTTGAGGATATATTCCGTCACATTTACAATGAATACACTAAGGCATATGATTTTCAGATTGACAAGATACTTGTAGAAAGTTCGTTTGAAAAGATACTATTTTCAGGAAATCGTCTTAGAATGTTTGTTAAGGGGTGTGTTGAAAAACTAGATCTTATTCGTCATAACCATCAGTGAGTTGTTTAAAGCTTAATGATTAATGCGGACACAACAAAAAGTATACGAAATATTTTAAAATATTCTTGGACCCCTTTTTTTTCAAAATTTGGGAAATTGACATCAATTCAGAACGAAACAATTCCTAAAATATTAAATGGTTCCAATGTTATAATCGTTTCACCAACTGCAACGGGCAAGACAGAGGCTGTTATTGCTCCAGTAGCAGAAAAAGTTATAAAAACAAGGTCTGAAGGCCTTTCGGTTGTTTATGTCGTCCCAACACGAGCATTAGCAAACGACTCTTTGCAACGAATCGAAGGCCCACTTGCAGATATGGGTATATCTATATCATTGAAACATGGTGATAAGCCTTACTTGCCCAAGAAGCTACCAAATTTCATCATTACTACCCCAGAATCTTTGGACTCCCTTATTTGTCGCAGACCTGAAGCTTTTAGTAATCTAAATACAATAATATTAGACGAAATTCACCTTTTGGATAGCACATATAGAGGTGACCAGTTAAGAATACTGATAAAAAGGCTGGAGAGCTTGGTTTACGGTGGATTGTTTTCAACACATTTGCTATCTGCAACTCTTTCTAACCCAAATGAAATAGCTGAAAGGTACGTAGGCAACTTCGAAATTGTTTCAGCGCCAGGCTTCCGGGAAATTAATCATTATATATTTAGAACACTTGATCAAATATATGAATTTGCAAGATTAAGCAAACATAGAAAAATATTGGTTTTTTGCAATATGCGGAAATCTGTCGAACAATGTGGAAACGATCTCGCAAAATTATGGAATTCATACCCAGTGGTTGTCCATCATGGCAGTCTTAGCCGTCGAATGAGAGAAGATGCAGAACTTTTAATGAAAGAGGCAGATGTGGCCGTTTGTGTTTCTACATCAACTTTGGAAGTCGGAATAGATATTGGCAACGTCGATCTCATTGTTCTAGCAGAAATACCGTTCAGTGTTTCCTCTCTCATTCAGCGAATGGGCCGCGGCAATCGCAGACGTAATTGTATAGAGGTTGTTGGACTGGTTGCATCAGATGACGAAGAAAAAATGCTGGAATCTATGCTAAAGATAGCTGAAAGTGGTTACCTGCCGCAAAAGGATTACAAGCCAGACCTTTCAGTTGTAGTACAACAAATATTTTCATTCTTATATCAATATCCAGGCGGGAGACAAGCGTATGATATTATCGATATCGTCTCACCCCTATGTTCACTTAAAATAACTAAAATTATTTTAAGTCATTTACTCGATCAGAGATGGTTAACATTGAACGGTGGGTATTGGCAAGCTTCGGAAAAAGTAATGAATATGGGCGATAGAGGTTTAATTCATTCAAACATCCCTGATGAAAGCAAATTTCGTGTTATTGATATTGATTCTGGTAAAGAAGTTGGTACCATATCAGGAGGTTTCGACTCAGTATTTGTACTTGCCAGAAAAACATGGAAAACCCTTTCAATTAAAGGGGATATTATTAATGCAAAACGCTATATCGGGAAAGCTTTGCCCGCTTCCTTTAGAAAATCCCGAGAGTTAGGTGCTTTTCATAACTTATTACCTATTGAGTTACAGCATGATGTTTTATAAAATAGTTAACGGAAAGGTTCAGATATTTTTAAATTGCCTTGGAGCAACTTGAAATAAAAGGGGGTACCTAACACACCCCGTACCCACATATAATAAATTACGCAATGTACGTGAATTACGAAAATTCCTTACAGGTAGAATTTCAACACTCCCAGGGAGCCTTGATCTGAAATTTATTCTGAACAAGAAAATCCTCTTTCTGTTTCTTGCCGCTCACAAGAAATAGAATTCTCACTAATCCAGCTTAAATGTCTTGTATCCCCTGTACACATTCATATAGAGTAATGACAAACAGCTAATCTTCAAGAAAGAAATATCCATACAAGGTGGTAATAATTGACACAAAAAGATATTGAGGAAAAATTAAATAACAAAAAAGGCCCTGTTTCTATTGAAAGAGCTTTTGTAACTGTTGCAAAAAGGATTTTAAAAGAAGAGACATATGAGATGATCCTTGATGAGGCTAAATTTCTTGTTGATGAGGCTGAGGCCAATTATAAGGATAAGCTTATGGAAAGAACTCTGGCAGATAAACCAATACGTAAATCATCATCAGTCAACAGAAAAAAGAGATACAGAAATGTTTAATCCGCTCAATATCGAACATTTGCATTGCTTTTCTGATATATATTTATACCGGCAAAAAATCTTATAAAAACTTTTTGCCGGTATATCTCGTGAAACATCCTGTCTCTTTGTTGTTAGCATCCACATAAAAAAGCATTTTGCCAACCCCCGGCACATTTTTCCATGTAAAAGCCCCCGTGGTATACATTGCTCCGGGAATGACATTACAGACTGAACATCTTTCTTCTTCATCTTCTGAATAAGGGACTCGTGATAACGCTGTATGGTCCTAGTATTCGATGTAACCGTTGAAACAGGTTGTTGTTTTCGGGTCTTCAGTGTCTTTACTACACTGTTTACAGATGGGCATATGAGATTATAACATTTCAGAAGTTGGTAAAATAGTTATAAATGTTGCATCGGCAGAATCTTGATGGATAAGTTTCAGTAAATGACAGTTCTGTTTTTGTTTCTTGCCGATAAATCTCCTAAAAAAGTTATATCCCTTTACATGTAATTACACATGGTAAATATGATAACTATATTAATAACGGCAGAAATCCCAATGGCCATGGGGTTTCTCTTTAGGTGTGCTGCTCTCCTATGATAGCCGTTGATCCATGTAGGAGACATGTGTTCAGCCCCATTTGCTCCAGTATCCTGCTTCTCATAATATAATGATGGAGGTGCTTCCGCTTCCGATAAGAAAAATGGGAGGAGAGGCAGGATATTTTAAAATCAGATGGAAATATCGGCGCAAAATAGGCGTTGATCTTGTTGATGCGTATGCAGAGACAGGATTTGATATATAGAAACCCCCACTTTCTGAGATAGAGAGTGGGGGAGTTTTTACCGTGATGGTGGGAGAGGGTTTCAATCATAGGCGATAAACATACATTACTTTTTTTTAACTCTAACTTTATATTTCAAGCGATTAAGTGCATCTGCAGCTGCCTCACGAACAAGCCTATTCTCGTCATTCAAGGCTGCAACGAAAACCGGTATTTGCCTTTTTACTTCAGGCAAACTTCTCCAATTAATATCTATTTTATCCAGTGCATCTGCAGCTGCCTTACGGACATCTGCATCCTCATCGCCCAGAGCATCAATTAGGGACTTTACCGACCGACTATTCCCAATTTTACCTAACACATCTGCAGCTTCCTTACGGACAGATTTATTTTCCGCAGCATCACACAACATGGCAATGATTGGTTCAACAGCCCATAAATCACCTATTTCACCCAGAGATTTTAAAGCGTTAAAGCGAACACCTGCATCCTCATCATCCAACGCCTCAATAAGAGGTTCTACTGCATATGGAACTTTGATCGTACCAAGAATCTGTGCTGCGCTGTAGCGAACACCTTCATCCTCGTCGTTTAGCGCTGAAATAAAGCCTAAAATATGTCCTTTTGCTTCAGGCAAATCTCTCCATTCAGGATCTATTGTATTCAGCGCATTTACAGCATCAGAACAAACACCTTCATTCTCGTCATGTAACGCATCAAAGAGTTGTTCTAAATCTTGTTGGCTACCAGTTTTTTCGAGTTTCTGCAAAACACGCCGACGAGCATCTATTTTCTTCCTATGAGCATCCTTGTCTTTTGCAGTCTTCCTCTCCTCTTTATCCATTTTTTTAGCAGTTGTTAAGTATTTCTCTGCTGCTCCGCTTTCCTTTGCCGCTTCTTCGTTTGCCCGTGCTGCCGCTTTACCTGTTAGCAATAAGGCTTGTCTTTTTAATTCAGCTGCTTTATTTTGATGTCTATATGCGAGAAATTTAAATATGAAGCTATTCATAAATATGTTATCCTCCGTTCTTGGAGTCAGATGTTCTTTTGGTTGCGGTTTCCGTTACCATACCGAATTTATACTCCAAGCGATATTCTAGCTTATTATTTCGGAAAGAGCCGATAAGATATTTTGAAGTAATTGAGCCTTTTGTCATTTTCAGTCCTACTGCCGATGAGTAACGAACTCTGGAATAAGGACGGTGCTTTGAAAGCAAGATAAATATTTCTATATGGTTAAAGTTCAGTTTATTGTGTGTATTATTGTAAATTTTCATAAAGATATTATTCATTCCATAATTTGTTAAATATTTTGATAATTTCTATATATTTGTTTTTGATTCTGTTCAGATACTCGTTATTATAATTCCCTTCATCGTAAAGAAACTCCGCTGCAATTTTGTATCTATCAGGATTTCTAATCGATTCATTTCTCTCACAAAAGGTTAGCTTGGTAAGATCGTTAAGACTATCCCCTTTTTCCTTTAAAAACACAGCCAATCTTTCGCTTTGTTCACTCTCTAATGAAGCAATTCTAACCTCAAAATCATTATTTCCGTTAATCCTCAACGTTACTATTACATTTCTAATTCCTGATTGAACTATGCATAAAGCTTGTCCAGTGACCATGTGTCCGGAGTGGCCGCTTTGCTTAATCAAATCCAACAAGCTTTCGATAACATTTATTTTTCTACTCTTACCCACAGGGTTAAAGACGATTGTTTTTGGAAGTGGCCGTTTTTTAATCTTACTGGGTAGTTCAATGAATTCTTCGTCAATCCGTTTTAACAGTTCATCATCCTTCCTTGACGACAAAAATTCTTTAATTTGGGTGACTTTTATCTCTTTCCACGCAATGGCATAATGATCCAGAACCGTTCTAACGTTCTGAGCAACACTATTCCCTATAAGCATAACCCGTACTGTAGGGTCATCGCTTTTTAAGAGCATACCCTGATAAGAAAGGGTTTGGCCGATATGTTGATCTTTGATTGGGCCTATCTTCAATTCAACAATCAGCTTTCTTTTATTTCTGTCCTCAAACAACAGGTCAATTCGTCTTCCACATACTGTTACTTGCCGACCCAATAGTGTTAAATCATCTTCTACCAGTTCGGTATATTTTGTCAGGACATCTTCAAAATATTTTTCTTTCATTGCCGTATATACATTGTTATTTTAAATATATTGTGCTATCTGTCAAGCAGAAAAGAATGGGGTTAAATTTAGCACATAAATTGGAAGTATAGTCAACACATGCAGGAAGAAGGTAAATACGCACCACAGAAAGGCTCTCGCAAATAAAATGTCCATAAAAGCTTTTTATCAAAAAGTTGTAACATGCAATAACAAAGAATGCGCTGGTTTTGCAGTTCATGATAAGAAAAACGGCTATATGCCAAGAGCTTTTCAATGGTCATCAACTATCCCTTGCGATATCCTCGTCGTAAGTAAAAACCCTGGTCATCCTCTTAAGCAAGAAAGCTACAAAGGTAAAGATGGACATCAATTGCTGAATGAGTACATGTCTTTCAGAAAAAAAGTTATAAAGGTGTTCTATAATAGTAACGACCCATCTGCGAGATTTACGAGGAACATGAGGAGATATTTACGTTATTTCTTGGGGATTGACATGGAATTGAAGCAATACCAAGATTACCATTTTATGATAAAAGATGATCATGAGCTGTTCCGCAGGGTTGCCTTTACCAATCTTTATAAATGTAGTACAAAAAAAGAATCAGGGAAAATTCCCACTGATATGTTTGAAAACTGCTTCAATAAGTTATTCGTGGAAGAGCTTGAAATCTATAAGCCAAAAGTAGTATTGGCCGCTGGCAACGAAGTCTATAATTTTCTTAAACACAGAATCAAATATCCGATCGTTAAAGTTAAACACTTCACATACTTCTATCCCAAGAAAGATGAGGTAAAAATATTGAAGAATTTAAAACTAAATGTCTTAAAACTAATGAAAGTTTTAGACGAGTAGTTCTTTAATTCATGAAACACCTATGGCAATGTCGTTTGTTACAGGTCAACTTTTTCAATGTTAGCAATTACTTTCTTCCATGCTCTTAAAGGAGTATTGGAAAGAAGTTTTTCAAATCTATCACGGTCTTCTGGATTCAGATTATTGATAAACTCTTTTGTTGCCGATTTTGCAAGCTCAACAGGGTAATGCTCAACAGGAATTTCCTCGTTTGAAATTAGTCTTATCAATTGGTTTTCAGGGGAAATACCTTGTAAAGAGTTCCGAAAATTATCCATTGCTTCTGTCCTGAGTTTATCCCTTTGATCAAATAGTTTTCGGCTAAGGTCGGACCAACGGTCTCTATATTTACGGTTATAAAGGAAATTTAATAGAACTTGTATGGCATCTCTGGACATAATTACCACGTCATCATCAGATATCCGTTGTAATTCTGCCTCCAAGTATGAGGGTTCTAAGCTTGTATCTGAACAGATTTGTTTTATTCTTTCATCAAGAGGCAGATTTGAGATACTTTTTAGATAGTCTTCGCGTTCTTTCATCTCTAAGTGTCTCTGTTTGGCAATACGGATATAGTTCTTCTCGTCTTCCTTATAGGCTGCAGCGTACTTCGGGAATTCCATAACCTCATCAGGCATTTTCACTCTTAGGAATTCTCTAAAATCCCTGTCAGCTAAAGCACGATTTTCAAGTACCGACAGAATTGCATAACGTGTTGAAGCGTATACACCTTGAAATGTTTTTAGCCGCTGTTCTAGAATTGATGTAAAATCAGGATCAGGGATAAGCGTATCTTCCCATGCCTTCAGAATATCCGGCCTCTCTTGTTCATCAAGATATTCAAGGGCCTTTACAATCATACCTTTTTTATCATGAAGTGTTTTTAAATCGCTTAAAGTTAGAGATATAAGGTAGAGAGACAAATCGTCTTTGTTTTTTATAAACTCGCTTAAGCGCCTATAAAAATAGGATACGCCACCGCATGTAGTACAAACATAAGAATCACAGCACTCATGATTCTTTAGAGCGAAAGAAACAAATTCATTCCTATCAACCCCCATCTATGTTACCCTCCGCTTTGCGTTTATCTCAGACGCATTTTTTCGTATGGCTTCTACCAATACATCGCCATTGCTCGGACCAGTGGAACAGAAAAACAAAGGTATTTGTCGGCCGCTTGGCAGCATCAGAGTATGAAACGCTGTCTGTCCAGGACCTTTCCCACGCTTCCGATTCCCTTTCAGAACAACTTTGCACTTTTCAAGTTCAACATCGATGAATTCGTTTATATAGTATTTCTTCGTCGCTGAACCGGCAGCCAGGACTATTTCAATTTGATCTGCTATGGCTTCCATTGCTCTAATCCAGATGACAGCATCTTTATGCAGCATTTTAAGGAACAACAAACGGTCTTCTTTAGATGTAAAATGACTAACAGGGTATGTTGCTCTTGGCGAAAGATCCAAGTGAACAGCGTTGGATTCATATGAAGCATTTATGTGTGTCAGTGCCTCTGACCATCGTTTAAACCAAGGATGGGGTAGCAGTGTTGTGGATTCGAAGTAGGAAGTAAGTCTTTCTGCTATTACATCTGGTGACATATCGGCAAACCAGCCCCTGTTGGCTGTGAATTCTTTATTTGATGGATTAAGGCCCATCGTAACTACCCTTGCTCTGGATAAGTTGCCGAAGAATGGGATTGGATATGTCATAATACCTTGTTCCATTAGTGGTGTGAACTGATCAGAAGTTTCTGCTACATGCTTGATGGTTTCATTAACGATGTCTGTTTCTAACATATGTCCCCCATATCCATTTCACATTATAACAAACCTTTTCAGAATTTAATATAATTTTGGATAGTTATCTTATCTCATCAACTCTTTCAGACCATTATCAACTCCTCCTCTACTACTCCTTTCCCATAAAAAGAAAGCTCCTCAATTTGTCGTTGTTCCTTTCTGTTGGTGTTGATGGGAAGAGATTTTTTATATACCCCACTTCTTTCTGGAGAGGTGGGGATTTTTTACCTTGATGGTGGAGGAAGTTATTTACCACAAGATGTGTTGTCGAGGTTTCTTTGACGACTGATATTGTGGGAGGTTGTATAGTAATAAATTGCGCCAAACATAATATGAGCTGTTAGAAATGACTGCCTAAAACACTTTATTGATGGCATGCTGCAGGGTATCATGTAGGGCCTTCATATTCGTTGGTGAAGCAAAACAGTTGTTCATCATGCGAGTTCCATGAAGCCCAATAGAAATACGCTTTGGATTCTCAAGTAGAAAGACATTAGAAATGTACTTTCCGCCCGCCATTAAGCTTATGGCACTATTAAGAACTCGTTGACTATTACCTTTGTATTCAGAACCAACCAGCCCATATGTTGACTGCGCAAAAATCAAAACCAATGGTTGATGTTGTTGGATCTGTCGAGTAATGAAATGGTTTGAACCTTGAGCTCTGACTCGCCCCAAGCAATTATCCCAAACCTTTTTCCCTTCATTTGTGCGAACATACTGTTGCCAATCAACAATTGTCGGACACTTGATCAAATCAACGGCACAAACACCACCATTCTGAAAAGTACAGTGATGACCTGCAACCACGAGGTTATCGAGGAGACGCATGAAAGGGGCAAAGAACTGATGAACATTGGGCCGATCAAAGTATGAACTGAAATGTTTGAATATTTCTTCAACGTTAACCTTGCTTAGTGTTGATCGGTTATTCGCGTCATATAAACTTACCAGATGCCCCACATTAGGATCGTTGCGATCACCCTTTGGATTTGTCAGTATCAGCCAAATTTTAGCATGGTCGATATCGCCAAAGTGAGAAACAGGAATTGTTTGACTTGGAGCACGTCCAGCAAAATTATGCACACCCATTTCTGATGGATTTAGAAAATTGGAGCAACTTTCACACTGATATATGTCTGTATACAGCATTTTTCAATTATTCTCCGGCTTTTTCTGTGAAGCCTTCCATGTACCATAAAAGAACAGGATCAGGCCAGCCAACCTCTTAACCTGTTCATCCTCAACAATATTGTTAACTACTACTTTCGCTGAACCGATCAGCATGGCGTTTGCCGATGAACAATTCTCTTGAGAGATCAGTATAATCGGTTTATTGACAGCATGGGCATATCCTGCTTCAAAAGCAACACCTGTATCATTGCCATCAACAAGGGCAATAATGATGTCACACTCTTCCAGGAGCCTTATGCACTCAATTTTAATGCCCTCTGCCATTTCCAGTTTAACTTCAATATCCCCTTCAACATCAGTGGCGTAGTCAAAGGGGTCAACAATACTGATGTCATTGCCGTATTGGGTTTGAGATAAAGCGGCAGAAAGCTTCTGAAGGAATTTGTCTTTAAAATCTCTCTGCTCTTCATTAAAGCATGGGTGGGCGAAGTAGATTTTCATGGTTGTCCTCTACAAGGTTTTTCTTTAGTATACCATTACAGAAGAAAAAGATAATTATATGGCCGCTGCCTTTATTGACAAAAGGCTTCGCGCTGATAGAGAATATTATCAACAAAAACGGAGGGAACATGAAGAAACTCATTTTGTTTTTTATCGCCTCTTTCTTCCTCGGCACAACGCTTTGCTATGGATGGTCATGCAAGACTCACACGTTTATAGCACAGCAGGCCGGGATGAAGAATCCAGAATACGCATGTATTCCCGATGAAGTGCGGCACGAAAACTACAACCTTATGATACAGTTCCACTACCACAGCGCTGCACCTGACGCTGTTGTAACACCGGAATACATTCAAAGATACAGCGTAAGAACAGCAAATGTCAGAGAAGAAGGAAAATCTGATACAATCTCCATAAAGATTCCCCACAAATCCGGCGTACTCTACTGGAAGATATTAGACCTATATAACAGGATGAACGAAAAGGATCTGAAAGAGTACCGTTACAACTACTACCTTATGAGCATTGCACACTTTATCGGCGATCTGTCACAGCCCCTCCACAATTATCCATACAATAAAAAATTAGCCGGAGATGGTAAAGTCTATGAAAGCCACGGCATATGGTCTGCAGATAAACACGGCGAATTCGATTATGCCCTCGATGCCGCATACCCCCTTTCAAAAGAGGATATGGATTACCTTCTCAAGAAGATAAGCATCATCAACATCAAAAGCAGCGATGATATGAGCCGTGAAGTGGCAAATATCGCAAACAGCTCAATAGCTCTTGCAAATACGTGCTTTAAAGAGAAAAGGGGCATGTCAAGAAAAGAGGCCATCGGCCAAGTTGCCATGTCAGTATCATTGCTGAAGGCGGTCCTGCATAAAAAGCAGCACTAAACCGCTCCGATTTGGCAGGAACTGCTTCTATCTTACTTGGGGCGCTGGCGCTTTGCCTTCTTGTAAGCCTTGTAGGCTCCATAACCTGCTATTACAACTGCTCCAGGCACCAAAGGAATACCGAAAATAATGACAGCGGATAGCACTTTTATGGCTGCCGGCATAATCTTATCTGATTTCTTATTCTGTTCTGATTTGGACATAGCATTGAATATATATCATAAAACGAATTCTGTTCTGAAACATTTATCCATAGATAATTCAATAACACTCAACCTTTAATCATTGACGTATATATTTCTGATATGGTTAAAAATAACAGAACACATTCAGGAGAAAAACATGACGAAAATAGACCTTGCAAATAACGTATACGATAAACTTGGTTTCTCAAAGAGGGAATGCGCCGATATCGTAGACAGGTTCTTTGAAATCATTAAAGAAACGCTGGCAAAGGACGAAGATGTAAAGATTTCTGGATTAGGCAAGTTCATGGTAAAGCAGAAACATGCCAGGAGAGGAAGGAACCCTCAGACAGGTGATGAGATGGAAATTAAAGGCAGGAAGGTGCTGCTTTTCAAGCTGAGCCATGTTATGAAGGATGAGATAAATGAGCAGGAAAATATTACTTATACGATACAAAAGTGAGTTATGATGGCTATTATTGCAGCCAGCCAGCCCAGAGGTATTGACCCGGTAGCCCCGATAAGAAATCCGCAATCATAAAACCAGCCGGAATTTGGCACAGCGTACATCTGAATATTAATAAACAGTCTGATTATCAAAGTATATGGAGCGACCAGACCGTGCCACAGTCCAAGAAAGAAACCTGGCGGATTATCGGGAGGTATCGGCTTTGACCCTACAAATGCACAGCCGACCATGAACAGAAGAGGTAAAATAACAATAAGGACAATGCGGTATCTATTCAATTTGCCCTCCTGAAAAAGAATATTGTAATTTAATCCTATTCCTGAAAAAATGTTTTGTCAATCTGATAAATCTATTACTCGTTTACCTAAATGCCGAAGTGCTCTTCATCCCTGATCTTTGCCAGGCACTCATCCAGAGACAACCCTGAATAAATCTCCTGCCACTGTCTTGTATGGCGCATATAGGAGAGATTAAACTGATTCTTGCCGGCATATTCCATCCTTGCGAATTTTTCATCAAATGTTGGTGAGATTGCATTGGGGAAAGGACAACAATAAATGGCATAGAAGTAGAAATAACTATGATGCCATTTTGTGTAAATATCTATAACGTAATTATACTTTTGATTATCAGGGGGAGGTTGAATATGTCTGGGCTTGAGAACGGCGCGAACCAGTTCGTTCGCCTTATTCTCTACTGCAATTCTGATCAGTTCAGTTGGTTTTGTCTTTGGTGTCCTTGGGTGGAACATGTATCCGTACCTTTCTTCTCATCGTTTATTTCAGAGATTGTATTTCTTTCTGAAGAACTCATATGCTTCCATAATTAATTTTGTTTTCTTCTCTGCCATTTCCTGAAATTCTATCCCCAGATGCTGTACTTTGTCTGGATGATATTTGGCAAGGAGTTCTTTATACTTTTTTCTGATATCTGAGGGGCTGTCTCCTGCTGCGACCCCCAAAACCTGCCGATACCCTTCTTCTGTATTTGCATATTCCTGGCCTTGATAGCCACTGCTTTCATTTCTCTGGAACTTCATCTCTTTGAGCATTTTCATTAAGTAACGAAAGATGAAGTAGCAAACAATGATGAAAATAATGATTGGCACAAAACGCATCATCGGCTTTTTCTCCGGACTTCTATATGTTTCCAGATCATCTGGTTGCCTCAATCTTTTTATCGGCCTCGTCATCAAAGACAAGAACTGCTAAGCCCTTATCTCTTTTGCCGCTGGCTCACATTTTCTTTACCGCTTGATATAGTAAGGTTCTTTAACCCGTTCTTTGCAAACTCTTTCTCATATTTTTCAGCAAACGGTTTTTCCTTAAGGATAAGCTCTTCATCAGACATCTTCTCTACCGACGCTTCTCCGTATTTTTTCTCCACATCGCGCCTGGATAGGTTAAAGATGAGTTTATCCCAGAAGATGTCGTCATCATAATTCTGGATGTATTCGTCAACCTCCTCATCTTCTTCCATCTGACGGGAAGGATAGTACGTATTGTTCTCTTTAGCATAGGCGGCATAACGTTCAAGGCCGAAGTCCTTTGCAAAAGAAAAGATATATTCCTCTAACGCATCAAAAGGGTTCTCCTCTGGTTCTTCAGAAGTTGAATTGGCCATCCAGTTCCCCATATAGACTGCTTTCAGCAACGTTTCATACTGCTCTTTGGTGAATGTAATTTTCATGTTTCCTCTCTTTCTGTTATTAGCGGCAAGATTGTATGCTGAACCATTAACGCCGCCGGAGCCAGCTCAGAACGTCTATCTGCACGCTATCTTATAAAAAATATCACCTATGGTTCCAGGCTGTGTATGTTCCATTACTATCTCTTTGGCCTTGTATGTAGATAATATGCCGTAATCTTTATCGTACTCGAAAATAGAGTAGAGGTCGTTTTCCTTTTTGGAGCAGTTGATGTACCATACGGTTACAGAATGGCTCAGCTTATCATATCCCTGAACTCCAAAGCCCCTGCTTATTCGGTTTCTGATAAAGTCTGACTTACCTTTTTCAGAGTAATCCGTCCTTACTTTAATCTTCGTCAGACCTTTGCCGATGGAGGCTATGCTTTCTTCATCATAAAAGGTGTTGTTGCCTGCATTGTCAGTAAAGCAGTGGACCCACTCTTCGGCATGGGCTACTGAGCAGATGAATATTAAAGATAAAAGAATGAATATGAGCTTTTTCATATCAGTATCTTGGTACAAGCTTCTCTGAATGTGCTTTATGCTTCTGCCAGTTATCGAGATAGATACCGGCAAGCTCCGGATTTCTGATTATCAACAGGTTCTCGGCGTTGCTCTCTTCGGCAGCTTTTGAAAAGTTGAATGAACCCGTGATAACAATCTGCTTGTCTATAATAATTATCTTGTTGTGAGCTATAGCGTGTTTATCATCAACATATGTCGGTATTTTCATATTGGCTAAAAAGGTTGCCGATGTATAGCTTGCCCCTTTCTTCTTTGGTTCTTTTCTCTGGGATTTGTCTACTATGACTTCAACGTTGACCGCTCTCTTTTTGGCGTTAACCAATGCGTGGGCAATCGGTGCTGAAGTAAAGGAATAAGCCTGAACAAGAACCTCAATTGCGGCATTGTCTATCTCTTTAACGATTGCCTGGGTGCATCCACCCTTGGGGGAGAAATAGACCTGGGCGAGGGTGTTGTTCAGGGTGAGATCGTAGGCGAAAGAAAATGAACATAAAAGATAGAAGATAAAAAATATAAATATGGGCGTAGAAACTCTTTTAGTCATGAAGCTCTCCTGAATTGATGGATTTATCTGCATTATAATTTATGGGGTATGGGATGTCAAAGGGGAAGAATACTGGTTAAGCAAAGATATCAGAAGATGGGTTTTTGTAGCAGCTTTGACGTCGTAATATGCAATAGAAATGAACAAAATAATTGAATTTACCTGTTATTCTCAACACAAGTCAAGTATATGGGCATTTGACCCTGATCGTGAATTACTGGAAGGAATGTTGGTTGTATTAACATCATGGGTGCAAAAAAGAAAAGCTGCATATGGTTTTGGCATTTTTATTGTTTACAAGAACCTTTTGATCCTGTTTTGCATTTTTTCCCGTTAATCCATGTGGTGGACGAGAGGTTTGCTCTTGAAAATATTGTACCAGTCACTTTAGCACCAGTTAAATTTGCTTTGCTCAAGTCAGCATTGCTCAAGTCAGCATTGCTCAAATTGGTACCAGACAAGTTGGAAGTCCAGAGGGATGAACCTGTCAAGTTAGCACCCGAAAGATTTGCTTTGGATAAATTGGCTCCATTCATCATCAGATAGGACATGTCAGCACCAGATAAGTTAGCACCAGATAAGTTAGCAAGAATATAATCCCTATTTGCCGGAAAGGTTGCACCAGATAAGTCACACTCGGTGCAAGAACCCCACTTTTCTAATAGGCCAAGATGAACTTTATCAAAGGAATATCCAGAATAAACGGAAAAAAGATAAAAATAGGTAAAAAACATCATCAAGAATATAATCAGTTTTTTCATATTTAACACCCTAATACAGAATATACGAAACAATCGACAATTGTTGCACCTTATATTTATCACTAATAGTAAAAATGCTATCATATCATATTTCAAAATACCATTGTTAGGATCTTTTGATAAATATTTTGGTCTGTGATTGCCATGAATTTTTTTCCATTTTTTAAATAAACTGCGATGCAGACCTCTTTCTTTCGTCCACCTCTTAGCAGTCCAGCAATTCCGGCAGCAATGGCAACTGGTGCTGCAATTAATCCTCCTACCACATAACCAGTTATACCCCACGCAGCACTTCCGAGTATTTTCTTTTTATTTTCTTCAGTAACAAGTTCAACTCGTTCTATATTTCCTTTCAAATCTATAGTATCTCCAAGTGTCTTGCTAAGACAGAGTTGGCCAAAATTTGTTACCAGTGAATATCCATCAAAGTCCCCAGCAATAATTTTAGACATAAAGTGCCCCCTTTTTTTACATTGCATATTTAAATATGTTTAATTTATTCTTGAATTTTATCTAATAAATGTCAATAAGATTCTATTGCAGCTATTATTACTATATACTGCTTGGAGTGTTGCACATAAAACATAAGCGTTAAAGACAGTATTACAGAAAATTGTTAATGCCTTTTTCTACGGAAATATTTTATAAATATTGGCATATTGGCGAGGCTTGTATGCACCTATGTATTTAACAATTGAAAGACATTCCTAACCACGTTCACAAAGATTGCTACTCAGCCGCTTCTTGACCATCCGTGTATGTATGTGCCGTTATTACCACCGATACAGGAGATGTGCTTATGACATTAGCCTTAGTCTTTTCTGTCCATGGACTCTAAATTGGCTTATCAACCAGTTCTATAATATCGCCCAAGTCTCCCACATAGAGATCAATTGGTTTTTCGACTAAGCTTGCGAAGTAAGCCCTATCGTTCTTTTGAAGTTTTATTGGGTCAAGTTCTTCCTTAGAATGTTCCGGCATCCAAACAAACCTATATTCTCTTTGAAGTAAAAATCTTTTGTTTTTTGTAAAGAGAGTACCCAACGGACTTAAACAATTGCCATAAGAGACTCTTGCATTTACTCCAACATACCCTTGATACTGTCTATCAAATGCGGCGTGCATTCTTTCAGAAAACTCCGTCGGTTCGTTAATTATCAAACAGCTATCCGAATTCTTAAAAACTTTGTATAGGTTCTCATCATAGGCGTAAGAAAGACACAACATATAGAAATCAACGGTCATTATGTAATTGTTGCTAACATTACCAATCGGTTTGATTTTCTTTATTGAACCGTCCTTTTTATCGGTAAACAATGCTGTAAAATTTTTGCCATCCGAAACAGTTGTGGCAATGAATTCATTGTCCTGACGAGCCTCGTCGTCTTCTATTTTCAAGTATTTCAATGCTGGAAAAATTCTAAAAATGCCATTTTCGGTGATTTGTCTTAAATGTATTTTTTCCCCATACTTATAGAGCCTTTTCTCTGGCTTACAATTATAGAGCACTTCATTCCTACAGTCGTCAGGAATAAACATACGTAAGTTTATAACCCCGTCTTCGTAATAGTGTACCAATGCATAATTATCTATGTGCTTTGATATAACAAAACCGCCAATCTCTGCATTTGGCTTGATAACAGAATCTTCCCGAATTACTACAGTATCGATCTTTAAGGGCAACCTGGCAACGGGAAAGCCTTGGTCATTAAAACCAAAAAGATCACAAAAACCACACTTCAATTGCTCTTTCATATCTGTTTTATTCCCAATAGTTTAGGCTTAGTTTTCATATCTGCCTGCATTGAGCCAACTCTCATATCCTCACTTTGTGCCGATATAACACCATAGCCCCACCGCACTTTCGATGTAAATCTTTTATTGTATTGGAATAACTCAGAAAACAACTACCTGGAGGAGGAGACAACCCGAAACCCGTAGCTGCCGCTCCGGTCCGACGGATCATTATTGCTCCGATTCGAAGAGCGGACACCCTCCGGATCGCTGCCCCAAAAACCGCCGCGAAGCACCCTATATTGGCCGGAAGGAGGACCTATAGGGTTGTCTCTGGGGCCATTTGAGTAGTAATCTTTACCATACCAATCTTGTACCCATTCCCAAACGTTGCCGGACATGTCATATATGCCGAGGGCATTCGGTTGTTTCTTGCCTACAGGGTGGGTTGTATTGCCCGAATTTGAGGTGTACCAAGCATAGTTTCCAAGGTATGATTCAGAACTTGTTCCTGCGTATTTCTCGTTCTTACCACCGCTTCGAGTGGCATACTCCCATTCGGCTTCCGTAGGAAGGCGGAATTGATTACCAGTCTTCTGATTGAGCCTTTGAATGAAATGCTGAGCGTCGTTCCAGGAAACACTTTCTACAGGGCAGGTATAACCGCAGGACGAGAAATATGAGGGATTACTGCCCATAATAGCCTTCCACTGCCCCTGAGTAACTTCATATTTTCCAATAAAAAAATCATTGACGCATACACTGTGGATGGGCTTTTCATCCTTGTTTCTATGACCGAAGTTATCCCCCATATTAAAACAGCCACCTTTCACGAAGACGTGTTCCATGCCTAATGCCCCTTCCAGTGCTTGGAAAGTTGAATATATCAATAATTCTTTTTTTGTTGTTTTTAAATCGTTAATCTCGGAAAAAACGTTTGGTTTCTGAAGCGGGAAAATACGGCTTTCACCTGTACTGAGATGAGTAACCCGTGCTGCTGTCAGGAGATAGTTACCATTTTTGCTTCCATCCATCTGAAACATTCCCTCTGCCTTCAAGTAAGTACGTGTTCTGTATAGGTCTCTGGCGTAATTGCGGTCTGTGTACTCCCAGTATTTTGTCCAACTTTGTCCTTTATATTTAAGGGTCAGGGTAAAGCGACTCTGGTCTGCATCTGGTTCTCCCAACGAAACGGTCATGGAAACTCCTTCGGGAAGGAGAAACCTTTTGTCCTGCAAGTTATCTATACGGTTCACAAAGGGTGCGAGTATTTCTGTTTTTTGTTTCAAATAAGCAATTTTGGCAATTATTGTGTTGTAATTCTCTTCTGCTTTGAGCTTCTCAATAACCTTTTCATTTTCTTCCCTGGCTTGTTTAACGGCATGGTCATAAGCAGCAAGGCGCTTATTATATTCTACTGTTGTCTCAAAGGGGTCTTTTTCGGCCGGTTTCAGCGGAAGCCTCACTGTCGTCAGGTCAATTTGCTGGGTATATGCCTTCTTAAGATTTTCAACATTGCTCTTGAATTGGAAATCCATGCGCTGGATGAAAGCAGCTATTTCTTGTTTTAATTGGTTTGCTTCGTCCATAGCTTGTTTGAAAGATAGGCTATCATCTACGAGAGTCCAGGCAGACTGGGACAAAAGTGCTTTCCGGGCAAGCTCGTTCCAACGCTGCTCGTTCTCAAGCTGTGCTTTTTTGATACGGTCCTGCTCGCGGGCAAGGGCATCTACCTCTTCTTTCCTTGCCTTTTCCTGTTCGGCAATTATCTTCCTTGTCCGTTCCTGCATCTCCCGTTCTTTCTGGAGGCGCTCAAGTTCTGCCTTTTTTAGTTCCCCCCGTGCTTTAATTGCTTGCACCTCACGGGCAATACGCTGATTTTCACGCTCCCGCTCCAATGCGATGGCCTGCGTGTTAAGCTCTTCTAAACGTTTTACCTCAGAACTCTTTAAGCTGGATAATTTATCCTCTAATTCTTTGACCTTCTGTTGGGATTCTTCCAGCTTCTTTAGTGTTCCCTTTTCTTTCATGATATCTTTTATCTGCTGATCCAATATGCCCGTATCAACGGCTATCCGAGCTTTTACCATTACATGTGTCATACCGTTTTTTACGGTCACTACTGGTATACCCACAATCTGGGACTGGACTATACCTGAGGCCAAGGCGGTAACCTCATCCTTAGCTAAATGGTAGTTCTGGACTACCGTTAAGGATGAGATATAAGTTCCTGCTTCTTCTACAGCGAGACGTTTGGCCTTTCTAAGGGCAAACGCTTCCACCTGCTCCTGGCTCTGGTCACGACCTACGACCTCCTCCACTTCCTTTTCAAAAACCTTTATCTCGGCAAAAAGTGAAGATACGCATAAAATACTTATAATGAACATGCAGATGGCTGCGAAGACATTCTTCCCCTTCATACGTTCAGCCCAAAATATCGGGAAAAGCAAAAAGAGTATTGTAGTAAAGCATTTATTGTTGATCCTATCATCCCCTTTTTAATTCTCCTGCAATTTTAATTAATTTGCAAGTGAAAATCCTATTATAAGACCCTTGCACGGTAATTTAACCTTAAATATCTTGTAACTATATGATATATATGGTATAATTGTTATTATCAAATCCTAAGGAGACCTCCCCATGACAGATAAATTCACCACAAAAGGTTTTGCTGATTACTTTATAGAACAGAGAGGGTATGCAGACACATTTTTAGAAAAGATCGATACTTTCATCAACTGGAAAAACATTGAAAGCCTTTCAAACAAAAAATACAAAAAGATTGAAAGCGCTGACGGAAGACCGGCATATCCGCCATTACCTATGTTTAAACTTCTATTGCTGCAAAGGTGGAACAACTTAAGTGACCCGCAAGCAGAGGTAGCTTTAAATGACCGCATCTCATTTATCCTTTTTACAGGATTTTCCATATCAAGTTCAATACCCGATTACTCAACCATCTGCATGTTCAGGAATAATCTCCTTGAACTTAATCTCTATGAAAATAAGCTCGGTAAGATATAAGGTCGAACAGAGCATAGGAACTTTAAAAAAGTGTTATCAGTTTTTCCGGCTGAGGTATAAGGAGTTCAAGAAGGGCAACATGGAGTTCCTCTTAAACGCAATGGCGTTCAACCTGAAAAAGGCGGCGGTAATGATAGAATAGAGGGTAAGTACATCAAAAAGTGCATAAGGGGTGTAATAAGCTAATTATGGAGGCTCAAACTGCTGCCCGATTAGACAGAAAAAACATAAAAAGTGAACGTGAAGACACAAAAAGACGAGAAGTTGGAATTATGCAGGTCTCAATATACTCATTATGTCAAACCACCTTCTTTTAGTGGAAATAGGACCAGATCGCTTTTTACACTTCCCTGATATTGTTGAAGATGTTATACTGATGCAAGTGCCGGATGCAACTGAGAAACTTTAGTAAAGATTAACATTTTCCAAATGTGCCAATTTGAGTAATAAATGGATTTAAGAATAAACATAATTACTGCCACAGGACCTTTCTTAGAGACGGATTTTTGTCATTCCGTTTTCCCTTATACTGAAAAATGGTTATACGGTGATGATAGAAGGATGGAATCAATTAGATATCTCATAAGAGAAAGGTCTAATAAATATAGAACTGTCATCGATTTCCTTTTTTGTGAATCCTTCCCCGAATGGAAAAGACAGTGTTTTATGTTTTACGAAGGTATGGGAGAAAGACTTGACTATTATTTAACCAAAAGGGAATTGCATAATTATGATAAGATTTTACTGTCTATATGTCTTGAGATTAAAATAATTCATAAAGAAAACAAATATGTATCATGGAGAAAGTTTATAAATAATAAAATCAAAAATATTAAAAATGCCAAACTTCACCTGAATAACGAATAATCGAAAAGCTCGATACATACATTAACAAAAAATAACCTGCCAAGACTTTTCATGTTACAACCCGTTATCAATAAATCCAGAAAAGCTTATACAAGGTTACTCCGTAAGGTTATCGTTAGATGTTGCCTAAATATCGTTTTCTTATCCACCAATTCTCGCTCTGACAATGGATGCAAGTTTTTCAAGTTCTTCTGTATTTAACTTGAGAAGAAAATTGAGATCCTCATCTGTATGAATAAGGGTTTTGATTATCTTGATAAGTTTTTCTTTGGTATGAGGGGTAGCTGTATCCATCAGTTTTGCCGGCTCCTTTCTATATAGTCTTCAACTGTAGCACATTTCGGTAACTCACTCTTTGCTACCAGTTCATTCCGGTCATTATAAAACAATAGAATAATCTTTTCATCTTCTTCGATATATTCCATTGAATTATAAGTGCTACACTATGTGGCCATGCTGGTTATCGGCGAGAATCTCTTTGAGAGCTTTTGTCAGCACTTCTTTTACAACATTATAAATTTCCGGGTCTTTGCTTCCCCTGGGACCAGCAACATTCAGTACCTGTATATTGTGTTCTTCTATCCACTGTAACATTTCTTTTACTGCTTCATCGACTGGAAGTCTTGTCATATCAAGGTGGAGACATGGCTTGTTATGTTTTTTTGCATAATTGTACGTTTTGAGAGAGCCACCTGACAAAGAACCATGAGATAAAATTGCTGTCCCATCAGAATCTATTACGTTTTGTTCCGTCCTTCTGGTGTAGCTTCCTGTGGGCATCTCCTGGAGTTGATACTTATCAGGTAATGGACCGGCTTCTGTCTTTCTTCCTTTCGGTATCCAGCCACCATGTGGAATATTCAATTCGATGGCTGCATCAAGGGCGGCAACGTCTGCGCCTGTTTGGCCGCCTGAAACGATTTTTGTTATCATCCTTGCCTCTGTATGTTAGATAAAGCAGTATACCATAGAGCAAAACAGATTTTTTGCCGGTTTAATCCTTCTCCCATCGTGAACCTTTCTTTTTGTATCCACGCTTTTTCAATTCCTCTCTTGCTTTCTCCCTGATCTCAAGTGGCACTTTGAAATTAAACCTGTTATCCGGAAGGATACCTTGATTATCCTGTCCGAAATCATCGGCAAGCATAATAATGTATCTGTCCGGAATTGTATCAATCGGCTGGCCTTTGTATTTGCCGAAAGGCATGACAGATGGGTTAACGACAGGCCCAGAAGGTCTATTAGTCTTTTTCAGTTTATAGATTTTCATGGGATATTCTCTTTTCTACGTTAGCCCCAGGCATAATTACCAGTAGTAATATCTCGCCTTAATTTTATTAACTGAATCTGCATCAACCTCAAACGGATTTTCTGGCAACCGGGGTATCTCCATTGTATTAAGGCTCAACGGTACGTTCTTCAGCTTTCTGTTATATGCTTCAACCATCAGGTATTCAAGGTTCACCGCATCCTCTATATTGTATGAAAGAAGGGTTTCCAGCGATTTCTCGTTTCCTGTCTTTTTGTAGTCATTCCATAAAAGAACAGCGAAAAAGCCGTCTACATCCGCCAATCCGCCTGTCCTGCCGATACCTAATTGCCTCTCGCATGATTTCAAACCTCCGGAATATCCGAGGCTGTAAAGTATATACCTCAGATCAAGATGGGCATGAGGAATACTTATACCAAAATAGTTTTCGATGAAAGGGATATCGAAGGTTTTTCCGTTGTAGGTCACAATGATTCCATATTGCATTATGTCATCTTTGAAATCGTTTAGATTTACCCCATTAACATAATGTTTGATGTCTTGCCCGTCATACAGGGCAATGGTTGTAATGATGTCACCCGGGCTGCCAAGGCCTGTTGTCTCTATATCGAGATAGGCCGTCATATCTCGAAATTCCCTGAACATGCGCCAGTGCTCTTTTGATGGAAGATTGCCGTAGAAATATTTAGCATCCCTGTTTGTTATCTTTTCTTTTGACAGTTCAATGTGATCGATAATTTTCGTAGACTTGTTCACCGAAAGAAAGTTAGGGGGCGATTTAATGAAATCATCCATGGAGCAGACCCCGCTGTCCCAGATTCTCCTTTCCGTTGCCACTCCGACAGATGGAATATGCGAAAAGCTATGATGCAGCATCAACAACTTCCTTGAAAATCACAACATGAAGACCGGCCCATGTGGGGTCAATCTCAATTGTGGCCTTGCTATATTTCGTTCCAGCTTTCATTTGATGGTTTTTACGTGTTATGTATTGAGACACACATTACCTGTCATGCAGGAATGTGTCAATAATAATATATGAAATTCTATGTCTACATCCTTGAATGCTCTGATAAAACCCTCTATACCGGCTACACCAATGACATTAAAAAAAGATTGTACGAACATAATAATACCAGTAACGGAGCAAGGTACACAAGTGGAAGGCGGCCCTTGAAGCTTGTTTATATTGAAAGTTATTCAACACAATCTGACGCCATGAAAAGAGAAGCGCAGATCAAGAAGTTGTCCAGAGCGAATAAATTACTGCTCACAAGAAACCTCCAGCAATAGTATTTTTTATATCTGTCTCGCTTGCTTTGAATTTTATTGTGATATTTCTTAAGAGAAAGAAAGCGGACCCGAAGGCCCGCTTCACTTGAATTTATTTCTTCTTCGGTTTTGCCGCTGCTTTCTTTGCTTTCGGTTTTGCCGCTGCCTTGCCGCTTACCAATGTTTTTAATGCTGAACCTGCGGTAAACTTAGGCACCTTCTTTGCAGCGATCTTGATCTCTTTGCCTGTCTGGGGGTTTCTGCCCGTCCTTGCTTTCCTCTCGGACACCGAGAACGTGCCGAAGCCTACAAAACAAACCTTCTCGCCGTTTGTAAGCGCTCCCTCTATACAGCCTATAACCGCCTGGAACGCCTTGTCTGCTGCAGCCTTTGTGATGTTCGCTTCTGCCGCCACCTTTGTAACAAGTTCTGTTTTTGTCATGAAAACCTCCCTTTTAAACTTTATTATCTATATAAAGCAGAGGGTTAATTCCCTCTGCTATGCGCCCTGCCCTATCCTAATACCCACCCGCCGCGCTGATGGCAGCGCTTGCCCCGCTAATTGTAGCAAACTCTGACATGCTCACCGCAGGCGGTATAAGTTCGACAACGCGATACATTTTGCCGTCGCTTTTTTTCTTTTCCGCTATACGCATGGTCAGCGGCACCCTCGACAGACACCCGTTACTCGATGTTAACTTCTTCAATGTTGTGACAATGTTGATGATTGTGAGCTTTGACTTTGTAACTAATTTGTAGCCGCCCGACAGAATATCAACATCCGGAACATAAAAGTAGAACGTGCCGGATATTCTGCACTTTTGCGGCTGAAACAGCCTGCAGTCCTCGCCGGAGCAGGCAATGTTGACAAAACCCTTCGTATCCTTGCTGTAGCGCTTTGCCGTCTCGCCGTTGCCGGTGCAGTATATAGAGCCGTTTTGCGTGTAATAGGCGTAAGAATTCGGTATGGTCCTTTCCAAAGAGGCGTATGCCGGCACAACCTGAAGCTCTGTCGGCCTTGCATTGCCGAGCGCCTCTTTAATCTCGTCGGGGACTAAGAAATAAGGCAGCGAACAGGTGAATTGCCTTTCGTTCGCAATCGGTTCTACGATGTTGTCGCACTTAGAGCACACATACGAGGTTTCGTTCAGTTTCAACCCTATGACCTTGCCGCCGCAGACCTTGCACATTGCTTTCACGGCGCGGCAACCGATGCTGATTGTGCCTTTTACTCGAAAGCTGTTTGTGGGGTCAAGGTTGGCGATTGTTTTGATCAATTTTGTGTATCCCCCATAGTTGCAAGTATAGACGTGATCTGCTGTTCCGACCCTTTCAGCTTTTCTTTGCAAGCGCGGACAAGAACTGCCGCCTCCTTTATCTTGCTGATAAGAACATCGACATCTATATTGATGTCTTCAATCTGCACCATGATCGTTTCCAGTTCCCTGGCCATTTCAGAATAGGCTTTCTGCTCTGTAGCCACCCTGCCCTCCTTTTGTATTATTATTGATAATTTTGCTTTTTATAGTACCTTCAAAAAGTCTCGTGCTGATAAGATTGCCGTCTTCAACTTCACCGGCGTTCTTAACAGCCTTTCCGTTAAGGTAAGTTATGCTGTAACCGCGCTTGAGTACGTTTGCCGGATCAAGAAGCGTAATCTTCTGCAATATGCTGTCCATCTTCGCCTGCCGTTTCTCGACTGTTGCCAGGGGGCGCAATCTCAGCATCGCCTCGAAGCGTGCAATATCCCTGTGCATGAGCGATATCTTTTTTGTCGCCGCATGTGCTATTTTGCTGGCTATAGTGTCTGTTCTCGCCTTTTCTTTAATTATCAGGTTGTTTGCGGAGGTGCTGATTCGCCTCTGAATGGCGTTCAGCTCGTCCTCGTACCGCCTGAACACGCCTATCAAATATTCCGCAACCGCCGTTGGTGTTTTGAGGCTTGTGTGAGCCGTTCTGTCTACTACGGAATTGTCCCTGTCGTGGCCTATGCCTGTAATTACCGGGATGGGAAACACCGCAACCGCCCGCGCCATTTCGTAGCTGTCGAAGCAGTTCAAATCAGCAACGGAACCGCCTCCACGTATAATTATTACTGCATCGTAAGGCGTACCTGATAGTTCGATGCAATTCAAAGCCGATACGACCGATTCGACAGCATCAGCGCCCTGCATAACCGCGCTGTATAGCTTGTGATAAAACTTATAACCATGCACGTTGTTGTCGAGCTGGTTGACGAAATCGCCGTAACCCGCAGCCGTGTTGGAAGATATGACGGCAAGTTTCTGCGGAAGGCCGAGGACAAGACGCTTGTTGTGGTCGATGACCCCTTCCCTGCTCAGTGCCTCTATCGTTTTTCTCCGCTGCTGTTCCATTTCTCCGAGAGAGTACGCAGGATCGATGTCGTGTATGATTAGCTTTAACCCGTAGGCTTCCGAGAAATTTACCGAAACTTTCAGGAGCAGCCTCATGCCCTGAGAAATCTCTGTGCTTGTCGCACTCAGGAACTTCTGCCTCAGCTTCCGGTAGTTTGCCGCCCATATTATCCCCCCTACCCTTACGGCGATCTGGTCGCCTTTCTTCTCAACCAGGTCGAGGTAGCAATGGCCGCTGTTGTTGACCTTAATCTCTGAGATTTCTGAAACAACCCATGTCGGAGACGCGAACTCCCGGGCGAGAATATTCTTGATGCGCGATATGAGTTCAAGCAAAGTTATGTGTTCAATATTCATCGCAGTTCCAAATCCTTCAGCCTTATCAGGTGCTTTATAAACTCGGCCTTTTTCATACTCAATCTGGATGCCTTTTCTTCGAGTATCGCCATGTCCTTTCTGCTGATACGCATGGTGAACATAGTATAGTCTTTCTTTTGCTCTATATTATCGTTGCTATGCATGATTTACGTCCCGGCATTTACAACGCCCTTGATTATTATCAATATACATAGTAAGTTATATTTATTATATTGTATATACATTGTCAAGTAAATAAACCAAAAATGCCGCCTCGGAATTAATACATATGTAAGCAATAAATCTGTAGGTCAACGAACACCATTTCTATCGCTTTATGCCTTTCTCTAAAGGATATAAGGCGATCTCTGTATCAAAAAATCAAAACACACACAAAAAAAGGAGGCAACATGTTCAATTTCACAAAAATTGCGGGGTTAATCCCCGAAGGAAATGGCTTATCTATGTTATTTCAGAAAAAAGGGGACGAGATCACCGTAGTATACGCCCCGAAATGGAAAAATAACGGAGATAATAAGGGGCTTTCCCCTTTAACCGTCAAGGGAACCGCTGAAGACCTTAACGCAAATTTCGAGACAAGCATTTCTTCGTTAAATGCCGAACAGAAAAAGTTGGCAGCCCTGCTTAGCGTCACCGTGGCAACGGCGGCGAAAAAGGCGACTGTAGCAAAAGAAACCGCCAAAAAGCAGGAAGAAATAGCGAAAAAAGGTGTCGCGCCTGCAAAAGCTGAAAACGGCAAAGCCGATACCCAAGCGACAGCAACAAAACCGGCAACACCTCCGATGATGGATCTGTTTTCTGCTCCAGTACAACCGGAAAAAGAGACCTCACCTGCAGCAGCTGATGAGGTTGAGGAGGAGGTCAAATTATGAAAACACTCCCCAGGAGTTTTAAGTACAACGCCATCACGCTCGATGACCCGGAACCAGAAATGAGTCCGGAGGATGTAAAGGAGTTTTACTCCAATATTTACCCGGAACTGGTGCAGGCCGAAATAGAAGGCCCCGAAGTCGGGGACGAAGCGATCGAGTACACCTTCAGACGGGCATACGGCACAAAAGGCATTAGTGTTGTTGAACTCGCCGAAATGCCGAGGCCGAATGAGCAGCATGAACCGACAGCACCTACCTACTATCCTACCATTGGTGTAATGCAGCTTATCGGCGAAGTCGCCACACGGCGCCACGAGAAAAGAACGTCGCTTCCGTCCATAGTCCTGGAGCCGATATGATCTATCCGCGGCGATGGGGCAAAGGCAAAAAAATCGACATCAAAGATTGTGTCCTCACGTCGCAAATAGCAGATTTAGACGAAGTTCTCTCCCAAATGGCAAGAGTATATCTTGCCATCGGGGGGGACCCGACGGCGGCGTGGGAAGACGCAACAAAAAAACTGGGCATAATCCGCGACCTTGAGAAGCGGATCAACGTCCTATTAGGTGATGAAACAAATGGGCAAGAAGAGGAAGGCTACTGCTACCCACGTGTTTCAACTGCCATGTGCCACCGCTACGGTGTTATTCGTGGTGGTGTTCCCTATAAGCTTCACGCTTATTTTCAGATTGAGGCTCCTTCTACTCTCGACCTGGAATTTGTAAACAAAATTGAGAACAAAAGGCTTTACAGATTGCTGGTAGCGATCCTAAAGCTAATATTGTTTAACCCCACTTTTTTGCCGATGAATACGGCTGACATGGGGGAGTTTCACCTCATGATGTTTGATGAGGAAGAGGAAGCGGAGGATGAAGATGGAAACACCCCCGCCGATGAGATAAAACGGGAAATAGAGTACTTTCAGGGTCTCTTTCCCGACAAGTGCATAAAAAATATAAAAAGGATAGAACGACTTACAAAAATCAAGAATTCTATCCGGGGTTTATCGGCCTCTCAAAGCCAGTGGCTCGACAACGCATTGGAATATCTTTCTATAACATATGCAGAGAAAGATAGGTTCTGGCGCGGCGTCAAGGCTGCGGAATGGTACAAGGAGTTTCACAGCGAGGAAGGTAGTGGTGAAGATGAGGAAGCCATGGATGAAATGATTGACCCGGAAGAAATGTTCATGGCGACCACAGGCTTTTCATCGCTGTATGACATGCACTGCGAGTACATGGACAGCAGCGTGAACAGCGGCATGTCGTATCCGTCCTTTAGGGCGGTCATAACCACCAAGGAAGACGCAGAAAACTTCAGGTTTCACGTAGACGTTCTCAGACGTCTTAGTGACCTGTTTGAGACAGGAGGAACAACGTGGTCAACATAGCACAAATAAATGATGACTATGTGCCCGTTGAGGCACTGATAGTCTATCAAAAAACCGGCGGCGATAGGGTCTTTGAAAGCACGCTGCCGAAATTTTTCATAACAGAACATGCCGTCTTCGAGGACGGCACATTAGGGGAAGGTTCCCCATTAACCGAGCAGTTCGTGGGGGCTCTTGCAAGGGGCTTATTCCCGCTCGATTACATACACGAGCGGGTCATTGCCCAATCTCCCGCAATTACGATATGGTGGAAACCCGCCTCCACCGCCAGAGTAGCATTTTCAAGGGACACTGGAGTCACCGGCGGGGGCAAATATCCGCTTCCCCCGATGGTATTTAAACTCACCGGCGGAAAATTATATAACTGGGCGTTGAAAGATAACGTCCGGCCAGACAAAACAACAAAACTGTACCGGTCGCCGTTTTTCAACATCTACGACAATGGCAAGTGCTGTATGGGAAACGTGAAGGTTCCCGATGCACTTGACATAGTAAAGTGGGAAGCAACGTTCATTGGTGGAAAATGTACAAACGAGCTTCCTCCTTATTTCAGGAAAGGCACCCCGAAAGATGTTTGGAACCAGATCAGGGGTAAGGATATCTTTCCGGTAGAGATCCTTGCTGAGACAGGCTTGACCGTTAACAACATAATCATGGAGTAGATGAAATGAACAGATTAGACCAAATAATTCAAAAACATATGCCGGTGGTAATTGTGCCGACATATGGAGAACTCGACATCCTTGAAACAGGGAAAACAAGGTTTTTGATGGGTAAAGACGGTCTTTACCTTGAAACAAAACAGCCCTGGGGTTCGCTGACGAGGAAGCTGTGGGAAGCGCCTCGATACCTCCCGTACGGGTGGGTTTTAGAGGAAGATGGCTTTGCTGAGGTGCTCGCCGAGGCAACGGACGTTATAAAAGACACGGTAGTCCCTTTAGCGGCAAAATACGCACGCGAGGGAAAGGAATACGCCGGGTTTATTGCCTGGCATCCTTCAGGGTACGAGTACGTACCCGTTGATTTTACCTCCACGTTAACCAATGTGATGTACAAAGCGCCGATGACAAGCAACGGCGCACACATCGCAATTGACATCCATAGTCACGGTGAGATAAGGCCATTTTTCTCACAGACAGATGACGCCGACGATGCTGGCGGTGTCAAAATATGCGTCGTGCTTGGCAATTATCGCCGAAGCAACGGCTCAGACATATTTGATGCGGCCGTCCGGTACTCGGTGGAGGGGTTCCGTTTTTATCATGGGCCTCTCGAAAAAAACGAGGAGGAGGATGGTGATGAAGCATAAACATTATCTTCCGGGGAGCTTTGTGGATTCCTCGGATAAACACATCCTGCTGGTGGGTGTCGGTGGAACGGGCAGCCAAATATTAACCGACTTGGCCCGTATGAACCAGACGCTTATTCAGATTGGACATCGGGGTTTCAGCGTTGATGTGGTCGATCCCGATGTTGTCTCGGAAACAAACGTCGGACGTCAGTTGTATTCAATGTCCGATGTAGGCCACTATAAGTCGCCCGTGCTGACAACGCGGCTGAACATGTTTTTCGGTACGGCATGGCGGGCGTATGTACAAACAATAAAACGGCAGACCAGTCTGCCGGCATCAAAATACATTTTGATAATAACAGCCGTGGATAACGTAGCTGCTCGTCTCGTTGTTGCAGATAAAATTGAGGCGGCAGGCATCCCGTATTGGCTCGACACGGGAAACATGGCAAAAACGGGTAATGTGATACTTGGCTCGGCAAAGCACCTCTTTTCACGACAACCATGGAAGAAGTGCGTTGAACGCCTGCCGAACGCCGTCGAACTTTACGGCGATGTGCTGAAAAGCGCTGCAAATGAAGCGATACAGCCTCCAAGCTGTTCGATGGAGGCCTCGCTTTTGAAGCAGGATTTGTTTATCAACAAAGCTGTATCCACTTTTGCGATGCAGATCCTTTGGAACTGTTTTAGTAGAGGTTATATAGAACAACACGGTGCTTTCATCAACCTCGATACAATGACTGTTCGGCCCCTCGATGTAGACCCGGACAAATGGAAGGCGATGGGGTGGCAGCAACAAAAAGTCCGAAGAAAAAAATACAATTAAATGGGATGGTGCAATATGAAAAAATCAGAGGCGTGGTATGCCTTGTTCCCTCTGGACGTCTACGCTCTTGGCCCGTTCAGATTCACAAAAGAGAAATCTGAACATGAGTTCAGGGAATATCTGCGAGAATGGGAAGGTGTGAAAAGGCTCCCAAAGGGGGTCGAGGTGTGGCCAACAAGGTAGTATATATGGCGGTCCTTCGGGGCCGCCTTTTTTATTTTTACCCCCTGGAATTAATACATATGTAAGCAATAAATCTGTAGGTCAAACGAATACACTTAATCGCCACAGGTCTTTCTCTAAAGGCTAACGGACAATTTCTATATCAAAATAATAAAAATAAAGGAGGGCAAAGCATGTTCAACAAGTATTTTCCCGTTCTGCTTACGGGGATAGCGATAACTGGAGTTGTCGCAAACATTTACAAGCTCCCGGTGTGTTTCTACCTATGGAGCGTGTCTAATATTTCGTGGGCGGCGTTGAACTTTGCGTCGTACCGCAAGCACAAAGAACACAGGTCTCTATGGCAAGGCATTTTATTCAGCATCTATTTTTGCCTCGCCGTATGGGGCCTGCTGTCCTGGTAAAGGAGGAAAAACATGGCGTTATATTTCGTTTACAGAAGTTTAGAAGAAATGGACGCTGATATGCCATTTCTAAAAACTTCTTCAGAGGGGGCCGCCGAGGCCGCATGGGAAGTACTGCATCCCCACTATCCAGAGGTTTCTATTGTCAAAGGTGTCGGGGAATTCGGTAGAATAATCAAATACTATAATTAAATTAAGGAGGAACTTTAATGTTAATGTTAAACAAAGAAAATATCAACGACCTCCGCAAAGAAGTTGAAAATCAGTTATCGGAAATCGGAAATCGGCGCGGCATTAAACTGAAAATAGGCACAATATCATATTCGCCTGAACGGTTCACATGCCGATTGACTGGAGAACCTGAGTCAGGGAAGAAAAACGAGTTTCAGAAATATGCAGAGCTGTTTGGGTTAGGAAGGGAGGATTATGGTAGAACGTTCAGCCTCGATGGAGATGAGTACAGCATCACCGGGTTGATCACATCCCGATCAAAATACCCAGTCCAATGCACACGGGCAGACGGTAAAATGTTCAAGTTTACCGTGCCATCCATTAAAAAAGCTCTCGGACAGAATATTTAATAAGGTTATCGGATACCCTTGCCGCCTTGGAACGAGACACCGTTATCGAAACGGGCTTTCCGGCAATTCCTGGAGGGTTCGCCCGCGGGGAGGTCCGCGATTAACAACAAACTAAGGCGGTCCTTCGGGGTCGCCTTTTTTTGTTACTAAACCTCTCGGAATTAATACATATGTAAGCAATAAATCTGTAGGTCAAACGAATACCATCTTTATCGCCACAGGTCTTTCTCTAAAGGCTGACGGGCGAATTCTGTACCAAAAAATCAAAACACACACAACATGGAGGCAACATATGGAAGATTTTGTTTTGGGTTTGTCAGCGACTTTGGCAGGTATGAGCACAGATGAATACTGTGCCACAAACGACAATCTGTTGAATAATCTCGAAAAAATTGAAACGGCGGTAAAAGGAGCTAAGGTTTGTAAACTCGATGATTTCAAAGAATGGTTCGTAGCAAAAAAAATGCTTTCATCGTTGTTTTGCTACACAGCAAACACAAACCACGCAGACTTTGAACGGGTATCCGCTGCCGAGTCAGTTCTTGGCGGTAAGCTTGATAAATTTGCCAAAAACTACGGCAAGGCATCACCGGAAATAAGGCCGGTGATAAAGTACGTGCTAAAACGTAGCCGCTGGTATTATACCTTCGAAGACAGTGTAAAAATTGTGTCCACACTTCTTGATAATGGACATCTATGGCAGTCCAAGGGGTGGTTCTTTTGCACGGGCCTTCACCTTGCGGTGGGGGACAACGTGTTTGGCATCAGCAACTCAACTGGCCGCCAGTACAGGCGGTATGTAGGAGTTTGTGTCCCGCAGGCATTTTATGTTGAGGGACGATGGCCGGAAACAATAAGAGCGCTCGTTGAGGCGGGTATGATAAGCAAAATACCGTTACTTGACGAAACACTCTGGGAAAAAACATCGATAGATGATAGAAAGGGATGCGCGAAAATATCACTTTCTCGGAAGGAAAGAAATTTCATCCGGAATAATTATCTGAAGAAATAAAACACACAAACAAAAACAAGGAGGAAACAACAATGGGCTACTACATAACAATGCGGGGGGTATCGTTCACATCGCATATCGCCCCTGAGCAGGTCAAAACAATGCTCGCTGAAAACGAGTTCATAGGCTTCAGCGACAAAGACGAAATTGAGTGGAATAAGCAGGAGAAAAGCCTGATGATAGTTCTCGTCGCCACAGGGGAGAACTTGATTCGGGAAAACAAAGCCATTCCCGAATGGCTTTACGAAGTGCGTCCATACGGGGACGACTATTACTTTAAGTACGACGAGAGGTTGGACGTCGAACTTACCGAGGTAATAAAAAAACTGCTCAAGCCGGGCACATCTTGCACAATCGTCTATGATGGCGATAGCTTCGATGATATCTTCGGTCATTTTATAACCGAAGAAGGGATCTTCGAAGTCGGTTGCAAGCTGATAGTCTATAAAAACGATCAGTGGCACGACGTGGGCGATGTAACAACGGTTTCTCCCGTTAAGGTGAACGGCGTAGAATGCCGCTTCACATATTTAACAGGAGAACTCCCCTGGTTCAAACCAACGGAAAAGCTCCCGTATCGCTTTGACATCCGTCACGGCGAGGACGGCGAACCGTGTACAATAGAGAAGGCCGTTTGGGTCAACAGATTCGGGACGATCCTGTCCCCCGTTGACTTTTTGGCGGATAGCAAAGACGGTTACGTTGACATCAGGGATTGCCCTGACTGCGGTAAATCGCACCCAGACTTCATATCGCTGTAAAATAGGAACCCAATTCGATATTACCCTGGTTGATAAATGCTGCGGTGTCCAAGACCACAGGGAAGTTATCAATCACAACAGGAGGGAAGGGACAGACTGAAAGGCCTGCCCCGACGGGGAGAATTGCGGTCTCATAAAACAAAGCACAAACAGGGGAGAATAAAAAATGAAGGTATACGTATTGACAAGAGTCGTAAACAACGACTTCATGCTCAACAGCGGCGCGTTTTCGACAGAAGAAAAAGCACGCGGATTCACAGAAAAAATGGAAGCAGTAAAGAATCCACTATTTTCAGTTGTTCACCGTATCACTGAAATGGAAGTGGATGCTTTACTGAAAGAATAAAAGGAGGAGGCCGACATGCTCTATTTCACATACAACCAAGCATTAGAAGCCCAGAATAAACAGTTAGAATACTACAGCAAAAGCCTTACCGAAGAGGGAAGGCAAAAGCTGGAAGAAATGCTGAAGAATGATACGAAACCCTGCCCCGAGGGTGTATCGCCGGATGAATTGCTCCCTGCAAGGGAACTTTTCCATCTTGTTCCGCGGGGGGGATGGTTCGAGCAAAAAGAAGTTGTTGAAATCATCAAAACCAACAAGCGGGGAATTCTTCGTGACGAAAGTCTCGTAGAAACAGTCCTCGATCAAGACGCTGAACGCCGAATCAAACTTTTTAATGAAAGGGTTACGCCGTTCGAAAAGCAGCGCCTTAACACACACTATTATGGCATACCCGCAACAGGCGTCATGCAGGGGTGCACACGGATTGTTCGTGTCACGGAAAAAGCAAAGGAGTAAGTGATGGAAACACAGTTAAAGAAAGTAATCTCAGAAATGGAAACACTCTCTGAGATATGGGACGAAGAAAAAGTAAAACAGTACCCGGCGTATCTTCCGTCATTTGACGAGTTTATAACAGATCTCGCACGGATGCTGTCTGAAGAAAGGAGAGCAGCATGATAAAAATTTACAGACAGAAACGAGGAAATCTGAAGTATGGCATCAATAACGTTGACGCTGAACGCTTGAAGCATATAGCGGCGGTCAATGTTTTTACGCTCTCAGAAGCCGTAGAGATGTCGGCGGCAAAAGCAGGTGATATATTTGTCACGCCTGCAGTGTATATCTTCGGAGAAATTATCGACTACGCAGCATTTCGGCTTGACAGCGGCGGCGATTTCAGCCATGTCGAAATAATCGATAGCAGGCCTATTGATCCGAAAACAGAGAGGTTGGTTTCCAAAGTAGCCCCCAAGACCGGTTATATAGCGGTTGCTCGGTGTGTAACCCGTAGCCTCGATGAATTCCTCAACCTCCACAAGGCTGCCCGTCGAGAAATCATACGGCAGACAATCGTATGCCACCGCCGAAATCGGTTGGCGTACATAAAACAAAAAATGACTGCTGTTATCCCGGATAAGGGGGTGTCAAGATGAAATTTATTGAAACAACCGAACAGTTGATTGCATGGGCAAAAGAGGTCAACAACGGTGTAAGTCTCTCCCGCAAATGTGATCTACAGGACATAATTGGCCACAGCAACACGGAGAGACTGAAAGAACTGTTTATCTCTGCGAACGGGAGTAGAAACCTTATTACCTGCTCGTTCTATAACACCATGTCCTATGACTTTGTTGAGGAGATGCTGCTCGCTTTAGCCAAACACAAAGCACAGGCATTGATAGATAAGGAGTCGGAGAGACTCGAGACAGAGTGGACGGAAAGATTTGTTTTGCTCGAAAAAAGGGAAGAAAGGCTGAAAGATGGGAAGACGGTAATTTATAAAAAGATTGCCACGTTGAAAAACACCCTCGCCCGCCTTGAATCGAAATTGGAGAGGGAAAAGGACGAGAATGCCGTCCTTCGTAAAAAGAAAATGGAATTATCAGGTGAAGTGGAAAGACTGTCGGCGGACGCTAAACGCTTCAATATTATCAAAAGTTTACTGTCACCTCCCCCGGCGGTTCGGGAGGTGTCGCAATGACAATGGACTTATTAGAGGGAAGAAAAATAGTCGTCAACGGCTATTCAACGACCATCCATCTGGAGGAGTATTCCGAAGGAGGAAGGCTGGCGATCATTTTGGTTTGCGATGATGACGGTCAAGAGTATGGGACGTTGACGGTTAATATGCCCGAAGTCCCACTGGAACCGGACGAAATCATCGTAAAAAGGTGGTCAGAAAATGTAAATATGTCAGAAGCCGCTCTGATGAGTGGGCTATTCCAAGACACAGGAAAAAGAGTCGCTACAGGGTTCGTCCAGGCACATATATGGAGGATATCAGAAAAAATCCCAAATGTAAGATTTTGGGAATATATTAATCACTCACTGGTAAAGCTGACCTTGCCGCCGGAACAGATAATCAATTGGAGCAGATTTTCTCCCACCGAGGAAGGGTGGATGAGAGAAACCAGAACATACGAGCACGAGGATGGCATGGTCACCCTGTTGATCGTCACAGAGGGAAAAGACTGTGATGGGCGGATAAAAACCGTATGGGAAGGGTACTTTGACCCACACGCGGAAAAGGAACTTCCCCCTACGGGTCTACCAATACCGGTATGGCATGAGAAGAAACAGCGTCAGCGGGACTACACCGCTGAAGCATTGGGTTATTAGGAGGCCCCCTATGAACAAAATACCAGAAGGACTGAAATACGCCCTTTGCGCGTTAAGCTTTTTCAACTCCAGGTGGCACAAACGCCATCGCTTTAAAAATGCAAAGAAAAAGTATAACAAAAATCAAATGGTGTCGCAACGCACAGAAAATGTGGATATGTGTCGGCACTATATCACCAAGGCGAGAACAGTAGGCTTCCGGGGTTCAATCCGGGAACAGGCTAAACATGTTTTTAATCAGGAGGCAGCATGAATCACAGGCATTGTTTCTATGTCTGCGGTTTCGAAGGCTCCGGCGTGGAGGCAAAGAAATGCATTATGATATAAGCATATTGCAACCGGACAGGACGGCGGATTTTAAAGCCACTGATCCGGCCTTTATTGATAGTGTCGTTCAGCGAGACTATCAGAAATACATAGAGGAGGGGGGCAAGAAGGTGGTGGTTGCTAATAAAGCTTTAACAAGCAACATACCGCCGCCGGTTACTGCAACCCCCCAAACAAAACCCAAACCTGTACAACAAACCCTGTTTTAGAAGTAAAGGCCGGACCGTGATGGTTCGGCCTTTTTTGTCTCAACTCTCTTTAATTATTCCATGCAATATCTTTTCAAATTCTTTTATTTCAGATAATAGATCTTTAGCGTACTGCTTGCTGATATTAGATAAGTTTTTTTCAACGTCGCCTCTGACCTGTACAATGCGTTTCTTATAAAAGGCTATCCCCCCGCCTCTCTTCTTTCCGGCAAAGGCCTTTTCAACGCCTTTTGCAGTTAATTTGTTCCTGACCGCTTTAGCGAGGACGTCATTAAACCGAGGATGATTTATGTGTTCCACAAAAATCAGTGCTTGCGACATGTTGATCTGTTTATTTCTCAGTGTTTCAAGCGCCTCGTTTGGAAGCTTTAAAATCGTCACCAATCTTTCGATGTACTTTATTGATTTTCCTGCAATTTTTACTATTTCCGACAAAATGTCGGTAAGCTCATTTTCAAGATTATCTGGCTTGCTTGAAAACGTAATCATGTGGCTCACTATCTCTTGTGGCTCAACACCCTTTTTGCCTGTTCGGATTGCATAGTAATCGTAATATGCCCGCGCTTCGTCAACGGGGTTCAAATCTTTGCGCTGAAGATTTTCAAGAAGCTGTATCGTCATTATATCTTGGCGACTAATGCCATCGGGAAGAATACGGGCCGGTATATTATGTGTGTTTGCAGCGACCGATGCTCTATATCTGCGTTCGCCTGCAACAAGTCTGTATTTGTCGTTACCTTCGCTTACAACAAGGACGGGCACCACAACGCCTTTTTCTTTTATTGACGCAGTTAGGCTCTCAAGTTCTTCTTCAACATCGTCTTTCGATCGTACCTGTTCATCGATAACAATTTTTTTAAGCGGAATGTACGAAAATTCGACCCTTGCGTCAAGCAGGGGAGCTACGGTGTCCAGCTTATTTTTTTTCTTAAACTCTGCTATGCTCATTTCCAGCAGTTTATCTTGTTTTGTTGCCATGTTGTACCCCCTCTTTAGATCGTTTTGTATCTTCAAGGATTCTGTTATGGATTTCTTCGGCAAGTAAACCAAACTGGTTGTCTGACTTTGACTTATCAATACTTCCCTTTGTTGTCGCAAGCCGCCCTACCTTTTCAGAACGACTGATGATCGTATTGAACAGGTAGTGCCCGAATGCATCGGCTGCTGTTTTCTTTGTTGCACGCTGCGCTTTGGTATCCCTGTGTAAATTTACTATTACGCCGAGTATTCTCAAGTTTGGATTGTAATATCTGTGTGCTGTCGGTATCAATATTTTTGTGATATCCATTGCTCCTTTAATCGCGAGAAGGTCAAGTTGAATTGGCAGTAGCACATAATCAGATGCATTAATCGCTGAAGAGGTGAGCATCTCAATACTCGGAGGTGTGTCGATAATGGTAAGGTCATATGGCTCTGATATTTTTCTTATTATTTCGATAATTTTAAAATATACAATGCTGTCATATTTAGAGAGTTCCAACTTCGTTGCCGCAAGATCAAGGGATGAGCCAATTAGCGAAATTGAACCATCTTTTTTAACTGTTTCTACCGTTGCGTATTGTACAAGGGTATCAAATTTGTCAAGATTTTCTGCATCTTGAAGATCGTATGTAACGCCATACCTTAATACATCATGGATTTTTACATTCAGCTCATTGGCATATTCGGATAGCCACCACGTTGTGTTTGCCTGAGGGTCAAAATCAAGGACAAGAATTTTAGGATAATACTTCAGCAGGTATCTCGAAAGGTTATACACTAATGTGCTTTTACCGACACCGCCTTTATGATTTGCTATTGTTGTTATTATCCCCATAGGCCCTCCTGCTTGTTGTCGGACATCTGGCGCTTTTTGCTCGACGACATAATTTCGGCAATCTCTGTCTTCAATTCTTTACTTTCTATCTTATCGTAAGCTTCTTTTCCCTTAAGAAAGCAGTATTTTTCAGTATTATACTTAATGTTGAGAGATTTTTTTAATTCTGATTCGTTTTCAACGACATCTTTCAATAAATACCACGTTATATTATCTATAATCGCAACCGGCGTTGGCTTTCTTTTTCTGTCCCCATCCTGCACCTTTTTAATGTCTTCCTGCGAAATGCCGAAGTGATCCATTAGAAGTGAATATATTTGCCTGTGCAATATCTTTTCTGTCGTTTTTTTTGCGGTGCTCATATCGCCATAAATCTTGCTGGTCAATTCGACCAGCTTTCTAATATCCATTTGTCCGCTCTCATTAAGCACCTGACAGTATCCGAGTATCCCCTTGACCGCCCTCAGGTTATTTGCAACACTCATGATATAAGTTGATACGTCATGGGAAATTTCAAGGCTATTTCTCTTACAAAACCATTCGATGTACTGACGCTTCATTTTTTTATCCGGGAGCGAGATGAAGCACACATACCCGGACATTAGTCTATTTGTGATGCGTTCGTGAAAATACGGCGGCGCATGATTCGGGGGTGTATCGGATGTCATTACCATTGTTTTCCCCTGGTTGATTTGTTGTGTTATTATTTCGAATAGAGGATCGGCAATCCATTTTAGTTCATTTTTGTTAAGATATTGAAAGTCGTCTAATATTGTAAAATCCATTTTCCTTTGTAGATTGAGGAATGACTTCTTGTTTTTGAAATAGCTTTCTTTGGCGTAATCAATAAAATTGTTTGTATTGCTCAAATATACGTTTTGCCCCTGCTGTAAAGCCCTGTATGCAAGGATATTAAGAAGGTGTGATTTTCCTGTTCCGGTTTCCCCATATATATAAAATATAGCGCCTTCCCTTTTATTTAATAACTTTTCTGCAAAAGCGTATGCGATCTCATTACTTTTCCCTGTTAAATATGGTGTTTCGACATAATCCGGATTTATGAAACCGTGTAGCTGACCAATATTATCGTCAAGCTCAGTATAATTTTGTTCGTTGCCTTGTTTATTTTTTGCATCTTTTTCTTTAAAGATTTCTTTATCTGATGGAGGTTTTACAATAAACTGTACTTCTTCTTTATTAAAATATTTTCTTAAAGTTTCCGTATGTCCTTTGAGATAGTCCGCTACAAATGTGCTTGTTGTAATTATTGTTATTCTTTCTTTAAAGATTTTAATAAAAGAATTCAATAATAAAGGGATGTTCAAATCTTTAAAAACCTGCGAGTTAGGATCGACAAAAATCTGTTCAGACTTGCTTTTGCCTGTATCTGGCATAATTGAACTCCCTTATATAACCCATAAATAACACAAAAACTAAATTGAAATAACCTTGAAATAATATTGAAATAACAATAACACATTTCAAATAAATGTCAACTTCATAATAACATCACTCGTATTTCAAACTTATTTCAAACTTATTTCAAACTTATTTCAGAGTTTTACACAAAAAAATCCCCCGGGGGGTGAAAAAGCCGGGGGAGGCGCTCTTGCAAAAACCGTTGTTTCGCACTATGCCGGATATCTTATCTCCATAATATTTTCGACATCTATAATCTTATCGCCATTTTTAATAACGAGTTTTTCCGGTGTTACCCCTGTTGCCGCTGCCATATTAAGCTGGAAAGTTACGTTATCGATGGTTTTCAGCATTTTCTGGTAATATTTTTCAATTTTAGCTTCCGCCTGCTCCCGCGTTAACCCTATCAAAGCGCCGTCCTGGGTGAGAGCTTCTTTCACCAGTACACGGCGACGGTTTTCTTCTTGTAAAAGCTTATCAATCTTTGCCAATGCAACCTCCTTTATTATAATAATGTTTTATGTCCATATTTATATAATACCACAAAACCCTTTATATTACAACAACAAGCCTCATTCGTTTTTGGTGTTATTCTTATTTTTACCCCCTGGAATTAATACATACATAAGCAATAAATCTGTAGGTCAACGAACACCATTTCTATCGCTCAGCCTTTTTCTAAAGGCTAACGGGCGATTTCTGTATCAAAAACCCAAAACACACACAAAAAAAAGGAGGTAGCAATGGCACCAGGAGGCACCATCATGGCGGTTCTGCAGCACAATTTGAACGCATGTCGGCTTTTAGCATGTCTGCGCAGGCATTTCCCCAAAACAGCAGCAGGCAAAAAAGCGGCGATACTGATTGCCGCAAATTATGAAAAAATAATCCATCCCATTCTATATGGGGTAAAGGTAAGGTAAGGCCAATATGGAAAAAAGCGAAACAAGATATACCGTCAAAGGTCTTAAGACGTTTGTCGGTATGGAAGGCATGGGGGGCTTTAATGTCACCCTTTGCCGTAATGAGAAGCCGGTTGCAATGGTCATCAATGATGACAGCGGAGGCGATTTCTGCTGGGAATGGAAGTCGAAATCAGAAGAAGCAATTTTGTCAAAGCATTGCAAATCGCTCCCGCCCGGTAAGTATTATGACGGGACTCCGATGACGGTTACTCCAGACATATATGTCTGCGAGTTAATCGATATATACGAGCAAAACAAAAAAATACAGCGCAAATGTAAGTCGCACTTGTGCTTCAGACTCAAATCGGATGAGCCGGGTGCGTACCGTACGGTTAAGTTGAAAACCCTTGGGGTAGAAAAGTATTGCGAGAAGGTAAAAATTTTGCTCGCCAAGACCTACGGCGACAACGTTGAGCTGATTTATAACGAGCTTTAAAAACACACACAACAAAAGGAGGGCAACAAATATGGCAACAACAATTAAAATTCCGGTTAAACTCGTCGCCGGGCATATATCAGCAGCGGCTGAGATCGCAGCAGGGAAATCCTTACTGCCGATGCTTTCAAACATGTTGTTGGAGTTTGATGGAAGTAAAATCAGACTCACGGCAACAAACTTGACCGTAACATTCGTAGCATCTGTACCGTTCGAATCTCCGGAATATATCGGCAAACTTCTACTGCCGGCAAAAACGCTTTCCGCGGCCATCGCGGGCGTGTCATCAGAGAACTTTTTCCTCACCGTAGACGGTAATACCGCCACGGTGACGGACGAACCCGGGGACTTCAGCGTAAAATTGGCCGGCGGCGGCAATATCGAAGACTTTCCGGCTGTCACCGTGACGGAAGCGGGCGAACTGGCGTTGAACGGCACGGCATTTGCGGAGAAATTAGCCTTCGTCAAACACGCAATGGGCAAAGTTGGTGCTACGGCAGGAGTAAAAGTAGATTTCAACGGGCAGCTCACCTTAGTTGCGACCGACGGAATAAGAATGGCAATTTCAGAAGAGCCGTATGCGGGCGAGAAGCAGATGTCGTTTACCGTGCCTGCCGAGGCGGTGGCGGCAATTCAAAAAACAGCATCCGGGGAAAAGTCAATAAGCCTTGCCTTTAACAATGAGGCAGAGGCAATAGACATTATAGGAGAGGCCGCTACGGTTTCAACCAGGTGCATATCAGGTGCGTATCCTAATTACGGGGGCATTCTTCAGACAAACCCGGTCGTGCCAGACAACACTATTGTGTTAGACCGAAAGCTGCTTGTCGCAGCGATTGATCGTTTAAACGCTGTATCAACCGGGGCGGGGACGGTCACGATCAGCCCCTCGACTGAGGGTCTCGTACTTTCAGTTCAGGATGATACAACGGCGGGGAATATAAAAGTCGCCGTGAAAAAAATGACGGAGACGATACCCGAAAAAAGTTCCTATTCTCTGCCTTACATCTCTGCCGCCCTCGCGGTGGGGAAAAGTGAGGAAATAGGGCTGACCTTGCCCTCAGGGGCGGGGAAACCCCTGATCATAAGTGGAGGGAACGTTCGGGAGTTCATAATGCACCGAACAACAACCTAAAGTCTACAGGCCAAAACATAACCCCGGGGGCATCTGCACCTCGGGGTTTTTTTGTACCTACACCCCGGGATTTAATACATATGTAAGCAATAAATCTGTAGGTCAACGAATACCATCTTTATCGCTCAGTCTTTTTCTAAAGGCTATTGGGCGAATTTTATATCAAAAAACCAAAACGCACACAAAACAAGGGAGGAGACATGGCAACAGCATTAGTAAAGGCCCATGGTGCGCCCAGGGCAACGGCAGAGATATCAACGGAAAACGGCATAACAAAAAGACGTAACTCGATCAGAGTGGCAGGCAGGGCGGTTTATACCACGCTTGCTGTCGAAGTGTCCGGCGGCGCTGCATACGCAATGGCAGTAAAGTCGGTGCTTGAGGCTGAAATACAGGAGTATTTCAGGAAAGCCTCTATCGAGGTTACCGCCTGATCGAACCCGAAAAAAAACACACACAAAAAGGAGGCATCATGGACGTATATAAGATCGTAACGGGCCGCATTATAGACGCGCTCAAAAAAGGTTGTGTCCCGTGGAAGAAACCATTCACAACAGGTTTTCCGAAGAACCTGTTAAGGAAAAAAGAGTACCGGGGGATCAACTCGATTCTGCTTGGTACCGCGCCGTACTCATTGCCATGGTGGGTAACACAAAACCAGGCAAAAATATTGGGGGGCGCAGTTAAGAAAAAAGAACGGAAACGCGGCTATCCTGTCGTATTCTGGAAGTTTATCGATGAGGTAAAATTCGAGGATGAAGAAGAATCGAAACCAGTCGGCAGAAAAATACCGTTCCTGCGGTTTTACACCGTATTTAACGTTGCACAGTGTGATGGCCTCGACGATAAGATTCCGGTGGAGACGGGAAAAGATAACATCCCCATTGAGCGGTGTGCAGAGATCGTCACTGCCACTGGCGCAACGATAAAGGACGGAAACGCGGCATATTACACGCCGGGCATCGATGAAATAAGCATCCCGGCGATTCAAACTTTCGTAAGCAGCGAAAAATACTACTCTACGCTGTTTCACGAGCTGACCCACTGGACAGGACACAACACCCGCCTGGCCCGCGACGAAGTGGTTAAAACCACAATAATGTTCGGAAGTGCGGACTACAGCAAGGAAGAACTTGTGGCCGAGATGGGCGCGGCGTTCCTGTCGGGCGTGACCGGCATCGCCGAAGAGACGGTACAGGCCTCCGCCTCATACATACAGTCATGGCTCAAGCGGTTAGAGCAAAACCCAAAATGGGTAGTTCTGGCGGCAGGGCAGGCTCAGAAGGCGACTGACTACATACTCAGCTTCAGTAAATCGGTTGAGAAACCGGCCGAGCAAGAGAAGGAGGCCGCATGAGCGAGATCGCGACAAAGTTCGTCGATTGGGAGGTTCCCCCGATCGAGTCACTCAAAAACACGGTTGCGTACCGGGCAAAGAGGGACCTGTTGGACGGCAAAAAAATCCACAGGAAGGCAAAGAAGGATATTGTGTTCGCTCTGAACACAAATTCCCGGTTCAAAGATTCCATTCCTTTGTCAGGGTGGAAAATTTCTTTCGCCGCTTGGCTTAGAGACTTTTTCGTTAGGACGCCTTATGGAATGGAAATCGTAAAGGCGTTTGATAAGCCCTCGGCGAAGCATTTCATCACCAGTCAGGGTTTCAAGATCACGTCTATCACGGAGGAAGACGGTGACGGCATAAGTCAAAAAAAATACCGTGAGCTTCAGGTCGTTCCTAAAGCAAACGGTATAATATCAGATGAAACCTGCCCGCTTTGCGGCGGGCAACACAGGGAGGCGAGAGTCCCTGTGTGGCTGTTCCCGAAAAAGAGCAAGCGGCCCCTGTGCCGAGCTTGCGCCGAGAAGTACGCTCCGGAAATATTGCAATTCATCTCCGGATACAACGAACTTCTGAAAGAAAAAGGTTAAAGGAGAAACGATATGTACTATCATGTGACATACTCACGGGGTTGAAACCCCGTGCATCTTAACGTGAGCTTCCTGCTTCACAGATGCGGGCTTACCCTTCCTTTTGAAAGAAAGAACAGAGGCCCGCTTCTCCACAGGCTTGATATCGGG
>Ga0302244_1000041_pt1 | contig 112022 bp, 108 predicted proteins | sample AAG_UR_Phe_MG_FD_193513 | JGI IMG/M metagenome (GOLD analysis project Ga0302244, IMG submission 193513) | Enriched activated sludge microbial communities from anaerobic digester in WTTP, New Holstein, Wisconsin, United States - AAG_UR_Phe | ecosystem: Engineered > Bioreactor > Anaerobic >... | reverse complement strand
CCTCATGTAATACAAGGGGTCGTCTTTCCTGACGGAGAGATGGCCAAAACACAGGAGCTGGTAGCCTAATTATGGAGAACAAGGATACGTTGAAAAAAATCCCATACACAACTATTGACAATATCTCAAAGAGCTGGATACATGAGTGTTAGATAATATGATGCAGATATTCATATCATTCTCGATATCTGAGCTATACCTTCTTGCATAAGATTACGTTTCTTCTCGTCCAATATAAAGCTATGAGGTAAAATGTCAAGAAAACTTTGACTGACTGAAACGGCTTTACTGTGATCACCTAATCTTTGAGCAAGATCAATATAGAGAACGCCCAGGTCCTCGAGGATCTCTTGTAAATCAAGATTACGTATTCTATTGACCTCCTGGAGGGCAGAATCTAAGACAATTAATGCATCCTCTTGTTTATCCAATGCAGCATATGTCTCGACAAGACCATAATAAGCGCTTAGAAGTCTGATGGTTTCAGGGGCATAGGCAGATTTGTTCTTAACAAGGAGCGTGCGAATTTCATTTATAGCATTTATGTATGCCCTCGCAGCCCTGTCATACTCTCCAGCCTTATAATAAAAGGCTCCGCTTTCTATATGTGAGCCATAGTTTTCTTCAGCTTTGACAAGGAGGGATTCCTTATTAGCTTTTGTTTTTTTCCACATGGTAATTTTCTGGTTGCATAAGTTTACAAATTCTTCTATTTCTCTTGAATTGAGAATGAATTTTTGGCTGTCATTTTTCGTGGAAGTAAAGCTCATCAATACCCCCAGTATTTCACGTGCTTCATAATATCTGTACTGTTTGATATACAACTGAGCAAGAAGACAGTATACTTGGAGAGCTAAAGGCCAATACATCTTCTGCATGTTTGGATCAGAGAAATTACTAAATTCGTTTGCCGCCGTTTCAAGCTCAGTTGCCGCCTCCCTTACCATCCCTGCTCCCAGATGCAGGGTTCCTGCCCGGAAATATCTCTCCATAATGTGGAGGGAGTTATCAGATAAAAGAATGCTTATTTCTGCTTCACGCCTTAATGAATCAATGAGTCCATTGGTTTTAGTAAGAAAGCTGCCGATTGCATCCACCAATTCCCTGTAATATTTAAGAAAATCCTGAATGACGTCGAGGTTTTCGTCTTTGATGTCATTATTGCATAAATAATTCTCTATTCTGTACCTGTAGGGTGCAACCATTTTTACAATTGGATCATCAACATTCTTTTCAAGACGTTCAATAGTTTCCACGAGGTGAACTGCCTCGACAGTACTCAGGAGATTTCGCTCCTTAAGTTTTTTAAGCCTCTTAACACATTTAATAATTCTGTCACAATCCTTTTGAATTGTTTTGAGCCGAGCAACATCTCCCTGAACATCGCTGGACATAGCATCAAAATCACAGGTGACATGGGATATTGCGACAGATTCTATAACTTTAGCAAAGTCTGTTAATGGCACGTTGCAGTGTTCATCTATGAAATCCCTGAGTCTTATGGTCTCTGCCCCCTTGATGGATAAGCCCCCTTCTGTAGCATTGTACACCATGCCTTCCATTCCTGAAATCCTTTGTTCGAAGGCAGTCCTGAAGGTTAGGAACTGGCCCAAAGTATAACGTTCATCCCCAAAAATATCCTTTACAATGGGATTCCTTTTTTTATTCTGTTCTATGTACTCTTCAGGATAAAACAACTCTGTGACTTCTCCTGCGTGCAACTTCTCTCGAAAGGAAAGGTCCTGCGCAACGAGAGCAATAGGATCAGCACCCATTAACTGTGCCAGTGCGAATGCCGTGTGAGCAACTGACCCGCCAAACTGCTCCATATGGGATCCTTTATCCAGCCAAAATCTTTGAACCCAAATACTTGCTGGATGCTTATGAATGATGGCAAAGAACGTGGGGCCGGGGTAAAGTGCGCTTAAGGATTCATGGACAACCTCTCCTGAAAAAACAGCTGGTATTGATCGCAATAAAGGGATATCTTGGAAGACCAGAAACTGTGTTCGGTTTGATTCAAGAACAACTACTATATCGGGAATGATGCCTGCAGGGACAAGGGTAGGAATCACAACATCCACGGCAATTATCACTGCTCTTCCCTTGGCTTTATGAAGGAGGTGAATGTTTTTCTCAAGAGATGGGCCTGCAGAAACAATGATCGCAGGATAGCCCTTGAAAAGATTTTTCAGTCTTGCAACACCCGCCGTTCTCATTATTGACGGTATGTTCTCAAGAAATGCATCACTCCATTCTGCACCTCTATTGACTCCTGTGAGGACATTCACATCGGTGAACATCTTTGATTCTTTGAATTGACTTCTAAACTTCTCATAAGCTGCTTCATCCGTTTCAATACACAGACTTTGTTTTAATACATAAAACCTTCCTCTGGCTATGTCTCTATGATGTTTTTGTATGAATCTTAAATCCAGTTTGCCATCACCTATAATCAGATTAACCCTCTCAGAACCCAAAAGCTCCGATAGATCTTTTAGGCCGATAATGACCTTGAATATTTCTGGAACTGCCTCATAAATTACTAGTGTGCATTTGTCATCCATCAGCTTCAACAGGTGTTCCGGATATACACCGAGCCCAAAACCGAGAAGAAGAATGACTTTTGTCCATTCTTTTTTGTTCAACAACTTTGTTGCGCCGGGCGGAAGGTTGGAAAGATTGATGTCGTCGTGAAAAGTAATTGTCTTTCCATCCGGCCGTCGATATGATATCTCTATTCCATCTGTGCTTTTGCGTAAAACCTTAACTTTTGCATTATCCACAATTGTTTCTTCAATCATTTGAACCAAGTGAGAGTGGGTCTTGCTCAGAGCACGAAGATTCTTTTCATAGATATCCATTATTTCTCCCTCTTTCTCGTATCATGAAACTCAATAAAACATCTTCTTATAAAATAGCAAGAAATATGCCGGTTATTTTTGTTTTACCTTAATCTGAAGACACGTTGCCCACGTCGTAAAATGGTATGGCGACAGCTACTTATGCTAACAATTTACCGTCAGCAAGCATAAATGACATGAAAGTAGCCCATTATGTGCATATTTTTGTGTCAATACATTGACAAGGTTTCCCCTTGATTCTATGAAATATATGGACGGCTTAATTAGTTGATCAAATACCGGATCTTTTCAGTCCAGCTAAACTACAAACAAATTTTACCGCCCCCAATATTTCCTGTGTTCTACTCTCATCTACTTCACCAAGAGAATATATCAGGCGTGCAAAAAAAGATGGATCGGCGCTTCGGAAGGATACCATTGGCATAGCTGCATGCACTGCTTGGTCAAAATAGACTGCGATGCCTTTCATTTGGTCACCAACAACAACAATACCTTCAGTGGCGCCCAGTCCGCTTGAAGCTGTCACAACGCTCGAACTTGGGGTTCCATGGTCAATGACGCAATTGTTCATTTTGAAAACTTCCATCCCGTAACCACCGTTATGTGTTGCATAAAACAAACTGGACTGATCAAACGCGTTAGGAAGAAGAGTGATAAATCCTGACCTGAAGGACCCAAGGGGAACTTTTTTCCAATGAAAGGTGACTTTAATGTCAATCTGAGGAATATCTTGGTAGACAATATATTCTTTATCAATTGAACCAATCTCTGTCATTATCGTTCCAACGCAACCTATCCAGGGGCCTTTCGAACTTGTTCCTCTCCTTATTGTGGGATCCGTTTTTTCAAGGTCAGTTATTTGGGATTTTCCTGGCCTCTGTAACACAGAGCTTGCAGAATACCAATCGGCGCTGAGCGATATTTCCTCAAAATATCCATGCTTTATAGTCCCTATTAAGGGTTCTGGCTGCATACCGGGAAATGCAAGGCTTTCGATTGCAAGTCCCCTTTGGTGGTTGAGAACAATATCCACTGACGGCGTGATAATTTGAGTAAATCTTTCACCGATATCAATACCTTCCCCGGCATAGTATTTCTTTCTACTCTTTCTCCTTCTCACACCTAAAACCACTGCACCGAATAGACCATTTATGTCGATGGGAATTTCAGTTGACTGAATTCTTTCCTCTCTATCGCCAATGGTATGTTTCAGTTTTTTCTGTGTTTTGAGTATTTGTTTTCTAAGTGATGTCCATCGTTCCTGCACTAAATGAGTTCTAAAATCACTCGACCAGAGGAAACATAGATGCCTTTTCAGTTCCTGAAGACCTTTTTCAGAAAATACTTCTTTTTTTCTTGCAGCATATATCTTCCGGTATATTGCAAAGCACTGTGCGTTGAGCCATGCACTGTTCCTGCCTGTTACCTGCCAACGGGTGACATTATATTTTGGCTGCTTCTTTACCGGGATTGGATGAGTGGGTGTTTCAAGCGACAGGGGGATCCGTGAGGGAAGATCCAAAATATCGGGTGCCGAGCCCAAGACATCAGCAGGAAGGACCAAATCAAACCGATGGTCATCTCGAATCCGGTGGTATAAATCTCTTATTCTAGACCATTCCCCTCCCTGGGCCAGCCTTGGTTCTGCCTTGAACCTTCCCGGTCTAAAGTCAAAAATTTCTGCATCATTCCCATAAAGACAAAAGAACCTCTCATTGCTGCCAACGTGACCGCCCAGGAATTGAAGCATCTCTTTCAGGCTGATGTCATTATGGGCATAACGCTGGAACTTCTGAAAAGAAATTGAATCATTCCATAAAACAGGAATGGTTTCATTGTTATTTCCAATTACAGTCTGTGGATAATATCGATATTCACTATTCCATTCAGGATGAAGAGTCTTTGGATTATTCCATTCCATGATGATTCCTTTCACCCCCAAATTAGAATAGTGCTCAACAATACCCCGAGAATACGCCTGTTCATTTATAAACCATACTTCAGGTATTTTATTGATCAAATTCCTGTATGTATCAACACCAATTTCAAGATTCCATTTATTCACTTGTGCTGGAACAAGCGGTGCAATAAGTTGCGAGTAACCTGATCCGATAAATTCGACTTTTCTCAACTCAATAGCTTTTTTCAGCACATCAATCCAGTCTTGATCAAGCATACGGGCAACTTCAAGTGTATAGGCAGGTGCTTCAATGGCAATCGGAATGCTATCCTCTATTGCTAGATTAAGAAGGGGCCAAAAACACCTCCGTATTATCTCCAAGCGTCTGGATTCAGGAATAGATGAATAGGCAAGATTGAGATGAAATATGGAGTACAAGCTTAACATCACTTACCCTAGAGGGTTCCCTCCGGAAGCTAACCAACCCCCATCAACATAAATAGATTGACCTGTAAGATATTTGGAATGATCTGAGGCAAGAAAGACCGTCAGACCTGAAAGATCAGATGCTATGCCCGCCCGGCCCATAGGAATCAAACTTATAAAACTTTCTCTTATTTTTTCGCTTGCAAAGAGCTCTTCCGTCATGTGTGTCCTAAATCTTCCTGGCCCAATACTGTTTACTGTGACTCCTTTTGACGCCCATTCCACCGCTAATGCCTTTGTAAGCTGTCGAATTGCCCCCCGACTCGCCACATAAGGGGCCATGTTTGGCAATCCTATTTCTGCAGTCAATGATGAGATAAGAATGATCCTACCTCCTCCGGAGGACACCATCTGTTTTGCGGCTTCCTGACAGCAGAAAAAAGTTCCCGATAAATTAACCTTTAAAACTCTTTCCCATTCACGAGGGGCAAAATCAATCGCAGGTTTTCTCATTTGAACACCGGCAGCAGTAACCAAAACATCCAATCTGCCGAACGATTCAATAGTTTTTCTAACTAATAATTTGACTTGTCTTGGTTTAGTCACATCTACTTCTTGAGTAAGAATATTTTTTTTATCAATGCCAATGCGCTCCCTCGCATCCTCAAGCTTGACTCTATTACGGGACGAGAGAACAACACAAGCCCCTGCCAGTCCAAGCGCCTGAGCCATGGCAAAACCCAAATCACCGCTTGCTCCAGTTACGATTGCAACTTTTCCTCTCAGTGAAAAATCCAGAGAATGTTTCATTGTCACTAGGCTAATGACCCCTTCATATTATGATCATTCACAATAACTTCCCCACCAGGCACTTTTAGTCCAACCGCCATCAATGACAATCTGCTGCCCATTGATGTGTTTAGCTTCCTCAGAAACAAGAAATGCAATCAGCTCAGCCACGTCTTCAGCCTCTCCCAGTCTTCTGTTGGGGGTCCTGCTTAGCATACCCTTTCCAATATCAGGGCTTTGGGATAAAAACCATGATGTCCTTGGTGTTATGATTGGTCCTGGTGCGACTGCATTTATGGTTATTCCGTATTTGCCCCATTCTACAGCCAGAGCCCTCGTCAGGCCCTCCACACCAGATTTGGCAACGTTATAGACAACTCTTTCAGGATATGTAGCAATTGTGTGGAAACTTGTCAAGTTAACAATTCTCCCATAACCTTTGGATATCATTGATGTTCCGAATATTTTACATGACAAGAAAGCACCGTCAAGATCTGTTTGCATTACTGATTTCCAGTCTTCGTAGGTAATCTCTTCAGCTTTTCCAGACGCTGCTGGTGCTGCTGCACACGTGACCAATATATCAATCTTCCCATCTTTCATTAAAACTCGATCTTTAATTGTTGCCAACTCCTTTTCCTTTCTTACATCGCACGCGTAATACTCCACTGTTCCTTGGTGAGATGCCTGTTTTGTTTCTACCAGTTTTTCAGCAACTTTTTGAACGTTTTTCTGTGATTTCGCAATCATAACAATATTACAGTTTCTCTCAAAAAGCTTTTCCGATACAGCGGCTCCAATTCCACTTCCTGCCCCGGTAATAATGGCTGTCCTTCCGAACAGATCTAACATTTTCTTCCCTCTCTGCTTGTTAAATCTTCTCCCATTCTTTCTTTTTTGCTAAATAAGCCCATACATAAGAGACATGTACGCCGGGTTCTCCAACAACAGGGTGATATCCCATAGGTATTGTGCTCCAGCTGTGGTCGTGTACAAACCAGGCGTCCTCAACAGAGGAACCATTAAACCAAATTCCTCGCCCCACTTGAACGGCTCTTTCGCTCCCCCCTTCTAAAAGATAAAAAAAGACCTCTTCGAAACCCTTTTCGGGCATCAGTTCGAAAGGGTGTGGAAGACTAGACCAAGTGCCGTATGCGTTGTGTTTTGTAATGCCCAATCTCAATGTAGGGCAAGGGCCATTTGGCGTCAAGTAATGATAGACGGCTCTCTCATAATTGCCTTCCCCCACAATGATCTTTTTTGCCTCACTTCTATCAATGGTGGTTGTTATACCAGAAACCTCGCAAACAACCCTAGCAATATTACCCCCCTCAAGGTACACTTCGGCCTTTTCACTCCCAGTATCAAAACAAAGAAGATTCTCTTCGCCGGTTACTTCCAGGGTCATTAGTCTCTTTTCATTATTCCATCTATACGACATATCTCTCCTCCTTGAGATTTTCAACTGCCTTTTCAAGTGATTTTTCACGTACAAATCCAGTACCTACTGCGAATCTTCTCCCAATGCAGTCAATAGCCTCTCTATCAACGTCAGCAAGAATAGATGCATAAAGACTTGGATTTTTGTATTCAAAATAAGTATGCCAAAGATTGAGGTCCAGCTTAGCTCCCAACGCTAATCGTATGATCCCAGCAATAAAGTTAGCACCTCTTAGGGGTGTTGTCCCAGAACTGTCCCAACCTCCTGAACAACGGGGAGTAAGTTCAATTATACACGGACCTTTTCCTGTGAGCATAATGTCAGCCTTTAAGATGTGTCCCCCCATTTGTCTGTCCATCCCTATTGCTTTTCCGGCTCTATAAATAATGTCAAAAACTTCCTTTTTAATTGCATAATTATGTAAAGCAGGATTGATATGACCAATTTCTACACCCCATGCTATGTCGTCAAAAAGACCGGTTTTGATAGCCTCAAAGAGTTGAAAATCTTTACGGAACAGTCTGTCTACCCAATTCAACCAATACATTTCTCCATTGTACCAGACCGTTTCAACAGACTGTTCTGCAATCTCATTATCAACAGGACACATCATCTCTTCCATTATGGCAATACCCGTTGTTCCCTCAGCTATAGCCCTCTCGAATATTTGTTCAGTCAATTCCTCCGGTCTGTGGATTGCCCGGAAACCTCTGCTTCCCGAATTGTCAGTTGCTTTCACAACCCCCTTGCCACCATTTCTTTTGAGAAATAAACAGGCTGCATCCAGGTTCGTGACGCATTCAAATTTGGGTTGAAGTAGCCCCTCTTCTGTTAGTATTCTGCGGGTAATATTCTTGAATCGACATGCATGGGAAATGTTGGGATCGATTGCATGGATTTGCAGATATTTACCAACGTTTGCTGCAGTTTCGTGGCAATCAGCGGCGATTGCTACAGCAGCCCTAATATGGAACTTTTCCTTCAGTCTTTTGGCTTCTTCAAGGTTTCCTTTGATATCAAAAGTATCTAACTCAACAGTCTCGTCCGCATATTTCATGCAGATACACTGCTTGTTTCTGTCAGTTATGATAAGTCGGAAACCCATCCCAATTATCTCCCTGGCAGCAATTTCCTGCATGGGACCACCTGCAAACATCCAAATAGCATTCTCTTTTTTCATACTCGTTTTTTACTCACTTTATCCATGTATGTTTCAATCGTCTCAATCCTTTCTTGCGTAAAGTATAATTTCACGACCTATGCCTTGTTGCGCAAAGGCTTGGTATAAGGATCTTCTAACTTTATTTTGGCCTGAACGCCATAGATTCATTTCAAAATTCATTCTACTTCTATGGCAATACCTGCCTACTTCATCGTTTCCAATATAGTTACATCCCATCAGTAAAAAAATGTCTATTGGAAACGTCGCTTCTTTTAAGAAAACTGAGTAGCCGCATCTTTCCAGGAGGTTTGTTAATGAATCAAAGTTAAAATAATTAATATGATGGGGAGGAGCAACCCACCATGGCTTGAAGCCACATTCTGTCCTTAATACACCTTGAAAAAAACTATAATCATTCGGAACAACGACGCACAATAAACCGCCTGGATTTAGCATGAGATTAGTTATGCTAATCATTTCAGTCGGGTCTGGAATATGCTCAAGGACTTCACTCATATGAATCACATCAAAGGTGCCCATGTCTTTAAAATTATCCGAGGTCAGAAACCCTTCTATAATGTTCAGTCCCAAACTCCGGCTATGAGCTACAGCCTTCTCCGATGGCTCTATGCCCAGAGTCTCCCAGCCACGCTCCTTGCCATGGAGAAGGTAGAAGCCGGGACCTGATCCGACGTCCAGCATCTTACGCTGGAACTTCGTTGGCAGGCACTCCTCGAAGGTCTCATAACGGTCAGCATAGACTATATTCCACCAGCCAAGGTCCTCCCGATATCTCTCTATGTATAACGGCTTTACCATACTGTAATAGTCATTTTGATAGACAGATTGAAGTTCTTCTTTGGTTGGTATTGGCACAATATGTTTAAAACCGCACTTTTCACATTCTATCACATCAAAACCTTTATTTTGATCTTGTATAAAACCTCTATGAGTTTGCCATTTTTTCTTTCTTTCCAAAGTTTATCTCCTCGATGATTTTTTGAGCAACCAGAGGTGTGCCATTATCACTGAAAAGTTTTTGTGATCTTTTTATCATGTTTCTTCTTAATTTTTGATGGGACACGAGGTATTTTACCTTTTGGGCCAACGTTTCCACGTCAACTTCATCGATTTGACCCATACAAAAAGCTATCTTGTTTTTTTGAAAAACTGAGGATGACTTACAATGGTCTTGTGTGAGACACAGATGAATTGCCGGCACTCCCATTGCTGCCAGTTCATAAGCTGTCACCCCGAATGACGCAACAGCAAGGTCAGCCTCAGCCATTATGTCTCCTATATTCAGCACATTTTCAAAGATCCTGTGTATATGAGGAAAGTTGCCGAGTATTTCGTTAAGACTGTCTCTGTGAGCAAATCCTGGACCAAGTATGATCGTGACCTCAAACTGACCATCTATAACCTTTAAAGCTTCCATGGTTTTCAGAGTCATGCCCTTGGGATCACTCCCTCCCATAGTTACCAGAATGTTGTGTATTTTCGTTTTCTTTGTCGCCTTGATTCTTTTGTACAAGTTTTCATCATTGTGTGAAAATTCTCGTCGGAGAATTACCCACTCCCAGCCAATAAACCGTTGTCCTGTGAACCCTTGCCAATCCATTTTTTCGACTTGTGGAACAGGAGGGTAAAAGGCAAGATCAGCGAGAAGACGTCGATCCGTTGGATCATCAATAGTTACAACCAAAATCCCTTTTTTTCGAAGATTGGATACTATATTAGGTGGCAAGTCATCACGTATATCGAGGATGAGGGCACAGGGATGATTTTTTTTTACGATACAATTGAACCAATCTCCATAGTCAAATTGATCTTCGCGGGGATTTGCAGTCTCAACCTTGTATCCATGATTCAATATCATTTCCATTGCTTTGTTATCGTAAAGTACTGCGAACACTACTCCGCTGCCGTGCTTATCTCTCAGTTCATCTGCCAGGGCGATACATCGCACAATATGGCCAAAACCAATTTCATGAGAACCATCGCAACGAAAAAGAATAGTGCCTTTCATATTCATTATATCTTCCAGTAAATTTCTTTGATCGATACAGAGGCTTGCCTTTTTTCGGTGATATATGATCTTAATTTACATGTCATCTCTCGTTACAGGTTCGCCCCCTGCTATATTTCTTTTGATTGTGCTTTCCTGATATGTCATCCATTCCAATGCGCTTATTCCTCGAATTGGCCTCAGGAACTTAGCATTGTCGAGTGTCAGTTTTTCTCCCACCTTAATCGACCGACTTGCGTATACGCCCCTACGTGCCCATTGTCGTTCTGCGATTTCATCATCTGCAGGTTCTTTTATCCCATCACCCAAGGCTTTCTCTAAATTTCTTATCCTGTTAATCATGGCTTTAAATTCATCAATGGTCATAGCAAAAGGGGCATCTGGAGTACCGAGATTTTTATCAAATGTTATATGCTTTTCAATAATGCATGCTCCTAAAGCAACTGCGCCCAAAGCTGTCACGTCATCCAAGGTATGATCCGATAAGCCAATAGGTACATTGAATGTTTGTCTCATAGTCTCAACAGCCTTGAGGTTAACCTTTTCATATTTGGGTGGATAATTGGAAACACAATGCAACAGCGCTACGTCTTCAGTTCCACTCTGTCGAAGCCTCTTAATCGCAGTATCAATCTCACCGGTATATGCCATACCTGTTGACAAGATAATTGGCTTTCCACAACTACCCAGCTTCTTAAGAAGAGGGATAAAAGTGAGATCGCCTGAGGCAACTTTAAAAGCCCTGACCCCCATCTCGTTCAATTTATCAACTATTTCAAGTGAAAATGGGGTACTCATAAATTCTACCCCACACATATCAGCGCATTCCTTGAGCACAGAATGCCATGAAACGGGAAGTTCATATTTCTTAACCACATCATAGGCCTCCCATTTTGACCCATCTGGCTTGAAAGGGCTTAACAATGATTCTGCTGTGTATGATTGAAACTTGACACAGTCAATGCCAATCTCTTTTCCTACTCTTATATAATCTTTGGCAAGCTCTAAACTGCCATTAAAATTACTTCCAACATCTGCGATTATGTAAGTCCTTCCTTTACCAATGGTTTTATCACCGATCCTCATCTTTTCCTCATAAATGTTTATTCTTTCAAACATTTTTCGAAAGCATTTCTTGCCAACTTGAGATCATTCAGTTCAATAATTCTTAATGCTTCATCAATCTCTTGCTCTAATGTGTCGAAAATCTTTTTTTGTATTATTTTTTTATTTATAATTCTCATCCAGGGTTTTTCTATGAATAATTGTATTATGTCTTTAGCATTGAAAAATGTATTCTTATAATAAAGATTGTCATAAATACAACACAGAACAGCATAGTCTTCCTCTGTATCCAGTGTGATTCTGATTTCCGGGTCGTGAAGTTCTTGAGGTGCATGTATAATCAATATTTTGAATGCTTCGGGATTTGATCGGTATATATATGGAGTAACATGCTCTTTCTCATAATCTTTCCTTGCGTTGTTGTAAGCCATGTCAAGGGCAGAGAAAGAAAATACTTCATTATCAAGTCCATGGGGAAAAGTCTTTGCAGCAGATATACTGCAATAGTCAGCTTGTTCATGGATATAACGATTAATGGTTTCATCCACCACTGATGCGTCTATACACGGACAGTCACTGGTGATTCGCACTATTGTCGTTAGCCCAAATGTTTTCGCTGCCAGATAATAACGTTCGAGTACATTTTCCTTGCTTCCCTTAAAGGAGAGAACTCCTTCCTGGGAGGCGATATCAGCTATAGCGTCATCAGCTCTATCCTCTGTTGTGGCTACGACAATAGTTTCAATCATTTTGGATTGTTTGACCCTTCTAATGACCTGTTGTAGTACCGTGATACCACTCCCGTATGGGAGCTCAAGCAACACCTTACCAGGTAGCCTTGTAGATGAAGTACGTGCCTGTATTATAGCGCCAACCATCGTTAGTTCACCTCATCCATTATTTTGAATATCGTATCTACCACTCTGTGACAGTCGCTCATGGTCATGCCATGATAGATTGGGATACTTATTGCCCTTCTGTAGAAATCTTCAGCTACCGGACAGCAACCATTTTTATATCCCAGGGTTTCATAATAAGGTTGGAGATAAACAGGGATATAAAGAACCTGTACACCAAGACCTTCTCCACGCATCTTGGAGAAGATTGCGGTTCGCTTGTCTACAAGATGATCTTTTAAACGAATCGTGTACAGATGATAAGAGGATTTTCCATAGTCCCTTTCAACTGGTATATGGAAAAATGGGTTATCCATAAAAACACTGTTGTAATGCGCGGCAATCTCTCTCCTCGTCCTTACAAATTGTTCGACCTTTGTCAATTGTGAGTTACCCAGGGCTGCCTGTATGTCAGTCATACGATAGTTGTACCCAAGGCACTGCATTTCATAGTACCATTCACCGTGATCTCCATTGTTCGTTGATACGAAATCATGTCTGTTCTTGGTTATCCCATGACTGCGAAATAAAAGAAGCCTATCAAACAACAGTTTATTATTGGTTAATACAGCTCCACCCTCTCCCGTAGTGATGTGTTTGACAGGATGAAAGCTAAGGATCGTCATATCCGAGCATTGACAGCTTCCAACTTTGGCCCAACCATTACTCCCTGTTTTTGTGTAAGCCCCCAGGGCGTGGCATGCGTCCTCGATCACCGTAAGCTTATATTTATCAGCCAATGCGCGGACAGCCACCATGTCTACTGGATGTCCTGCGAAATGCACCGGAACTATAACCTTCACCTTATGGCCAATCTTCTCCTCCAGGCTTCCAACATTGAGATTGGCAGTGTCTGACTCAACATCAGAAAATATGGGCCTTGCACCCAAGTAAAGCGCAGCATTTGAAGTTGCCACAAAGGTAATTGGTGACGTAATTATTTCATCGCCTTTGTCCAAACCAGCAGCAAAATAACTGGCGTGAAGCGCTGCGGTTCCAGAGGAGAAAACTGCACAGTATTGCGCTCCTGTGTATTCTCGAATAGCAGACTCAAATTTTCCGATTGCTGGTCCCTGAGTCAAATAATCAGATTCTAAGACTGATATCACTGCTTCAATGTCGTCCTGATCAATGTATTGTCTGCTGTAAGGAACAACTTTATTCACATTCACATTCCTCAATAAATTGCTCAATTTCCTTGACTGTCAGCCATTTGACATTATTGTCACTCCGATAGGAAAAACCGTCTGTCATTCTCGGAAATTTGGTGTACCGGTGATATTTGTTTCCACCATTAGCAAATGGCGGTAGGATGACATACTTATCCTTTAGATCAACTGTGTTCCTCCCATCGTCTTCAGAAACAAGGCTCTCATGAATTTTCTCTCCAGGGCGTATGCCCACAACCTCATACTGGGCATCATCTGATATTGCATTGATGAGATCAAGTATTCTCATGCTGGGAATCTTAGGCACATAGACTTCACCTCCAACGCTCTCAGCCACAGCATACGCAACGAGTGAAACGCTCTGGTCCAAGGTGATCCAGAATCTGGTCATACGTTCATCGGTAATTGGGAACTTTTTCACACCATTATTTTTCATCCCGTTAAACAGGGGGATAACACTCCCACGACTTCCAATAACATTTCCGTAACGAACAAGAGCAAATGAGGTTTCCTTCAGACCAACATAGCTGTTAGCAGCAATAAATAGCTTTTCCATGGCAAGCTTTGTTGCACCATAGAGATTTATGGGACTCACAGCTTTGTCGGTCGACAGGGCAACAACCTTTTTTACTCCTCTGTCTATTGCGGCATCAATTATATTTTGCGCACCAATAATGTTTGTTTTCACAGCTTCGAAGGGGTTATACTCTGCTGCTGGAACCTGTTTGAGGGCAGCTGCGTGAATAATATAGTCTACACCCTCGAATGATCTGTACAAACGCTCCTTGTCTCTGATATCTCCGAGAAAAAATCGTATTGCATACTCTGAATCAGGAAAGATCTTTGCCATTTGGTGCTGTTTGAACTCATCCCTGCTGAAGATAATGACTTTTCTGGGTTTGTGATGTTCAAACAAATAGCCTGTAAACTTCTGACCAAATGATCCTGTGCCTCCAGTAATAAGGATTACCTTATCATCAAACATGAACCATCTCCTTTTGGGGTCAAATATCTTTCAAATATTCGTACGCTCCTTTATTCCGTGACTTGACAATGGAAGCCATTCTGTCTCCTCCAGTACCCTATAGAATAGCCATTTATAGACCATTTAAGAACTCTTCGTGATTGAATGCAATAAGTATACCAGTACAATTTGCCTCAAATGGCCGGTAGGTTAAGAAGATGCATTTATGTTGGAAGTAATAAATGTGTAAAAAATTATTTGAGGAAATTCAACAATCCCAGTTCCTGTATCTTTGTGAATGAATACATGAGGGATTGGTATATGGTTGATAGATTACTGTATTCAGTGGCAAGCTGTGCTAAATCTGCATCCATGGTGTCTGAAATAATCTTCGCAGTACGATTCTGCCGGGCATTGTTTGCTTCAGTCAATCTATCCATAGTCTGCAGGTTAGTGCCCACATATGCAGTATTTCTTCTTATAATGTTGAGCCCCTCATCGATCTTTGCAATGTTGGTCCTGCTCCAATTTGCATTGTTGCTGAGTGGATCAGATAGAGTATCCCTCAGGTTTTTCAACATTTCGAAAATTGAATAGTCCTTGATCTCAAAGGAATCACCTTCTGTCAACCCTTCTGTTGTAATAAAAGTTATTCTGATACCACGATTTATGGCATTAGCCTCTGTAGATCCGTCAATAAAGGTGCCCCCATTTATAGCCACAGGTCCGGACATCGCGCCACCATTCACAGAATATTGGTAATATCCGTTGTCCAATATTTCAACCTGAAAAGACGTTGTGCCGGTGTCCACATCACTCTTATCCCAGCCGCCATTTGCTAACACAGTTGCATCAACTGCGCTAAAACCAAGCATCTGGCCCGCGGTGGAACCTGGGTTTGACCAGTCCAAGGTAATGTTATTGGTAGTGTTGTTAGCGAAGGTGAACCTCCGTGTTGATGCATCGTACGTTACTGCGTGACCAGTTTCTAACTCATTAAGCCTTGTTTGTATTTCTGATGCGAGCGTTGCCCCTGTATATGTACCCTGCGTCAATGTAATGGCTGAACCATTTCTATAAATGGTGTTGTTGGTCCCATCTACCACATACGCTAGGTCTGTGGTATTCAGGATCATTTCGCCGCGGTACTTATTATTCGGACTTTCATAAATCGTTTTTGACCGATTATAAAAAGCATCCCGCCCGGATATGGTGTATTGTGCCTTGTTGCCGCGGTCTATGAATATGTCATTGCCCTGTTCAGCGCCTTCAGGAACAATAAAATCTACTGAATAATCCGGATTTAACCTGAAGGGAGCGCTATTCGACTTTTTTCCTCCGAAAACGTATGTATCTCCAACTACCGTATTTCCAAGGGCAACGAGTTGCTCTATGATGCTTTCTACCTGTTTAACAGCATTTTTTCGAAGGGCATCATCCATAGAACCTGCGGCATGATTGATTGCGACGCTTTTTGCCTCAGCAAGGAGATCCTTCATAGTACCAAATACAGTATCGTATACTTTTCCAAATGTTGTCACCCGTAAGATATTCCTTTCCAACTGGTCGTAGATGACACTTTCTGCACGCAAATCAACAGAAATAGCATACGCTACAGGATCGTCAGAAGGCCTCAAAACCCTTTTCTGTTTTGCCATCTGTTCCTGAATGCGGTCGAGGCTGGTCTTTACGTTGTTGAACTGGTACATGAAAAGATCATATTTAAACCTGTCTGCAATTCTCATCGACCAACCCCTAGCATGGTCTGAAACATCTCGTCTGCGACTGAAATCAACCGAGCTGCTGCCTGGTAGGCATATTGGTATTTCATTAGTTTCGCCAGTTCTTCATCAATCGACACTCCTGATCTGCTTTCTCTCTGCTGCTCCATGATCTTCATGGAACTCTCCTCATGTTCTGACAGTTGTTGGGCAGCCTTTGTAAGGCCCCCAATGTTATTCATGATAGTGGAGATAAATGTTGAGAATCTTGTATTCTGGCCATCGATCACAACATCTGTATCAATGAGGGAAGCAATCCTCAGAGCGTTATCGTTACCTGAATAGTCATCCGAAGATAATGCAGCAGCGATGTAACGCACATCTTCCTTAATTTGCATACTCAAATCCATGTCCCTTGCAAAATCAGTGGTCGTTTCCTGAAAGAATGGAACCTTATCGGTACCATTCAAGCCATAACCCTCTTTATGGAGATTGTTGACCTCTGTGATGATGGTGCCGGCAAGATTATTCAGGTCTGCAATAAATCCATTACCCAGATATTTATCTCTCATGTCGAGAATGGCTTTTACCCTGCCCGAACTGATTTTATTCGTAATATCTGACAGGTTGCCTGTCCCATCATTCCATGCAATCATTCTGAACCCTGTGTCAGAATTAAACTGTGTTTGTAGTTTCCATGATCGTGTCCGATCAACAAGAGCACTACCATTTTCAGTCAGGATAGTCAGTCCACCATTCTCGTCTTCAAAAGATGTGATCTTTATTTTCCCTGAAAGCTCTTTCAACAGTTCTGTGCGTTGATTGAGATAATCGCTAGCCTCACTTTGAGACGAAGAACCCAGAGCGATAATTTTTCCATTGAGATCAGCAATAGATGCTGTAAGCCTGTTGATCTCATCCACTTCCCGCTGGACTTGTTGGTCCAGTTCTCTCTGGAGTCCACTCAACTCAGCATAAAGGTTTCGTATGGTTCGTGCCAGGTTTGCACCCTTTGCTGCCAGGTTGCTTCGTCTGGTAAGGTTTGCAGGGTCAGCAGAGAGTTCATGCCAGCCGTTGAAAAACTCCATCACGTTAGTCGCCAGATTTGAGCTATCTTCGCTGAGAATGCTTTCGATTCTCTCAAAATACGCAACAGCTGTCTTCTGTTCCTGGAGGTCAGTGTTCCTCTGTGCAATGGTAGCTTCAAGAAATTTGTCAAAATATCGAACCAGGCCGGCAATCTCAACACCGTTTCCGAGCAAACCATAATCAGTAGGTATGAGGGGGGCTTCCCGCAAATCAGGGTCAAGCCTGCAATAGCCTTTTGTGTTCACGTTTGCAATATTATTAGCTGAAATCTGAATGGATGCTTGCTGGGCAAACATTGCACTCTTGGCAATGTTCAATATTGATGCTATGCTCATCTATATCTCCTTTGACAATAAAAGAGATATCTTTTCTCTTTTTCCACCATATGTAGTTTTGTTTAAAAACCCGACGATGTTGTCAATCGAGGATTTCACGTGATCCATTGAAAACGAGAGGAGTTTCATATTCTTCTCTAATGCCACCTTAACCTCCTCCATAACCTGATGAATCTCACGATGAAGAGGTTTGAAAGGCTCACGCTCCAATAGCGCCTGCCTGTCAGGAGCATTTTCTAAGAAAGCCTCTTTCTCTTTCTCCAGGTATTCGAGGCGGCGAAGCACCTCTTCTTTACGGTTGTTCTCTCGGATAATCCCTTCAAGTGAAAAGGAGATAATGGCATCCCGCTCTTCCCTGAGAATTTTGAGGAATTGCCGCAAGGTATACAATTCTTTTTTCGTAACCTCAATCAGTATCTCTTCGCCCATAATTATAAGATTTGATCAAGCAAGTGGTTTTTCAGAATGCTTTTTGCCACGAGCTGACCTTTTATATTATATGTTTTTGTCTCTATAGCATCACGGATGCTATCCACTTTTTCCTGCCTTACTACTGGTTCAGCTTTAATTCTTTCTTTGATCCTGTTTATTTCATCTCTTTTTCCAGATAGTTCTACTTTATCTGCTACACCCCCACCCTGCCCCTTCTGAACATCCATCTCCTGAGATGCCCTGACGTTTTTTGACTTTGTGAGGCTTTCAAGCAAGCTATTTTTTACTTCATTGTTAATTTTCATGGCATTCCTCCTCTGATACTTACCCCTCTTATCGCCTATTTTACTTAAATCTTAATGTCACCACGTTCAGAATATCGCATGAGCATCTCTTTGATTCCTATACCTTTATTTTTTGCAAGAAATTGGCTTACTTTGTCGTAAATGACGGACATATAGGTTTCTTCCATGTACCCTTTCTCCGACAACTTCGTCGTTTTATCAAGTTCCTTTAACATATTGAAAAGAAAAAGAGCTTCAAAATCTTCAGCTATTTTTTCAAATTTTTCCTGATCGTTCTTTGAGATTTCACGAACATTTGTAATATCCTGCCCATGTTTTACCAAATCAGGGCCAATCATTGGTTTTGTCAATTTCAATATGTCACTCATGGATCATCACCAGGTCAACTAAATTACCTCTAGTTCGGCATACAAAGCTCCAGCTGCCTTTATGGTCTGCAGTATTGTTATTATATCCCTTGTCGGTACACCTGTCGCGTTCATGGCGCTCACTAATTCCTTTATAGTTATCCCCTCTGGAATAATGACCCATCGGCCTTTATCTTCTTCAACCTTAATCTGAGTGTCCGGAGTTGCCACTGTCCGTCCTCTTGCCAATGGCATTGGCTGGCTTACATTTGTATCTTCTTTAACTTGAACCGTGATATTGCCATGAGAGACAGCAACAGTAGAAATAAGAACGTTGTCTCCCATAACCACAGTGCCTGTTTTCTCGTCAACCACTATTTTTGCGGTGTTATCAGGCTTAACATCCATGTTTTCGATAATGGATACAAATCTAACCACATCTTTTTTCAGCTCATCCGGTGTTTTTACAGCAATGGTTCCGCTGTCCTTTGCATACGCGGCCCCGGCAAAGGACTGATTGATGCGATCTACCACCCTTCTTGCCGTTGTATAATTGGGCGTCTTCAAGGACACGGTGATAGAGTCTGTTTTCATGTCAGCATAACTGATCTCTCGCTCAATGGTAACTCCATTGGCAATTCGTCCCACAGTTGGATGGTTTTTCTGCACAGTTGCCCCGGTTCCTGTCGCGAGAAAACCTCCCACAACAATAGGTCCCTGGGCTATAGCGTACACCTCCCCATCAGCCCCCTTGAGAGGAGTAAGAAGGAGAATGCCTCCGCCAAGACTCTTTGCGTCCCCGATGGACGATACAGTTGCATCGATTTTGTTCCCCACCTTTCCGAATGGGGGCAGGTCTGCAGTTACCGTTACCGCTGCAATATTATTGACTTTCGTTTTTGTCGGATCAATTCTGATACCCATTTTTTCAAGCATATTTGCAAGGGACTGGTTGGTGAAAATGGTGTTGGATTTGTCGCCTGTCCCATTAAGACCGACTACCAATCCATAACCGACCAGTTGGTTGGTTCTGACTCCGTTGATATATGACAGATCCTTAATACGCGCTCCGTAGAGGTTTTGGGTCATATTTACAAAAAACAAAACAACAAAGATAATGAGGGAAAGTTTTTTTTGGATCAGGCAATTTATAGAAGGCATGTCATTCAATCCTTGTCTATGGCATTTATTGTAAACACTTTTATCTCTTGTTTCTTCCTTCATTTGCTAACCATATCCAGAATCTCAAAATGGCCACACTATATCAAACAATCTCACCATCCACCCTGGTCTCTGTTTTTCTCCGATAACACCAATACCAGTATATATTACCTTCGCATCCGCGACCTGAGTTGAATATACTGAATTATCATAAGCAATGTCTCTCGGCCTCACAACGCCCTGTAAGAGTATCTCCTTCTTTTCGTTGTTAATGTATATTTCTCTCTTTCCTTCAATTGCGAGATTCCCATTAGGCAGAAGGTCGACTACTTTAGCAGAAATTGTAGCACTCAACGAGCCAGTCCTGATTGTTTCTCCGGTGCCGGAAAAGGTGTTCTCCGTATTTGCTTTAATAAGATTGTTTTTATCGATGTGACTACTGATAGTTGAAAATTTAGAGTCTAACCCGAAAAAATTACCTATCCCTGCGTTAATGTCAGATGTTCTTCCCGTACCAGTTGTTGCTTTCTCTGACGCCGCAGATACTTCAGTAATTCTTATTGTAATAATATCACCAATTCCTTTTGCTCTTTGGTCTATAAAATAATTGCTTGCAGTATTTTCGCCCCTCCAAATTGTTCCCTGATTTGTTCCATGCCGGATTTTGCTTGAATCCTGCTTGGAATATTTAAAGGTATTGTCTAGGATAAAAGGCTCGCCTTTTATGCGTGATTGTTCCAACTGGGTTACGGTATTGCAACCGGTTGTCACAACAAAAAATATCGAAATTAATATTAAAATTTTCATACCATCACCTAAAAGAAACGAGTATCTTATTACCAGAGACAACCTTGCCAACAATCTCTCTATCAGATGACATATTTTTGACACGAATGGAATCACCCATTCTACCCTTTTCCAGAGCCTTACCCTTTGCGCGTACATAAAGGTTCTTATTTTCTGCAATAATATCGATTAACTCGCCCTTACGAATAACAACCGGATCGTCAATCATCGAATATGATATAACGGTTCCTTTTGCAACATCTTTTCTCAGTGTACGCCCTATGATGTCGTCCAATGAGGAAGGGTATGCTGCTTTCTTTTCATTGAACAGTGTCTCACGTGCTGTCACCGATTCTGCCCTTATTACATCACCCCTTTTCCCACTATGGTTTAAAACATAGATTTTGGTTTTTCTCACTGTTCTGAACGGGACATATACGTTTCTATCTCTTTTGGTTCTGGCATCAATAATTCCGACGAGACAGACGCCATCTCCCTTTGCATCGGGCGCCTTTACGAAACTAATGTTTTTCACATCTGGCTTGCCTTTTAAAATGGCAGGTATATTAACAAATTTGATTTGTACACTATCATCTTCGCCATATATTTTCCTGATAAAGTCACTGATCTTCGTCTCGATAAAGGATTGGTCCTGCAAACCAGCATACGCTCCTGAAGAAACAATCATAACCAGGATACATAATGGGAGTATGAACCTTGTTATTATTTTGTTTGCTCCATCTAACAGGAAAATGAGCATTTATTATCTCCTTATGCTGGTGGCCATTTGCAGCATTTCATCTGCTGCCTGGATTGCCTTTGTGTTGACCTCGTACGCTCTCTGTCCGATAATGAGATTAATCATTTCCTGCATTACATTGACATTTGACATTTCGATATATCCCTGAAGGGTAGTGCCTAGCCCATTTTCGCCGGGCCTACCGGTGACTGGGGTTCCACTCGCCTCGGTCTCAACGAAGAGACTTTTGCCCATCGCCTTGAGACCAGCCAGGTTCTGGAAAGTCGCCAGCTCTATCGTGCCAATCTGTTGTGGAGCAGTTGTGCCCTGCACCAGAGCAGAAACAGTTCCATCAGCCTCTATAGAAAGATTGGTTGTATTCTGCGGTATAGTAATATTTGGTTCCAGCGGATACCCGTCAGATGTTACAATTCTCCCATCAGAATTTCTTTTTAAAGAACCTGCACGGGTATAAGCTCTATCTCCAGATGGAAGTGTTATCTGAAAAAATCCATTTCCCTCAATGGCTATATCAAGTTCATTCCCGGTCATTTGATAGTCCCCCTGCAGGAACACCTTTTGGACAGAGGCTAACATAGCACCGTGGCCTATCTGGATACCGACCGGAATTTGGTTTCCGCTTTCGCTGGTCACACCCTGCAACCTCAAAGTCTGGTACATAAGATCCTGAAAATCTGCCCTACTCTTCTTGTACCCATTTGTGTTCACATTTGCGATATTATTTGAAATAACATCAAGATTAGACTGGTGAACATTCATGCCTGTTCCTGCTGTCCATAATGCCCTGATCATAGTATCCTCCTTATAACCTCGTTAGGTCAATGAGCTGACCCAAAACACTGTCCAGAGATTCACCCATCTTTGTATATGCCTCATATGCACGAATTGTATGGATCATTTCTATCATTTCTCGCATTATATCTACGTTTGAAGCTTCATAATATCCCTGCCTTATGGTTGAATTTTCAGGGATGATTTCGACAGCGCCTTCCTGTATATTAACAAAAAGGTTTTTTCCGTAATTTCTGAGGTACTTCTTTTCTTCAAAATCGACTATTTTAATAGTATCAATGAAAGCTTTATTTTCAGAGGCATTGCCTACAAAAACAGATCCATCATTTTCAACAAAAAACTCCTCACCGTCTATAGTGATCTCTCCGCCTTTTCCAAGAACAGGATCCCCCTCTGCGGTAACAAGCTTTTTGTCCGGGTTAATGGTAAATTTTCCGTTTCTTGTATACATCGGTCCATCTTTTGTTGAAACCACAAAAAAACCATTTCCTTCAATTGCAAAATCAAGGTTACTCCCTGTTTCAAGCATTGGAGCTGCGGCAAAATTCACATACGAATCATACATACTTACAAAGGTGTTTTGCAGCATCCCATTTCCACTTTCGTCCTCACCAGTAAAAGCATTGAAAACAGGTCGAGAAACCTTAAAACCGGGCGTTGAGACATTTGCAATGTTGTTTGAAATGATTTCCAAACGTCTACTATTTACAAATTTACCGGAAAAGGTACTGAAAAGACCGTTTAGCATGGGAACCTCATGGATTAAAATTTTGCAATCCTCATGCCAGCCACGTCTAACCAAATTGCTTTGCAGTCTAAAAAGGCTTTTACATTTTTCTGCATGTATGATACTGGATAATCAGGTGTTCAAAAGATTGTCTCATCTTTTGAGATATAAGCAGGCTCTATGTTGTTAAGGTTTGACTTTTATTGATGGGAAAAATTTTCCTATATAGGCAAATTTTTCATATGGTAATGTCAATAATATTTTCCTTTTCCTCTGGGAATGATACTCCTTGTAATTCTCCTTCATAACTCCCAGGATCTTTTCGTAATTTCTTCCCCGGATATTTTCCTTTCCCCTTCTCTCCGGTAAACACTTTCCTCTTGAGGTGCAATTGTTCATGAGAAACAGACATTTTTTGATTTAATGCTTTGACTTGGCTCAATAAATTAACATCAAAGGCGTCCATGATCTGCTCTTTTCCTATACATCAGTTCATCTCAAAATTCTCAATATCCTTACGATCAGAGCATGAAAAGAGTTTCTTAAGTTCTAAAAGAATAAGAAGGCGATTGTCGAGTTTGCCTACACCTTCGATATAGTCAGAATCTACACCACCGACAATAGATGGGGCAGGCTCAATGGTATTTTCAGGTATCCGCAATACCTCTGACACAGAGTCTACAATAAAACCGAGTACAAGTCCGTCGAGTTCAACAACAATGATTCTGGTTGTTTTTTCTGTCTCTTTATTGCCATGGCCAAAACCCAGCTTTTTCCTTAAATCAACGATTGGGATAATCTTCCCTCTTAAATTAATTACCCCTTCAATAAACTCCGGGGCATTGGGTATTCTTGTGATATCCATCATCCTGTTTATTTCTTGAACTTTAAGGATGTCAACACCAAATTCTTCATTCCCCAACTTAAAAGTCACAAGCTGCAGAATCTTTCCTTCAGTCATAAGTGCATCCTCCTGTATACAACTCTAATCGCTCAAAAGTTATGGAAACTTAAGTATCTTCATTTTTCTTATCTCTTTCGTCCCACAACCGATAACATTATTGATGGAAATCACTATTTCCAACAATAATGTTAATATGCACAAAAAGTACCAATTCTTTCTCAAATGCAGACAGCGTATGACGCCCAAGGTGCATAGAAGATGGAACTGAATAAAGTATTTGTGGGAAGGCAACCAATACTAAACAGAGGCAAAAAGATTTTCGGATACGAATTGCTTTTTCGGAATAGCGTCGTATCTGATGCCGACGTCTTGAATAATATTAAGGCAACTGCAACAGTGATCGTCAATACCCTCAACAATATTGGTCTTAAAAGACTAATTGGTGAAAAAAAGGGATTTATCAATGTTGATGCAGAAATTCTCGAAAGCGGTATCCTTGACCTTTTGCCCAAGGAGAATTTGGTACTTGAAATTCTTGAGACAGTTGAATTAACGAACAACATTGTCGAGCTTTGCAAGAAATTGAGGATAAATGGATACCAACTGGCTCTTGATGATTTTATCTATTGTGAACCTCTTTCCCCTGCAATGCGTACTGCCAATTATATCAAAATAGATCTACCAATGTATAACAGGCAATCATTAACGAGGGTTGTGGGCCAACTAAAAAGTTATCCTGTAAAACTCCTCGCTGAAAAAGTAGAAACTAAAGAAGATTTTGATTTGTGTTACGCACTAGGATTTGACTTCTTCCAAGGCTATTTCTTTGCAAAACCTTCGGTCGTGACGGCAAAATCCCTGTCACCTGCCCAGTTGGTTTTGATTGAGCTGTCAAGGGCTCTATCAAGAGAGGATGAATTCTACACAATAGAGGCATTGTTTAAGAAAAACCCTGAATTAAACTACAAACTTCTTAAATTCATGAATTCTGCTGCATTTTATGCCACAGAGAAGATCACATCAGTACGTCAGTCTCTCGCGTTGCTGGGTTACCGGAATCTTCAGAAATGGGTGACACTCCTTCTTTTTGCCGGAGAAGGAGGAGATTCCAGACTGAGCCCACTGCTTGAGCGAGCTGCTTTAAGAGGGCGAATCATGGAGCTTCTGGCCAAGAAAATAACGAATGACCCTGTTATAGCGGATAGTGCGTTTATGACAGGTGCTCTTTCGATGATCGATAGCCTACTCGAAATGTCAATCACTAATATCCTCAGTGAATTCAATCTGTCTCAGGACATTAATAATGCACTGATAAACAGAGAGGGGTTTCTCGGCAAGCTAATTATAATCATTGAACTGTTGGAGCAGGAAAGATTTAATCTCATCCATGAAATGCTTTCAGAATATGCAGTTACTTTGGAGGATCTCTTTTCCATGGAAATCAATGCCATCGTGGAATTTGAGGCGACAGGCACTAATGTGATGTAATTATGTAGAAACTATTAATTTGGTGAAATCTGGCTGAACGTCCTTGTAGGGTTGAACCCTCTCCGCAGGCTACCGTAATGCTCAATGACTGCAGGCAGGTCGAGAATAAGGATTACCTTGCCGTCACCTCTGATTGTGGCTCCACCTACCCCGTTGATATTTCCCAGAAACTCCCCTAGGGGCTTCATAACTACCTCTTCCTGCCCCACAACAGAGTGAGCCTTTATGCCAATTATTTTTTCTCCGATATTACAGACTACAATATAGCCTTCATCAATACGACTCTCTGAGGAATCAACGATTTTTGAGAGATCCACAATGGGAATTACCATATCTCTGAGTACAAGTGCTTCATTTTTGTCTACAGATTTGATAAGACCATCATAAAGCTTAACAAGTTCAGTAACTGTATTAAGGGGTACAGCAAACAACTCTTGATTGACTCTGACAATCAGCGCTCTCATAATAGCGAGAGTCAAAGGTAATTTTAATGTAAGTCTGGTCCATTTATCCTCTTCTGATTCAATGTATACCTGACCGTTCATTTTCTCTATATTTGTTTTCACTACATCCATCCCAACACCCCTGCCAGATACATTACTGACTTTTTTTGCAGTACTGAGACCGGGAATAAAAATGAGGCCCATTGCTTCTCGCGTCGACATGCCGTTTAGTTCGCCTTCGCTCAAAAGGCCTTTTTCTTTCACTTTATCTTTTACTGTCTGTATATTGATGCCTTTTCCATCATCAAATATCTCTACTATTATCTGGTTCCCTTCATTGCATGCTTTGATGGAAAGGACTCCTTTTTGACTTTTTCCCTTCTTTTCCCGTTCTGCTGGCGCTTCAATGCCATGATCAACAGAATTCCTGATAATATGTATAAGGGGGTCGTGCAAGGCTTCAATGAGGGATCGGTCCAACTCCGTACTTTCTCCTTCAATTTTTAAATCAATTTGTTTCTTAAACTCCCCCGAGAGATCGCGCACAAGGCGAGGTATCTTGTTGAAGAGTTTGCCTATTGGTACCAATCGAGCCCGCATTACTGCAAGCTGTAGATCGTTGGTCACTGCCTCCACATAGTTAGTCACGTCGCTGAGCGTATCTAGCATCGCGTTATTATTGGAACCCTTTCGTGCGAGACTGTCCAGGAGTATCAATCGGTTCTTGCCAAGAACAAGCTCACCAACAAGATTCATCAGTTCATCAAGTTTTCTAACATCGATCCTTATTGTCTGCTCTTCCTTATGGGCCTGCTGTTTTGCAAGAACATTGCTCAACTGCTTTTCCGTAATAAGCTTCTCTTCAATGGCTATCTCACCCAGTTTTTTCCCATCTTGTTTTTGTTTCTCAAGGAGTTCTTCTCTCTCTCTGTTGGAAATGACCCCCTCATCTATAAGAATCTCACCAATTTTTTTGCGTGTGTCAGCCTTGTTGAGAAATTCCAATTTCCTGAGCGTATGGCTAACGTCCCTGCTTTCAGTACCCTTTACACGGATGTCGTCTATCATAAGTTTCATAAAATCCAGGGCCTCGAGCAAGGTATCGGCAATATCGGCATCTGGCTCCATGTCTTTCTTTCTTATTCTTCCCAGAACATCTTCTGCTTTATGGGAAAGATTTGACAGCATATTAAATCCGAGGAAACTCGAAGTCCCTTTTATTGTATGGACAGCCCTAAAGATTCCATTTATTAATTCATCATCGGGATTTCTTTCGATTCTTACAACATCCTCTACAGCCTTTTCTATGAGTTCGTTGGACTCAACGATAAATTCTTCTATGATCTCTTTCATTTCTTCATTTTGAGACATCTTTTCGTCCATCGCTACTCTCCCTTTAATAGGCCCTCTACTTTGTAAATAAGAAAATTTGGCTGAACAGGTTTATTCAAGAAAAGATTGACACCTGCTAACAAAGCATCACGTTTAAGTTCTGCGTCTTTCGTTGTTGTAAGCATAATCACCGGTGTATCCATGTAATAGTAATTGCTACGAAGATTTTTGACAAATTGAATGCCATCCATGTTCGGCATATTTAGGTCAACAATTATAAGATCAGCTTCGAGACTCGCTAGTTTCTCCATAGCATCCATCCCATCCTTAGCCTCGGTTATCCTGTATTCCTGTTTTTTAAGAATATATCTTATCAGTTTGCGGATTGTAGATGAATCGTCGACGATAAGAATCTTTTTCATACACTATCCCTTCTGATAAGCAATCGTTCCCGGAAATATAAGGGGTTTGAATGCTCGTGAGATGTTGTGAAGAGATTCAGCGTGACCTATTGTTAAGTATCCCCGGAGTTTCAACGATTCATAAAGTGAATCGATAACCTTTTTCTTCATTTTCTCATCAAAATAGATCAGCACATTTCTGCAGAAAATGAAGTCCATTTGCTTATACATCTTGTACGCATTCGTATCCATAAGGTTCATAAAATCAATTTTGACGTATTTTTTTACATTTTCCTTCAGTATAAAACTTCCATCTTTTTCAACAAAGTATTTTTGTCTTATCGATTCACCCATATTGCGAATACTATACATGTTGTAATGTGCTTTTTTTGCTGACTCCAGCGCTTTTGTGCTAATATCGGTTCCAAAAACACTAAAGGGGATGTTCTTTTTGAGATTCTCCATCATTTCAAGCAGTATCATAACAAGTGTGTATGGCTCCTCTCCTGTTGAACAGGCAGCACACCATATCCGGATTGGCATTGAGGGTATGCCATTCTGCAAATAACACTTATGGACTATAACTTTAAAAGCATCCAGTTGTGGGGGATTTCTGAAAAAACTTGTCTCGTTTGTGGTAACTGCATTGAATAGGTTTATAATCTCACTTCTTACTTTATCACCCCCATATTTCAGGAAATAATAATAGTCTTCGAAGTTACTGAAACCAAGTTCTGTCAATCTGTTGGAGAGACGGCTTTCAAGAAGATACGCCTTATTTTCCGCAAAATGAATCCCAGATTTTTCATAAACATAATCTCTCAAAAGCACAAACTCTTCTTTGGTCAAAACCTTGCCTTCCCCTTCCTAAGAATAGCTAAGATTATTCATAACAAATTCAGCTGTCGACCTGACGTCATCATCCGTGTGTTTTGTTAATGGTTTCACATAATTGACAGCCTTTTGATCTTTGAGATCGCTCAAGGCTTTAAGACTTCCAATCTTTATTAGGTTGCTTTCGTCATCCAGACCTTTCACAAATAATTCAAAAAGCGCGGGATCTTCAAATGCTCCGAGGGCGAGTAAAGCATAATACCTCGTCCATAGACTTTTGCCCATATTAGAAAAAATTTTGTAAAGTACTGGTTTAAACTGGGCAAGCCTCTTCTCCCTGATGATCTTTAAGGCTTCATGAGGAACATTGTCACTACGCAAAAGTTTTTGAAAAATTGCTGCATACCTCTCGTCATCGATAAAGTTGCCAATTATGGTTACTACAGCTTTTCTGATTTCTTCATCTTTAGTCAAAAACAGTTTTTGAATATGTGGAAAATTATCATCTCCCGAAATGTTTTTTGCCACAGACAGGTACACTTTTTTGTCTTCCAGTGAACCACTCTCTACAAACTGATCGATCAATTTTTTTGCTTCAATGAGATTAAGTTTAATTAATGCGTTGATTGCATTGATCCTCACATCCAGGAATCCGTATTTTGACAGATCAATTATCTCATTTTCCAATTCTTTGAGCTGCATCTCCCCAATTACATTGACAGCATAGCTTTTCACGTGGCCGTCTGGATCTTTTATGGCCTCCTTCAGAAAATCATAGCCTCTACCTTGAACAATTATACCAGCACCTCTGGCTATCTCCCTTTTTACGGGTGCTGATGACGTTAGAAATAATGAAATCAATACATCTTCGGGGACAGTGATCTTGTTTTGCACACACGCTTTTATAATAGCTAAGGAATATTCATCTCCTTTATCCACATATTCGTTAATGTTGTCCTTCCATATATGGGATAGAGAGGCAAAGAACCCTAAAATTTCACCATATTCCGGTTCATCTGGATCTATTTTTGTCAGGGTTTCGAGGAGAATATCGCAGGTTTGCTTGCTTTTGAAGTGAATCATCAATTTTAGGATTGGAACTACTTCTGCCCTGTCAAACACGACATAAGGCAAGAGATGTTCAAAGAGATCCTGCCCGATACTCCGCTTAAGACGAAGAAAAAGGTTTTCATTCCCCTGTTGAATAATCATTTCTATATATCGTTTACGTTTCTTTTTACTCCACCCTTTGAGAATATGAAACATCTTGTCAAGAATATCGTCATTTTCAAAATCCATAAGTGCTTCGCATGCAGCAAGGGATAGCTCTTCCTCGCCGTTTTGAAATATCTGAAGCAGTGGAAGGGCCGCTGCCGGAGACTTAATTTTTCCAAGGCTGCATATCGCGGAAAAGACTATCCATTGTTCATGTCGAAGCATGTTTAGGAGGGCTTTTACAGCCCTTTCATCGTTAAACTCCCCAAGGGCAATGACAGCTGCGTTCTTAACATTCTCACTCTCATCGCTGAGGGCTTTAATAAGAGATGGTACGGTTTGTGGAGTTTTCATGCTTGCCATTATTTCACATGCATAAACCCTTAAATCTTCATTCTCCATGTCAAGAAGGTTGACAATAGCTTGGACGTTCATATGACCAATCTTCTGAACGACCTGAACCACTGCCATTCTGGTAGATGTATCCTTTTCTTGCAGCAGCGGGAGTATTAGTTCAACTGTCTTTCGTGTTGGCCGACGAATCAAAAACTCTATAGCTTTTTCCTTTTCATAATTATCTCCCTGCCGGATTGCATATAAAGCTTTTTCTAATCGTCTGTCCCTCTTATTGTGATCTGCTACATATTTTTTCAACTTCAGTCTCATAACACTCTTATGATCTCCTCAGAGATTCTCTCTATGGGCAATACAACATCTGCAATATTTGCGTTGATTACAGCTTTTGGCATACCAAAGACAACACAGGTTTCTTCATCCTGAGCAATGACAAAACCATTTCTCCGTTTTAATTCCTTTAAACCAACCAAACCATCATTGCCCATTCCGGTGAGGATAACACCAATTGCGCTTGAATCGTATATTTGCGCGGTGGAAAACATCAAGTGGTCAACTGAAGGTCTGTAAACATATTGGGCATCCTTGACAAAATCAACAGTTATATCTTTACCGTTTTTTTTCAAACCCATATGTACATCTCCGGGTGCAATCAAGGCTAAGCCAGGCCTTAAAGGTTCCTTGTCTTCTGCCTCCTTAACCTCTATCTGGGAAAGACCATTCAGCCTACGAGCAAAAGATTGGGTAAATAACTTTGGCATGTGTTGGGCTATAACAATGGGGACTGGAAAATTTTGCGGAAAACTCGTCAGTATATGCTGCAGTGCTGGGGGGCCACCTGTCGATGCTCCTATTGAGAGCACTGCGTGCTTGCTTCTCTTGTCCCTGTTGATCAACACTGGTCGCTTTAAAAGTTCCAGCCGTCTCACTAAAAAGCTGAACTTTCTTTTGGCTACATCTTTCACTTTACCGATTAGCTCTGCTTCTTTCGAGGCCATACCCAACGGACCATCTGAAATATCTTTTGTCATGAAATCACAGGCACCAAGATTTAGAGCCTCCATAGTCACTTCAGCACCTTCTCTTGTTAAAGCACTCAAAACGATCACTGGTACAGGGTTAGTGGCCATGATCTTCGTTAGTGCTTCGATGCCGTTCATTACAGGCATCTCAATATCCAGAGTGACCACATCCGGCTTCACCCTCTCGATTTTATCAATAGCTTCTTCACCATTTGCGGCAGTCTCCACAACTTTAATATCCTTATCCTTCTCAAGCATTCTTGTGAGAATGCTTCTCATGAAAGATGAATCATCAACAACAATTACACGTATCATCTACTTCCTTCTCACCCTCCATAGTCCCATGAAGGTATCTGCGCACACCATCCAGTGAGCTGTATATCTTCTCAAAAAACATCACTTCATTGCTGGGACTAAAATGCCCTCCCAAGTCAACCATATAATCGATATAATCTCTGTGTCTGCTCAAAAAGTAATTGAAATTACTAAAATCTTTGTTAAAATCTATCCTTTTTGAGAACTCATTAGCCAGGTGAGTAATAACTGCATTGTCTTTAAAAATTTGTGTTTTCAAAGGGGAATGGTGGAATTTCACTGCTTCTGTAATACTTTGAGGAATGTTCCAATTTTCGAGCAATACCGCACCTATGAAACCATGATCAACTGAAAGAACCTCTCTCTCAGCAGTCAGTCTTGGAACATTCTTGGTGCAAACTAATGAATTTATAGCGTTCCAGGAGTGGCGGAAATGCTGGTAGATTATTATTATTCCTATGTCATGAATGATTCCGCTTATGTACACCTCATGGGGATTTGCAATATGAAGGGTGGTGCTCATTATCTTTGCCATAACACCACATGCAATGGAATGTCGAATATAACCATTGCGATCAAAAGCTTCATCATTTACCTGGACCATCTTCAAAAAAGGCATTTGCAGGAGAATGTGTGAAAGATGTTCATAGCCAATTATTGCGATGGCATGCTCAATTGTTGTTATTTTCCTGAAACTTCTCATGCCAAAATAAGCTGTATTGGCTACCCTCATAACTTCCCCCACCATTGAAGGGTCCATATTTTTTGCGAGATCAGAAGCAGAACTCATTGGATCTTCAATAAGATTTATTATTCCGTCAACAATATCAGGAAAGGTGGGCAAAATATTAATTTTCCTGATTTTCTTGAGAGTGGTGTCCAAACCCGCCATGCGAATACCTTTAATATTATCGTGTAATCGCAAAACCAACTTTAGTTCTTCAGGTGTTTCCTCATGGATGTTCTGAGGTTCATAATCGCCTGAGAATGAATCTGGCATACCCTCGCCTCAGTTATACTCATGGTTCCTGCGATTTCTTTCATATTAAGGTCTTCGAGATAATATAGAGTTAAAACAAGCTTTTGTCGTTCCGGAAGCCGTTCAAGTTCCTGCGCCAAAATTCTTTCAATCTCATGAAACTGGGCATATTGTTCAGGATCATCGCTCTCATCGATCACATACTGTATGATTCTGTCTCTATCTTCTCCTGAAATCTCTGATATCCCCTCTATGCTCAGGATTGATAGATTTCCGTAATCTTTGAGCATGGTAAGGTAGTCTTGGGGATCCATGTTCAACGCTTCTGCCACTTCTTCCTCATCCGGATACCTTCCAAGTTTACATTCAAGTTTTCTTATTACTTCTCCAATTTTTTTTGCTTTTGATCGTGCGCTCCGAGGAAACCAATCCCGAGACCTCAATTCATCGATCATTGCACCGCGTATCCGTAAATAGGCAAAGGTATTCAGCTTTATTCCTCTGGACACATCAAACTTTTCCATAGCCTCGAGTAATCCCATGACACCAGCAGAAATAAGATCGTCAATGATGCAGTTATCCTCGAATCCTCTTGAGATTTTATAGGCGAGGTTTTTGATAATAGGGATAAATTCCTCTATTGTTTTTTCCCGGTCGTCTTCTTGTGCTTTTGCATATGCTCTCTTCCACATATCTCACGCCACCATTCTGTCACAAATTTTTTGTAATGCTTTTGTCGCAACAGTATTAGGAAACTGCTCTACCCAAAGTTTTTGCTTTCTCGTAGCCACGTTAATATTCTTATCAACAGGGATATAGCCGTAGAAATCAAGATACACGTCAAGGAAACGATCAGTAACACGGGTTATCTTCTTAAACACATCCAAAGCTTCATTTTCATCCTTGGCCATGTTGACAATCACATTGAAGTTCTTTCTTCCTGTGTTCTTGTGCAACACTTTGATGACAGCATAAGAGTCTGTTAGGCTTGCTGGATCTGGAGTTACAACGATAAAGATATCTTCACTGATTGCGTTGAAATAGACAACGTTGGATGAGATACCAGCTGAAGTATCTATGAGAAGAAAATCATACTCCGGCAATTCGCGAAAAGATGTGAGAAGTATATTCCTCTCATCAAGGGAAAGGTGGGAAAATTCTGTTACCCCTGAAGTGGCTGGAATAATCCTGATACCACATGGACCTTCAACAACAATCTCGCCAATTCTTTTTCTACCATTGATAAGATCCTTAATGTTGAACTGTGGAGCCATTCCGAACATAATGTCTATATTTCCCAGAGAAAGGTCGGCATCAAGAATATATGTTGATGCTTTCATTCCACCCAATACATATGCCATATTGGAAACGATTGATGATTTGCCCACCCCTCCCTTTCCGCTTGTTATGGTAATGGTCTTCTTTCTTCTTTTTTCCATATGTTACCCTCTAAAAGTATTTTAAATAATGATTCGTTATCTGGTATTACAATGTCATCTATACCTATTCCAATTGTGAGGAGGCTTAGAGGATATCCCAGTTTAATCAGGTTGTGCCCGATATGGCCAAGATTCTCTTCTTCATCAAGCTTAGTGAATCCAATTGTGGAGTTTGTATCATCACCAAATTCATTGCAGTATGCCTGCATCTTCTCGTCACGTGCACCTGCAGGAAGAACGATTATTTTATTTATATCTCGTATTTTTTCTAGAACCCTTCTCTGAATATTGGGATGCCCGCCCACATCGATAATTTTTTGACGTTTATCCCGCTCGACAATAAAGCTGATATCGTCCCCATTCGTTGTAAACGAAAACGGAATACCGTGGCTCTCCGAAAATGACATAAGATCATCGTAGCTTCCTTTCGTGAATGGATCATACGCGATAATAGAGATGGCTTTATCACTGGCAGCAAAAATTTTCGCAAGTTTTTTAGTCGTCTGGGTTTTCCCTGATCCTGTTGGCCCAAGCATCAGAACAGGGCCGCTCTCTTCAGTAATGTTACTTATTGAAATCCGCTGTGCTATAGCCCTTCTCATGGAAGTATTCGCTTTCATACTATCCTGCGCTCTATCTCCTATCTCCCCGTATACCTCAGAGATCAAGGACATGGCGACCTTACGCTCAAAACCATTTTTAATCAGCTTATCAAAGAGAATCCTCAGCGGCAGTGGATATTCTCGTGTCCTCTCTCTGATTATGTCATTCTCAATGCCGGAAAGTCGTTCGTTCATCAGCATCAGAGCATAGTTCCATATTGCCTCGGTTTTCTTTCTCACATCAATGAGATCACACTGGTCTGGCCGTAAGTCTTCATCAACAGCAATGGAAATCTCGCAACTCTTCGGGGATGTATTGTTTCCATTGTTCTTAATGTCAACGATGATTGTGTCAGAACCATGCTGCGCTTTGATCGCTTCCATACCGGTCTTTACATCTCCAAAAACATAGGTTTTAACTTTCATTGACTTTAATCACCCCCAACGATTGAATTTTGATCTGAGGCGGAATCTCATTATGTGAAATAACGGTAATGCCTTGTATATACCGCTCCAGAAAGCGGCGTAACTTACTTCGAAGAACTGGGTGTACAAGAATTACAGGTTGAATATTCTGCAGCATTGCCTTTTTTGCCTCATTCCCCACCTTTTCGATCAACTGCTGGCTAAATGCGAGATCAAGGGCGAGATAGGTTCCTTGGTCCGAAGGCTGAAGACTGTTAATCAACTTCTCCTCAAGGTTTTTCTCCAAAATGAGGAGATTGAGGGTTCCATCAATCAAGTATGGTTTTAGAATACTTCTTGCCATGCGCTGTCTTACAAACTCGGTGATAAGCTCAGGTTCCCTTGATGTGGATGATGCATCTGCAACCGCCTCAAGTATCGTTATAAGATCTCTTATGGAAACTTGTTCCCTCAAAAGGCTTTGCAGCACCTTCTGAATAATTCCTGCATTAATCTGATTCTGTGCAATCTCCTCGATGACCTTTGAATGAGTGGCAGATACGGTATCTATCAGTTTTTGAGTCTCCTGCCTGGTCATAAGTTCATGGGCGTTATTTCTTATGATTTCTGTGAGATGAGTTGCAATGATGGTGGGATGATCTACGACTGTCATCCCAGCAGCAACATACTGATCTCTATCCTTTTCTTTTATCCAGTAAGCATCCAGATTGAACACTGGTTCCTTGGTTGGAATTCCATCTATGGTTTTCTTTTTATCTTCATGTCCCATGGTGAGGACATATCCTGCCATGAGCTCTCCACGACCCATCTCTATCCCTTTGAGGAGAATTAGGTATTCACCAGCCTTCAACTGGAGGTTATCCCTCAACTTCATTGGCGGCACAACGATTCCAAGCTCGATAGCCATCTGTTTTCTAATAGCCCTGATCTTGTCAAGGAGTTCTCCACTCTGCTCAGCATCAACAATAGGAATAAGTCCATATCCTATTTCTATTTCCAGAATTTCCATCGGCTGGATGAATTCCCCTTTATCTCTCTCCTCACCAGTCACCTCCGGAACACTCACGATCTCCTCTTTCTTAGTTTTTCCCACAAGGTAACTAGTTCCAAATGTACAGGAAGATAAAACAAGGAATGGGACGAGAGGTATTCCAGGCACAAAGCCGATGCAGAGGATTACTATTGATGCGAGAAGCATGGCCCTTGGTTGAGTAAAAAGCTGAGTTATCATTGCACTGCCGAGATTTGTCTCACTTGCAGCCCGTGTGACAATGATACCTGCGGCTGTAGAGGTAAGAAGGGCTGGTATTTGACTTACAAGACCATCACCGATAGTGAGGATTGTATAAACCGTTAACGCATCATTAAATGACATTCCTTTCTGAACGATGCCAATAACAAGTCCGCCAATAATATTTACAAAGATGATAATAATGCCTGCAATGGCGTCACCGCGAACGAATTTGCTCGCACCATCCATGGCGCCATAGAAATCAGCCTCCATTTCAACAGATTCCCGTCGTTTCCGTGCGCCAGCATCATCAATAAGACCAGCATTTAAATCAGCGTCAATGCTCATCTGTTTACCTGGCATTGCGTCCAGAGTAAACCTTGCCGCCACTTCAGCAACACGGCCAGCACCTTTTGTAATGACAACGAAATTGATGATTGTTAGAATAAAGAAGACAACTGCTCCAACAACATAATTGCCGCCAACGATAAAAGTTCCAAAACCTTTTATAATGTACCCAGCCGCATGCGCCCCCTCGTCACCATGAACAAGCACAAGCCGGGTTGTAGCAATGTTCAAAGAAAGCCTGAAAAGCGTCACAATGAGGAGAACAGAAGGGAAAACAGAAAAATCAAGGGGTTTGTTAATGTACATGCCAATAAAAAGTATCAGTATGGAAAGAGAGATGCTGAGGGTCAAAAAAATATCCATAAAGAAAGCGTTCAGTGGGACAATCATGATGAGGATAACAAAGACAACGCTGACTGCTACGAATATATCGCTTTTCTCTTTTATGCCTGACCCAAATCTGCCCATTATATCCTTGACCTATTTCGCTGTCGATAGACTTCGGCAAGAAGTTCGGCAACGATGATATAAAATTGTTCTGGAATGTAATCACCCACTTTAACAGCATAAAATAGAGCCTGCGCAAGCGGTTTATTTTCCATCATAGGAACATCGTGTAGGCGGGCAACCTCTTTGATTTTTTCTGCAACAAAGCCTGCACCTTTTGCCACAATTTTTGGTGCGGGCATAATTCCAAACTGATATTTAAGGCCAATGGCAAAATGGGTCGGGTTCGTTATAATAACATCAGCAGTTTTTACATCTTCAATCATTCTCCTCCGGGCCATTTCGCGTTGAAGGCTTCTGATCCTTGATTTAACAAGAGGATTACCCTCACGTTCCTTGAATTCTTCTTTCACCTCCTGGTGAGTCATCATCAGGTCTTTTTTGTGCTGCCATTTTTGAAATAGGAAATCCAGAGCGCCAATAAAAAGGAAGATTATGCCAACTTTAATAGCCAGATAAAAACACGTTGAACCGAGATAGGATATGATCATGCCTGGGTCTTTTCCAGGAAGAGACAGGATTGAAGGCAATTCATGCATAATGATCGAGTATGCTATGTAAGCAAGGACTGTAATTTTCACAATTGCCTTCAAAACTTCAATAGCAGATCTTTTGGAAAAGAGTCTTTTAATCCCATTTAAAGGATTGAGTTTCTCCAACTTGAACTGCATCGCCTCAGCACTCCACATAAAACCGGTTTGCAGTATGGTGCCTGATAAAGACAGAACTATAAGAAGTGCAAAGAATGGCATCATAATCCAGGCCCAACGATAAGCACCAAAAGAAAGAATGCTGAAAATATTCGCCGAGTTGACGTCGAGGTTGATATTGCTTATATAGTTTACATATACTTTGAAAATCTGGTGAAAACCGTGAGAGGCCATAAAATATAGAAAAATAGCGGTAAAGAGAAACATGAGACATAATGGCAGTTCTCTTGACTGCGCGATTTGGCCTTTCTTTTTAGCTTCTTCGAGCCTCTTTTCCGTTGGCTGTTCAGTCTTTTCCTGAAACGTTTCTGCCATCTTCTATACCATCAACCTGAATAATCTTAAAATCTCCCCGTCCATACCCTTGAACATATTGACAATAACAGGAACAATTACACCAAGGGAGAGGGAAAACATAGTTACCGTAACAAGAATTTTCAAAGGCACACCTTCGATAAAAATATTAATTTGTGGGATCATCCTCGAAAGCATTCCCAGAGCAACTTCAACAAACATAAGGGTTACAATTATGGGGGCGCCAATTTTAAAACCAGTCATAAATATGCGACCGGTAGCCGAAATAAAGTACTGAAAAAATGATTGTTGAATTGTGACACTCCCTATCGGGACATCTCTGAAACTGACCACAATAGCTTTTACAAGAATGTGATGGGCATCCATGGCAAGGAAAAGCATCATGGCGAGAAGACTCTTGAGATGTTCTATAACCGTTGTCTGTGTCATAGATAAAGGATCCATAAATCGGGCAAATGAAAAGCCAGCCTGGATAGAAATAATCTCTCCTGCAATGTTGACAGCTATGAAGAGGATCCGTACCGAAAATCCAATGGCAAGGCCTATCAATACTTCTTTCATAACAAAAAGAGAAAGCAGGTATGGATCATTGCTGAACGACCGGTCAACGCCAATAGAATCAAAAAGGAGATAAGCAATTAGAAGGGATACCCCTGCCTTGAAAGGAACGGATACAGCCCTCGATGAAAAGACAGGTAAAAGCCAGAGGACAGACACCACCCTGGAAAAAATTAGCAAAAATGCTTGAATGTCGTTTGTAAAATCCATGAACATCCTATTTCACATATGTCGGTATATTTGAAAACAAGTTCACTGTATAAGAGACCATAAGGTTAAGCATCCACGGGAAGAGAATCATCAAGCACAAACCGATAACAATTATTTTAGGAACAAATACAAGGGTCATCTCATGTATCTGTGTTGCTGCTTGAAAAATGCTAACGAGAAGACCTACGATAATCGTGGCAATTAAAATCGGACCCATTAAGAAGATAGCGGTTTTTAAAAACTCTCTGAATATTTGAACAATAAGATCCTGGCTCAAGAAGCACCTCTCTAATAGAATCCTTTTATTATGGAACCAATGAGAAGGTTCCATCCATCAACGAGAACGAACAACATCAGCTTGAATGGCAGTGATATAAATATGGGAGGCAGCATCATCATACCAGCAGAGAGAAGAACGCTTGCCACAACCATATCAATTACGAGAAAGGGGATGTAGAGAAGGAAACCAATCTGAAATGCCCTTTTTAACTCGCTAATGGCAAATGCCGGAACTACAACGCGAAGAGGTATCTCGCTCGCATTTTTTGGTTTCGTGATTCCTGCAAGACCAACAAACAAGGCGAGGTCCTTCTCTTTTGTGAATTTCAGCATGAAGGTACTCATCTCTTGAGATGACTTGGTGATAAACTCTTCATAGCCTATCTTGTTGCTCATGTATGGTGCCAGCGCTGTAGAATGAACTTTTTCATACGTAGGGGCCATGATAAAAAAGGTCAAAAAAAGTGAAAGACCAATTATTATCTGGTTTGGTGGTATCTGTGCAATGCCGATTGCCTGCCTCAAAAATGAGAGAACAATTACTATTCTTGTGAATGAACTCATGAGAAGCAGGATGGCTGGCGCAAAAGCCAGGACAGTCAAAAGGAGGACAACACTTATCAGATTCTTACTCCCTTCAGACCCGGTGAAAGAATTCATAATATCGATCTTCGACTCAGTTCTGCCTTTACTCTCAACCGCTTTTGCCGAAGCAAAAGCAGGGAGAATAATTAAGGTGCATACAATCATGACAATTAGAAACAATTTCACGTTACCTTATCCTCTTTTTTCCATTTTGTTAGAAGAGACATCTCTTTTTCTCCTACACCAAGAACAAGAACATGGTCTTTTACTTCTACCACTGAAATAAACTTTTTATACCCGAGATGGATTGTGTCCATTTTCTTGAGACCGTATTCTGACGTACTTTTTGGCTTAAAATTAAAATTATACTTGCTTGCCAATCTGTACAGAAAAACCATTCCCGCAACAATCCCAATAAGGACAAGAATAACGCGCATTATGTTGAATGAAGCATCCATTATCCCAGCTTTTGAACCATCTCTTTGGGTGTCACAATCTCGGTGACCCTTACCCCTAACCGCTCGTTTGCTACTACTATTTCGCCTTTTCCAAGCAGCTTTTCATTGACATAGACTTCTACAGATTCACCGGCCAGTTTGTTCAGTTCAATAATTGAACCTTTCGACATGGCAAGAAGCTCACCAATCGACATTTTGGTTCTTCCAATCTCAACAGAAATTTCAACCGATATGTCAAGCAAGTTGTCGATATTGAGTTCGATCTTTTTTGCAGATGATACGGTTTTGTTTTCAGTTACAAATTCTTCCATCTTACCTCCCTCTTTCAACCCATGAACTCTGCACTTTTAATGCACAGTTCATGGCGAGTATGGTTCTCCATAACCATTAACGTATTATCTCCTCTACCCTGACTGCTTTATTGCCTTTATATATTCCTAATTTGCCCCTGATTCGGCTTCTGTTACAGATTTCAATCTCAACCGGGTCATTCACATACTTGTCTATGATAATGACATTGTCTTCTGACAGCTTAAGAAATTCCTGTAACGCCATCTTCTTCTTGCCCAGGATTGCCTTCAGTTCAAGGGGTACGTCATTGATTCTTTCTTTTATTTTCATTATCCACTTCTCCCTCATTTCTGAATCCTCATGGGATGGCGTGGAGATAAGGTGTCCCTTTATTGTCTCGAGGATTCCGTAAGGTATGCATATCTTCATCCATCCTTTGATCCCCTCTACCTCAATGGTAAGTTCACAAACATTCACCGTTTCTTCACTCACAATCATTGTTATGTAATTGGGATTAATCTCTGAACGAGAGTATTTGCATGATATCTCGTGCACTGGCGCCCAGGCTTTTTCCATCTCGGCGCATACAATGTTAATCAATTTCTTGATAACATTGAATTCAATCTTCGTGAATTCTCTTCCCTCTATCTTTTGTTTTTTCGATGTATTTGCACTACCAAAAATTGTTTCCAAAACCGAGAAAATGAGTTTTGTATCGAAAATGACTATGAAAAAACCTTTAAGTTTTTCAGTCACTACAACATTCATGTTTGTTGGCAAAGGAAGGGTCTCTATAAAATCACCGTAAGAGACGTATTGCATTGGCTCAAGATTAACCTCAACTTCCTTTTCCACAAAAAGTGAAAGAGCAGATCTGAAAGATTTCGAAAACCTATCATAAATAAATTCGAGGGCTGGAAGCCGCTCCTTTTTACTCCTTGCATACTTGAGGAAGTCAAAGGTTCTGACTTCTATCTTTTCTTGAACAGTATTTTCAGCAACCTCGGCGAGTTCATAATCCTCTTTCTGAGTCTCAATCTCGCCTTCCGAGATTCCTTTAAGAAGGGCATCAATTTCATCTTGAGATAATATCTGTTCCATCCCAACTCCTCACTGGACGATAATATCAGTGATATATAATGACTTCAGCTCAGCATCGTCTTTAAAAAGGGTTTTCATAGCGTTTAGCAGTTCCTTTTTAAGATGGTTTCTGTTGTTGATATCCATTAACACCTCAGGCCCTTTTGAACCTAGAACAGACAAAGTTCTATCTCTTATTGCCGGCACCATTTTCTTTGCTTCTTCCATTACCTTGGCGTCCTTTACCTCAACCCCAAGGGTAATTTTGGCAAATTTTCCGCTTGCCCCTCCTATGTTAAAGATGAAAGGTTCGAGGGATAGGATCGGACCTATAGATTCCCTCTTTTTCTCATCCTTAACCGGTTGCTCAATGCCTCCGAAAAATCTTGCCTTCAACTGGTTCCCAAAGACAAAATATACCCCTGCGCCACCGCCGACAAGGACAATAAGGACAATGATCATGATCAACTTTAGCTTGCCACCCTTCTTTTGGGGCGTGCCTTCGCTGTCCTCTGTTTCCATAACCATCTGTTCGTCGTCAGCCATACAAATCCTCCGTGACCGTAGAAAAGCAATATATATGCCAGAAAGGATAATGACTGTAACTTACTGTTATAATTGTAAATTTAACGTGATAAAAAAGGATTCAGGTTTGTGCAAAAAGCTGGCCATGACATGTTGGGTCAAGTTTTGTCATGCATTTGACACGAATTAAAACAGGTTACTATCGAATATGGTGGAGTATTGCTGATTGCTAAGCTTTGGAGACAAAAAAAAGAACAGGGGCTGGGAAATCAGCCCCTGTTCTCACTTCCATCATTTATCGTTTTATATTCATCAGCTCAGCAAGAATCTCATCAGTGGTTGTGATAACCCGGGAATTAGCCTGAAAACCTCTTTGAGAAACAATCATCTTAACAAACTCGGTTGCCAGGTCAACATTAGACTGTTCAAGGGAGTTAGGGTTAATCTTGCCAAGACCGTTAACACCGGGCGGGTTTGTGTAGGGTACACCCGATTCTAAGGTTTCAGAGAAAAGGTTGCCACCCTCCCTTGTCAACCCCCACGGGTTATTGAAGTTAGCTAATGTTAACTGATAAAGATCCAATATTTGCCCGTTCGAGTAATGCCCTGAAATTACACCCTCAGGACTCACTGTAACGTTCAATAATACCCCGGGTGGGTATCCATCCTGGGTTTGAAAATTCGTTGCAGATGCCATGGGATACTGTGTTGTTGGGTTGCCCCCAAGGGAACCATCAAATCCAAGCTGCACGGTCTGTGTCCCGGTAGGAAAAGTGAGTGTGATATTTGCAGGTGCTCCGCTACCAGCGTCAAGCACACCTGTCGTAGTAAAATTCAGGGTTCCTGAGCCTGCATCTGGTTCTGTTGATAAGCTGTCTGCATCCCGTGCATGCCATTCCCATGTTCCATCAGAAACCTTCCGAAAATACACGCTCACAACATGGCTTTGGCCAATGGAGTCGTAAACAGTGACAGAAGAGGAATAGTTAGATGTTCCTGCTAGATCAGATGGATCAAAGGCAGGAAGTATACTTGCATTTGCTTGCAGATTCAAAGCCATAGCTATGAACGATGTCTCTCTGGGCTCGCTCGGCTGGGGTGAAACAAGAATGTCGCCATAGACGCCGACACGTTCATGGGTCACTCTATCTATTGGCCATCCTTGGACCAGAAACCCTGCTGGATTAACAAGGTATCCCTGCTCGTCAAATCTGAACTGCCCAGCCCTCGTATAATAGAGTAAATTTGTCTGATCAGTTGCTGGATCATCACCATTGAGCTGCCTCACAACAAAGAATCCTTTGCCGCCTATTGCCAGATCAGTGGGCTCACTCGTACTCTCAAAAGATCCCTGAGCAAAGATTGTATCGACAGAGCTGAGAGCTGTACCCCGACCTATCTGACTCGTCCCCGCAGTGCCAAAGACCGACTGGTAAAGAACATCCTGAAATGTAGCCCTTGCCCCTTTGTAGCCTATGGTGTTCACGTTTGCTATATTATTACCCACAACATTGATTCCATAGCTGTTTGCCATGAGGCCACTGATTCCTGAAAAAAATGAACTTAACATGTCTCCCTCCTATTTTTTAATAACCTGTACCTGTGATGCATCATATGTTTCATCATTACCAAAAACTAAGACAGGGCCTGAGTCTGCGACTATTACACCCTGTACCGTTTTGAATACCACTGCCTGGCAAGACACCTGCTTGTTATCCTTCATTGCTTTCACTGAAACCTGAACCATGTCATCTCCATCATGTGTATATGTGAGCAAGTCACCCTTATTGATCGTTATATCCCTCGATGATCCATCCTTGAGGTTTTTGAGGGTTACCACAATGCGGTCGTAATCATTCTGCGGCATGAGTGTCAGCTCGTCACCCTTTGAAAGCGCGTTGGTACTGACATTTACTTTTTTTCCAATCGTTGAAATCCACTGGCTAACGTCTCCTGCCTTCCTCATGGCATTCATTGAAGCTGTCAGGTTTGTCAACTGTTCTACCTGAGTGAGCTGGGAAAGCTGTGAGAGCATTTCGTCAGCCTTCATGGGACTCATAGGATCCTGATACTTCAGTTGAGAAACAAGAATCTGCAAAAAAGCATCTTTCCCAAGCTTATTGCCAGAATTTGATGCTGACTGCGTTGTTGTTGTGGTATAGCTGCTACCGACACTCTGTATTCCCATATGGTCACCTCTTTCTAAACAGTAGCTTCAAGTATATTGATAAAAGAAGCTCTTGTTTCTTGTCTTCTCTCTCCTTTTTTGTTCTCGCGGTCATGCTGTTTTGAAGTGTTCCTCTCTCCATCGGGCTGTACAAAAATATTTGTAAATATGTTTTTGCCTTCAAGGTGTCGAGCAATATCATCTTTGTGTATCTGAATAAGGTTCACAAGACTATCATTGGATGCCTTAACGTCGACAATTATCTTCTGTCCCTCATGTTTAAGGCCAATAAGTAAAGTTTCTTTATCATCCAGTTTCAGACGCACAACCATGTCCATCTGAGACCCCCTGTTCGAATACTGTTCGACGATTTTTTCAATTCTATCGGTCATGAATGATGTAAATGAACCTTTTTCAAAGGTTATATTATTATCTTTTATATTGAGAATATTAGCTCTGAACTGGTCGCTTTGTGACACTTCAATGATTGGTTTCTGTGGAGACATGTTAGCCATATCACTGTCTGAAACTGCGTTGGACTCATTTGTTTCTGATACATGCTCCTTGTATTTCTTGGCGGCATTCAGGAAAAGGGTATGGATTTCGCCCTTTGTTTCTCGCCCTTTTTCTTCGTTAAGTCCATATTCGGTGACAAATGACTGTTTGACCGTGGTCTTGGCAAATGCCTGGTCAGGCTCAAATATACCATCCATACCTTCATTGTTTCTGTTATTATCGAGCTTTTTGCCATCATCTTGGTCAAACTTACCTCTGTTTTGCACGTTAGCTTGAAGGAAGGAAATATTTTTCTCCATCATCTCTTCTATGGGCAGCTCAGAAATGATTGGTATATTCTGTGCCTGTGTTACTGTGCTGTCTGTATTGGAATCTACCTTAAGGGCGGTCTGTTGAAGATTGATAATAGGAGTGCTTTGAACGATCGCTTTTCCAAGTTCACCCTGTGCAGAACTCTTATTATTTTCACCCGATAACTCAGGTTTGCCTTTCAGAAAAGATAGAAGCTTTATCATTTCTTCCTGAAAAGCCATGAATTGTTCTTCTTCTGTCTCCGTTTCACCTTCCTTCACAATACCTGCTGAAATCCTATTAATGGTTTCATGGTCAATAGTATCTGGTTTTTCATCCGACAAACCTTCCTGAAGTGCAGAAAGATTTGCATGTTCCAACAAGCTGCACAATTCCTTTACTTTTATCTGCTTTCCCGCACTGCTTAATCCTTCTTGGCCCGTATCCATGGCGTCTTCGACCATTTCAGAGGTTTCTTGTCCTCCAGCGTCAAGAGTTTCACTGGCTGGCACTGATGGTACCATGGCTGGTGGTATCATAGATAAAAGCATGTTGGAAATTGAGCTCATGACATTCGCCAGGTTTGATTCACCTGATCCCCCAATTTCGTCAAGCTTGTTCAGGAAGGATGTTTTGCTGCTGCCTTCTGAAATGGCAGCCTTCAAGACTTCGAAAAAGCTTTTTTGATTAAATTCAGTTCCTGAGTCTTCTTTTGGTGAGGCGTTACTCGCGGGTCCGCCGTGAGCTCCAATACCAATTAAGTTTATAAGTAGGCTGTCCATGGCAATGTATTAAATCAAAACACGTGCCATTTTAATTTATTGAATAAATTCAACAACAATCGAGTTTTTGCATTACCTTATCTCGTTTGGGCTTTAGGAAATTAGTTCCTTAAGAGGAAATTTTTTCCTACCAGCTTGTAAAAACCATGAATAAAAAATTAAGGTGATACGAGGAACCAGCGTTCTGAGTAACCGGCTCTTTCTTGGACGAAGACCGGTCTGTTTGATGGCAGAATATTCACCAGGGATTATATTCTTCTTTCGCCTATGCGAAGGGCCATGGAATCAAGGTTTTTCTGTATTCTTCTGTTTTCAGTTCTCTTGACGACTTTAGCCGCCTTTGATCGAAGGATTTCTAACATTTTCAATTCCTTCATGAGATTAATAAGATTAATCCGTAATTGCTCTATTCTCTGTTGAGTAAGATCTTTTTCATCAATAAGGCGCTGTTTTCTGTCGTTAAGATAGGACAGGTAATCCTTTAACACGGAAAAATCACCACCACTCAGTGAGGGGATTGCCAACTCATTATAAGTTTTCTCAACATCCTTCTCTGTTGCATCGAGAGCCAAGGTAATGTCGTCTATGGTGTTTATTGCTTCTTCCAATTCCCTTTCCTTATCTTCAATAAGTTTTTCCTTAACATCGATAATCCTGCTAAGACGAAATTTTGTCATGGAAAAATCCCTTATAGATAAGAGGGTCTGGAGATTCAAAAATGAGACTAAGAAGTTGTTGATAGGCTACCGGTAATCCACTTTTTGACAAATCAGGCTTGATGGGATCATCCATATCTTGTTTCACAATCTTTTTTTTGTTCTTAGAATCCATCATGCATCCTCCTGGACATTCGTTAAAAGACTGGATCAATTGTTATACATAAAATAATATTTTCATACTATTAAAGGTTTCTTCAATTGTTGTCTTTTCATCGATACCCTGGGTTAGAAATAGTTTCATTTTGTCAATCATAGATATGGCATAGTCAATCTTCTTGTTGCTCCCCGGTGTATAAGCACCGATGTTGATTAAATCTTCAGCACGTTCAAACTCAGATAAGACTTCAATGATTTTTGAAGCATATTCGATCTGTTCTTTAGACACAATGTCTTTCATTGTTCTGCTTATGCTTCTTAACACATCGACAGGGGGATAATGGTTGGTGTCGGCAAGCTTACGGGAAAGGACCACGTGTCCATCAAGGATTGAACGCGCAGCATCTGCAATCGGATCATCGAGATCATCCCCTTCTACCAATACAGTATAAATGCCGGTCATCGTCCCTTCTCCTTCACCATTTCCGGCTCTTTCTAGAACTTTTGTGAGAAGGGAAAACACACTCGGCGTATATCCCTTTGAAGTGGGTGGTTCACCGATCGCAAGTCCCACCTCTCGCTGAGCCATACCAAACCTTGTCAGGGAATCCATGAGAAGGAGAACATCATTGCCCTGATCCCTGAAATATTCTGCTATTGCAATAGTAAGGAATGCCCCCCTTACCCTGATCAACGGAGGTTGATCAGACGTTGCCACAATAACAACGGAGTGTTCAAGCCCGTCACCCAAATCCCGCTCGATGAACTCTCTCACTTCCCGTCCACGCTCACCTATAAGGCCGATAACATTAACATTGGCTTCTGTATGCCGAGCAATCATACCTAATAGTACGCTCTTCCCAACACCTGAACCTGCGAATATTCCAATTCTCTGCCCTTTTCCACAGGTCAGGAGGCCATTGAGGCTTCGTATGCCCAGATCAAGGGGCTCTGTGATTCGCTTTTTGTTCATGGGGTTTATAGTGTCACGATAAATAGGAATCAGTTCCCTGCAGTCGATGGGCCCACCACCATCCATCGGATTGCCGAGACCATCGATGACTCTGCCAAGAAGGCCCTCCCCAACAGCCGTATTAACTGCTTGTTTTTTTGACAGGATTTTTGAACCAATCCCAACACCCCGTAAATCACCAAGCGGCATCAGCAGAGTTTTACCATCTTTGAACCCTACAACTTCTGCATCAATCGGGTCAGACCCATCAACAGGAAATATAAGGGCAGCGTCACCCACGGATGAAATTGGCCCTTTTCCCTCGATGACAAGCCCCACTACCTGATTCACTTTTCCATATACCTTGTAGGGATAGAAATCAGAGAGGCGTTTCTTTGTTATGCTGAGCTGATCCTCATTCAGGCTGTACATTGAGAAACTCTTTTCTTAGCTCTTCGAGTTGGACCGACAATCTACCATCTATATCACCAAATTCCGTTTCAACGATAAAACCAGGTTCCTTAAGGGTATCATCTGGGACAATCTTGAGATGACCTGTTGTGCTTTTGGATAGATATTCAGCATCTTCCGGTCTTACCCTGATGACAATGTTATGCTTGTCTTCACAGATTTCAAAGGCTCTTTTTGCCATATCCATAACCAGGCCCTTCTTTTCCGAGCATTCCCGAAGCACAAGCGCTTCTGCGAAAATAAGCGCTAATTCCATGCTAAATGACTCAGCCTGTTTCAGGAGCTTATCTTTAAAAACATCTAATTCTGTAATATAGCTGTTCAAACGTTTTGCAATCTGCTCGATTTTTTTCATCCCCATTTCGTACCCGGCTTTTTCACCCTGTACGAATGCATCTTCAAATATTTTTCGCGCCTGTTCTTCACTGTTCGGTTTATCGTCATTCTTTGCTTTTTTTCCAGAATCATCAAAAATACTCATAAATTCTGGTTGTTTGCTGCTTTCCTCCTGGGCAAAGGGATCTATTTTGTAAACCGTTATACCTTTAGACAAATTTCTCATTCCCCCTCGAGAGAACTATTTTTCCTTCTGATTCGAGCTTTTTCGCTATCATAGCAATCTTTGTCTGCGCCTTCTCCACATCTGATAGTCTTATAGGACCCATGGCCTCGATGTCTTCTTTGAGCATGGCTGCTGCTCTTTCAGACATGTTTGAGAATATCTTGTCCTTCATCATATCTGATGCACCTTTGAGAGCCACAGATATTTCATCCGAGGAAATCTCTTTCAGAAGAGCCTGAACGCTTTTATCATCTAGTTGCACAAGATCCTCGAAGGTAAACATCAGCTGTTTTATCCTCTCTGCCAGTTCAGGCTCAATCTCTTCAAGCTTTTCAAGAAGTTCAGATTCATGGGTTCTGTCCATCTGGTTCAAGATGCCTGCCACCATCTCGACTCCTCCGAGCTGCCTCCCCTCAACAACACCAATTGACTCGAGTTGCTCCCGCAACACATTTTCAATTTCCTCAAGAACCTTGGTATCTACTTTTTCCAGAAATGCCATCCGAACTATAACATCGCTTTGAACCTTCTCAGGCAACGCAACAATTGCTTCACCTGCTTTCTTATTTCCAAGTGTTGACAACACAAGCGCGATGGTCTGGGGATGCTCACCTTTCATTATATTTGCTAAGACTTTCGGATCACATCTGCGAAGAAAATCTCCCGGGAGCCCTTTTTTTGTCTCCATGTTTTCCAGAAACTGTTCGGCCTGTTCATTGCTAAAGCTTTTCTTTATGAGTTCCTTAAACTTATTCTCTCCACCAACCACGCGATTGCCGCGCTTTGAAAGCCTCCTCATGAACTCATCCCTGACAGTGGCAACAGCATTATCAGGTATAATTTTCAACTGAGCAATCTCTTTACCAATAGCCTCAATATCTTCTTCTTCCAGATCTTTTATAACCTCCTTTGAGATTTCCTCATCCATTGTAAGTAAAAGAATGGCGGCTTTTTTAATTCCCGGAATATCCTGAGCTTCCATTACGTTCCTTCCTTAACCCACTCCTTTATGATCGTTCCAACAAGGGCCTTGTCCTTCAAAGCATCTGATATAGCGCTCTGTGCCTTGTCCTCAATTGCTGCAGTTGCACCATCAGCACCAGGTCCTTTCACATATACATCTCGTACCTTTTTCAAGGGAAGTACTGGACCTCTTTTCTGTAAGATATTAAGAAGGGGTCTGATAACAAAGAAAAATACTGCAGCAAAAATAACCAGATAAAAAACATACTTACTCACATTGAATATGAGCTCTTTCTTCTCTGCCTGTTCAATTATCCCCTTTTCATCTGCAGAGCTTTCAACTTCAAAAGGGATGTTCAGCACCTCAATCTTATCTCCCCGCACCTCGTCATAACCAACTGCCCTTGCAACAAGGTTTTTAATATCGTTCAACTCTTTGGCCGAACGGGGAACGTATTTGGTTTCTTCGCCTTTCTGACCTTTCACCTTTTCATATTTGCCATCGACCACTATGGCCAGAGATACTTTCTTAATATCACCAAAAGGCTCTATTATTTTGCTCACAGATTTGCTTACTTCGTAGGTAATCTGCGATTCCTCTCTCTCTGATTCGTTAACCCTGTTTGGCGTTTCTGGTCGCACATCACGTGTCCCACCTGTGGTTGGAATATTTGATGCCACACCGGGCACACCGCCAACCTTTGCAGTCTGGTTTGAGGTTCTTTCCCTGCTTTTCTTTTCCGCAGCAATAACACTTTTGTTGGGCTGGTATTCCTCCTCCATTTTCTCTATCTTTCTCAGGTTAAGCTCAACATTCGCCCGAACAATTGACTGGCTTGCAGGGATAAATTTGTCAAGCATCGACTGGATAGATTCTTCAAGTCTCCTCTCCACACCTCTTTGTAATTCATATTGCTGACCGGATAGTGCCATTGGTGAGTTTGTGTCACCGTTCTTGTATAATATGCGTCCTGATGAATCAATAACAGAAACATTTTCCGGTTTAAGACCTTCAATGCTGCCAGAAGCGAGATGGACAATACCACTTACCTGATCTTTTGAAAGGTTCTTTCCTGGTTTCAATTTTAGGAAAACAGAAGCTGTAACTTCTTTTTCTCTGTCAGAGAAGAGCGTCTTTTCTGGAATAGCTATGTGTACCCGCGAGGCTTTTACCTCTGGCATCTGGTTAATTGTCCTGGCTAACTCACCCTGAACTGCCCTTTTATAGTTGATGTTTTGCATAAACTCTGTCATGCCATAATTTGTCTTATCGAAAAGCTCAAACCCCACACCTCCACCTCCAGGCAAAGCATTCTGAGAGGCGAGCAAAAGCCGTACATCGTATACCTTTTCATTTGGAACATATATGGCTGTGCCTCCAAGGCCAAGTTTATACGGTATCTTCTGTTCTTTAAGCTTTGCAACCACTGCAGAAGCATCTTCTGTGGACAGGCCTGAGAAAAGGGTATTGTAATTCTCTTTCTGGATAAAGGACAGGCCAAGCACTGATCCTCCAATTATTGCGACGAGAAGAAACAGGTAAAGATAGAGTCTGTTTTTTGGAGTTGTTTGTATATACTTTTTAACCTGTTTTATGAAGGCGTCCATGGCTTACACCTGCATTCTCATAATCTCTTCATATGCGCTGATGATCTTATTTCTTACCTGCATCATAAGCTGGAAAGTCAGATCCGCTTTTTCTATGGCAATCATCGTGTTATGGATATCCTGCGTTTCCATCTTGGCAAGCTTTATTGCCTCCTGATCAGCTTCTTTCTCCAATTCTCCAGCTTTTTGGATGGAATCTTTGAGAACCTCACTGAAGGTTGTTTTGCCCTTGTGAGCGTTGACGCCTTTATTTTCGACCATGTTGCCAATGCCTGCAATACTGTCAATTTTCATGGCCCCTCCTATTTCCCTATCTCTAATGCCTTCAAAAACATCTGTTTTGTGGTGTTAATAACATTAATGTTCGCCTCATACGCTCTTGTTGCAGCAATCATATCTGTCATTTCTTCCATAAGGTTCACATTTGGATAGGTAACATATCCTTCTTTGTCCGCATCCGGATGACCTGGGTCATGAACCTTTTCAAAATCTCTCGTGCTCTCTTTGATCTCAGCAACCTTCACCCCGCTGCTGACTCTGTCGGATAGCATCCTTCCAAAACCCTCCCCTTCCGAGATATCTGAAGCGATAAAAACAACCTCTTTCTTTTTGTAAGGTCCGCCTTCCTCTGTTCGCGTTGTGTGAATGTTGGCAAGGTTAGAAGATGTGATCTCCATTCTAGTCCGTTCGGCCTTGAGCGCTGAAGCGCTAATCTTTAAAATGTCAAGTATGCCCCCCATATTATCTCCTTCCTTCGCTGATGATATACCTCATCATTGAAAATTTTTTTGATATGACCTGAACAAGAGAAGTAAAAAGCATATGGTTCTCTGTCATCTTAACAATCTGATTTTCCATGTTGACGGTATTCCCGTCTATGCTCCCAATAACATCCCCATCAGAGCTCTCCCGTATTTCAACATGATTCGAACCGCCAATATTTCTTTGAATTTCTGCCTGAAAATCGATGTCCTTTTCTTTATAATTTGGGGTCTCAACGTTGGCAATATTGCCTGATAAAACCTTGTGATACTGTGCCCGTATATTTAGGGCTTTCTCAAGGATAGCTGTAACCTCCATCAGACCTCCTTGTCAGGGATATTCAGACCCAGATCCCTGTAGTCTTTTAATTTGTTTCGCAGGGTTCTTGCCGTTATACCTAACAAATTTGCTGCTTTCGTTCTATTTCCCCCCACTGATTTTAATGCATCAATAATCAGCTTCATTTCCATCTCCCGAACAGATCCCACTGAAACATCCTTTACAGAATTCATGTCAGGTAAGTGAGCAGTCTTAATTAGTGAATAATTTGAAAGGATACACGCCCGGGCAATGGTATTTTCGAGTTCCCTGACATTCCCCTTCCAGCTTTTTTGTTTCAATAATTCCATTGCTCCTTCTTCAATCCTCACATCCATTCCTTTTGAATGTTTTTTCAAGAAATATGCCACAAGTGGTGGAATATCTTCTTTCCTGTCCCTGAGAGGGGGGACATGGATGGGGAACACATTTAGGCGATAGTACAGATCCTCTCTAAATTTGCCCTCTTCAACATACTGAGCCAAATTTCTGTTTGTGGTGGCAATAATGCGCACATCAACCTTCTTGGGAAATTTTGCTCCCACCACCTCTACTTCCCTCTCTTGAAGGACCCTGAGAAGCTTTGCTTGAAGCCGGAAGTCCATCTCTGTAACCTCATCGAGTAGGATGGTACCCTTGTCAGCAAGTTCAAACTTACCGAACTTTCGTGAAGATGCTCCTGTAAAAGCTCCCTTTTCATACCCAAAAAGCTCACTTTCGAGGAGATTTTCAGGAAGAGCTGCACAATTAACAGCGATAAACGGCTTGTCCACCCGTTCACTGTTCTCATGAACGTAACGGGCAACAAGCTCTTTACCTACCCCGCTTTCTCCGAGGACAAGGACAGTAGCATCTGTCTTGGCAACCCTTTCCGTCGACTGAAGGACATCCTTCATCTCCCGTGAAGCGTATATGATCTTTCCACCGTTCACTCCGAGAGCTCGTTTAACAACACCATACAATGTATCAGTATTGAAAGGTTTCTGGATGTAATCAAAAGCACCTTCCTTGATGACCTTTACAGCATCCTGAACAGTTCCATATGCTGTTATAAGTATGACGGGAAGAAAAGGCCTTTTGTCCTTGACTCGTTGCAAAAGATCTATACCGCTGAGATGGGGCATCTTCACATCGGTAATGACAAGGTCAAACATGTTCCGATCAATCTCTTCAACTGCTTTCAAGCCATTGTCAGCCAAAGAAACAGTATATCCAATTTTTGACAATGATTCTTTCAGGGCAATCCTCATATGATCATCATCATCAACTACTAGTACATTTGTTTTCATTGACCATCCTTTGGAATATAGATACCGAATGAAGTACCAAGTCCCTCAGCGGATTCGACTTCAATATAGCCACCATGTGCCTTGATGATATTGTAAACAATAAACAGACCCAGGCCTACGCCCTTGTCCTTTGTGGTAAAAAATGGATTAAAGATGTTCTTTTGCAGCTCTTCGCTCATGCCAATGCCGTTGTCATTGATTATGATGAGGGCATACCTTCCTTCCTCTCTGACATCTACTTTTATGATCCCCTGGTTTCCATTCATTGCCTCAATAGCATTGCTTATGAAGTTCATGATTACCAGCCTGATGAGATCAGGATCAAAGAAAGAAGGTTCGCTGAAACAAGTGTTAATTTCGAAAGTAATGCCCCTGCTGTGGGCAGACAGGCCCATGAAATCAAGAGTATCTTTCACAACCTGGCTGAGTCTGGACTCAGTGACAGCGAGTGTCTTGGGTTTTGTATAGGAAAGCAGGTTATTGATTATTCGGTCGATGGTCTTAACACCAAATAAGACGTAATCAATATATTTCTTGTCTTTCTTTCTGAGTTTTGAGGCAAGCAGCATTGAGAGGAAAAGCTCCATACTTCCCAAGGGATTCTTGATCTCATGGGCCATCCTGGCAGCCATTTCACCCATGGCCATTAACCGCTCCTCCCGTTCAAGTCTCTCTTTCATCTTTTCAAATTCGGTCACATCTTCAAAAACAACAATTTCGTTACTTCCAGACCCATTTACAATGGTTTCACGCTTCCAGCGATAGTGGCCCCTGCCGTTTTTCAGAGCGCCTGACTTCTGACCATTATCTGTTAATTTATTCAAAAAAACTTCCGGCCCTAACACTTCAGCTGTTTTATTGACAAAGATAAGGTGTGACGTGTTTTTTACAACAACACCTATTGGTAAGGAATTCAGTATGTTATAAAGATATCCCCTGGCTTTTTCCAATTCAGCATTCTTTTCGGCCACTTCTTTTTTGAGTTGTCGTATCTGGCTTTCAAGCAAACTATAGTAATTGATAATCGAATCTGATGCCTTTGCGAATTCCTGGAAGGCATTCTCAAGAAGTTTAGCTTCTACGGCTGGCATGATTGCCAAATTTTGCAAAATATGTACCAGCTAAAAATAGCTAATAGCTAATAGCTGTTAGCTGTTAGCTATCCTATTGAAATAATTACATTTTATTGTGATAAAAATCATGAGAAGTTTATTGGTATATGTACTCGTAATGACTTATAACTAAGAACTCAGAACCAGGAACTGGTTTAAAATGATGTCAGGTTTTTGACAGGAGGGGCTTAATCTATGCCCAGGCGTTTCATCTTCTCGATAAGGGTTGTTCTGTTCAGGCTCAGGACCTGTGCGGCTTTGCTTTTAACACCGTTCGTCTCCTGCAAGGCCTGGAGAATCAAGCTTTTTTCAAAATTCGACACGAGAGTATCGTATCCTTTTTCGATTTCAAAATGACCTTGCTCCTGTTGTTCGGCGAGATAAATCTTATCAGGAAGGTCTTCCAGATCGATCATTCCCTTTCTCTTCAGAACCACCACTCTCTCAATGAGGTTTTGAAGCTCCCTGACATTCCCCGGGTAGGTATAGTCCATCAATGCAGTCATTGCGGCTTCAGAGCATCCATCTATCTCAGCGTCATTGATTTTATTGGAACGTTCAAGAAAATAGTTCAGAAGAAGAGGGATGTCCTGACGTCTTTCTCGCAAGGGGGGCAGTTGAATGGGAACAACGTTTAAACGATAATAGAGGTCTTCTCGAAACTTGCCATCCTTGACAAGATCATCCAAAATACGGTTTGTAGCTGCAATAATTCTTACATCTACACTGATACTTTTTGTTCCACCAACTCTTTCGAAGGTTTTTTCCTGGAGGACCCTGAGAAGTTTTACCTGCAAGTTGAAGCTCATGTCTCCGATTTCATCGAGAAACATGGAACCTCCATGGGCAAGCTCAAACCTGCCGTAGCGTGTTCCTGTTGCCCCGGTAAATGCGCCTTTTTCATATCCAAATAGTTCACTCTCGAGCAATGTTTCAGGTATGGCGCCGCAATTTACAACAACAAGCGGATTGTCCTTCCGTGATGAGTTATAGTGAATGGCCCGTGCTACAAGCTCTTTACCTACCCCACTCTCCCCCGTAACAAGAACGGTTGCATTCGTGTCAGCAACCTTCTCGATCATCTCAAAAACTTTCTGCATGGGAAAGCTTATTCCAATGATATTCTCGAATTTGTATTTATCCTTAAGGCAGTTTCTCAACATTGTGTTTTCACGAATTATTTTGTTCTCTGAAAACCGCCTCAATAGATTGGCCTTACCCGTGAGGCCCTTTGGAATATTCTCACTCTTCATGAGTTTAGAGTAATACATGGCAGATTCAACAACAGTAAGCACCTCTTCAAACTTAAAAGGCTTCAGAATATAGTCAAAAGCCCCCCATCGCATTGCGCTGATGGCTGTATCAAGACTCCCATATCCAGTAATCACAATACCAAGCGTTTTGAGGTATTCTCTTTGAATGTAATTGATAAGCTGAAGACCGTCGATGTGAGGCATGGACAGATCAGTAATCATCACGTCATATTCATTTCCTTTGAGTGCGAACAGCGCTTTTTTACTATCAATAAAAGGGTCGACAATATAGCCGTTATTACTCAGGAACTCACTGAGCATTGTGAGAATACTTTCCTCATCCTCTACAATTATTATCTTGCCTTTTTCCAACTGTACTCCCTCTTTTTAAAAACCATTATTTTATCCAGCTTCCTCTGTTTACAAAAACGCTTCGCTTACACCATTCTTGTCTGTCTTGTACCTGTGCAGAGAAATTACGAGGATTCCCCGCATGTGAAATGATCTTTCTAAAGAGAATAAACTGTGCATAATTTTTTTTAATAATTATTACTGTTTAAAGGCATACTTTTCAACAACTATTTTTAAAACACTGCTATTTCTTTGCGCAAAGACTCATTTGCAACCCACATCTGATAATCAGAACTACTGTTTATCTTCATCCGGAATATGAAAAGAGTAATGCGCTATCCTGATATCACAAAGCCTGAGGATACTATATTAAGCACTTTGTAAGACCAGGCTAAAAATTATCGGTCTGTTTGTTTTGTCTGATTATTCGAAAGAAAAATCCAGGTACATAATCTCTTGTGTACCATTATTAATGGAAAAGTAGAAAGGCAGAGAGATGATTGGAATCTTCGTTATAAAATTGACCTCCACATTTTTTCCAACAACTACCATGGGTATTGCTGCTTTGAGATTCAACCCAGTCTGTTCGAATTCTTTTCTTGCCTGACCAGAGATAATATTCGTAAGCTCACCGATAGAATCTACGACTTCCGGGTTTATACTTTCACACTCTTCACCAACGAGGGTCTTGAAAACAAAGAGCGCACCTTTATCATGAAAGCTTATACATATCGTTCCCTTGCGATCTCCTGCCAGGCCCATAATACCACTAATATCTCCTGAAGTGGTTTTTTCGTTCTTGAGAATCGGTTTTCCCATTTTGGCATCAATGTTCAACATGGTTTTAAAGACTGTCTGGGCTGCATTTATGAAAGGGTTGATATATTTGACCTCCATCTCTCCTCCTAATGGTTCATTTTCCTGCCCGAGTCCGAGCTCGATCAATGGCATCCTTAAGCTTATCCGGTGTAAAAGGTTTTACAATATAGTTGTCAACACCCGATTTAATTGCTTCCATGACACTGCCTTTTTGACCTTCAGCCGTCACCATGATGAAAGGGATTTTTTTCTTTTCATCATCCTCTTTACACACTTTAAGGAACTCTATCCCGGTCATCTCCGGCATCATCCAATCACTGATGATGAGATCGATTTCTTCGCTATTCAGGACGTTCAGAGCATGCTTTCCATTTTCTGCTTCTACCACATTTTCAATATTTATCTGTTTCAACACATTCTTGACAATCTTCCTCATGGTTGCAAAATCATCAACCACTAAAACTTTCATTGTTTACCTCCACATTGACTACGTTTTAGTATGATTACTAAATTATTAATCGTTGAAAAAATAATAAACTTAACAATTCTGAATTAAATTCCGGTCGGACCCGTCGACATATCACGGTCATTTCTTGCAGCCGGCAGATAGACATTCACCTTGGTTCCTGAATCTACATTTGATTCTACCTCGATAAAACCATGATGTTTTTTAACGATAGAATAACATATAGCAAGTCCAAGGCCCATACCTTTCTGTGTTCCCAATGGTTTTGTTGAAAAGTAAGGTTCAAATATTCTTTGCAACTGGCTTTGCGGGATACCTGATCCAGTATCTTTTATCGAAACTCGAACATAATCTCTTTCGAGAAAAGGCAGTTCGTCTTTTGGATTTTCTGTCACATTTTCAACTGAAATACTGACTGCACCACCTAAGGGCATTGATTCTCTGGCATTATATAAAATGCTGCTGAAAACTTGGCGAATCTCCCTTTCATTTGCTAGGACAGGAAATAATTGATCTGCAAATGAGAAATTACATTCAAACTGAGAGTTAGTGATGACGCTGTTCACAGCTTCACGTATAATATCCTTAAGATCAATCGGTTCTTTCACCGATTCGCCTCCACGGGAGAACGTTAATAATTGCTGAGTCAGGTCCTTGGCCCTCAGACAAGCTTTTTCAGCTTCCAGCAACCTATCGCTTACAATACCTTCATTATTTAAATGAGATCGGGCAAGAGAGATATTTCCCAAAACGACTGCAAGAATATTATTGAAATCATGGGCTATGCCCCCTGCAAGGATTCCAACCGATTCAAGTTTCTGCGCATTGAGAAGTTCATCTTCAAGGCGCTTTAAATCAGTGATATCCTCACATGTGACAAGGTATCCACCATTTTTTTCAAGCTGTACAACCCTAAAATTAACTATTTTCTCGGTTCCGTCTTTGGATGTTACATTAAAGACCCTGGGAACCTTCTTTTTTCTGTTTATCTTTCTGATCTCATCTTTCCAGGCAGCAACTACCGTTCTCCGATATGATGGTTCAGGATAAGCTTTTTTTAACCACATTCTTCCATTTGGTGTATCATTCAGGTTGTACCCAAAAAGCTCCCTGACTCTTGGGTTCATATATTTATAATTACCCTTCACATCCACGAGTATCATACCGAAAGGAGCCTGTTCAAGCAGAGTCTGGAGCTTCTGACGCTCCCTTTTCAACTCCTCCTCGGCTAATTTCCGCTTTGTTATATCTCTTACAATAGCCTGTAAGAATCTTTTTCCTGATAATTCAACGCAGTTCAGGCTTACCTCAGCATCAAAAAGCATACCGTCATAACGACGATACTTCCATTCAAAAAACTGTGGGACTCCTTCCAGTGCTGATTTTATTTTTTCCTCAGAAGTAAGCTTTGAGAGCTGCCCATCAGATTGATATTCCGGCAAGAATCTTTCAGGGTATTCCTTGATCAATTGCGGCTTATTACATCCAAATATCTCCAGTGATTTGGCATTACACTCTATAATTTGATCATCCTGGATCAATAGGATTGCATCGTTTGCTGCCTCAAAAAGAGTCCGGTATCGTTCCTCACTCTCTACAAGGACAAGCTCTGCCAATTTCCGATATGTTGCAGATCTCTCAAAGGTATCAATCTGATGGCGAATCGACTTCAAGGCTTCAAGGAATTTTCCATCTTTTTTTATTTTCTCTTTCATGCTAAAGAATCACTTTCACATTCATTGTACGGCCTTCGATAATAACTGTTCAATGATACAAATCAAAACGGTTCCATACACACAGCTCAGCATTTCATGAATTCTCAAAGATATTATCGTGCTCTATGACTGGGGATTGCATCGCACCCTCACCCTGCAAAACTGTGTGATTCTCCCCTTCAAGATCATACTAATTCGCTCTGTGCATATCCCCACAAAAGACGCAAGCCACATAGTGAACCACGTTTTAGAGCATGAGTGAAACGGTTCCGTCAAAGACCTGTCATCATGTCAATGAACAAACATGGTGCAATGTTATGCCGTAAAATTGGACTTATCATTATACGAAGCAACCATTATCCGCAAATTCTTAATCCGATTGTTCCATCCTTTGAGATATTTGCCATATTGTTCGGGCCTTATGTCTGCAAGCCGGGCATAGCGCTGCTCTCTCAATCTCAAATAGACATCGATATTACCATGAGACTTTGAAAGAATTTTTTCAGCTGCAGTGGGGCTATTGACATACGTGTCAAAATGGACCGTACTCAATGGAAAAGGCAATGATTCAGCACCTGACTTGTCCCATATTTTTCGGTATATTATTTCTGCATCAGCTTTTGTGAGATTCCTTACATTACCCCTAAAACCACACTCTTTTGCTGTTGATTGCAGAATCCCATATTTTGAAGACTCCCTGCCTCCATCCTCACGAACGTACTTACTACCCTCTCGCTCAAAAACAAACTTAAGTCCTTCCCGAAATTTTGCATTACCCTGAGCAATCTCATTGTTAAGCGGCAAAACAGATGAGCTCACCTGAAGATTATTTTTCAGGACCTTTTCAAAAGATTCTCCCACATTTTGAGTGTGTGGTAATCTTCCCGCTCTTCTGCTCAAATCAAGCTGTTTTGAAGCCAGTATGGCCTCAATGAGGTTCACGTGAGACAACATCTTTTCCTCCATTGGATTTACATGAACTCTATCAACGCTTGATATTGTGCAACAACAATGCCATGGCTTTATTGATCGAAGTGTAAAGGGCTATGAATTAACCATACCCTTCTTGTGTGTGAGGGGATAGACCATAATAGAAGAACTGGTTTAACAATGAGCGAGGCAAGATTAACAAAAACAGCATGGATGGAGGGTTAAGTGATTCAGCTTGCACAGAAAGGCAAGGGGAAGCTCAGTAAGTTTGTCATGTTAAGGGAACGGCGTGATCCCTGTTAATTGAAAAAGGCGCTTCGCGTGAAGCGCCCGGAAATATCTGGCTCCCCGGGCAAGACTCGAACTTGCAACCTACTGGTTAACAGCCAGCCGCTACTGCCGATTGAGCTACCGGGGAGTGCGTGTGCCTACTTAAATTATAAAGAGCAATGCAATCAATCCCCAGAACTTGCAACCTATCCCGTTACAACGGGACCGCTACTGCCGATTGAGCTACTGGGGAGTGCGTGTTTTACAAAAGAACACATACTATTTAAAGCTTTTACCACCATCACTCTGAGCGTATAAGTAAACAACAAAATATCCTTTGTGTCAAGGCATACTAACTTTCATTTTCAAATATGACCTTTTTGAATTTTCTTTTTCCAACCTTTATGGTTAACTCGTTGACAGCATCAAGGGTTATTTCCTCTGAGTTCACTTTCACTCCATTGATATGGACACCGCCCTGCTGGACCATTCGTTTTCCTTCCGAGGTGGATGTAACCATGCCAATCGTGGCAAGAAGTTTTGGCAACCATGTCCCGGTTTCTGATTTTTTGATAGTAACCACTTCAATATCTTCAGGCACTTCCTTATCCCGAAACATCTTATCGAAGTTCTCATGGGCTGCATCAGCCGCCTCTTTACTGTGGAATCTTGTAATTATTTCTTTTGCAAAGTTGACTTTGGCATCTCTTGGGTGTACAGATCCGTTGTGAATCTCTTCCTTGAGAATACGAAGTTTATCTAATGATATATCGCTGAGAAGTTCATAATATTTGAGCATTAGTTCATCTGAGATTGACATGAGTTTACCGAACATGGTATCAGGTTGTTCGTCAATTCCCACGTAATTTCCATAGCTCTTACTCATCTTGTTAATGCCGTCTGTTCCTTCGAGAAGTGGCACAGTGACAAGGACTTGTGACTCCTGGCCATATGCCCTCTGAATGACTCTTCCAACAAAGAGGTTAAATATCTGATCGTGGCCACCAAGCTCGATATCAGCTTGAAGGGCAACAGAGTCATAACCCTGCACAAGGGGGTAAAGGAATTCATGGATACTGATAGGAAGATTATTTTGGTAACGGTTTCTAAAATCTTCTCGTTCCATCATCCTTGCCATAGTATATTGAGCGCAAAGCCTGATCATATCTGCAGCATTCATGGTTTCAAACCACTCGCTATTAAATCGTACCTCTGTTGTTTCCGGATCAAGAATCTTAAATACCTGTTTTTTGTATGTCTCTGCATTGACAAGAAGCTCATCTTTTGTCAGCGCAGGCCTTGTTTCGATTCTTCCCGTAGGATCCCCAATCATGCCGGTAAAGTCTCCGATAAGGAAAATAGCTACATGCCCTAACTCCTGGAATTGTTTCAGCTTTTGAAGTACAACTGTATGCCCAAGATGCAGATCCGGCGCGGTGGGGTCAAGCCCAAGCTTCACCCGTAAGGGCTTATTTTCCCTTATGGACCTCTCAAGTTTGCTTCTCAATTCTTCTTCATTTACAAGATCGACTGCTCCCCGCTTTATAACTTCCATCTGTTTGTCAACATCAAACATATCCCACCCCGTTTGAGAAAAGAAACCATGTACCAACGAGAACTAATTGGTATTTTTAGAATGTTCTATCTTTTCTTCTTACGTCTCGCTTTTTTCACTTACACTATTTTTTGCTTTATTCTTTCAATTGCGATACAGCTATTTCCTTCATTCTCCAATGTTAACACAACCCCCTGCACTTCAATATCATTTTTCCCCACTTCGAACCTTTGGGGTAATTGGGTAACAAACTTTTTAAGGACTACACTCTTTTCCATTCCAATCACAGAATCACAGGGGCCCGTCATACCTGCATCTGTGATATAGCCAGTGCCTTTTGGTAGGATCCTCTCGTCAGCTGTTTGTACATGGGTATGGGTGCCCACAACAGCAGCGACTTTTCCATCAAGATACCAACCAAGGGCAATCTTCTCTGATGTTGCCTCAGCATGGAAGTCGATGATGATTGGGATTTTGTCATCCAACTCCTTCAGAAGATTACCTATTGCCCTGAAGGGACAATCAAGGGGTGTCATGAACACCCTCCCTTCGAGATTAACGATGCAAATCCGTTTCCCGTTCTTGCGGGTGATGCTATGGCCAAAACCTGGGGTCCCAGATGGATAGTTCAATGGGCGGAGCACTCTTTGTTCTTCCATTAAAAAAGGAATCATCTCCTTTTTCTTCCAAACATGGTTTCCTGTAGTGATAATATCCACACCACATGAGAACATCTCCTGGGCTACATGTGGTGTTATTCCAATTCCCCCTGCTAGGTTTTCCCCATTAATTACAACAAAATCAGCTTTAAAGCTTTTGACAAACTCCTCGACAGCCTTCCTTCCTGGTTTGCCAATGACATCCCCCAGGAATAAGACTTTAATCTCATTTGGCATATTCTATTGCCCGTGTCTCTCTGATTACAACTATCTTGATTTGACCAGGATATGAGAGATCAGATTCTATCTTTTTGGCAATATCCCGTGACAAAAGATAGATGTTATCATCGTTGATCTTCTCACTATTGACAACAATGCGTATCTCTCGTCCTGCCTGGATGGCATAAGACTTATCGACCCCTGGGAAATTGTTTGCTATTCGTTCAAGTTCTTCTAGTCTCTTTATGTAGCTCTCAAGCATTTCTCGCCGGGCACCGGGTCGTGCCCCTGAGAGTGCATCTGCTGCCTGTACAATAACATCAAGGATTCCAGTTGGCTCCACGTCTTCATGATGGGACATGATTGCATGAACAATAGTTTCATTTTCTCCATATTTTCGGGCAAGATCTGCCCCGATAGAGGCGTGGGAACCTTCTATCTCGTGATCTACTGCTTTACCGATATCATGAAGCAAACCAGCTCTTTTAGCCTCTTTAACATTTACACGGAGCTCAGATGCAATTACACCGCAGATAAAAGCTACCTCTAATGAATGCTGGTAGACATTCTGTGCATAACTGCTTCGAAAGGTCAATCTTCCAAGAAGTTTAACGATCTCAGGGTGGACATTATGAACACCGAGGTCAAAAACTGCCTGTTCTCCGGCCTCCTTGATTCGGTCCTCCATCTCTTCAGCCACTTTTGAAACAATCTCCTCAATCCTTGCCGGATGGATTCTGCCATCACTAATAAGCCTTGAGATAGCGATTTTGGCAACCTCTCTCCTAATTGGATTAAAACAGGATAGTATAACCGCCTCAGGGGTATCATCGATAATAATGTCAACACCGGTAGCAGCCTCAAGGGCCCTGATATTTCTTCCCTCTCTACCTATGATTCTTCCCTTCATCTCTTCGTTTGGAAGTGGAACTGTTGAGACTGTGTCCTCTCCCACATAATCCCCAGCATAACGCTGAATGGCAAGAGCGATAATCTTTTTTGCCTCTCTATCAGCCTTTTCTCGGGCCTCTTCTTCTATTTTTTTGCATATCTTCAGGGCCTCATATTTCGCTTCGTTTTCCATTGCCTGCATCAAAGTTTTTTTAGCTTCCTCTGCTGTCATTCCCGAGATCTTTTCGAGCCTTGCTTTACCTTCTTTGATTAAAGCGTCCTGTTCTTTAATTCTGGTATCAAAGTATGACTGTCTGCTGGAAACTTCTTTTTCCCTCTTTGCAAGCTCTTCTTCTTTTTTCTCAATTTGTTCTGTCTTCTTATCGAGGCTTGATTCTTTTTGAACAAGTCGCCTTTCAGAGTTTTGCAGTTCCAGACGCCTGGATTTTATTTCCTGTTCCAACTCGTTTTTTGCCTGAAGTGCAACATCTTTGGCCTGGATTGACGCTTCCCGGGTGAGAACATCTGCCTCCTTCTTAGCATCTTCCAGGATTTTTTTTCCTATCTTTTCGTACTCACCGATCTTCTTTCTCTGTATGATTCTAGCAAGTACAAATCCGAAACAAAGCGCTATTACGACACTTACAATTATTATTATGATATTTATATTCAAGATTCCCCCTCATATATATGTATACAAGGGGTAAGGCTGATGAGGTAAAAGGGAAATTATGTGTCTATGTCAAATAGTGAAACTATATTTCATGCCCCCAAACTACCGAAAACTATTTATGTTAAACCTCTATTGCCTCAACAACTACCCCGTTGTAAGATTACCCCCGCAGATGCCGTGTAAACAGTAAAATCTTGAACCTCTGGTTTACGTGGGCACCTTGTTGTTGCATCAGGCTTCTCGTCATGACGAGCATGCACACCGCAATTAGTGAAGGCCCCCAATAAAGAGGTGTTGGCTCGAAGCTTACCATTTATCACGGGCACCGCAGGGAACCTCAAATTCTTCAAATTTTTGTAAGAGCTTTAATGCCCTCCCTTCAAACTGCTCAGATTTTTTTCTCATCTCTAAGTATTCGTCACTTATTTCCATCATTGCCATTATGATCGCATTCATTGTATTCACTATACCATAGTTGTTGATGACAAAGCCTATCTTTTCATCAACAAATTGTGCTGCTCTTTTTATTCTTCCTTCATCGTCTCCAATAAAGGTAAATGGTTGATTCAATATACTTACCTCAACCTTTCGCTGCATCAAACCTTCTTACGCCTCTACCTTGTCAACCTTCTCGAGTATCTTCGTAACCTTCTCGATTAACAGCTCGCGTTCGTTCTTAACATCAGCCATCTTGGTTTTCAGGTCAGTGTTCTCGGTTTCGAGCGATTTCACTCTACCCAGGAGCTTTTCATGCTCTTCTTTCATACCCTTATAGTTTTTTATAAGGTTGTCAATTTTTTCTTCTAATTCAATGATTCTGTTTTCACCAAGGAGTTCCATAACCTATTTAAGTATCGCTTTTCTGTTCAAAAGTCAAGAACAAAAGGTATGCCTTGATAAAGGGATCAATCTCACCATCAAGCACTGAATCTGCGTTATGAATCTCTGTTTTTGTCCGGTGATCCTTGATAAGCTTGTATGGATGGAGTATATAAGAACGTATCTGGCTTCCCCAGGCAATATCCTTTTTCTCTTTCTCCAGAGAGTTCATCTTCTCCTCTTGTTTCTTCTTTTCGATCTCATAGATTCTAGATCGCAAAATTGCCATGGCGATAGCTTTGTTTTTATGCTGTGATCTTTCATTCTGACATTGGACTACGATACCTGTTGGAATATGGGTAATCCTTATAGCGGATTCTGTTTTATTTACATGCTGTCCCCCGGGACCGCTGGAACGAAAGGTATCAACTTTTAAATCTTCATCCCGAATCTCCACATCAATATTGTCTGCAAGTTCAGGGTATGCATAGAATGACGCAAAAGAGGTATGCCTCCTGTTATTTGCATCAAACGGGGATACCCTAACAAGTCTGTGGATTCCATTCTCGCATTTCAGATAACCATAAGCATGGGGCCCCTTTACAAGAAAGGTAACATTCTTAATTCCCGCTTCTTCACCAGGAAGTATGTCCACTACCTGAGTTTCAAACCCTTTTCTTTCAGCCCAGCGTAAGTACATCCTAAGAAGCATTTCAGCCCAATCCTGAGCCTCTGTTCCACCTGCCCCGGCATTAATATAAACAATGGCATTGGAATCATCGTTCTCTTCGCTGAGCATTCTTTCAATCTCGTAACGGTCAAGAGCCTGATCAAGAGAATTTACCCTTTCTACTAGTTCTTCAAGATCTTTCTGATCATCAGTTTCGTGTACAAATTCCCCAAGAATAAGGATTTCTTCAAGATCCTTTTCTTTATGATTCCAATTCTCAATTTCTGATTGAAGTCTTGACCGCTGTTTTAGCTTTGTTTGTGCTTTGTCTTGGTCGTCCCAGAGTGCCTGTTTGGAAAGTTCTTCGTCAAGTGCATTAATCTGACGGTTTAAGTTATCGAGGTCAAAGATAGCCTCTGAGAATGGCCATTCTTTCGACAATTGCATCAATTCTTGTATTGATATCTTCTATCATAATATTACCTCATTTCTCACTCTAAGCAGTCTGCAAACAAACACTCGCTAACGTGCAGTGCTATGCCCTCTGCTCTATTCTTTTTTTTATTACCTCCCCGTATTCCGAACATCTAACAGGACGAACATTATCCATTTGTCGTGCAAGATCATAGGTGACAATCTTGTTACCCACCGTTTCCTCTATTGCATATTCAAGAATATCTGCTGCCTTTTCAAGGTTGATATGTCTGAAGAGCATCGCTCCGCATAGAAGGAATGACGTTGGATTTGAAAGGTCCTTTCCTGCATATTTTGGAGCACTCCCATGGGTCGGCTCAAAAATTGCCACATTATCACCAAAGTTAGCTCCAGGCGCAACTCCCAGACCTCCTATAAGGGCTGCACAAGCATCAGACAGATAATCACCATTAAGATTCGGGCACAGAAGAATATCATAATCTTCGGGCCTTAAAATAACTTGTAAAAACATATTGTCGGCTATTCGGTCATTGAAAAGAATTTTATCCTTTTCACCAGAAAAAGTTAACTTGTCAGCGTAGCCCCTTGCTACCTCATATGCCCATTCTCTAAAGGCGCCTTCTGTGTATTTCATGATATTGCCCTTATGAACAACTGTCACTGCCTTCCTGTTATTCTTGATGGCGTAGTCAAGAACCCACCTGGTAAATCGTGCAGTACCTGTCCTGCTTATCGGTTTGACGCCTACACCGGTATCATCAGTTAGGCTAACCCCCATTTTTTCTCTGAGAAATGTAAGGAATATCAATGACTCTTTACTCTCAGCCCTCCATTCTATCCCTTTGTAAAGGTCTTCTGTGTTTTCTCTGAAAATAATAAAATTAACATGTTCGGGCTTTTTCAGCGGACTCGGAAGCCCTGGCAAAAATCTGATGGGACGCATACAAACATAAAGATCAAATATTTGGCGTAGATATACATTTACGCTTCTAAAACCTCCTCCAACAGGTGTTGTTAGGGGCCCTTTAATTGCCACCTGGTGCGCCTTAACAGTCTGCAAGGTTTCTTCGGGGAGAAGTTCACCTGTTTTTGCAAGAGCCTTTTCTCCTGCCAGCAAAGATATCCATTTTATTCTTTTTTTACCTCCGTATGCTTTCTGGACCGATTCTTCAAGGACCTCTTTTGAAGCATGCCAGATATCATCACCTGCACCATCACCTTCTATATAGGGAATCGTAACAATATCAGTCAAATCTTAAACCCTCCATAACGTGCAATATAGTGATCAAGTCCTCCCTCATTCAGGATTGTACGCATAATCGAACTCAGGGGTGAAAAACTCTTCTCATCGCCTGTTGTTTTATTTACCAGCATACCGTCATCGACTCTTATTTCAAGGGAATCTCCTTCATTAATTCCATCTGTATTGCATATTATTGCTGCAAGGCCCACATTTATTGCATTCCTATAGAATATTCGTGCAAAGGATGTTGCGATAATTGCATCAATCCCTGCCATCTTTATAATAAGTGGTGCATGTTCTCTGCTGGAGCCAAGCCCGAAGTTTTTCCCGCCTACTATAATGTCGCCCTTCTTAACCTTTTTACAAAAACCAGGCGAGATATCTTCAAAAACATGTTTTTTTAGTTCTTCAAGGTTTGAGCGCAAGTGGTAGAACCTTCCTGGGATGATATGGTCAGTAGAGATGTTATCTCCAAACTTCCACACCTTTCCTTTCAAAATCATCAAGAACCTCCCGTGGATCTGTTAATTTTCCTTTAAGCGCGGTTGCAGCTGCTGTTGCCGGTGAGGCAAGTATAATATGTGAATTGGGGTTTCCCATCCGGCCGAGAAAATTTCTATTAGAGGTTGAAAGGCAGGTCTCCCCGTCCCCAAGAACCCCCTGATGAATACCGATACAAGGCCCGCACCCTGGTGGAAGAATCACTGCTCCTGCCTGGAAAAGAGTAGCAATAATGCCTTCCTGAAGAGCCTGATAGTAGACCATCCTCGACGCTGGGCCTACAAGGAGTCGAATCCCTTTTTGAATCTTTCGTCCTTTCAAGATAATAGAAGCAATGCGGAGATCATCAACCCTTCCGTTTGTACACGATCCGATAAAGACCTGATGTATGTTAACACCTTTAACATCAGGATCATCAATGCTTTTTACGTTATCTACCTGGTCCGGGAAACTGACCATCGGAGTCAGGAGTTCAGCATTAATTTCAACTACCTTCTCATAGTTGGCATCATCATCGGGCTGGATCTCAATATATGATTCTTCCCTTTTCAATCTCTTCAAATAAAGAAATGTCAAAAGATCAGATGAAAATAATCCACACTTAGCTCCTGCCTCAACAGCCATGTTTGATATAGTGAGTCTGTCTTCAATATTGAGATGTTTGACTGTCTCTCCAGTAAATTCCATTGATTTGTAGGTTGCTCCATCCGCACCCATCATTCCAATAATTGCAAGGATAATGTCCTTCGGAAAAACACCTGAGCGAAGTTTCCCGTTAATGTTAAACCTTATTGCTTCTGGGACTCTTAACCATGTCTGCCCGAGGCCCATGGCCACCGCAATGTCTGTCGAACCCATTCCTGTTGCAAATGCACCCAGGCCACCACCTGTGCACGTGTGTGAATCAGCACCTACAAGCACTTCGCCTGGGCAGAGTACATGTTCCGCGATAACCTGGTGGCAGATTCCCTCCCCGACCTCCGATATACGCGCGTTATTTGACTTTGCAAAATCCCGAATCTGCTGATGATCATTCGAGAGTTCCATTCGCGAACTTGGTGATGCATGGTCAATAAAAAAGGTGATGCGGTCTCCATCGAACAATCGGGTGAAACCCATTTCCTTAAACCTGTTTATTGCCAATGGGGCTGTGCCGTCTTGGAGTAATATGCGGTCTACTTTAACAACAGCATAGTCCCCTGCCTTGAGGTCTGTTTTTGTGTTCATACTCAAGATTTTTTCCGCAATAGTCTTTCCCATGAATTATTCCTCAGCCTTAGTAAGATCTTCAAACTTAATATCGAGACCCAACACTCCAACAATATCACCGAATTCATCCCTTATCGGGCCGGACACGGTAACACAGAGCGCCCCTGTAATCTTTGAAGTATAAAGATCAGTCACGCTAATTTCACCAGTCTTCATGGGATTGAGAAACCAATCTCTATCTGAGAAATCCTCATGGAGGCCAATTTTGTAGTATTTTGCTCTGTCGACCGCTTGCGTAATATTCTTTGTAATCTTAATACCTTCGCTGTTCACCGAGTAGGCGAACTGAATGTAAGGATATTCCCGGACGATATTTTTTAAGGTCTCTTGCTGCTTATCAGGATTCATGCTCTTGATCGCGCTATCCTCGATGTACCTTGTGATCAGGTGGGCAGCCATATCGTAGGCCTTATTTTTGAGACGCTCGAACTCAGATACAAAAATTTCCGGTATATATCTTCGCACAAGGTGTTCCATCTCGTTGTCAGATATACAAGTAATCCTACCCTCGTCGTACTGTTTTATAATCCACTTGTTAATCCTTCCGATAGCAGGATGTGTTTTCTCAAGCCGTTCCTTGCCAATAAGTGCAAAATGTGAGTTTATCCAGTGTGTTATTCCTGCCAGACCTGATTTGTCAGTAATATTTATCGCGAGGGGTCTGTTAAGGATCCGACTAGTGTCAAAGGGGGTGTAGATCTCTTCGTTTTTCAGGATTCCATCTATGTGCACACCTGCTGATGTGGCATTAAAATCTACGCCAACAAAGGGCTGGTTTCGAGGAATCTGAAAGCCTATCTCTTTTTCGAAGTAGTTTCTGATTTCGGTAATTACTCTGGTATCGATGCCATTTTCGTTCCCCATGAGGGATATGTACTCCATAATCAGGCCTTCTATAGGGGCATTCCCTGTCCTCTCCCCAATACCCAGGAGTGTTCCATTGGCATGGGAACAGCCATAAAGCCAGGCACTTACTGTGTTGATCACCACTTTGTGAAAATCATTGTGTCCATGCCATTCAAGGTACTCCGGCGGAACCCCAGCATCGTCTATCATTGCCCGAATCAGCTTTCCGATAGACCTTGGTAAAGCAGCGCCCGGATAGGTAATTCCAATTCCCAGTGTGTCACAGAGTCTTATTTTCACCGGTATTTTTGCATCTTCTGAGAGTTGCATAAGTGTTTGAGCAAAGGGTACGCAGAATCCGTACACATCAGCCCGTGTTGCATCCTCAAAATGACATCTCGGAACAATGTTATGTTCGAGAGCTTCTTCAATATTTTGAATATAGTCTTTGAACACTTGTTTACGTGTTTTCTTAAGTTTCAAAAAAATATGATAGTCTGAAACGCTCGTCAGAATGCCCGTTTCCTTTAAGCCAAGCTCTTTAACAAGCTGTAAATCATCTTTGTTCGCGCGTATCCATCCTGTGATTTCAGGGTACCTGTAGCCTTTTTCAAGGCATTTTTCAACGGTTTGCCTGTCCTTTTCTGTATAGAGAAAAAACTCAGATTGTTTTATGACACCATTTGGGCCGCCGAGTCTATGAAGAAATTCGAAGAGATCTTCAATCTGTTTCGGTGTGAAGGGCGGCCTCGACTGCTGTCCATCCCTGAATGTTGTATCCGTGATGTAGATTTCTTCAGGAGGGTCGATCAACTCTATCTTATTGTCAAACTTAATCTTACAGACTTCAGAGTATGGGAACATCCCTCTATACAACTCTGGCTCTTCCACATCGATGAGGGAATACCTGGCCCCCTTTTCCACGTTCTTGAATATAAAACCTGTCTTTTTACTCACTATTTCCTCCTGTTTGTGCAGTGAGAACAGCACAATGATTATGGAAAATCCTAATGCCTGGCGGTTCCATTTCCTTATTGCTGTTCCCCTGTAAGACGAATCCTCAATTCATTCAACTGTTTTTGTGGTATTTTCGATGGTGCCCCGGTTAAAAGACAGGTGCCCTTCTGTGTTTTTGGAAAAGGTATAACATCACGTATACTCTCCAGGCCAAGCAACATCATAAGAATCCTGTCAAAACCAAAGGCCAGGCCACCATGTGGGGGAGCACCCATTTCAAGGGCTTCGAGAAGGAATCCAAATTTTTCAATTGCATCATCTTGACTGATATTGAGAAGCTTAAACATCTGCAGTTGATCATCCATACGGTGGTTCCTAATACTGCCGCCACCTATTTCAACACCGTTTAAAACAAGGTCGTAGGCTTTTGCCTTAAATGATTCGTAGTCACCGTTAAAATCTTTAATGCTACCCTGGGGGGAGGTGAATGGATGGTGCCGTGCTACAAACCGTTTATCTTCATTGCTGTACTCAAAAAGCGGAAAATCAACAATCCACAGGAATTTGAACTGGTCTTTTGCCATGGGTTCAAATTTGTCTCCCAGGTAGAGTCTAAACCTTCCCATAACGTCATTTACTTTGCTTTTAGCATCAGCCATAATGAATGCAACATCTCCATCTGAAAGGTGCAACCTCTCACTCATCTCAGACTTTTCATAGTCTTTTAGGTATTTTACGATTGTTGACTGTAATCCTTCTTTTTCTTTCCGTATCCAGATGAGTCCACCAGCACCCATCTCTTTGGTTATCCCCACAGCTGTTTCGAGGTCCTTTCTTGAAAGTGTCTTCCCTTTTAATACAATACTCTTGATGGCACCGCCATCATCTATAGTCTTCCTGAAGACACCAAACTCAGTCTCGCGAAAAATATCTGACAGATCTGTCATGGGTAGTTCAAAACGAAGATCCGGTTTGTCGCTTCCATAAACTTCCATTGCTTCTTCATATGTCATTCTCGGGATGGGCAATGGGAGTGGTTCTCCCCGTATTGCTTCATATATTGAAGCCACAAGGCCTTCACACATGCCTATGACATCATCAACTTCAACAAAACTCATTTCCATATCGACCTGCGTAAACTCTGGCTGTCTGTCTGCCCGCAGGTCCTCATCCCTGAAGCATCGCACAATCTGAAAATAACGATCGAAACCACTCACCATAAGTATCTGCTTAAAGAGCTGGGGGGATTGAGGCAGCGCATAAAAAGTCCCTGCATTCAGCCTACTGGGAACAATAAAATCACGCGCCCCTTCTGGAGTACTTTTGGTCAGGAAAGGAGTCTCAAATTCGTAGAAGCCATGGGATGCCAGATAGTCTCTGGTCACTTTGTAGGCCGTGCTACGCTCAAGAAAAATCTTCTGCACAAGAGGTCGACGCAGGTCAAGGTACCGGTATTTTAGTCGCATTAATTCGCTGACATTCTCTTCATCAAGCTGAAATGGCAATGGCTTACATGTGTTCAGTACTTGAAAAGAAACGACATACATTTCAAGGGCACCTGTAGGCATGCTGGCATTTACCGTCCCATCAGGGCGATTCTGCACTTTACCACTCACCTGAATTACGTATTCCTGTTTTAAATCACCCGCCCTCTCATGAGCTTCCGGAGAAATATCAGGTGAAAAAACGACCTGAAAAATTCCTGTCACATCCCGTAAATCGATAAAAATCAGCCTGCCCAGATCTCTTCTTCCAGAGATCCAGCCCGATAAGGTCAGTGTTTTTCCAACGTCATCTATTGAAACTTTGCCGCAATATCTATCTCTCAAGGGTTAGCTCCTAAAAAAGTCTATTATTATATATGGTATTAGCTGCACGAGTCAAGATTTGCCTTGGCCAATCACATGCTTCAGTGAATAAGAAACGGCTTCGTTTCAGTTCAGAAATTAGTGGATAGAAACTTAACGCCATAAAGCAGGGGTTTATTGTTCAAAACCTACCACAAACCTCTTGCTTTCATACTTAAAAAATCATTTTTGCTGATTATGATGTGATCCAGCACCTCGATGCCCATGATGGTCCCTACCTCAACCATGCGTCGAGTAAGCCTTACATCTTCTTCGGATGGTTCCAGATCATTTGAAGGATGGTTGTGTACAAGGATGACAGATGCTGCGTTTCCATGGATTGCTTCTTTGAAAACCTCTCTTGGATGGACCAGGCTTGCATTTAATGTACCTACAGAGATTGGAATAATCCCTGTTACCTTGTTTCGCGTATTGAGAAGAACCAGTTTAAAGTGTTCCTTTGCTTTGTCTTGAATGGTTGCCCTAATTGCCTTGACCAATATGTGGGGGTTATTGACCGTGTATGGAGGAATATCCTGCTCCAAATCCTGTCGTTTTGCAAGCTCAAAAGCAGCTTTGATCTGAGCTGCTTTTGCTGTTCCAATCCCGCTTATCGCTGATAGTTCCTCCATAGTAGCCTTGCTGATCCCTTGTACGCTGCCAAACTTTCGCAAAAGGTCATGTGCAATATCAAGAACTGATCTTTTTGGTATACCCCTGCCTATTATAAGAGCTAGGAGTTCGTGTGAAGAAAGTACATCAGGGCCCAACCTCTGCATGCGCTCCCTGGGGCGTTCCTGTTTAGGCATGTCGTGGACGGTAAACGTTGTTCCTTCTTTCATCATGATAGAGCCTCATCAAGTTTCATTGGAACTCCTACCAGGTTTGCAAAGCAATTTTATAACTGAAATCATCAATGCAGGAGGCACTGCACCCTCCTAACCATGCCTGGGCTGCCAATGGCTAAACTTTTTTTCTCAATATTAATGACCCAACTGCACCTAACAAGGAAACCGCTGCCGACAGTGCAAATGCATGGGTAAATGTGCCTGTCACATCTTTGAGCCATCCCCCTATAAAAGGACCCAGAGCCTGACCAATCCCAAAGAAAAGGGTAATAAAGCCAAGGCCAGCTGGTGCAAGACGACCACCAACAGCATCACCTGACGCAGCAGCCATTATAGTTGGTATTGAAAAGGCAGCTATACCAAAAACAAAGGCAGAAACATAGAACCCAGCGGTATCTTTCCACAGAAAAAAAATTATGTATGATATTGCAAGATTAATATATGCGATCATGGAGCCATACTTCCTGCCAAGCACATCAGAAATCCATCCATAGATGACACCACAAAAAATGCTAATAATTCCGAGGAATGCAAATATTCTTCCTGCAGCTATTGAGGGAACTCCCACTTCCTTTGTGAGGTATGCCATAAAAAAGGTTAGATAAATAATGTACGAAAAACCATACATGAAATAGACGCATCCCAGTTTCCATATTTCAGGTTCAACAACAACGTCCCTGAATGCCGAAAAAAGAGTGACTTTAGGTCCTCCCCTCTGCTCTTCCTCCCCACCATACATGGTAAGACCTTTTTCTTGTGGAGTATTCCTCAGAAATGCGTAACATACAAAGGCGAGAATAAATACCGCTATGCCCAGAACAAACCAGGCGTATCTCCAACCGTCTTTATCAAAGGCAGAAATAATTGGAGGAAGAATGATGCCAGATATAAAAAGTCCTGTTCCTATGCCGCCAGATACGATACCTGTCGCCAGTCCCCGTTTTCTCATTACAAACCATGCTGCAGGCAATGCCATGATTGGGACATAGCTTCCTCCATTGCCAAGACCGGATATAAGCCTCATAAAAAACGCAAAAAGGAAGGATTTAGAAAACCCTGTAAGGAAAAGGCTGACCCCAATCACCACGAGAGAAACAAAAACAACCCGTCTCACTCCAAAACGCGCAGCAAGAAAACCTCCGATTATAGCAAGAGAAAGATATCCAATAAAATTTCCTGTGGCAATAGAACCAAGTTGAGTATAATTGAGTGCCAACCCCTCCTTCATTGAAGGAAGAATCACAGAATAAGACATACGTCCGAAACCATGGGCCAGGATTGTTACGAGAGTGCCCGTGAATGCTATAACCCATGCATAATGTCTTTTCATACCCCCCCCCTTATTTTTTATGTCATTCCATAAAGCATATAAAGCACACACATAGATGTCAACCGTTTTTGTTTCCTCGATTTCTCATCTCGGATGCGCCTATTGCCAGTTTCAATCACTGATAAACCTTTTTTTTGGGCCGTACCTTATGGTATAAAATGACATGGAAAATCCGAGAGTGCGGTGGATCGACGCACATCCGTTCATGGACAGAGGAAACGAGATGATTCTGATAAATGATGTTGAAGGGATCATGGAAAATTCTCTCATAGTTTCGAAAGATGTTTTTTTTCTTATGTCACTTATGGATGGTTCTCGCTCCCTGCGTGACATTCAGGTCGAATATATGAGAATCTATGGGGAACTTCTATACATGGAACGCCTCGAAGAAATTGTTGATACCATGGACCAGAACTACCTACTTCTCAATGAAAACTACAAGCTTCGCCTTACACATTTGAAAATGGAATATGAGTATTCGTCTGTGAGAAAACCCGCTCTTGCAGGCAGGAGCTACCCTGCAAACAGGATGGAACTCATCATGGTACTTGATGAAATGTTCAAAACTTCACCAGAGAAAAAAGTTCCTGGCGACTTGACTGCTATACTTGTTCCTCATATTGACTATACGCGGGGCCTCAATGTATACAGACAAATTTATCCGTATCTGAAACATACAACCAAGCCTCTTATCGTTGTTTTTGGCACATGTCATAATATGGCTGAAAAAATCTGGAATATTTCTCTCAAGGACTTCGAAACACCCCTGGATATTGCCCCTGTCACACAGGAACTCAGGAGCTTGGTTGAACAAAATAATGTGCTTCGCGAGTATATCGCCGAATGGCCACACAGAAAAGAACACTCCATTGAGCTTCAGATTCCCCTCATTCAGTTTAACAGGCTGAATGAGTTTGAAATCCTCCCTATACTCACCGGTTCAATGCACGAATACATTGAAGGCATCAGGGATATTCATGAAGATACGCTTACAATGCTTATAGATAACCTCAATAAAGTTTTAGACGAGTACGGAAAGCCATATATTATCCTGGTAGGCGCAGACCTTGCACATATCGGCCTTCAATTTGGCGATTCATACACACTGGATGCATATACACTAACGCGCTCGAAGATCAAAGATGAGAACATACTGTCTTGTGTGAAAGAAATTGATGCACAAGCCTTCTTTGATAAAATCAAAGATGAGCGAGATGTGCGGAAAATATGTGGTTTAACGTCCATCTATTTCCTTTTAAGGTTGGTCAAAGGATGCACTGCTGAGATTATTAGCTACGATCAATGGACTGATGGCAAATCATCAGTAAGCTTTGCCGGAGCAGTTTTTTATAAATAAAAATTCATTCTCCCATCAATTGAACTATTATGTCACGCTTACGTGGCCTGTTGTCAAACTCTAAAAGAACAACCTGTTGCCATGTGCCCAATAGTAGTCGACCCTTTTCAAATGGTATTACCATTGAGGGGCCTGTAAAAGCTGCCCTAACGTGGCTAAATCCGTTTGCGTCACCCCAAGTTTCATCATGATGATAATGAACGTTTGAAGGAGCTATTTTATCATAAAACTCTTTTAAATCCTGTATCAGCCCCGGTTCATACTCAAATGTTGTAATGCCTGCTGTTGAACCTGATACAAAAAGTGTCACAATTCCATTGTCGAGGCCAGATTCAGTGAAAATACTGTTCAACTGCTGCGTTATGTTCAAGAAATCTTCATTCCCCTTTGTGCTAACGCTAATTCTATTGTTCAAAATCTTCATCACATAATCTCCTTTTCACAAATAATCTGTTGTTTTAGATTAGAAGGCAGCCTGTTCTGTAATATCCTATAATTTTTCAAAGTTGTCCACCAGCTTAGTCACTTGGGCCTGATATTTATTTTTCAGCTTCTCCTTGTTGAACCCCCCTCACCCTGCTATCACATTTCTATGTCGTCACATCAAAAAACCAGGGGTTCTGCCTTACAATCACCTATTTAACCACTTCCCGAAATATACATAAAAGCAAAAAATTCCAAAGGCACTCTTAATATACTCAGCTAATCAATAGGTTACACGTACTGATGAAGAAGGGGTGAACCTATCTATCAAAGTCTGGCGCAGATAGACGCAAACCCTGAGAAAAGTAACAAAAAGACGTGAGCCGAGGGAAAGCGGAGAAAACACGAAGCATGCCGACGATACAATGTAAAAAGCCCATTTTTGGATAAAAGAGAGGGGTTCTGAAGGTTTGGCACGTTGAGTGAACAATTTGTCTTCCGAAGCCACAGCACAGGCAGGCATGAGCCCCAGGAAAAAGTAGAATCGGGATGACTGGACTTGAACCAGCGGCCCCAGCGTCCCGAACGCTGTGCTCTACCATACTGAGCTACATCCCGTGCCTATAAGATAGCAGACCAACATAAAAAATTCCATTGCTTTTTGAACAGGGTCGTGATACCAAATCACAGCTTCCTGGGAGATGATTAAGTCATATGACCGATCAAAAAGAATTGCGAATCACAGACCTCACTCTCCGAGATGGTCATCAATCACTTTTTGCAACCAGAATGAAGACCGATGATATGCTCCCCATTGCAAACAAAATGGATAGCATCGGTTTTTATTCTATGGAGGTCTGGGGTGGCGCAACCTTTGATGTAATGACAAGGTTTCTTAATGAAGATCCCTGGGAAAGGGTAAGGCTGCTGAAAGAAAAGATGCCCAATACAAAACTCCAAATGCTGTTAAGGGGACAAAACCTTGTGGGATACAGAAACTATGCAGATGATGTAGTTGATGCTTTTGTAAAAAAAGCTTCTGAGGTTGGCATTGACATTTTTAGAGTCTTTGATGCTCTCAATGATGAGCGCAACTTTCTGACATCCTTTAAAGCTATTAGAAAAAATAAGAAACATATTCAAGGTGCTATTTCATACTCTCTCACGCTCAAAGAAAAAAAACTTGGCGGGCCGATTTTCAACATCGATTATTACATAGAAAAGGCTAAAATTATTGAGGATATGGGGGCAGATTCCCTTTGTATTAAGGACATGTCCGGTATCATTTCACCGTACGATGCCTACAAGCTCGTGTCATCACTAAAGGCTAATATTAAAATTCCCATCCATCTGCATACCCATTATACGAGTGGTATGGCATCTATGTCATTGCTCAAGGCTATCGAAGCCGGCATAGATGGCATTGACACATGCCTTGCACCATTTTCTCACAGGTCATCCCACCCAGCACTGGAACCTTTTATCGCCACCCTCAAAGACACACCCCATCAGCTCAATTTTGATCTTCAAACTATAGCTGATATTGACGATTATCTCGAAGGCATAATTCCTAAATACATGACTTTTGCCGACAACACAAAGTATTCCGTAATAGACATCGGAGTTTTGATGCACCAAATTCCAGGCGGTATGATTAGCAACCTCATAAGTCAACTAAAACAAGTAAAAGCATTGCATAGACTAAAGGATGTCCTTGAAGAGGTTCCAAGAACTAGAATGGAATTTGGCTTTCCACCTCTTGTCACCCCCACAAGTCAGATTGTTGGTGTTCAAGCTGTCTTTAATGTCCTTCAGGGACGTTATAAAATGATTTCCAGTGAAGTAAAAGATTATTTTTTCGGCCTTTATGGCCGACCCCCTGCGCCTGTTGACCCTGAGATTAGAAAAAAAATCCTCAAGGGTTACGATAGAGGTGAAATACCAATAGATGTGAGACCGGGTGACATCCTTGAGCCTGAACTCCCAAAGGCCCGTGAAACACTTAAAGGAATTTCGGAAGACATGGGTGATATCCTCATCTATGCACTTTACCCGATGACTGGTATGGAATTCCTGAAGAAAAAGTATGGCATATCATGACACAAGTGTTCCTTTTACGTGTTAAGGAAAACATCTCTTATTGTCCCAATAAATGGCACTTTAATTTGACATAATTATTTGACCAATTTCATTCTATTCAGTATAATTACGTAGGTCTAATGGAGGTTACCTGACCATGAATCAGCTCATCAGAAAAAATAAGAAAGGTTTTACCCTTATCGAGCTCCTCGTTGTCATGGTAATCGTTGGATTGCTTGCCGCCCTTGTCGGGCCAAGGCTTTTCCCGAAGCTTGGAAAGGGAAAGCAAGCTGCAGCCAAGGCCCAAATAGCATTACTTGGTCAAGCTCTTGACCAGTTCAGACTCGATGTTGGACGATACCCAACTACCCAAGAGGGTTTAAATGCCCTCGTTACTAATCCAGGAATCGAAAACTGGGAAGGACCTTACCTTACCAAGGGACTGCCCAATGATCCCTGGGGGAAAGCATATCATTTCCAATCGCCGGGCTCCCATGGGGAATATGATCTGTATTCATATGGTAGAGATGGAACTCAGGGGGGTGAGGGCGAAGACAAGGATGTCCTGAGCTGGGAATGACCACCTCATCAAAAATTATACTGTTGTTGATTGCTTCTGTGTTTCTATTCATCTCTGTAATTGTCTCTTTTTCCACAGGCAATGCCCAGCAAGATGTTCGTTTTCAAGATGGTCTGCACGGCAAATACATTATTGCTCAAGCCCCAAAGTTACTCGGGCAGAAACAAGCACCACAACCTCAGGTTACCAAATCGAAACAAGATTCTACTTCTAGAAAAAAGCCTTTACGAGCCAAAGCAGTCGCAGACGATGATGACGATGACGAGGATGAGGACGATGATGACGATGATACTATTCAGCCGTTAAAAGACCCCAAAGCAATCTCTACAACTTCTCAAAAACCTGTGTCTAAACCTCCTTTGCCCTCAACCCCACAAGCAACACCGGGACAGGTTTCGGCAAAACCTCCCGTTCAGCAGCCACAGCAGACATCCCCAGCCCCTGTTGTTCCCACTGCTTCTTCTGAGGGTAGACCAACAACTCCACAATCTCAAAATGCTCAGCAGCAAGCACGTCCACAACCATTTATCCCTCCAAGACCAGCCCCTTCAAGAGGTTCAATAAGCCTCAATTTTGATGATGCAGATGTGTATCAAGTAATACAGACGATTTTCGGAGATGTGCTGCGTGCCAACTATATCGTTGATCCGCGCGTAAAAGGCCGAGTCACTTTTAGATCTGTTGCACCCATACCTACTGATCAGGTTCTGCCGGTCATGGAGACTATACTCAGAATCAATGCAATTGGTGTTGTTGAAGATGGCGGGCTTTATAGAATTGTACCGATAAGTGAGGTCGCCCGCGAACCTGCTCCTGTTGGTTTCGGGAGAGACCCGGAAAAAATTCCTTCCACAGGAAAATCTCTTGTTCAGGTAGTGCCTGTTCTATTCCTCCAGTCTTCTGAAGTGATCAAGCTTATTACACCATTTCTATCAACAAACGCGGTTGTTATCGATGTTCCAAAGACTAACCAGATTATTATAGTTGACACCGATGCCAGCGTCAGAAGAATACTCCAGTTCTTGGGCACCTTCGACAATGAACAGCAAAAAAAGAAACAGGCTCAAGTTTACGTTTATGCGGTACAAAACGGGAAGGCCAAAAATGTGGCAAACCTTTTACAGCAGATCTTCCTCGGGGCTCGTCCTGCAACAACATCAGAGCGACCACAAACAACCACAGCCACCACAACGCCAAGACCACCAACCCAGCAGGCAACACAAGCCCCTCCACCCCAACAGCAGCTTACTAAACCACCCACAACTGGTACTGGAGAAACCCTGGTCTCGGACATGACCCGGATCTTCGCCGATGAAATACTGAATTCTGTCATAATCCTCGCAACCCCTGAGGATTATAAATTAATCAAAGAGACAATCGACAAAATAGATATTCAGCCTCGACAGGTCATGATTGAAGGTATCGTAGCCCAGATCAATCTTACAGATAATTTGAGTCTTGGTTTGTCCTACGCCTTCAAAACCCAATTTAAGATAAGCCCAGACTCGGTAATGCAGGGAACCCTTGGTTTAAATACAGGCAAGCTGGGCGTAGAATCGCTTCCAACTTCTGGTTTTACTTTCGTGGGTACTGTTGGTGATGACTATCGGGCAGTCATTAACGCCCTTGCAACCCAGTCAAGAGCAAAGGTTATAGCAGCTCCCCATATCCTTGTAACAGATAATCGAGAAGCACGGATTCAGGTAGGCCAGCAGGTTCCAATTGTGACCTCTACATCATATGATACCACAGTAACTTCCAGCCGTACGAGCACAATCCAGTATAAGGATATTGGAATTATTTTAAAGGTAACACCCCAAGTGAATGAGAGTGGTCTCGTTGCTCTTGACCTGGCTCAGGAGGTTTCAACATACAGCACCATTGAACTTGGCCTCAATGAAACAACTATTATTCTCAACAAAGCCGAAGCAACAACAAATGTTGTGGTGAAGGACGGTGAGACGATTATCATAGGAGGCCTTATCAGGGAGGACACGGATAAATCCAGATCAGGAGTTCCCTGGTTGTCCAAAATACCTCTCTTTGGCTACCTTTTTGGCAATACTACTGACAATGAAACACGCCAGGAGTATATCATTCTCCTGACACCCCGCGTCATAAAGAACCAAAATGATGCAAAAGAAATGACAAATGATTATGTCGATAGGATGACCAAATCAGGCAAAGGGAAGATAACGACTAAAGAGCTTTTTGGGACAGGCAGGCAAGGCACCGTGAAAAAAGACTTGCAAACCCAACCAAATGTAAATCAAGAGCCACAAAAACCTCAAGAACTCTCAAAATAACAACGTTCTGACGATTGCTGGCACTAAACATACCTGTGCCAAACAGTGGCAAAAAAGCATATCTCCTGTATGACAGTAAAACGCATTCCTTACAGTATTCTTTACATTTGGATATATTCCTATATTTCTTTTACTGACTCTGAAGGTTTTATTTTTGAGGGCTGAATCTAGACCCTCTTGGCATTGGAGAAGGCGCCCTCATTGGATCTGTTTTTGGAGACGGAGTTGGTGTTGCAGCAGAATGAGGGGTTGTCGGCCTGACCGGCATGGGTGTTCCAATCTTCGGCGGGGGGACTGCGCCAGGAACTGGCTTGGCACTAACAGCGGGCGCACTTGGAATATCGCTTATCCTTGGCTTGTCTCCTTGATTGAGGTGGACAACCATTGTTTCATCACCCCTTGCAAGGACTATCCGGTCAGACTCAATCTCTTTAAGAACAAAACCTCCCACCGAATCTCCCTTCTTCATAACATTTTGCCGCTTGCCACGCCCAGGGCTTGTCTTTGGATTTTTTTTGTCCTCAACATAAGCAACAGACATGCTCTCGGTTACAAGAGTTCCATAGAGGATAAGTTCTGGCTTGGGCATCTGTTGTGCGTCTTGTTTTTCAAGGGGTATCTTACGATCCGGGTGAAAAAGGTTTTGCTCTGCAATAACCATGTAATCAGAAAGGGATGGACTTGCAGCCGTTGCTTCGGACTGATTCTCCTCAGCTGCAGGTGGTATTTTTACTACTGGAGGATTATACCTAACCTGAGGATAAAAATAAGGAGATAATGCAGCCATCGACATCACTATGACGCACACAACAAGGATGATATTCAGCAGGTTTACGTTGTTGGCGATATATCGGCCAAATTTCATGTCATTTACCAATAGTTAAGGCAGAAACCTTCAGTTTCACCATCAATTCTCTTGGCTCTCTGAAATTTCTCACCCGGGCATCTATTTCTTTAACAACAAAATACGGTGTTCGAGTTTCTATAGCATAGAGTACGTCACTTAACACCCTTGTGTCTGGCAGCACTGAATCAATACTGATAGTGACAAGCTTAAAACTTCCTAGATCTTCTGGTTTATCGACCCGCTCACTCGAAATAGTTCCACCTTTACCGGTGATTATTGTTTTTACGTTCTCCTGAAGTGTTGCTGCCGAGAGCGAAAGTGTCTGCCCCTCAATGAGTTTTGAATCATCTATCTTTCTCCTCTCTTTAAGACTGGTCAATTGCTTCTCTAGTTGGGGCTTTTCTGCAATCAATGTAATGTATCTTGTGAGGGTTTTTGTTCTAAATGCCTCTTTCTCTTTTACCGAGTTCAACTGTTCCCTAATCTTAAGATAGCCATAGTCATATACCAACAGACCGAGCAGAATTGTCATGAGAGGTACAGCTATTATGAGTATTCTATTTCTTTTTTCCATCATTCAGATTTTCACTCTCTGCTTTCAGAACACCTTCCAACTCCATTTTAATGACAAACCTGTCAGCATTTAATCGGGTATCGCGTATGGTTGGTGATGCAAATTCTACCTTCCTGAAATGGCTTGATGCTTCGAGTTTTGAAATAATCTCAGTTGCAGAATTCGCATAACCTTCTATGTCTACACTCGCGTCAGTGATTCTTAATCTCGTCAGCCATACTGTTTTGGGGAGTATATTAGTCAACTCCCTGAAGAGGAAAAGAGTTGTAGGTCTTGCATCTTTGAATCGTTTGATTGTCTCCACGTCATCACTCAGTGTATCAATCTCTTTTTTTAGTGATTCTATTTTACGAACCTCCTCTTTTCTAACATTAATCTGTCTTTCAATCTCTTGAAGAGTTTTTTCTGCTCTCTGAAGGGGGACCATCATATAAATCGCTGTCAGGCCTGCAATTATGATGATAAGTGTTATGGGGACCACAATTGGCGTCTTTTTTGCAACTTGCAGACCTTTACTGAGAAGATCCAAAGGATTTGCTTTATCCCATAAAGACTCAAGCAACCCTCCTGTTGCGCTAAAAGGGGTATCTACTTGGTCATTATAAAATCTTTCCCGTATTTCTCTATTCCCTATTGTCTGCGCAGGAATCTCCAGTTTATCCTCTAATGTCATCTGTTCACGGCTTTCAGGATATATGAGAATCTTTGGTTCAACCCCCTGCTCTTTTGCTTTCTCGATCAACCCATGAACATCAGAAACGAGTCTTTCGGTCTTTGAGATCCGATGTTCACCATTAAAAAAACCTCCCGATGTGGCAATTACGTTACCATTTAAAACAAGCCCCCCCTGGTATCCATATCTATTGTAAGTGAGAAAAATCTGAGGTGAGTCTTTGGCTAAATATTGCGAAAGATTGCTTAAGTTCGACAGCCCTACAGTAACCTTTTTAACAACAACCCCTTCTTTGCGGAGAGCGTCTATATACGGGTTCACGAGATTGAGTCTCGCCGCCCATATCATAACGGTCAGCTTTTCTTCTTTTTCTCCAAGTACTCTAAAATCATACAGGGCATCATCCGAACTCAGAGGGGTGAGACGATCAAGTTCGTAGGAGATAACCGAAACAAGATTCTCCTTAACAGTAGATGGAAGTTCAACTGTTCTTATTATTGCCCATTCCCTTGGAATACTTAGGGTAATTTCAATCTTTTTTGCTTTCAACTCATCTATTGCCAGACTGACTGTCTTTGCAAAACGCTCGGGTTGAAGATATTTCCCTTCTTCCGCTCCGTAATAACGCGAACCTCGTATTCTTATTTTCGATATGAAACGTGAACCGTAGACAACCGCAATCCCACCCTTTTCTATAGAGACTGAAAGGGCTTTTAGGGGTAACAAAATTCCCTCAGCAAGATTGTAGGTGAGCTTGCCCCAAAAAGGTAGCCAGAGGCGTTGCATTTTTGCCTTGGAATCAGCAATAGTGTTCTGAATTTTTTCTATGGGGAATCTATTCATCATTTACGAACATCCGACGGACTTTTATAGTAAAGGTAGCTATGTTGGTTATTCGCTTCAATTGCTACTACTGCTCTTATTGCATACCCTTTTTTTTCATTCTTTTTCATGCCTTTGCCTTCAATAGTATATATATTTGATTCTGCAAAGCCAACATATGGCACAAATGTTCTGAAGACATCTCCGATAATAGCTATTACGTCCTGTTGTCCTTTCAACTCGGCTGTTTCTCTGAACTCAACGATTTTATCTGCCATTGAGGACGTCATGTTAGGAAGGGCCGCAATAACCTCTTTAGCAGCAGCGTTCAGATTGATAGTCGATCCTTTTGTATATACGGTAAGAAAATTGGCAAGACCTGGATGACCCCCATTGCCGAACAGTATCTCCGGTGTTACACCCCGAACAAGAAGCAGCTCTTCGATGGTGTCAAAATTGCCATTTTTAGCCTTGTAAGGAACAGGAAGAGCTTCATAATACGAATCTTCTGCCCCGTTGAGCCTCCGGAGGTTATCCTCGTCCTTCCAGTCAAGAACAGAATCAACAATCGTATTGGCAGTTTCTCCTGGGATTCCCAGATTGACCATCAAATTATTGAAAATGATGCTGTTGGCATCAGTCAGGGCATTAATATTGATCTTTCCTGACTCATCGGCTATACTGAATGAGTATTTATCTTCACCAACTTCACCTTCATTTTCCCTCCCGTCAATACGTACTATTTCACTACCTTCCACAGCACTAACCTGGTTCTTATTGGCGCTTCTGTAGAAGATCTCTATAATGCCTCTTTCTATGCCTCCTTCTGCAAGTAACTTCTTTTCAATCCCATCACGAAAAGCAATGGTTGAGTGAACTTCTGTTCGCGCCATAAACGTAAAGGAAAGAGACAGGACAGTGAGTATAGTAAGAACCCAAAGTACCATTATCAGGGCCAGCCCTTTTTCTGAAGAGAAAAGCGTCGATGTTATCCTCCCTGTTCCTTGCCATTTCACAGAAATCTCCCCCGCTTATCTATGAAAACCCGCGTACAATCATTCCGACTCTTCTGTCTCATCGTCATCCTCAAGCTCTCCGATCAATCCTCCAACTCTAACAGGCATTATATAGGATAAAGAGTTGGCACCCCATAAAAGGTTGAGTCTTATTCTTGTAGGCATCATTTCCTCATCTTCCCACTGCGTAACCCATTCCCCCTCTTCATCAACAGCATCTTGTCTGTAATAATCAAAGGTGATTTCCTTGAAACCCTCAAGAAGCCTTGTCTCTTTCTGATTCTCCATACCTACTTTATATTCTGATGCAATCAATCTCTTCTTTCCCTGATCGTCTGTCTCTACCTTGTAACTTACAATAACATAGCCTTTCTGGCCACCCCAGATTGAATGATTTGTAGAAAACTTCAGCGAATCTTTTTCTCCAACAAAATAGTATTGTTTAACACCTCCATCTTCCAATGTCAACGGCACACCAGACTGAATTTGGGCATCTATAATGATCAGGGATGCCCTCAGTCTTTCAATCTCGTTCAGCTTTTTTTCTCCTGAGCTGAACGACCTGTAACCCAGGCTTGCTGCTCCAGCTACAATAAGCACAATGATGGCAACCAGAGTAATGGAAATGATGAGCTCCAGCAGGGTAAATCCGCTATTGCGTTCTGTTTTCTCTGCCAGTCCCATTCTATGCCTGTCTGTGCACTGTTTTATATGTTTTTAAGCGGAGCGATCGTTCTTTTGAATTCTTGGTCCATGTGATTGCAACATCAACCTGCAACAATTGCATGGGAAGGCTATCAGTTTTTTGCTGAAGAGTGTCAGTGATGTTCACTACAAATCTATATCCGTCATCTGTTTGTTCCTCCCAAGAATCAACCACGAGTTCTTCTTTACTTAAAACCTCTCTCATTTTGGCCTCCGCCTTCAGAGATGCAGCAACGACATCTTCAGAGACTGCAATATTTCTGAGGCTGGCGGAGAAAAGCTGGAACATGATGGTTACTGCAGTGGCTAAAATTGCCAGGGCAACAAGAATCTCCAAAAGCGTAAATCCATTCCTCGAACTTAACGGGTTATGGTTTCTTGTCACTTTTCTCCCTGGTCCCGTCTTTCTTGTCCTCATTTCTATCTTTTTGCACTTCACTGTTTCACTACTATCGACCCTACTACAGGGTCCGTCTCAATAGAAAGGGTTTTTTTGTTATATGTCAAAAGAATTGTCGCCCCCTCAATACCTCCTGACCCATAAAAGACAAAAGAATACTTGCCCTGAGTGACTGTGCCGGACAGAGGGTCGATCACTCTCGCAGTTATTTCGGGTGGAATGTTTTTTGTCTCTTTACCCTCTATACCGTAGGTTCTGGAATCAAGATCAATGATCATGATTTGCTTTTCCCCTCTATTTTGAGCGACAATTCTTGCCTGTTTGAGCATTGAAGATATCTCTCTGCCTAAACCATTCAGTTTTGCAGAGGGGATTGTACTGGCAAAAAAAAGTGTGGCCATACCCAAGGCAAGGACAATAATTACAATAACAATAATTAATTCAAGAAGAGTAAATCCATGTGAAATATTAAGTCCCAGACCTTGATTCTTGTATGGTGTCTTTCGAGGGATGTACGAACCTCCACTTTTATACTTCAGAAAGGCAAATCAGTCATGCTGAAAATAGCCACCAGCATTGATATTACAATGAAGCCAATTATGAGTCCCATTCCAAGAATAATTGCCGGTTCAAGAATACCCATAAATCTCTTCACAGCCTCCCGAAGGCTTTTCTCATAGGCATTTGCAACCTTAATAAGCATCGAGTCCAATTGCCCTGTCTCTTCCCCGACCTTCATCATAGAAAGAGCAAGCGGCGGTAACACTTTGGCTTCTGATAATGGACCGGCAATGCCTTTCCCTTCTTTTACACCTTTCAAAACAGCATCAATTTGTGAAGCAATTACCTGGTTGCTAATAACGTCTTTTGAGTTATTGAGTGCAGCAAGCACAGAAACACCACTTCTGAGAAGGGTACCGAGAGTCCTACAAAAACGGGCAGTCTCAAGCTTTCGAATCACATCTTCCATCATTTTCAGTTTCAGAACATCCCATTTATACCTTCCAGTTTCAGAACGAACATAGCTCCTTAATACTAAGAACACAACGATCAGAATGGAAAGGCCAATCCACCAGAACGATCTGAAGCCATTGCTTATAGCAAGTAAGATTTGTGTTGTGAGGGGTAAAGAACCCCCTATTTCTGAAAAAATTGCGGTAAATTTAGGCAATACAAAGGTCAACAGGATAATGATTGAAAAGCCACCGGTTATGCCGAGGATAGCTGGATATATCATGGCAGAGACAACATTGTCTTTCAGCTCTTTTGTCGATTCAAGGAACTCATTAAGTTTGTCAAGCACTGTAGCAAGCACACCTCCGGCCTCTCCAGCCCTGATCATATTGACATAGAGAGTTGGAAATACCTTAGGATGTTTTTTGAGCGCTTCCGAAAACGAACTGCCTTCGCGTATTGATTTGAGGATAGATTGTACAATCCCCTTCATCTCCTTGCTGTCAGATGTCTCAGATAAGACATTGAGGCCGCGATCAAGGGGTAGGCCAGCATTGAGAAGAACGCTGAGTTCTGTAGTAAATGTCAGCAGATCAGCCTTTGAAGACCTCCAGCTTAGCCTCTTCCCCAGACTTTGTCTTGGCGCCGCTACTTTAATTGGAATGACACCAGAATTTTTAAGCCTGTCAATAGCAACATCCTGGCTTGGGGCTTCTATTACACCCTCAACCATTATGCCTTCCATTGTGGTTGCCGTATAGGAAAATATGGCCACCTAAGCCTCCTGGGTCACTCTGAAAACTTCACTCAACGTAGTAACTCCGGTTTTTATCTTCTTTACACCGTCCTCCAATAGAGTCCTCATTCCTCGTTGTCTTGCTGCGAGTCTTATCTGGTTTGCATCAGCATTAGTGAGGATCAGCTTGCGTATCTCATCATCGATCACGAGTAATTCAAAGATACCTGTTCGACCATAAAAACCTGTAAATGCACACTTTTCACATCCTTTCCCCTTATACAAAGGAATATCTCCTGTCATACCAAGGGCACTGAATTCCTCTTGGTTAGCCCGGGTTTTATCTACCTCCTTACATCCGGGACAAATATTCCTCAAAAGCCTCTGGGCGAGGATGCCCCTAACAGTCGAAGAAAGGAGGAAGTTCTCAACCCCCATATCGATTAAACGCGTTACAGCGCTCGGGGCATCATTTGTGTGAAGAGTCGAAAAGACCAAATGTCCTGTCAAGGCCGACTGAATAGCGATTTCTGCTGTCTCGAGATCTCGTATCTCCCCGATCATAATAATATCAGGGTCTTGGCGAACAATGTGTCGTAATGTAGTAGCAAAGTTTAGACCAATCTGAGTTTTAACCTGAATCTGATTCACACCCTTCAATTGATATTCGATTGGATCTTCTACAGTAATAATTTTTTTGTCAGGAGAGTTGATCTTGTCGAGGGCTCCGTACAGTGTTGTTGTCTTTCCACTCCCTGTAGGACCGGTAACGAGAAAGATCCCATTCGGCTTTGTAATGATCTTATTGAAGCTTGCAAGGGTATCCGGAAAAAAACCGAGTGTATCAAGATCTATGACTATGCTCTCCTTATCGAGGATCCTCATGACCACGCCTTCGCCATGAAGAATTGGTATTGTTGAGACACGAAGGTCAATCTCCCTTTCCCCAAATTTCAACCGAATCCGCCCGTCCTGTGGCAACCGTCGTTCAGCAATATTCAACTTTGCCATTATTTTGATCCTTGAAACAACTGCAGCCTGAAGTTTTTTTGGTGCAGATTCCACATCATGAAGAACGCCGTCTATTCTGTATCGGACTTTCAATTCATCTTCAAACGGTTCTATGTGTATATCGCTAGCCCTGCTATCGACAGCTCTTGATATGAGGAGATTTACGAGTTTTATAATGGGAGCTTCTGAAGCGAGGTCTTTTAGGTGACCAACATCTTCTTCCTCCTCCTCCCTAACGTATTCAAATCCCTGCTGGTCCATATCCTCAATAATTCTGTTTATATTCTGAGGCCCCTGGCCATAAAACCTTGCAATATATTCATCTATGGTCTGGCTATCACCGGTATAGACAATTACATCAGCAGATAAAGTAGCTCTCAACGCTTCAATAATCTCTCTGTCATCGGGATTTGCAAGAATCACCTTGAGGATATTGTTCTTCAGTTCAATAGGAATGATCTTATTTTCGCGGATAAAACGGGAGGACACTCCATCCAGTACTAAAGGAACTGTTGGAAAATCATCGGGATTTATGTATAGTGTCTCATCACTTTTCATATAATAAGGACTCTCCTTGATGTATCTGAACTTCATTATATCACAGAGAGCTTTTAGCAACCAGAGACAGCCTTGAAAATTTAGTACATGGGTCAATTTATTTTTTGTATACCATCAATTACTCCATTTTATTGTTCACAGCACATCACCTCTTTTTGAAAAAAGAGACTCAAAACAGGATCGCTGTTCATGGACCTGGCTTTTTACCGTAATTTTCTGATCAGAACAATTTTATTTTGCCTTAATTCACCAAATAGACAGGTATTGTAAAATTAGCTCTTCTATAGTAATCTACTTAATCTGACTGATTTTTTCAGTGGATAGACTACCTACCGATTAAACCTTTGGTTAGACCGTTGAAAGAAATCTTCATTGCTGTTGGAACAAAAGAGAACCTTGCCAGCGACATCCATATTCTGGGGAATAAATGGAGTCAAAATCCCCGGGTCCTTGTTGTGTCCGGAAAAGACATTAAGGCGACTATTATAGAGAAAACATCTGCACTTTTTCTTGAAGAAAATCTTGTCCTTACCCTGGTAGATCCAGACAAGGCTATCTTTGATGAACTCAGGCACCAACTCGACATATTGCGGGAACGGATTCACATCGTCATTTATACAACATCTTCACCCCCAGATTATCTTAAAAAAATCTCTCACGAGATGTTAATTATGGATAAAGACAGGGAAACACGCATTAAAAAACGTGTTCTTGCCTTTCTGAAACAGCATGGTAAAAAGATGACTGACAAAGCATTCCGTGCTTTGGTGGAGAAAATCAAAGATGAATCTAACCTCGAATCTGAATTAATGAAAGCCATAAACTATATTGGCGAAAAATCAAGCATAGACTCCAAAGATATACATGCAATTGTTACTGAAATGCAGGAAGATAGCCTGATATCCCTTTTTGATACCTTTGCAAAATTAGATAAAAAAGGAGTGCTCAAGGTTTTTGAGAATCTTATTCAGAATGGAGTGCATATACTCGCGATTCACAGCTATCTTGTGAGACAGACAAGGCTACTGTTGCAGGCTAAAGACATGGAAGAACTTTGTCGAACCAACCAGGACTACGGAACATTTGTAAAAACCCTTAGTAAATGGAAGGACAGCCTAGAAATAAAAACATCGGAAAAAAAACATTATTTTCCCTACCAGAAGCCTTTTTATGCTCACAAACTTTCGAAAACAGGCAGAAAGATACCGAGGCAAACTCTTATATCTTTCTTCAACAACCTCACCATGTCTGATGTGAAGATGAAACGTGGCACGCGGTTTGATCAAATCCATGTGGAGCGTGATTTATTAGGCGTGTAATAATCCACGGAATACTTTTCATACTCACTATTCTTACAACCTCTTTTATAGGTGGGCTGGCCTACAGCGCCTCTGTGATGTCTATCCTTCTTGCTCATGAAATGGGCCACTATTTCATGAGTCGGAAATATGGAGTGCCTGCAACACTTCCTTATTTCATACCTTTGCCCTTTCCTCCGTTTGGCACTCTTGGAGCAATCATCAAGATGAAAGGTATTATCATCAACAAGAAGGCGCTTTTTGATATCGGAATCGCCGGTCCTTTGTCGGGTTTCATAGTTTCTATTCCTTTCATCATCCTCGGAATAAAAATGTCAACCATTCAATTTGTAACTAGTGAAATGGCTTATCTCAGACTTGGCGATCCACTTCTATTTAAAATTCTCCAAAAAATTCTGATTGGAAGTATTCCTGAAGGTTATGATCTATCTCTCCACCCTTTGGCATATGCAGGATGGGTAGGCCTTTTCGTCACCGCCCTCAATCTTCTACCCATTGGCCAGCTCGACGGAGGACACATCGTCTATGCTGTCTTTGGCAACAAGAGTAAATGGATTTTTGCATTCTCCATTTGCCTCCTTGCGATTCTGACCATTTTCTATAATCCTGGCTGGCTACTCCTGGTAATACTCCTTCTCATATTCGGCATGCGTCATCCCGAACCATTTGATATGGAAACTGAGCTTGACAGTAAAAGAAAACTGTTCGCCCTTATTATTCTTCTGGTTTTTCTTCTTTCATTCACGGTGTCTCCATTTCCTGGGCTCACCATTACAAATGAAAACACTGGCATCCCTGTTTAGTAATGACTCACATTTATTTGACTGCTTTATAGAAAGCTGGGATCAAATACATTGATCCACTTAAGGGAATATCTGAGAGATGTATTAGGAACAGACTACTTAAACACAGGTTTAACGTTTGTTGGGTGACGTTTGTCTAAGCTCGTTAGCACCTCTGTATCGAGAAGCATTTCTTGAAAAGTAATCTTTCCATCAAGAAATTCATTTATAAACTGTTTTGGAATGTAAAATTCAACGTACTCAATAAAACCACCGTATGTGTCACATACATCCCGAACAGCCCAATAAACACCAAACGTAATGCCATCTATGGATTGTCTATTAAGGTCTGAATTTTTCAGATACTTCAAATACTTTGGTGCGTAAGTCTGCAGCGCTTCCGAAAACCGTTGATCGGAATTGCTTGTTTTCTCTTTATATGTGATCTCCTGGGGCCTGACCTTAACCATCAGATAATACATTTTTTCATCCTTTTGGTTTGTAAAGTCGGTGAAGCCAAGCCCTTCCTTATAAATATCTATTCTCGACGCCGTGAATCTTGTGTAAAGCTCGCTCAGAAGACCCTGATTCTGATTATAAATCGCCTGAAGTCTACTGTTATGGTAATTTTTCTTAATTGCGTCTGATTCATTTTTTGCTGTATACACAGGCCCATGGGCACAGGCACTTAGGAAAAACACCACCATGAAAAGAATAATATATTTCTTCACCATCACCCTCCTTTTTGCAGAATCTTCACGACTTCCAGCAAATCCTCTTTAATTTGGTCCACAAGATGTTTCTGGCTCGACATATATTTTTTTGCACCATCTATGGTAAAGCGTTTTTCGTAGAGGAGTTTTTTAATGGTAAAAATTGTTTCCAGATCTTTCCGCTTATATAATCTTTGCCCCTTCGAACTTTTTTGAGGTTTTATATCCTTGAACTCCTGCTCCCAGTATCTCAACACATGGGGCTTCAATCCTGTCAGGTTACACACCTCTTTAATCCTGTAAAATACCCTGTCAGGGATATTTGAGGTCATTTTCTGTTTTTATTGTTTATAGCGTCCTTTAAGACCTGGCTTAGCCTAAAGTTGACCACTCTTCTTTGAGAAATCTCTATTTCCTTACCCGTCTGCGGGTTCCTACCACGTCTAGATTTTTTCTCTTTTACAACAAAATTACCAAATCCTGAGAGTTTTACATTCTCTCCTTTTGAAAGTGTGCTTTTTATTACCTCGAAGAATGTATCCACGATATGTGCGCATTCCCTCTTTGAAAATCCAAGCTTTTCATACAACACGTTTACAATCTCTAATTTTGTCATAAATCCTCCTTAAGTTCTAAGCGTAACTCCTGGTATACTTGTAACCTTTTGGATGATGATCTCTTGCAGGGCATTAACCGCGTCATCAGTCAACGTTTCCTCAAAAGATTGAAAAATAACCCTCAGTGCTATACTCTTCGTTTCTTTCTTAAACATGTCAAACACGCCAACCGCTGTTATAAGTGGAGAGACAGTCTTGATCTGCTCAAGCATTGTCGCAACCGGTACCGCCCCTTCCACAAGAAAAGCAAAATCTCGTGTTACCTGAGGATAACGTGGTATAGGCTTGTACTGTACATTTATTTTGCTCTTTTCCATCATTATATCAAATCTCAGTTCTGCGGAATAGACTTTTTGTTCAATATTATAAGTATGTAACACACTGTCTTCGATCTCACCAACCCATCCTATTTTGATACCCTCCAACAGAACATCAGCAGATCTGTTCTTCATGAGAAAGGGCTCACTGCTTCTCACAAAATCAAATTGAACTCTGAATCTGGCCCCAAAACCCTCAAGAACACCTTTAGTGTCAAAAAAATCAAACTCCGCGCACGAATCTCGCCAAAAGTAATCCCTCTCTTTTCCTGTCATTACAAAACATATGGAAGGATATTCCAGTGGCATAGTATCATGACCGGCAACAAAAACCTTTCCCATTTCAAAAAATTGCAGGTTTCTGGCACCCCGGTTTAAATTGTATGCAATGGTTTTCAGAACATTTGGTGCAAGAAATGTCCGCATAATCTCGTAATCTTTCGATATGGGATTCATAATTGGTATACCTGAGAATCTTTCATCGGAGGAATTTATTAAGAAATTTTCAATATCTTTTACACTGAAAAAAGCAAAATTTATCAGCTCATGAAATCCACAAGCAGTAAAATACTCCTTGGCACTGCTAAAATAGGCACTCCGCTTCTCGTTTTTTGGCACCTGAAAAGAACCTACTGGGGTTGTGGCAGGTATACGATCATACCCGTATATGCGTGCCACTTCTTCAATGATATCCATGTATTCATCGAGATCATGGCGAAAGTTCGGCACGGAAACAACAAAACCTGTCTCCTCTTCCTTGACTATATGAAGGTCAATAGATCTTAATGAACTAATGATTGCATTGTGTTCTATAGGGGTTCCGAGGATATCGATAATCTTTCCAAAGTTCACGAATATGCTCTTACTGCTTTTTTTGTCATATACCTCTTGCTTTCCATTTACAATAACCCCACCTGCCGTCAAATTCATAAGGTATATGGCTCTTTCAGCCGCAAAATCAACGTTGTCGAGATCAATGCCCTTTTCAAATCTTAAAGAGGCTTCAGACCGAATACCAATTCTTCTTGCAGTTTGTCGAATGGACAACGGGTTAAAAAATGCACTCTCTAGGGCAATATCCCTTGTTTTTTCCGTGATTTCTGAATTCTCACCGCCCATTATACCGGCTATGGCAACTGGGCCTGATCCATCACATATCAGGATATCCCCTTTAAGGATATTTCTATCTTCACCGTCAAGGGTCTTGAACACTATATTTTCGTTTGCAACTCTGACTTCTATACGTTTTTCTCGCAAAGAATGATAATCGAACGCATGGAGGGGTTGTCCGAGCTCAAGCATTACATAGTTGGTCACATCAACAACTGCGTTAATGGGCCTCATTCCGCATTTCTGAATCCTTTGCCTCATCCAAAAGGGAGCTGGCACCATAGATACACCGGCTATCATGCGCAGAACATAGCGGGGACAGGCTTCTGTGTCTTTGACAGAAAGCGATATCAGGTTGCTTATCTCTTTATTTGATAAGCCGTTTAATTTAAACATGGGCAGTTTGGCCCTCTGATTCAAAATACTGCCTACCTCCCGTGCAATACCATACACTGAAAGGCAATCGCCCCTATTCGGGGGGACATTGATATCAAACACAAAATCCTGAAGACCGGTCAGCTCATCGAGTTTGGTACCAGCTTTCATTTCTCCCGGCAGAATAAAGATACCACTATGGTCATCAGAAAGCCCCAGTTCCTTTTCGGAACAGAGCATGCCCAAGGATTCCACACCTTTAATGTTCTTTTTTTCAATCAATAAACCATTGGCTAAGGTTGACCCAATCATAGCAACAGGGACTTTATCGCCTTCCTTTACGTTCTTTGCCCCACATACAATTGGCAGCACCTCTTTTACAGTTCTAACCTTACAAACTGTTAAGTTTTTTGCATTGGGATGAAGGTCTATTTTGACAACTTCACCAACACACACCCCATCAAGGGAGGGCTTATATTCCTCTATCGCCTCGACCTCAAACCCGCGCATGGTCAGTTTTGATGCAAGTTCATACGGGTTTATATCTAGGACAACAAATTCATTAAGCCATTCGTAAGGAATCCTCACCTAAAATACCACCTCAAAATTGAGAAAGAAACCTGATGTCATTGTAATAAAACTGCCTGATGTCATCAATACCGAATTTTAACATAGCTATCCTTTCAACACCCATTCCAAAAGCAAATCCGGAAACTTCTTCTGGGTCATACCCGACTATTCTCAACACCTGGGGGTGTACCATCCCAGAACCCAATATTTCGAGCCACCCTGTTTCCTTACAGACCCTGCATCCATCGCCCTCACAAATAACACACCCGATGTCCACTTCTGCAGATGGTTCAGTAAAAGGAAAGTAGCTTGGCCTGAATCGAAGTGGGGTGTTCTCTCCAAATATTTCGCGGATAAATATGCTTAAAATGCCTTTCAGATCGGAAAAACGGACTCGTTTATCAACCATTAGACCCTCAACCTGATGGAACATAGGGGTGTGTGAGATATCATTATCACATCGATACACAGAACCAGGGGCTATGATTTTAACTGGTGGAAGTTGGGATTCCATGGTCCTTATTTGAACTGGCGATGTGTGGGTTCTCAACACTATATCTGATTTGATATAAAATGTATCCTGCATATCCCTGGCAGGATGATCTTTGGGAATATTGAGAGCCTCAAAGTTGTAGTATTCTTGTTCAATGTCAGGCCCCTCAGCAACGGAAAATCCCAGAGACGTAAAAATCCTTATGATTTCTTCCAACGTCTGGGTTATAGGATGCTTTTTCCCGAGCAAAGGAATCTTTCCCGGCATGGTAATATCTATTTTGTCAAGGGCCTCCTTCTTTCTTTTTTCTTCTTCAAGATAAAAAGACTCCAGTTCCTTGAGTCGGCTTTCAGCATGCATTTTCAACAAATTAATTTCCTTGCCAAAAATCTTTTTCTCATCCCTGTCAAGAAGCTTCAACCCATCGAGATACTCAGAAAACAAACCTTTTCGGCCAAGAAGGGATGCCTTAACCTTTTTCACGTCTTCAAAGGTTTTTAATGAGGTTATCTCACTCTCAATTCTGTTTCGCAGTTCGTCAATATTCACGCTTCACCCAGGTTGCATTATGGCTTGGATATATGCATGTTACAGCTGTTGATTCGCCCGGGGGTTATATGAACCCCCTGTAACTTCGGTCTCAATTATGCATTTACTGAGGGTCGGGCGGACATTACTTGCTTAACTTTAACAACAATATTTTCGAAGCCTGCAGGATCGTTGATTGCCATATCAGCCAGTGATTTTCTGTTCAAAGTTATGTTGGCTACCGTAAGTCCATTCATAAACCTGCTGTATGATATGCCTTGTGACCTACAGGCCGCATTAATCCTTGTTATCCATAATGAACGGAAGTCTCTTTTTTTCTGCTTTCTTCCGATGAATGAATACTTCATTGCTTTGTATACTGATCGCTTCGCTATGCTATATGCGCTGCGTCTACGATCATACATTCCCCTGGCAAGGCTCAATATCTTTTTTCGTCTTCTCCTTGCTTTAAATCCTCTTTTTGCCCTTGGCATTTCTATTCACTCCTATTCAGTTATAAGTAAGGTATTAATGTTTTTACTCTTTTTGCATCGGACGGATGTACTGTATCAGGCCTGGAAAGCCGTCTCTTCATCTTTGGAGTCTTGCCAGTAAGAAGGTGACTGTGAAAGGCTTTTGCCCTCTTGAGCTTACCCTTACCAGTCACTTTGATCCTCTTAGCAAAACCCCTGTGTGTTTTCAACTTCGGCATATACGCCTCCTTTAAAGTGGAGCAAAAATCATAACAATATTTCTACCATCGAATTTCTGTTCTTGTTCAAGTGTTCCTACATCTTTCACTGACTCAATAATTTTTTGGGCAAGCTTTTTCCCCATATCCACATGGAGCATTTCCCTACCCTTAAACATCACTATCACTTTCACCTTCGCGCCATCATCCAAGAACCCTCGAATGTGCTTGATTTTGAATCCAAGATCATGCTCATCAATCTTAAGCCCAAGCTTCATTTCCTTGATCTGTATCACTGTCTGCTTCTTTTTCGCCTCAGCTGCTTTTTTGGCAAGCTGGTATTTGTATTTGCCATAATCCATAATCTTACAAACAGGCGGTACAGTTTTTGGGGAGACTTCCACAAGATCAAGCTCTTGTTCCCTTGCCATCCTGAGGGCATCTAAAGTTGGTACAATACCCAACTGTCTCCCGCTTTCATCGATCAGTCGAACCTCCCTGACCCTTATTCTTTCATTAATATTTACATCTTTGATGTCTTTTCCTATGAGGCTCACCTCCTGAGAAGATTTTCGTCCTTTACACGTTCAATAAAATCCTTAATAGCTACATCTTTCAGTTCCCCACCATCCCTGACCCTGACGGAAACTGTATCGTTTGCCATCTCCTTCTTGCCAACAATCAAAAGATAGGGAACTTTTTTTACAACTCCTTCCCTTATTTTGAGACTGAGTTTCTCATTTCTTGTGTCAACCTCGGCCCGTATACCCTCATGAATCATATTTGCATGTAACGCCGACACATAAGATGCCTGTTCATCGGTTATACTCATGATAATTACCTGGGTTGGTGCTAACCAGACAGGAAAACGTCCACCATAGTGCTCAATAAGAATTCCAATGAAACGTTCCATGGCACCCAGTATTACCCTATGGAGCATGACAGGCCTTTTTCTTTTACTATCGCTGTCAACATACGTAAGATCAAATCTCTCAGGCAGTGCAAAATCACATTGTATGGTAGCACATTGCCATTTTCTCCCTATGGCATCCTTCAATTTTACGTCTATTTTGGGTCCGTAGAAAGCACCATCCCCTTCATTGATGTCAAACGGAATATCCTGGCTTACGAGAACACTTTTAAGCACCTGCTCTGCTTTATTCCAATCTTCAAGGGTCCCAATATATTTTTCAGGTCTAGTACTTATCTCCATTTCATATTCAAAGTTAAAGATTGCCATGACGTCACGGACAAACTGGATGATATTCAATATCTCTTCGTGTAGTTGGTCCTGTCTCAAAAAGATATGGGCATCATCTTGCGTAAACTCTCTTACCCTCAAAAGACCGTGGAGGACTCCTGATTTTTCATGGCGGCAGACAGTGCCAAGCTCAAAATATCGAAGCGGAAGGTCGCGGTAACTCCTTATTTTAGATCGGTAGACCATAATATGTGAGAGACAGTTCATGGGCTTAATGCCGTAATCAACGTCATCAATCTTCGTAAAATACATATTATCCCTATAATTATCGAAGTGGCCTGACCTCTTCCACATATCCAGCTTGAGGATATGGGGGCCAACCACAAACTGATAGCCCCGTTTTAAATGTTCTTTCCGTTCAAAATCCTCAAGGATATATCTGAGAAGAGCCCCATTTGGATGATAGATAACAAGTCCAGCGCCTACATCATCAGACAAACTGAAGAGGTCCAGCTCCTTCCCAAGCCTTCTATGATCTCGTTTCTTGACTTCTTCGAGAAAGTTGAGGTAATTGTTGAGGGATGCCTCATCCGGAAAGGCTGTACCATAGATTCTTGTAAGCATCTTATTCTTTTCATCGCCTTTCCAGTAAGCGCCTGCAAGGCTCAGAAGTTTAAATGCACCTAACTTTCCGGTAGATGGCAAATGGGGACCCCTGCAAAGATCAGTGAAGTTGCCCTGGGTATATAGGCTGACCTCAGTATCTCCAATGTCCTCAATAAGTTCGACTTTAAAATTTTCACCCATGGAGCGAAAGAGGGCAATAGCCTCTTCCTTTCCCACCATCTTCCTAACTATAGGCAGGTCCATCTTAACCAATTCTTTCATCCGGTTTTCGATCTTGGAAAGATCTTCTTCCGTGAAGCCGGGTTCATAGTCAAAATCATAGTAAAAGCCGTTCTCAATAGACGGCCCAATCGCAACTTTTGCATCAGGAAAAAGATCCCGCACTGCCTGTGCCATTACATGGGACGTGCTGTGGCGAAGCATATCTAAATGTACATTATCGTGCTCTTTTTGCTCTTCAGCCATTAAGACTCCAAAATCATTAAGTAAATTAGGAGATATTCTTAACATTTTTAGCTTTTCCTTGTCAATCATTAACTTGGCAATATCTTGAAGAAATCATCTTTGGGCTCGCTATCTTACAAATGTTCGAAGAAATACTCTACCATGAAAAAGTTAGGTTCAAAATTCTCCTTTTACAATAGATTTTTGAAGTATATAATATCGGAACAAGGCTGATATGTCATTTGCGTATGTAAAAAACATTTTCCTTGTTGTTATTTGTTTATTCATCCTTTTCAGGGAAGGGACATGCGCTTTTGCATGTTCTCTTTTGGCAGCAACCGGGGACAGATTAAAGGATGGTGGGACGCTCGTTGCCATGACATGGGATGTTCCCCGGAATATAAAAGGTGAATTGAGGCTTGTAATCCCTCGGAAAGGGTCGCCTTACCTTGGTCTCTTCCCTTTACAGGCAAAAAATGAAGGCAACATTGTTGCAGGACTTAATGAACCTGGCCTTGTTTTAATCACTGCCAGTGTGGACTCCAAGCCTTCAAAAAAAGGATTCCTTAGAAGGTGTAGTCTTGTCGAGACTATTTTGAGATCCTTCGGTACGGTTGATGCTGTGATAGCTAATACCAATCTTATTTCTAACGCTCCCCCTTTGTTTCTTATCATTGCAGATAAGTCAAAAATAGCGCTTATCCAGATTGGTTCTCACGGAAGGTATGCAGTTGATTGTATTGAAAATGGATTATTATATCAAACAAATCATTACACACATCAAAACCTTCTCAGAGAAAATGAGATCTATGTTGAAAACAGTATTCTGCGCTATAACAGGTTACAGAATCTTCTTGCAAACCAACCAACACATTTTAAAGTAGAAGATTTCCTCAGTCTTGCTGATGACAGGGGTAATGGACCTGATAACAGTATCTGGCGGTGGGGAAGTTCAGAAAAAAAAGACCGTACATTGGCAAGATGGGTGGTGTATCTTTCTAAAAACTCTGTTCCAGAACTATATTTCAGGCTATTGAATCCAGGAAACAATGAATTAAACTATGAGATAAAAACAGACAATGCGTTTTGGACTGAAGGAATAGAATGAGCCACAAGGCTATATTTTCGGCATTACACCATTTGAAGCACTTTATCACAGATCGACATTTATTCATGCTATAATTAAGAAACACATTACCGATTAAGGAGGTTGGTATGGCAGAGGCTAATATAACTATAGAAGGGATGAGTTGCCAGCACTGCGTGATGGCAGTTAAAAAGGCTCTCGGAGGTGTGCCCGGCATTCTGGAAAGCAATGTCCAGATTGGAAGCGCAGTAGTAAAATATGATGAAAGCAAGATCAGGAAAGAGGATATCGAGACAAAAATCGAGGATGCAGGATACAAAGTCACCAACAAGTAATCTATCCTTTTGATGTTAATACGGAAATGGATACCAGCACTAAAATGGATAATATTATTTCAAATATAAATTATATTGAACAATTAGAGGGAAATGTTGATGCTTTTTCTCAACTTTCAAATGATATCAAATTAGAATTACTTGATAAATTAAAATTTGAACGAACAGAAATTGTTGGTCAGTTCTTAAACCGAATCTATACTAAAGAGCATGACAAACAGATTCAGAAAATTATCAAGAAACTTCTATTTCGACTTAAAACAAGTGGCATCAAAGTGGAAGAACTCAGAGTTGAGGGAGAATCCGCCCTTAAAAAATATGAGGAAAAACGTGTGCATCGAGGATTGATGTCTAATTATGATGGCGATGGAACACGTCTGGCAGTGGTTGCTTTTGAGGCAAAAAGAAATACCTATGTTCTGGTCCATAGCCTCCTCCATTTTTCCAGAGGTCTTCTGGAACTGGGCAATATTACCGTAGATAGAGAAGGACTTGGGCAGATTTTCACTGAATATCTGAAGGGCTCATTAAAACCTTTTGTGATCGTTGAGGTTGCTCCTCGATATGCATATTACCTCATTGAAGAGGCATCACGTTTGTCCGGTCAATACGCAGATGAGATTAAGCAGATGAAATCTTTTTCCTATCGACTCGGTGGTCGAGTTCAAAAACCTTCTGATGTTTATGTTCTCCCAATACCAAATGATATAGAGAGTTCTTCTCTGGATCACATCCTTTCAAACAGTCTCTTTGAACCTTTTTTCGTCATATGGGATACATTGGAAGATGATAAAAAACAATTTAATGACATAGGAGCTTCTTCATCAATTGTTTTGCCTCCTTATTTGATGGAAGAAAAAAAACAAGCATTAATTAAAAACCTCATTGAAAATGGAAAACTCAGCCCCAACTTGCCTTTTATGAAAAGACTCATGGAAGATTACGCGTACATTTTTTACACACTAGGTGATTTTAAATCTTTCAAAGGGTTGGTTGATATATTGCAGCTATCGGATGGACCCTACAAAATGCTATCATTTTTTGTGAAAAAGGCACTGAGGGAAGAAGAAAAGGCTCAAGAGCATGGTCTCATCATAAATCCTTATGAGCAAGTTCATCCCCAAAGATAAGTATTTCCATAGAGCTAAACGTAATGGATACAGGGCTCGCAGCGCTTATAAGCTTAAAGAAATCCAAGAAAAACTTAAACTTATTAGAAAAGGTGACAAAATTTTAGACCTAGGCTGCGCGCCAGGGAGTTTTCTCCAGGTTCTTTCAGAAATTGTTGGTGCTGAAGGCGTTGTCATCGGCATTGACATCCTCCCCATTGTCCGGCTACCACAAAAGAATGTTGTCGCCATTCAGGGCGATATCCGAGAGATAGATATTGAGGAATTGCACATCCTTTATGCACCAGGAGGTTTCGATGTAATTACCTGTGACATCTCCCCTAACCTTTCCGGTATCAGGGAGGTGGATAACAGAAATGTAGGCGAACTCTTTGTGGCCGTTGAAAATGTGGTTGAAAAGACTCTCAAGGTTGGGGGTCATCTTATTCTAAAAGCTTTTTTTTCTGATGATTTTAAAATTATAAAATCGAAGCTCGCAAATTTGTTCAGAACAGTCTCGACATTCAAACCTGTTGCTTCGCGAAGCGCCAGCTCCGAAATCTATCTGGTGGCTGTTGAAAAAACTTGAATACTGCTGACCTATTGTGTCTGATCTAAGGACTAACCGGGATAGTTCCCCAAATTTTTTCTGCATACTGATGGATTGCACGGTCGCTAGAAAATTTACCTGACCGGGCCACATTAAGAATCGCCATCCTTATCCAACTATTTTGATCTCTGTATGTCTCATTGACTCTCTCCTGACATTGGATGTATGAACCATAATCCGCTAAAACGAAATATGGGTCATGTCGGAGCAGTGAATCAGTTATGGGATGAAAAAGTTGTGGTGCTGCAGGTGAAAAATATCCTCCGTGGATCTGATCGATTACCTCTTTCAGTTCTTTGTTTTCCTCATAATATTTACGTGGGTTATAGCTTGAACGAGCCTTTACCAATTCTTCAGCGGTTAACCCGAAAAGAAAAAAATTATCCTCCCCTACTTCTTCTCTAATTTCGACATTAGCACCATCCAGTGTCCCGATAGTCAAGGCGCCGTTTAGAGTAAATTTCATGTTTCCAGTCCCTGACGCCTCATATCCAGCAGTAGAAATCTGTTCTGATAATTCTGCCGCCGGCATTATTCGTTGTGCCAGACTCACATCATAATTTGGTACAAAAACTATGTTTAATTTATCACTCGTTAAGGGATCAGCGTCAACAAAACTGCTAACACTATGAATAAGCTTAATTATGAGTTTACAAATAAAATACCCGGGCGCAGCCTTGCCAGCGAAGAGGATTGTTCTCGGAACAAGGTTCTTGTCCGCCCTGCCTCCCCTAATCCTATTATAAAGAGTTATAATGTGAAAAACGTTGAGGAGCTGACGTTTGTACTCGTGGAATCGTTTGGTCTGGCAATCAAGAAAATAGTCCGGTGCCAACGAAAGCCAGTAAGCGTTGTAAAGATAATCGGATAAGGACTTTTTGTTTGCCTCTTTAATCCTTCTAAACTGTCGACAAAATTCATCATCCTCGGCAAAGGGTTCAATTTTTTTTAGTTCATTTAGATCATATGTCCATCTGTCTCCTATGGCATCGGTAATGAGTTCAGCGAGCAACGGGTTGGCCTGTTGAAGCCAACGTCTTGGTGTGATGCCGTTTGTAACGTTTTTGAACTTGTCGGGCATCATTTCATAAAAATCTTTAAAAACCCTTTCTTTCAAAATGTTCGTGTGGAGTTCAGACACACCATTGACAACATGACTTCCTATAAGGGCAAGCCGCGCCATATTCACGTTCCGTTCTTTGTCCCCTGTTATGATCGCCATTCTATCCTTTCGCCCGCCGTCGTTAGGAAATTTTGCAGCAACCTGGACAAGAAACCGCCTGTCAATCTCGTGGATAATCTGGAGATGGCGGGGGAGCAAATACGAGAAAAGTCCTTCGGACCATACTTCAAGAGCCTCAGGCAACACGGTATGATTTGTATATCCGAAGGTTTTCGTGGTAATTTCCCATGCATCATCCCACAAAATCCCTTCCTCATCCACAAGTATTCTCATAAGTTCGGCAATACCTACAGATGGGTGTGTATCATTTAGTTGTATGGCAACCTTATCAGGAAATTCATCATATCGTCTATGGAATTTTTTGTATCTCCGTATGATGTCCTTTAAGGTTGCGCTCACAAAAAAATATTGTTGCTTCAGTCTAAGCTCTTTTCCTGCTATATACTGATCGCTCGGATAGAGTACTTTCGATATATTCTCACTGCTGAAACGTTCCTCAACAGCCTTCATGTAGTCGCCACTATGGAAAAACTCCAGATTAAATTCTCTAATTGACTTCGCAGCCCATAAGCGGAGTGTATTCACAGTTTCATTTTTATACCCGGGGACAGGATAATCATAGGCCATAGCCATGACTTCCTCACCACCAATCCAATCCGTACTACCCTTTATCCTACCGGGGGCATTGTCCACTTTTCCTGCAAACCTTACTGGGTAGAGAAGTTCTGGTCTTGGAAACTCCCAAGGATTACCGTAGCGCAGCCAGTTATCTGGGGCTTCTACCTGATATCCATCTTTTATTCTCTGCTGAAAAATACCATACTCATAACGTATTCCATAACCATAACCAGGATACTGAAGAGTGGCTAAAGAATCAAGGAAACATGCTGCAAGCCTTCCGAGACCACCATTGCCGAGACCAGCGTCCCACTCAAGCTCTGATGCTTCTTCGTAGGATACTCCAAGGGCACTGACTGATTTCGCATACTCATCAGAGAGCCCTATATTGAGGGCATAATTCTGCAATAACCTCCCTAGAAGAAATTCAAGTGACAAATAATAGATTCTTTTTGCATCTACGTCATAATAACGCTGCTGAGTTCTAATCCATCTTTCTACAATATACTCCCGCACTGATAGTGCAATAGCCTGGAACTTATCTCTTGGTGTAGCTGAGTACATATCCTTGGCAAGATTATATGTAAGGTTTTTCATTAATGACTTGCGCAACGTTTCAACATCTTTTTGCATAAAAAAATCCTATGGTTGTTTTCGGTATCCGAATAATATCACTTTAAAAAGAATGTTGCAAAAAAAAGAATGTATATCTCCATCCAGATAAGATACCATCCGATGAAGCGTAATTTCCTTGGCATGAACCCTTTCTTTTACTGTCGTCAGCATTTCATTAATTTCTATTCTTTCCTCGCTGTTAATTATCCATCTTTTTTGTATCTGGGCATTTTTACTCCAAACGCATTGAGATATATCCAAGGACATTCATTTTCATCAGGAGTATACTGGTTCCCTTTTTTGCAGATATTGATCCCTTTTTATGTTTTACGCAATATTATGTTCCACTGTTGGAAAGTCAAGAATCCTTAACAATGATAATTCGATTTTACCAGATTGTTTTGAGATTTGCTCTTTTTTTGACACGTTAAAAGCAACTTCAAACAAGCGCAGGAACAGAAATAAAGCTCATATAATGCTTTCAATACAAACACTTGCGAGATAAAAAATGAGAAACAAGACAGAAGCAAAATATTGACCACAGAAAAAGTGATAGAATTCAGGTCAATGTTGAATTGATGATTACCACAGAATTCTTTTATCTGCTTACTAAAGCATTTTGGAAAAGAAGTATGAAAACAAGTTTATCCGATGATCAATAATCAGTGCAATGATTGGACATCTTTATAATTGTTGGTTTTTTGAGAGAAGAATAATACCTGACCGCTCGGGGTTTTATCTTTAACCTTACCCAGTTTTGTTTCTAACATGCTAATGGTAACATTTACTTTGGCTATAGCTTCGTTGATCCTTTTTCGATATGCACCCCTGAGTTCTTCTGGTGAGAGCTTGGGACCGCCCACAACTACTGGAAGGGAATCCAGCGAAGGGAGAGCATGTTGCCAGTATGACGGAGTATTGCGTCCGAATATATCTGCTATGGTGTTGTTAACCGTATCGCCTAACGCGCGTACTCTTGGATCAAAGCGTTGATCTATGGAGTCTATATCGAAAGTTCTTAGATCATCAATTCTATACCTGAGTTCCCCAATCTGTACCTGCAGATCATCAGCACAAATCATTTTTGCATTCGTTTTTTCCCTTCCCATTCCTGTCATCGCAAAGGGATTACTCCGTTCTTCAGGGGTCTTGATCAATACAGTTTCCTGTGGGGATTCTTTCTGGGGCTCAAGAACAGTGGTTTTTTCCTCTTCTGGTAAAGGAGTGCATTTAGTGGTGATTGGCTGAAAATGTTCCTTATTCACTCCCTTATCTTTAACCTTACCCAGTTTTGTTTCTAACATGCTAATGGTAACATTTACTTTGGCTATAGCTTCGTTGATCCTTTTTCGATATGCACCCCTGAGTTCTTCTGGTGAGAGCTTGGGACCGCCCACAACTACTGGAAGGGAATCCAGCGAAGGGAGAGCATGTTGCCAGTATGACGGAGTATTGCGTCCGAATATATCTGCTATGGTGTTGTTAACCGTATCGCCTAACGCGCGTACTCTTGGATCAAAGCGTTGATCTATGGAGTCTATATCGAAAGTTCTTAGATCATCAATTCTATACCTGAGTTCCCCAATCTGTACCTGCAGATCATCAGCACAAATCATTTTTGCATTCGTTTTTTCCCTTCCCATTCCTGTCATCGCAAAGGGATTACTCCGTTCTTCAGGGGTCTTGATCAATACAGTTTCCTGTGGGGATTCTTTCTGGGGCTCAAGAACAGTGGTTTTTTCCTCTTCTGGTAAAGGAGTGCATTTAGTGGTGATTGGCTGAAAATCAACATGGCTCTGTTCAGATACGTCTGACTCGAGGTCAATCAGCATTTTTTCCAAGGCCTCAAGAAGAATCGTCTCTCTGAGATTTTCATCAACCTTACATTCCACATTTGCTGAAGCGTCTGGACATACAATGCACTCTTCAAAAATGCTGCATGGTAAAGGCTCATTGTCGCTGAGGTCGTGTCTTAAAGGTTCAAAAAGTGCATTATTATGAATCTCTATTGTTGTATCCGGAATAGATGGAACAAAAGCATCATTAATATCAAAAGTGCAATATTCTTCTCTTCCCCTCGGCGAAAAAGGTTCTTCTAATTTAAGGCTTTCTGGTATCTCAATGTCGCTTTTAATCATCAGTGAATCATTCATTAAATCTTTTATGGCTACAGGTAGAGTAATCTGAGATTCTATAATTCTCGATATGTCATCACTCGCAGATTCATCCGTACCAGGCTTAACCAACAACTCTTCATTAACATTCATTAAAATCGAATCTACAATATGGTGCTCAGCTGTTTCTACTGTCAAGTCCACATTCCCTGTAATCGGCGGAAACTCATGATTGTCAATGCCATCAAAAGGATCAAATATAAGTTGAGGCAGTTCTTCGAACGTTTCCTCGTTATGTACGCACAATTTCTCTGCTACCTGGTCAGTCAATTCTTCATCCATGAAAAAAGGAACTGGTTCTTCTTTCATTGCTTCTGGGGCTATAAATTTGAACTCTTGTTGATCCCCATTGTTGGAATCAACCCAATCTTCAACTGGCTGCAACTGGCAAAAGTCAGTTAAATCACCATCAAAATGTTTCTCATCATTATTTTCTTCAAACATGCGCTCGACATCAAAAAATTCAACGGGCGTTGTTATATGCATCTCACTGGTATGATCGGTCAACGATTCGAGATTATTAAATGAGATATAATCTGAACACTCTTCACAAACCTTTTCGATGATAATATTCTGGTCAGGCAGCTTCTTATTTTGTTCAATAAATGCAATATCTTCCACAAGTATATTATCTACTGCCACACAATGTAAAACATCCAAACAAACAGGCAATAGCCTATCCGTGCATTCCATTATGGCATTTTCATCACATCCCACGACATCGGAAAACTCAGGGGCTTCATTAGAAATCGCAATTTCCTTTAAAGGAAAATCTTTATCAAATCCAGCAGAGAAAACATTCTTGACGTCGAATGAATGAAGCAAATCGACGTAGGTTTGTTCAGTTTCAATTGGGCTTCCAGAAGAAGCATGGTCTTCATTTGTTCCCATGTCTGACTGACCTTGCGCTGCAACAGAATTAACCTTTTCTACGTCATAAACCTCTGTCCAATGTAGACTCTCTTCCCCAGGCCCCAAAAGACTAAAATGTGTCAGTCTCTTCTCCAAATCTTCGAGAATGGTTTCCCTTTTTGTGCCATCATCCTCTTTGAGAAAACAAATATTAAGGGAGACCGTGCTGGAACACAGATCAATAATCATTGACCTGTCAAGACTGTACTGCTCAGAAAGGTTTGTTAAATTTTCTCCCACCTCAACGTTTTTCAAAGGTCTTTGCAACTGATCTTCTTTGCAAACTAAGCTGTCTTCTTGTCCAAGTTCATTTAATAACTCCTCAGGAAGCCCCGAGTCACACTCAATTACCAGCATTCCCTCGTCATCATTTTTTTCCTGAGTCAAACTTTCGTGGGCTTCTATCTCATGTGGTTCCTCGTCATCATCCACAGAGAAAGCGTGTTGATCTGGATCAACATCTCCATCGATTATCAGCACCTCTCGATCAGGAGGCTGTATTTCACATACATCAAGAGAACCTGCCTCCTGAACAAGTTCTTTCATCATTTCCTCAGGCAAGCAATCTGCGCCGTCAACGAGAAAGGCTTCTTCATTTTCCTTATTTTCAAAATCATTGAGGGGTTCACTTTGTAGAAACTCTTTCCCTTCAAACTCCCTGAGCTTTTGTTGCAGTTCGTCAAGGGATATCCTCTTTTTCCCATCAGTGATTCTGTCAATGCATTCATCGTTTATGGCTGACTTGGCAATCTCTTGTTCTCTATCTTCATTCTCAAGGGTTTGTATTAAGCTATCTTCTGTGGATAGGATATCATCTCCATCAATAACCAGAACTTCTTCAATTTCTGAAATTTCTGAATCTGTGGCGTAGATTTCAGCCACCCTTTCAAAAGAAGGAGTTGCCGATTCTTCATCAAACCCGATACACATGCCACCTTCTTTTTGCATGAATGACAAATTCTTTTCATTACTACCTGTTACATTGCTTAAACGCGTTTCCGTGTATCCAGGATCACTTGTAACGATTTCGTTCAGTTGCATGACGAGTGTCGATAATGGACTCTCCTCGTGATTTGGCTTTCCAAATAATGGATCATGCTCGGTCTCAACGAACTCATTTTCTTTATCTTTAAAAACAGGTTCACTTTCAAGTGTTTTCAGCTTTTCTTCAAGATTTTCCAACAATACTGGCTTATTATTATCAGGATTTATTTTTTGAATTGATTCTTCATCACCTGTGTGATGCATTGCCACTTCAGTCTCAGTTTGGATAGGTTTACAATGGTTATTCTGAGAAAATCTCTTGATTGCGCGTGCTCGTGTATCAGATTCTTCAGAGTTGGAATGTGATTTTCGATGATCGTTCTCTGTTCCTTCACATTGGCTGAAGAATACTGTTTCCCTACTTCTGATTTTTCCTCTCAGATTTACAAGAGATACCTTCTCTTTTCCTGTAATAACTTGATTAACAGATGGCTCATTAACAACATTGCGTGCTGGTTTTTCTCCAGAAACAATTTCTAATTTACTTTTCTGAATAACAAGGAGGGAGGTAAGTTTTGTGATGGCAGATTGAATCCCTTTGCGATACCCTTCTTGAACTTCGGGCAATGGGTGCCATGAACCACCAATAGTGATGGGTAATGTATCGAGAGAATAAATTACATAGTCATCGTATTCATCAGAATTACGACCAAAAATTTCGGCAAGTATGTCATTGATCTGTCCACAGAGCGCCTTCATCCTTGGATCAGATCGTCGTTGTATTGTTCTCACATCGAAGGAGCTTAACTCCTTGATAATTTGTGCTAATTTATCATTACTACTTTTTATTGCTGCTGCAGGAGAAGGCTTAGCTATTGTATCTTGTTTCAGGGGCTTAGCTCGCTTTTCATCCTTGTACAGTTCTGGAGATCTTTCGGGTGATGTGCTCGCAGGAGTTCTCATAACCAGATCACGGATATTAAAAGAACTATCTTTATGCAAATTGGCTGCTTTTTTGTCCTGCTTTTGTTTTCCTTTTTTGAGCATGACTTTGATAATCACTTTAACAGCGTAAACTCTGCGTTATCAATGATTTATCTCACCTTTTCCCTCCGCGGCAAACCATGTTGAAATATAAAAATAAATGACAAAAAAATAGCGTGCCGGCGACATTCATCCTGTTACGTGAATGTACAAGACAAATGGTCCGGTCCTGTAAACCACTGACATGTGGAAATATCGATATTGTTTGGCTTTTATCGTTTTATTCTGCTAACGAGCTTCCCGTGCACATCTCCAAAAAGAATAGCGTCTCTTATAATTCCTTCTAAAGGACAATTATCCTTTGAGAGCCATCCATCGATAATGCCTGTTTTTGAATCTATGATTTCTGGATCAAGTTTGAGTTGTAGAAGCAAAGCAGCTTCATCTCCAACTTTGTCGGCAACCCGCTGATGATCCTCTTTTTCTTTTGCAGCTATCTTAATTTCGTACTTGCTTGATCTTTTCCGGGGAAATGTAGGAATGATATATGTTCGTCCCCTCTCAAGGGGACCATACACGCCATATCGGAAATTGTAAGAGGCACACAAAAAATCATCATACACCTTGCCTTCCGGAATAGCAGCCTCAACCGTCCGTAATCTCGCGCCTCTCCTGGTTGAACGTTTAGTCCACTTTTTTTTCTCATAATCAAATTCGTGGGAAAATGTTCTTGTTTTCTTCCCAATTCTTACATTCTCATCAAAAGACACGGACCTGAGACGCATCCCACCTTCAGTTTCTTCCATCACTGTACAATAGGTATCCGCCCGATACCTTGACAACCAGCCAACAATACCAACTGTCTCTCCTTCAAGAACAGAAATATATCTACCTTTTTTTTCTGCCCGCTTAAAGGTCATCCTTGCTACAGCAACTTTTTTTAAAAACATGAAGGAAATTTCAAACTGTAGTTCTTCGCCAGCAAAAAACTCACCAATAGACGCAGCAATCTTACCGGTCCCAGACTGAGTCGCCTGTGCTCTTACATCCGATATCTGGAAGGGGAACAAAGAAAGTAAGGGGAGTCCAAAAAACCATTTTAGGATGTATCTTCGTGAAATCATTTTCTTACACTTTTTTTCTTAGGTACACCACATAGTCATCAAGTTGGTACCGAGGTCATACAATATCAAATATTTTGCCATCACCTTTTTTGCCTGTCAACAGGAATGAAAGAATAGGCTACCCATATAAAATGGCACACATCCTATCACACAGATAGAGGTTGTTAACGTAAAGCAGACACGCGCAACTCACTCAAGAACCACTCATGAATGTTAGGTGGTATGATAGAGTTTGTAACAATTACAATCCGGAAGGGCACGAATATCCCTGCTC